>Ga0137417_1434406_pt1 | contig 9628 bp, 15 predicted proteins | sample CZODoug3_1_1_16f_FD_183081 | JGI IMG/M metagenome (GOLD analysis project Ga0137417, IMG submission 183081) | Vadose zone soil fungal communities from Angelo Coast Range Reserve, California, USA - CZODoug3_1_1_16fungal (PacBio error correction) | ecosystem: Environmental > Terrestrial > Soil >... | reverse complement strand
GTTGCTCTTGGTGGCAGCGCGTGGCACCAGAGCGTAAGGCTCGAGCCGCTTCGGACTCCTGGGAGTAGGGCCGCACATCATCGAATCGTCAAAGGCAAGTTTATGTGATGATATTGACCGGGGCGTTATCGAAGCGGCCATTCGCCTTGCAAGCTGGGCACGGGCGCGGACTTCAATCGGCATCCGCCAACAGTCCAAATTACCTCGCCAAAGGTCCATATCTCAGTCGTCGCTATACCGCCGGCGATCAATAGATCGGTCGCATGCCACAGCGCCCGCGTTCGGCTATCGGCTGTTCCTCGCGAAACTGCGTCGTCAAGATCTCGCAGAAACGATTTTGCGTGGTTCATTTTGGCAGGCCTCAAATCGCAGCAAATGCGCACGAACACTATCCGCGCGGTTCGATCGTACCCCGGCAAAGAAACTTTTCGGTAAAGGAGGGCGAAAAGTATATTCGCTAAAAATTCGCTAAAAGCGAACAAGCCGGTGCATATTGATGCTGTTAACCCTCCAAAGCGGACTTTTCGAAAAGCCTGCAGCGCTTGCGGGTGCGGAGTGAGCAATTCCCACTCGGAAACCGCATTTTTCCAGCAGTTACCGGGAGCGCCAACCCGTCGCCGTTTTAGCTCGAGGACGCCCGGTCCAGCTGCCGGACGAAGGATCAGCGGCAAAGAAATTCTTCTTCAAGAAATTCGAGAGATTAGGGGCGCAGCTTCTGTGCGCCGCCGACGGTGACCGGCACCTGGAAGGCGAGGCGCGAGAGCGTCCTCATCGTCACCGATACTTCCCCATTTCGGGTGCAGGTTTCAGATTGACTCCCAACGTCGAGGTAACCGCTAGCTTTGGGATCGGCGCCAAGCGCATCATGTGTAATCCTACGTAAACGTTCATTATCGCCGCATTCATGCAATGCGATCTGATCGACGTGAAGTGCCGCCCCCCAATAATGCATTAACTAGACCCGTATCTCCTGATCCGACATTGCGTCGACGGTACGATCCTTCGTGAAGAAAGGGACGACCGACGCTACGTGGAGGTGCGTCATGGATAGATGTCATCAAGCAAACTGGCTCCGAAGATACTCATTGCCGACGACGATCCCTGTGTACTAAGGCAGTGCGGACCGATGCCACCCGGATGGTTTCAGTCGAAACCGCGGCCAGCGAACTTCCAGCCCTGATCAAGGCCAGTCAACCCCGGCCCGACGTTCTCGTCATCGACGTCCACATGCCCGAGGTGGATGGACTTTCGGTGTTGGCATATCTGCCAGACATCGCGAAGAAGTCAAAAAAACTCATGTAATGGTGGGTTTACGGGCAATCCGGTCAGGAAATTGCTGAGCGTGCGAAGGGTTCGACGCTTCCTGCATCCAAAGGGGCACAATTTCTGGAACGAATTTGAGGCCAGCCTTACCGCGCTATATCCGCAAAGGGCGGACGCCATAAGGAAGTCGGGCAAGCAATCGGAAAGAAATCGAGGTAAGCAACGTCCGCGAATCTTGCTGGTGGACGACGACGTCAACGTCAAGAAGTCCTCTTCAGGGGAATTCGATAAAATTGGGAGCAGAGCTTCTATACGCTGTGGACGGGCAACCGGGGTTTCTGGATGGCCGGCGCGAGGAGCCGACCGTCATAGTGGCCGATTACTGATCCGAATGGCGATGCGGAATGTCTCTTGAGGAGATGCGGAGCGTGCCGGAGACCAGGAGCATTCCCGTCGTCGTGGCACAGCGCGCGGCGCTAAACGAATCGGTCAAGGCAAGGCTCAAGCGGATCATGACGGTCAACCAGGGCGGCGCGCATCTTGCAGAAGACGTCCGACGTCGGGGAATTGTTCGAACGCTGCAAAGACTTTCGCGGCTTCCAAGTGATCTTGATGGTGAATTGCTCTACAATAGCATCCGCCGGTATCCGTGTTCAGCCGCATGCAGCCTATCGTGAATGCGTCCGACGGTCGTCCGGACGGCAGTCGCAAATGCCCGAACTTTTTTCGTGACGCCGACGGGCCGGTCGAAAAGGTGCGGCCATTCTATACCACCTAGGAGGCAGACACATCGAGCCAATGTGCTCAGCTGGATAGCTAGTCATGATTCGGTTCATCACAGCCGGTTGAGAATCGTCGAAAGTCGGTCTTCAATTCATGAAGGGCATTCGATGTCTCGCGCGATTTTTCGGACCGACGTCTGCTGCTTTCAACGGCCGGCGTGAAAGTGTCTTCGCGGCCTGTTCGCCGCGCCGGGTTCAGGTACTGTTTTCGCGCAACCGGAAAAACGCATCGCGGAATTCGCGCCGACGTTCAGATGCCGTCGCGGCGGCTTCTGCTCGGCATCGGCTTTGCGTTCTGCTGGCGATCAGCGCGCCTCGATTGCTCTCGACGTCAAGTCACGATCCGCTTGGCCTGGATCAACCATGCGCTGGAGGTATCCACAAGTTAACGGACATGCGGCTGCTGTTTAGACGTGCGCGGACAGCGGCCGAGCGGGCTATCTGCTTGCAGTGATCAATCCCTCATGGAGGACTATCGCCGGTCCTTGACCGGAATCGCACCAGCGTTTCGCGGAGTTGAAAGGGCAATCAAGGACAATTCCGCGCCAATTGCCGATTGTCGCAAATAGCGAAGCGCTTGTGATCAGCAGATTTGCGGTAACCAGCCAAATGATCTTGCTGCATGCCGCGGGTGACAGCGCCGGGTTGGCAGCGCTTACCCGCCAGCGCGGAAGGCGGCGCACTGATGGATCCATCGCGCGACTTCGATCAACTCGCCGAGCGGAGCAAGGGTTGCTTGGATTCGATCCGCAGCATCGAGCGAACCGGAAGACTGCTTCTTACGATCGATCTGTCCGGCGCCGCGATGATCCTGATACTTGGGTGATCCTGATGCGGGAGGCCGGCGTTCAAGCCGGAAACTGGAGCACGCTTATGCGCACAAAGCCCATCGGATTGCTGGAAGCCGGTTGCCGAAGCGGACCGAGCACCTGCTCGCCGCGCATGAGAAGCTCCGGCATTCGGCGTCAATACTAAATTGCACGTTTGCGCAGCATGGCGGAGGCCGTGCTCGTCTGTCGACAACGCCGGCGAGATCGTTCTCTCTAATTCCGCAGCGGAACGGCTGCTGCACTACGGCCCCGGCATGACGATCGCCGAGTTGAGGCGCAACGTCCACTTACAAATCGGACGGATTGCGCAACTACCATCCGACAAGAGGCTGACTGCGCGCGCCTTGCGCGGTGAACGATTCGACGGCTGGAAATCCTCGTGCGTCTGCCGGCAGTCGCAATCCGACTCACTTCATGTGAACGCCGGCCATTGCACATGCTTCCGGTGCCACAGCGGCGGAGCGCTGGTTTCCACGGACATTACCGCGGCCCGGAACCGAGCGCAGCTTCACCAGTCGCAGAACTCGATCGATCGGAACGCTCACCGGCGGTGTGGCGCACGATTTCAACAATATGCTCACCGTGATCGTGGAACCGCCGAAATCCTGGTGCCGATCTTCACGACAGCCCGACCTTCAGGCCGTGGCGAAGCTGATCCAATCGGGCGACGGACCGCTGCACCGGAATTGATCCAACACTGCTCGCCTTGCCCGCAAGCAGCCGCTGCAGCGCGCAACGTGGACATCAACGGGTCAATTTTCGATATCTCGAAACTGCTTGAGGGGGGGGGCGACGCTCGGGAGCAGATCGAGATCGAGTCAAACTGCAACGTGGCATGCCGACGGCGCTGGTCGACCCCTCCCACACTCGCAAATGGCTGATAACCTGGCAATCAACGCAAGGGACGCCATGCCCGGCGGCAAGCTGATGCTGGAGACGCAAATGTGGTGCTGGATGAACCTATGCGCAAAAACAACGGGATGTCGTCAGGGCGCCTACGTGATGATCGCCGTGACCGACACCGGCACGGCATGCCGGCCGAGATCGCGACAAGGTATTCGAGCCGTTCTTCACCACCAAGGAGGCGGCAAAGGGACCGGACTGGGACTGAGTCATGTCCACGGCTTCGTGAAACAGTCAGGCGGGCACATCAAGATCTACAGCGAGGAAGGCCACGCACGTCGATCAAGCTGTACTGCCGCAGCCAGCGGAAGGGCTGAAGCGTTGTTCCGATGGTTGAGCCAGCCAAGAGGCGCCGGCGAAACCATCCTGGTAGTGGAGGATGACGCTTTGGTGCGCGGGCTTCGTGAATCGCGCGAGTTGCATAACCTGGGCTATCGGCACGGCGCAGCCGCCGATGGGCGTGCGGCGCCGAATATGTGGAAAGCGGTCAGCCCTTCGATCTGTTGTTCACGATGTCGTCATGCCCGGCGGCATAACCGGCCGCCAGCTTCGACGAAGTCGGCAGACCGCAACCCGGGACGCGAGTCCTTTGCACATCCGGATATACCGAGAATTCGATCGTGCATCACGGACGGCTCGACCCGGGGCGAATGCTGTTATCCAAGCCATATCGCAAGTCCGAACTCGCCGGCATCGTACGTTGGCGCTTGGGGACGCATCGCCAAAAACCTTGAAACGGATCTATCCCCTCGCTGATAATCAAGCGAAGTTCGGAAGCTGCGGCGAGACGCAGCTGGTGCAGCGCTTTCTTCAGATGAGGACCTCTGGTTCGGTCAGTGCGCGTTTTCACGATGGGCTGCATCAACGCGGTTCGGCGGCGCGTTGCCGCTCGCCGGTGGCGGTGACACCGACCGTTGGTCCAATGCCGCAGATGCCGTGGCAAATGGCGATAAGAGTCGTAGGGAACCTTGTAACGGATCGCACCACGGATGAGGTATCAGCCGAGACGACTCTTATCGCCATTTGCCCGGCATCTGCGGCATTGGACCAACGGCGGTTTCACCGCCACCGCGCGGCGGCACGCGCCGCGAAACCGCGTTGATGCAGGCCCATCGTGAAAACGCGCACTGACGAACCAGAGTCCTCAATCTGAAGAAAGCGCTGGCACCAGCTGCGTCTCGCCGCAGCTTCCGATTCGCTTGATGTATCAGCGAGGGGATAGATCCCGTTTCAGGTTTTTGGCGATGCCGTCCCAAGCGCCAGAGGTACGATGCCGGGCGAGTTCGGATTTGCGATATGCTTGGATAACAGCATCGCGCCCTGGTCTGAGCCGTCCGTGATGCACGATCGAATTCTCGGTATAGTCCGGATGTGCAAAGGATCGCGTCCCGGGTTCCGTCTGCCGACTTCGTCGGCAAGCTGGCGGCCGTTATGCCGCCGGGCATGACGAATCGGTGAACAACAGATCGAAGGGCTGACCGCTTTCCACATATTGAGCGCCGCACGCCATCGGCGGCTGCGCCGTGCGATAGCCAGGGATTATGCAACTGGCCGATCACGAAGCCGCGCACCAAAGCGTCATCCTCCACAACCAGGATGGTTTCGCCGGCGCCTCTTGGCTGGCTCATCCATCGGAACGAACGCTTCAGCCCTTCCGCTGGCTGCGGCAGTACAGCTTGATCGACGTGCCGTGCCTTCCTCGCTGTAATCTGATGTGCCCGCCTGACTGGTTTCACGAGCCGTGGACCATGCTCAGTCCCAGTCCGGTCCCTTTGCCGGCTCCTTGGTGGTGAGAACGCTCGAATACCTGGTCGCGGATCTCGGCCGGCATGCCCGTGCGGTGTCGGTCACGGCGATCATCACGTAGGCGCCCGGACGGACATCCGCGTTGTTTTGCGCATAGGTTTCATCCAGCACCACATTTGCGGTCTTCCAGCATCAGCTTGCCGCGCCGGGCATGGCGTCCCTTGCGTTGATTGCCAGGTGATCAGCGCATTTGCGAGTTGGGAGGGGTCGACCAGCCCGTCGGCATGCCACGTTGCAGTTTGACTCGATCTCGATCTGCTCCCGAGCGTCGGCCTCAGCAGTTTCGAGATATCGAAAATTGACCCGTGATGTCCACGTTGCGCGGCTGCAGCGGCTGCTTGCGGGCAAAGCGAGCAGTTGTTGGATCAATTCGGTGCAGCGTCCGTCGCCCGATTGATCAGCTTCGCACGGCCTGAAGGTCGGGCTTGTCGTGAAAGATCGGCAACAGGATTTCGGCGGTTCCAGCGATCACGGTGAGCATATTGTTGAATCGTGCGCCACACCGCCGGTGAGCTTTCGATCGCATCGAGTTCTGCGACTGTGAAGCTTCCTCGGTTCGCGGCCGCGGTAATGTCGTGGAAAACCAGCGCTCCGCGCTGGTGGCACCGGAAGCATCGTGCAATGGCCGGCCGTTCACCATGAAGTGAGTCGGATTGCGACTGCCGGCAGGACGCACGAGGATTTCCAGCCCTCGAATCGTTCACCGCGCAAGGCGCGCGCAGTCAGCCTCTCGTCGGATGTAGTTGCGTCAATCCGTCGATTTGTAAGTGAGTTTTGCGCCCTCACTCGGCGATCGTCATGCCGGGCCGTAGTGCAGCAGCCGTCGCTGCGGAATTAGAGAGAACGATCTCGCCGGCGCTGTCGACGACGAGCACGGCCTCCGCCATGCTGGCAAACGTGCAAGTTTGTATTGACGCCGAATGCCGGAGCTTCTCATGCGCGGCGAGCAGTGCTCGGTCCGCTCGGAACCGCGGCTTCCAGCGATCGATGGCGGCTTTGTGGCGCATAACGCGTGCTCCAGTTTCCGGCTGAACGCCGGCCCTCCCGCATCAGGATCACGCAAGTATCAGGATCATCGCGGCGCCGGACAGATCGATCTCAGAAGCAGTCTTCCGGTTCGCTCCGATGCTGCGGATCGAATCCCAAGCAACCCTTGCTCCGCTTCGGCGAGTTGATCGAAGTTCGCGCCGATGGATGCCATCAGTGCGCCGCCTTCCGCGCTGGCGGTAGCGCTGCAACCCGCGCTGTCACCCGCGGCATGCAGCAAGATCATTTGGCTGGTTACCGCAAATCTGCTGATCACAAGCGCTTCGCTATTTGCGAGCAATCGCAATTGCGCGGATGTCCTGATTGCCCCTTTCAACTCCGCGAACGCTGGTTGCGATCCGTTCAGGGACCGGCGATAGTCCTCCATGAGGGTTGATCATGGCAAGCAGATAGCCCCGCGCGGCGCTGCTCCGCGCGTCTAAACAGAGCCGATGTCCGTTAAACTTGTTGGATACTCCAGCGATGGTTGATCAGGCCAAGTCGGATCGTGACTTGACGTCGAGAGCAATCGAGGGGCGCTGATCGCCAGCAGACCGCAAAGCCGATGCGCGCAGAAGCCGCCGCGACGGCATCTGAACGTTCGGCGCGATTCCGCGATGCGTTTTTCCGGTTGCGCGAAACAGTACCTGAACACGGCGCGGCGAACAGGCCGCGAAGACCTTTCCGCCGGCCGTTGAAGCAGCAGACGAGGTCCGAAAATCGGCGCGAGACATCGTATAATGCCCTTCATGAATTGAAGACCGACTTTCGACGATTCTCACCGGCTGTGATGAACCGAATCATGACCTAGCTCATCAGCTGAGCACATTGGCTCGATGTGTCTGCCTCCTAGGGTGTATAGAATTGACGCACCTTTTCGAGCCGGCCCGTCGGCGTCACGAAAAAAGCTTTCGGCAATTTGCGACTGCCGTCCGGACGACCTCGGACGCGTTCACGATAGGCTGCATGCGGCTGAACCACGGATACCGGCGGATGTATTTGGTTAGAGAAATCACCATCAAGATCACTTGCCGAAGCCGCAAAGTCTTGCACGTTTCGAACATCCCCGACGTCGGACGTCTTCTGCAAGATGCAGCGCCGCGCCTGGTTGACCGTCAATGCTCGCTTGAGCCTTTGCTTGACCGATTCGTTGAGCCGCCGCCCGCTGTGCACGACGACGGAATGCTCCTGGTCTCCGGCACGCTCCGAAATCTCCTCAGAGACATTCCGCATCGCCATTCGGCATGCATAATCGGCCACTATGACACGTCGCTCCTCGCGCCGCGCCATCCAGAAACCCCGGTTGCGTCCACAGCGTATAGAAGCTCTGCTCCCAATTTATCGAATTCCCTGAAGAGGAACTTCTTGACGTTGACGTCGTCGCCACCAGCAAGAGTTCGCGGACGTGCTTTCACCTCGATTCTTCGATTGCTTGCCCACTTCCTTATGGCGTCCGCCCTTGCGGATACTATCGCTGTAAGGCTGGCCTCAATTCGTTCCAGAAATTGTGCCCCTTCTGGATGCAGGAAGCGTGAACCCTTCGCACCGCTCAGCAATTTCCTGACCGGATTTCCCGTAACCACCAATTACATGGAGTGACTTCTTCGCGATGTTCTGGCAGATGCCAACACCGAAAGTCCATCCACCTCGGGCATGTGACGTCGATGACGAGAACGATCGGGCCAGGTGTTGACTGGCCTGAATAGGGCCTGGAGTCCGTGGCCGCGGTTTCGACTGGAAACCCATCCGGGTGCATCGGTCCGCGACTGCCTTAGTACCAGGGATTCGTCGTCGGCATGAGTTCTTCGGACAGTTTGCTTGCTTTACATCTATTCCATGACACGCCTCCACGTAGCGTCGGTCGTCCTTTCTTCACGAAGGATCGTACCGTCGACGTCAATGTCGGATCAGGAGATACGGGTCTAGTTAATGCATTATTGGGGGCGGCACTTCACGTCGATCAGATCGGCATTGCATGAATGCGGCGATAATGAACGTTTCGTAGATTACACATGATGGCGCTTGGCGCCGATCCCAAAGCTAGCGGTTACCTCGACGTTGGGAGTCAATCTGAACTGCACCCGAAATGGGGAAGTAATCGGTGACGGATGACGACGCTCTCGCGCCTCGCTTCCAGGTATCCGGTCACTCGTCGGCGGCGCACAGAAGCTGCGCCCCTAATCTCTCGAATTTCTCAAGAAGATTTCTTGCCGCTGATGCCGGTTCGTCCGGCAGCTGGACCGGGCGTTCCTCGACTTAACGGCGACGGGGTGGCGCTCCGGATAACTGCTGGGAAAATGCGGTCCCGAGTGGGAATTGCTCACTCCGCACCCGAAGCGCTGCAGCTTTTCGAAAAGTCCGCTTTGCGAGGTTAACAAGCATCAATATGCAACCGGCTTGATTCGCATTTAGCGAATTTTTAGCGAAATACTTTTTCGCCTCCCTTTACGAAGTTCTCTTTGCCGGGGTACGTCGACCGCGCGATAGTGTTGTGCGCATTTGCTGCGATTTGGAGGCCTGCCACATGAGACTCGATCGACTCTTACATGAGCATCTGATTCTGCTAGATCTTCGCGGACGAGAACGGCGAGCAGTCGTTTACGGGCGACGGAACGAGAGCACAGTCAGTAGGCACACGACGGGGTTTCGCTTTAGGCGAGTATCCGAACGAACGCCGATCGATACTGATCGCTCGGGCCCCCGGGTCGCGTTCTCCTATAGCGACGACGAGATAGGACCTTTGGCGACTAAGGTAGATTGACTGTTGGCTCGAATTGCCATGAGTAACCCGCGAGCGGCGCCCATTGCCCAGCTGTCCGCGAATGTCTCTCGTGCATAGTTTCACCACGCCTCCGTCAATATCACTCGATAAGAAAACTGGCGCGCCCTTCTAGCCATCGCTTCGATCGATGTCGCCCGGCCCCGTACTCCAGGAAGTCCGAGCGCTTCGTGAGCCATACCTCTGGTGCAAGACCCTGCCACCAAGAGCCAAAAGCATCTTCCGGTTATCCTCTCTCT
>Ga0137417_1238993_pt1 | contig 9642 bp, 6 predicted proteins | sample CZODoug3_1_1_16f_FD_183081 | JGI IMG/M metagenome (GOLD analysis project Ga0137417, IMG submission 183081) | Vadose zone soil fungal communities from Angelo Coast Range Reserve, California, USA - CZODoug3_1_1_16fungal (PacBio error correction) | ecosystem: Environmental > Terrestrial > Soil >... | reverse complement strand
CCAGTGACGGAACACTCGCACATTCAGCAGGGGCTCTTTGACGTGTAGCTCGATCACCACAAACAGCGCGAGAGCGTTCACTCCCACAGCTATCAAGATCAACACTGTATAGCTGGTCCATCCCCAGCTCGTGCCCTCTTCAAATGCCAACAGCAGTGAGAACAACGAGACCGCGATGCACGCGAAGCCTGGCATGTCGAACGATCTGCCCGGGACACGTGGGAAGTTGGGCAATATCACGATCGCGAGGACCGCGCCGATAATCCCGATGGGCACATTGATGTAGAAGATCAGCCGCCAGTCCACGTACTCGACCAGGTAACCGCCCAGGGTGGGACCCACGCCGGGTGCGAAAATGATGCCCAGCCCGTACAGGCCCATCGCGAGGCCGATCTTCTCCTTGGGCACCATCTTGTACAGAATCGTCAGGCAGGTTACCGGGATGACTCCGCCGGGGATGGCCTGCAGGATCCGGTAGAAGATCATGCTGTTCAGGTCGCTGGCCATCCCGCACAGCGCCGAGAACGCCGAGAACATGAGCATCGAGATCACATACAACCGCCGCAGGCCGATCCGGTCACCCAGCCACGCACTGGCCGGAACGACCACACCCAGGCACAGCGTGTACGCGGTGGTGACCCACTGGATGCTGTCTGTGGAGACGCCGAACAGGCTCTGCATCGTCGGGATCGCCACGTTCACGATGCTCGTGTCCAGGGTCGACATGAACATCCCGATCACGACCACCGCGAGCGGCACGATCCACTTCGGCTTCTGTCCCGCCTCGCCCGGCCCCGAGGAAGGCCGCCCGGGCGGCCGCTGGTCGGGCGGCGAAGGGGGAGTCTGCGTCGACAGATTTGACGCCCCAACACCCTCGTCGGATGGCGACCGCCGGGCCGGGTCGGCGCCGCGCTCGGCCCTGGTCCCGGGGCTGGTCTCGGTTCGGGGGCTGTCCCCCCGGTAGTCCGAACGTGTCATACCTCGAGGAGATCATTCGCCAAACCAGTCAGCAAGGCATACTGTGTCACAATCTGAGAGACTCCAAGTGACTTAGTGATAAGCCTAAATCGGTGGGTCTATGCTCGATGATGAGGAGTTCTACGCCTGGCGCCGGGACGCCGTCGAGCCAGGCGGGTCATGGCGTCTGGGTCGCCCCGCCAAGGCGGGTGGGAACCGGGTGAGGTGCTTGCCATGAAGGGATTCGATGATGAACAGCCCCGCGGACGGAGCGCACAGCGATCGGCCGCCGACTTCGGCCGACCTGATTGTCGAGGGCTTGCTCGCCCATGGTGTGGATACGGTCTTCGGTCTTCCGGGCGTTCAGACCTATGAACTGTTCGACAGCTTCGCGCGCGCTGGTGATGCGCTTCGGGTGATCGGCGCACGCCACGAGCAGGCCGTCGGCTACATGGCGTTCGGTTACGCTCAGGCGACCGGTCGGACCGGGGTGTACACGGTCGTGCCCGGTCCCGGTGTACTGAACTCCTCAGCGGCGCTATTGACCGCATTCGGCGCGAGCGCTCCGGTGTTGTGCCTCACCAGTGAGGTTCCACTGGCCTTCCTCGGTCGTGGCCTAGGACATTTGCACGAGATGCCCGACCAGTTGGCCACGCTGAAGACGCTGACGAAGTGGTCGGTCATGGTGGAGCACCCAGCACTGATCCCCAATGCGCTCGGGGCCGCCATCCATCACGCCCATACCGGTCGCCCCCAGCCGGTGTCCTTGGTCGTTCCGTGGGATTGCCTCGGGCTCCGCTCACCCGCCACGCCGATCGCCCCTCGTCCTCATGCGAGACCACCGATTTCATCCGAGGCCGTTGCCCAGGCCGCCGAGATGCTGGCCGGCGCGCAGCACCCGATGATCATGGTCGGTGGTGGCGCACGCCATGCGGCGAACGAGGTCCGTGCTCTCGCGGAGCACCTGCAGGCTCCCGTCGTGCCGTTCCGCGGTGGCCGCGGTGTCGTCCGTGACGATCACCCCCTTGGCTTCACCTGCGCGAGCGGGTTCGAGTTCTGGTCGCAGACCGATGTGGTGATCGGTGTCGGCTCACGTATGGAGCTCGCCTGGTTCCGGTGGCCCGATCGTCCAGCCGGGCAGCGCACAATCCTGCTGGACATCGACCCGCGTCAGGCCACCCGCCTTGACGCTGACGTCGCGGTGATCGGAGATGTTGTTGACAGCGTTGCCGCGCTGACTGAGGCGTTGGCGGCCGACGGCGCGCCGCGAGCCGATCGGTCGTCGGACTATTCCGGCGTGAAGAAGCGCGTCGCCGAGCAGATCAACGACATCGGTCCAGAGATGGAGTACCTCGCCGCGATTCGTCAGGTGCTGCCTCGCGACGGATTGTTCGTCGAAGAGATCTGTCAGGTCGGATTCGCGTCCTACTACGGGTTCGAGGTCTACTCGCCGCGCACCTTCATAACCGCTGGCTACCAGGGCACTCTTGGCTTCGGTTACCCCACAGCGCTCGGAGTCAAGGCCGCCCACCCCGATCGACAAGTTGTGTCGATCGCCGGCGATGGCGGATTCATGTTCGCGGTACAGGAAATCGCAACCGCCGTCCAATACGGCCTGAACGTTGTCGCGGTGGTCTTCGACAACGGCTCGTTCGGCAACGTTGAACTGGACCAGCAACGCCTCTTCGACGGACGTACCATCGGCACCAGACTGGCCAACCCCAACTTCGCCCGCCTGGCTGAGGAGTTCGGCGCGCTAGGCATCACGGCGCACACACCTGCCGAGCTGCGAAACGCACTGGACAAGGCCTTCAGCGCCGAACGCCCGGCCGTCATCCACGTCCCCTGCGAATTGGGCAAGGGCGAATCACCGTGGAAATATTTGAGACCCGCCGGGCGAACGCCGTGACGCAGCGCCGCAACGCACCCGGCCTCGGTTACCTCGCAGTAGATCTTTCACGGTGGCCACGACGGCCAGGCCGCCGCGGTGCGACATCCCGTAGTCGTACAACCAGCGGATCAGCGGCGAGTAGATCTGCTCCACCGGTGTCGGGTAACGGAACGCGTGGCCGTTGAACGCCAGTTTGCTCCGCTGCGCGCTGGGCCACTGTTCGCTGCTGTGGATGCCGCCCTCGATCATGTCGGCGAGCATTGGTTCGGGCAGCCCACCGAAGTCCAGGTACCGATGGCCGCGCTGCTTGGCCCATTTGATGATCTCCCAGCGGACCGCCGCGGGCACGCTGAGTTTGCCGGTTTCGCCGGAGCTGTCGAAGCCGCCCAATCGCCCGCGAACCATCCCGGCACACACCGTGACCACGTCGGCGGAGACCGGCACACCGTTCACCTCGCCGACGAAGATCGCGGCCTGACCCAGCGCGTCCAACTCTCGGTACAGCGTCCGCACGTAGTCCAACGGCGGCGGCGTGAAGCCTTGGCGGGCGCCGGTGCGGGTCATCAGCGAAATCAACAGTGGCAGATCGCCTTCGTCGCCGCGGCGCACGTGCACACCCTTGCTCTCCCACCGGTTCGTCCACGACTTCAACCGCTTGGAGAACCCGGCGCGGATCTGCTCCAACGGTGGGGTCAGGTCCACTCGGTACGACCCGGCCGGCGCGATGCCCGCCTTCGAGGGCCGGAAGCCGCGGGCGAGCAGCGCGTCGCTGACGTCCTGGGCGTGCTCCGGGGGCTGGATGAACATCAACCGCTGCGTCCGGGCGAACGCGACGAGCTCCTCGACCAGCGCCGAGGCCACCACCGCGCGCTCGGCCACGTCGGAGGCAATCACCGGGCCGTACGGCAGATACCCGAGGGAAAGGAAACCGAGCAGCCGTCGCCGCAGGATCAGCGCGCCACCGACCAGGCGCTCGTCCTGATAGGCGAGCAGGTAGCGGGGTCGGTAGCCGACGCTGGTGCGAATAGTGGCCCATGCCGACAGCTGGGTGACGTCGGTCCCGGGGGTGCCCAGCACGAGTTCGTTCCACGCGGCCAGCACGTCCGCGTCGGGGAACTCCTCCCGGCGGAGAGTGACCGGCGACGGACGTTGCGGCCCGCTCACGGTGCTGTCCGGCTGCGACTCCGTGGCGCTCGTTGTCCCTGACAATGCTCGTTCACCCCCTCATGTCGATGGAACCGCCCCGGGCCCGGGGTCTGTTGAGGATGATCACGGCGGCCGCGAACAGTGCGATTGCCACCGCGGTGGTGGCCGCCAGGACCGCGAACGTGGTGAGGCGGTCGGGGGTGTGGTGGTTCAGTTGCCAGTAGCCGAGGGCGATCGCGGGCTGCATGGCGAGGGTGGCGAGCAGGGCAGACACGCCGTGTCTGGGGTCGGCGATGCGCTGCGCGCGGATGTGGTGTCGCAACCGGTTGATCACGATGGCGGCGGAGACGACCTCCCCCACGAGGATGGCAATCATCAGCGCCACCAGCATGGCCTTCGGGTTGGGCGCAAGGAAGGCGGTGGCGACCGCGATGAGTGAGCTGGCCAGGAAACCCAGCACGCTGGCTCGTCGGGGACCCCGGTCGTCGAGGCGGGAGAACAGCGCGCGCCGGCCGAGATCGTGCAGTCCGGAGACCAGCTGGCCGAAGGCGGCGACGGTGAGGCAGGCGGCGAGTTCGTCGACCAGCGCCGGCTGGTGGAGTTGGCCGTTGCTCAGCAGGTCGGCGGTGGGCCGGGCGAAGACCAGCAACAGGCACAGCGGCGGCAGCGCGGCGAGCGTTGCGTAGTAGAGACACTGCCGCCAGGCCGCGCCGAAACCGGGCCAGTCCGCCTCGGCGGCGGCCCGGGCGAGCCGGGGTAGCGCGGCCATCGAGACGGCGCGGCCCGCGACGTAGGACACGGCGTAGAACACCTGCGAGGCGAGCTGGATGACCAGGACCCCGCCGGGCACGGTGGCGGCGATCACCGCGAGCAGGTACTCGGTGCCGGCCGGAGCCGCGGCTACCGGGATGGAGCGGGTGATCCGGCGTACGCACTCGTGCGCTTCCGGGGATCGGCGCAGCCTCCACCGGGCGGGGACGAGCAGCCCGACCCGCGCCGCGCCGTAGAGCTGCAACCCGGTGTGGACGGCCACCGCCGCGGTGCTCCCCACGCCCAACCAGATGACCATCGCGAGCTGCGCCTGTCCGACGTCGAGCCCGTCACCGAACACCCGCCCGACGATGAGCACCACCACGACGGTGGCGATGCTCTCGAGGGCGGGGGCTCCGGCGGCGAGGGCGAAGCGGCCGCGGCTCTGCTGTGCGGCCACCGCGAGGGAAATGATGGCGTAGAGCACGATCTGCGGTGCGACGAACAGGATCAGCACGGTGGCCAGCAACCAGGCCCGGGCGTGATCGGGCCCGGGCACACCCAGCACCAGGGTCCACCCCAGTGCCGGGGACGACAGCGCCAGGCCCGCCGCGCAGACTCCCGCGATCGTGAGCAGCCGACCGGCCACTCGGCTCAGCACGTTCCGAGCCCCCACCGCCCCGGCGGTTGCTGTTGCCCGTACCACCGAAGGCACGACCACCATAGCCACCATGGGCCCGGCGAAGATGGTGAAGATGTTGTTGGGCAGCGTGTAGCCGGCCTGGAACACGTTCGCCAGATACGTCGGGCCCAGTACCGCGCCGATCACCAGAATGCGCGCCATACCGGTGGCCCGGCTCAGCAACGTCCAGACCGCGACGCTGGCCGCCGCCCGGTGCACCGGCCCGGCGGCCCCGGCCGAACCCACCTCGCCCACCGACCCGGGTTCCGATCCCACCGCCGAAGACCGCATCAGCGTGCCCCGTTCCGTCCCGGGGCGAACCCGATCCGATACCTCATCGGTCACAGCTTGACGACGACCTGATCCTTCGCGTCCAGCGGCACAACCCCGAGCGGGGCGTCCGGGTCGACCTTGTAGCTGAGGAGCCGCTGGTAGGTGTGCTTCTTCTCCATGCCGGTCTTGCGCCAGGCGGCGGTCATGCCGACCTTGGCCCAGAACGCCGGGCCATCCAACGAGCTGGACCTGGGTGTCCAGTGGGCTTTGTTGCGCAGGATGCCGTTGCCGTAGTGCATGGCGTAGGAGCGGCGGATCTCCGAGGTCCAGTGCTCGGTGGTCAGCGAGACGCTGAAGCCGTCCAGGTTGCTGACCCGGTGCGGTCTGTTGAGTGACCAGTGCAGCATCTCACCGGGCTCCAGGTCGATGACTTCGGCGTAGTCGTCGAACCACGGCTGGTAGTCCAGCTCTTCGGTGGACACGCTGCGGACCACGTTCTCCACCCCGGTCGGTGGCAGGAACGGCTCGGTGGCCGGGTAGATCCAGATCCGTTTGCGGCCGCGGATCTGCCACAGCCCCTGGCCGGGCACGTCGAAGTGGTAGTACACCCGGGCGGTGGGCGAGGAGATCAGCAGGCCCAGCTTGCGCTTGAAGGTCTTGAAGTCGGGCATCGCGCCCTCGAGCTCGTCGTACATCTGCGCGAGCAGGTCGGCGAACCGGGGGTCGGCCTTCTCGATGGCGATCAGATTGATCCACACGCGCCCGCCGCGCACCGCATCGAGCACCTTGGCGCCGGGCTGCTCGGCCCGGTCGACGTGGCCCCAGATGGACGGGTCGTCCTCCATCGTCGTGATATCGATGCGTTCGACCGGGACCGTCTCGACAAGCTTGGCCAATGACTCGTCCGAGAACAGGTCATCGCGCTGGGCCAAGTTGTGCCGCAACTTGACCGTCTGCCGGCCCCAGAGCCGGATGTCGTTCGGCGGGATGGTGTCAAAAACGGGTGGCACGGCGTGAAACCCCCTTGTGGGAATGCTGGTGATCTAGGTAGGTCTGCCTCATTCGGGCAAACGAAGAGCGCGGGCGGCGGTTACTTCTGGACGGCTCGGGCGCCGTGGCGCATCCACTGTCTGGCCCGGTCGACCAGCGCCTCGCCGGCGGATCCCGAACCCAGGACGTCGTAGGCCCTGCGCAGCACCGGAGAGGAAAACAGCTCCACCGCGCCGGGGTAGTGATATAACCGACCCCCGAAGCCCAATTTGAATCGCGCGGCGCCATCGAGGGCCGAGCAACTGAACCCTCCCTCGGCCACGAGAGCGGCTGTCGAAGCGGACAGGCCACCCAGGTCGAATTGCGCAAAGCCGTTCGCCTTGGCCCATTTCATGGCCTCCCAGTCCAGCGCCGAGGTGACGCTGAGTCGCACCGCGGGGCTGGAGCGGTCCATGCCGGTCAACCGGCAACGCAGCACCCCCCCGCAGGTGGTGAACAGCTCCGCCGCGACCGGCGTACTGTCCACCTCACCGACGAAAATCTCGACATGGCCGCTCTTCGCGAACTCGCGGTAGAGCGTGCGCACGTATTCCGGGGACAGCTCCGCGAAGCCCTGATGCCGCGCCGAGCGGTGCAGCAGATCAGCCAGAATCTCCAGGTCGGCGACCCCACCGCGGCGTACGGTCACTCCGGCCTTTGCCCACTTGCCCGTCCAGCGCCGGATCCGCTTGCTCAGCCCGGCCCGCAACTCCTCTTCGCCGGCGGACAAGTCGATCCGCACCGTGGCGGGTGGGGCGACGCCGGCCGTGGAGTCGCGGAACCCCCGTGCGAGCAGCGCGGCGCTGACGTCCGCACCCTCGATGGGCTGCACGAACAGCGCCCGCAGCCGGCCACGACCCAACTCCCGAAACACGTCGGCCAACGCGGCGACCACCCGCGCCCGGGGCGCTGTCGCGGCGATCACGGGCCCGTAGGCGACATATCCGATTCGGCCAACCAGTGGGATCCGCCGGACCATCACCTGCGCTCCGCCGACCATCACGCCGGACTGCCACGCGAACACATACAACGGCTCGTACCCGGCGGTGCGCCGCACCACCGCCCACCCACTGAGCTGGGTGACGTCACTGCCCTTGGCACCGGCAACGAAGCGGTCCCACACACCCAGAACCGACTCCGAGGGCTGCACGCACACCGCGGCGGAGACCGCCCCGACATCGCGCAGGACAGGATCGGCTGTCAGCGCAAGCTCGCCGGGCACGACCGGCTTCCGCAGCAAGTCCCGTTTCATTCAGCCGTCCCTCGTGCCACCGATGGCAATCGCCAACCCATGAACGCGCGAAATAATGCCACAGGGAGGGTGCCCTAAACGAATGGCGCCCCGTCGACCGGCGGTATAAACCGCGACCGGCCGCGATAAAGTAAAAGATATGTTACCGGGCTATAACAACGGACACCGGCTGTCAGCTGGTGTTTTGCGGTCGGTTCGGGCTGCTCGCCGGGTCCTTGTCGAGCACGTCGCTGAGGCGACGCTGACGGCGGATCTGGGTGGTCAGCCGACGCGCCCGACGCGGCCGAGCTGGAGCGGGCATCGAGCACGATGACGCGGGTGGGGAAGCCTCCACTCACCAGTGGGCACGGGGCCGACGTTTTGATTTCAAGTTACTAGGAGACTAGTGTTCATGGTTGCGACAGGTCGAGGCTTGGCGGTCGAGACGTCGCCCAGTTGATTGATCAAGAGGGCACCAGGGTGGTCGACATAGTAGAAATCCAGCCCGCGCGGCGGATCGACCGGGGGCGCGTCGCTGACCAGATCCTGGATGACCTGCGGGAGCGCATCCTCAGCGGAGCGCTTCCGGACGGGACGAGGCTGCCGGCCGAACGAGACTTGGCCGTGCAGTACGGGGTCAGTGGGGCCACCGTCCGAGAGGTGATCCGGGCGCTGTCCGCGATGGGGTTGATCAGCTCTAAGCACGGGAGCGGCTCGTCGGTCACGGCACATGGCGACACACTGATCGGATTGTCCTTATCGTCGGTGGCGCGGCTGGAGAAGATGGGGCCGGCCGACGTCCTGGGCATCCTGAGTGCGCTACTCGGCCACGCCGCGGAGCTGGCTGCTCGAGAGGCGTCAGTGCAGGAACTGGCCACATTACGCGAGGCGGCCGAGGCAATCGTGCCCGTCACCAGCGCGGCCCAGGCGGCCGACAGCCTGCGGCTCTATCTGCGCAGGCTCGCCGAGATCTCTCACAATCCGCTGTTGGCCACGCTCTGTCGGTTCCTGATTGATCTGCAGATCGACCTGGCACTCGAGCGGTCCGGCGGGTCGCTGGCCTCCTGGAAGCGGACCGCCGGCGAGCTGCACGCCGAGCGGATGGACATCGTTGACGCACTGGCAAGCCGCAGCCCTGAGCGAGCGATGGAGCTGACTCGCGCGTACCAGCAGCGGGCTCTCACCCTGATCGAACCGTCCCGGAAGAGCAAGGCGCGCCGGGAGCCCGATCCCGATCTCTCACGGCTGCTGCGCACCTGGGCATAGGGGAACCACAGGTAGTCGCGTAGGTCGGCGCTGGCCCTGAGCAGTGTGTCGCCCTGGGCGGTGACCGAGGAGCCGCCGCCGTGCCGAAACCGCGGCCGCTGTCGCCGGTGTTCATCGGCTCACCTGGTTCTCCAGGAGCCGATCCGCGACTCGACCTCGGTCCATCTTTGGTACTGGCGCGGCATGCTAGTGTCCTAGACACTTACTATCAAGGAGACATAGTACTTACCCGAGAGGATCACCGTGCGACAGCGAAAGCGGCTCACCGAGCTGCTCGACCACAAGACCGTGCCGGTCGGCATGCAGTGCTTCACCGGCGACCACTCGCTCATCGAGGTCCTCGCTGCCACCGGATTCGACTACGTCTGGCTCGACAGCGAGCACACCGCGCTAAACCCCCGCGCGCTCGAAGACACG
>Ga0137417_1474930_pt1 | contig 9692 bp, 11 predicted proteins | sample CZODoug3_1_1_16f_FD_183081 | JGI IMG/M metagenome (GOLD analysis project Ga0137417, IMG submission 183081) | Vadose zone soil fungal communities from Angelo Coast Range Reserve, California, USA - CZODoug3_1_1_16fungal (PacBio error correction) | ecosystem: Environmental > Terrestrial > Soil >... | reverse complement strand
AGAACAACGCGCCGCGATATCGTGAAGGAATAGAGTTCGCCGAGAAAAGCGAAACCATCAACGTGCCTGAATCAACGGACCCCGCTGCAGGCTTCTTCGATTCCGATAAAACCGGTGCCCGACCTCTTATACATTGCCATGTTGAAGAGCGGGGACGCCGCCAGCTGTAAAAATGTGACATTGAATGGCGGTGACAATTCGCATCAAGATCTTGGATGACGATCTGTTCGATCCGGACCGGCCAGGCACGGCCACCAGAAAAAATAAAATGGAAACGCAAAATGGCGCAGCCCAAACCCGGCCGCCGCAGAGATAGAGGAATGAAAGCGACATTGGTAGCGACGACGATGCGAGCACCCCAAACCTTAACAATCGCCAGTCGGATTGGGCTTCGGCCACAAAGCGAATGGAAGAAAAAGCGCGGCGGCAGAAAAGAATGAGCGCGATTGGAACCGCGGTGTGCGGGCGGCGCCGGGGATGGCCGATTCCGCCAGCGTTTCCAGAACAAGTAAAGGACAAGGAGCGGAACGATCAGCCATAATTGTACTGCGGATTAAGCACCACTCGCTTCCAGCTGAGCGATCAGCTCGAACCAGAGCAGCCGAAGACAAACGACTAGGATCAACCAAGTTATCTTTTTAGCGCTCCTCGCCGGAACAGGCGCTGTTTGCGCAATGTCTCGTCCATTTGCGCATAGCGTAGCCGAGCCGAGCAACTGCGAGCCGAAGTGCCGGTCACATTGCATCGACGGCAGGCCTTGCCGATTTTGATTCCGACCGGCAAAATACATGAGAACATAACCGGAACAATTCTGTTCATGCGCTGCTAAGCTTGCCAATGCCAGCAGAGATCACATCCGAATTCGAAAAAATGCACTAATGGCTGTTTCCCACCGGCGAGCGGAACGTTTATTTTTTAAGCTCTCTTCGGAACGATCATCGGAATCATTTCGTGATCGCGCTGTTTTGGGGAGGGCACGATCTCTACAATCGATGGCAGGAAAGACGGCTAGTCCGACGCGCGCGTTTATGCGATTGAACATGGAGACGCCACGATGGCGAGCGTGGCTGCGCGAGCTGTGTAGAGCGAAAGCCCAGCAAGCGCGCCGCGCGCGCGCGTCTGGCGGAGTTAGCGGAGAAAGCTGGCAATCGGGCTGCGTTGATGGCGTCGCAAAGTGCGCTGCTCAAGCCGCGCTCGTTGAGGACTCGCTGGCCTGGGCAAGATGCGCATTGCAGTTTAACGACATCGCAACAGCGAGCGCGCACTATCGGTAATCGAGGAACCGAACAGGCAACGCGCAGGCTATCATGCAGTCTCTGCACTTGTCGCGCAGCCGACGAGAAGAAGACAGGCAGACACGGAGTGGGCTGAAGCGGTGCAACTAGCGCCCGAGGAAAAGCGTATCACTCAGTCGGCATGTTGCGACTGCGTTCAAGCAACGAAGATCGACGTGCCGAGGCAAGGCGATTTTGACCGCGCTGCGCAGCACCCAAGCAACGAGCTGAGGCAACGCGAGCGCTTATCGTCGACGGAGCCGCGCGGCACGAAAATTCAAAGTTGCTCGACTTGCGCGCGAACTCCAGTCTACCCTGAGGCGACATTGAGCGATCGCCTTTATATCTAGACTTGCTTCACACCAATTTCACGACCCGCAGTTTATTTCTTATCTACCGATCTGGAACTAACGCCCGCGGGCAACCTGCCAGGCTTGCGGCGCTGATCGAGTGGATGAACCGGAACAATTTGAATTTGCTGGCACTGGATTTTCTGAAAGGTGTGCATCCGATGACTTGGAAAGTGGCCGTGCCTTTGGCTTGTGGCCGATCTGTACGTGCATCTGAAAGATTGGCGCCAAACTGGAGAGCCTGACAAAGGACGCGAACTGGCCCAAAGGCGATTTTCTGCGACACGCGTAACTGGCGCGAGCTTTGCGCGGCCAGGGGAAACCGGCCGAAGTGGAACGCGAATGGGCAACCGCGCAAAAACAGGCTTCGGCAAGCGGAGCTTCTCGCCACGCTGGCTCGCACGCAGCAGACTGGAATTGGCAAAAGGAGACGTTGGAATTGCTTTGGATGCTGACGAAGTATCCAGAGAAAGCAACGCGACGCGTTACAAGATTGTATCAACGATACATCGACACGGAGACACTGCAGGGTTGCATCGGTGTTGTTCGACTGGCAGAGATCGACCCGGATGATTCGAGACTTCAAAACAATCTCGCGCACGTTAGGCCTTCTTTTGAATGCCGATGTTGAACGCGCCCAAAAAATGGAGCGGAACTCTTCGTAAGGAACTCCAATCCGGGCGTATGCTTCCACCTATGCGTTTGCTCTTCTGACAAAGGCGACCGCGCTGGGGCGCAACTGAGGGTAATAGTCAGCTGACGAGAGCCAACTGCGCGAGCCATCGTGGCGGTTTACTACGGCATGTTCTTGCCGCGTCGGCGATCGAACAAGGCGCGGGAGTATTTGAAATTCGCGGCGACGGAAGCTTCTTCCGGAAGAGAGGCAACTGCTGGCAAGAACCGAGAGCTCACTCAAGTAAATCGCTTCGCCAATCCGCTTGTCAAAAACGAAGCGGCCGTTTCCCCAAAGGAAACGGCCGCCGCAAACAACGAAATGATTACGGCGGTTACTCGCTACGCCGCGCGGCCTCCAAAGCCGTCGCCGCTATAGACCAAACAGATTACCGAATCAAACTCGGGCTTCCGGATCGGAAAAACGTGGCCTGAAACGCCACCGGCAAGCAGTCCAACGCGGCAGCAACGATGGAGACAAACTTGTAGGTCGAAAATCTGGAATTGAGACAAAACTGAGATCGAAAGCGCTGCCGTAGGGCGTGCCGTTGAGTAGAGTGCCAAGCTGCCGACTGTGTTCGATCCAAAAAGATTGAACGACTCGTTTGTTTGGAGGCTGGCGACCTGGATTTGACCATTTGTGAATCCTGCGCCAGAATGAGGTCAGATCGAGCTGGATGAATTGAAGCGGGATGCATGCCATCGACCTGGAGTTCGTTGTGCAGGGTGTTTACTAATCCGAGACCGGTTTCGTCGCTGCGTCATTTTTGTAAAACAAATCGTGCAGTGTTTGCCCGTGCCCGCCGTTGTTATCGTAGCTCGCGCGGTGATCGTGTATCCCGACACAGTGTAGCCCTGGCGCGCTGAGCCGACCGGTTGGTCAGGCCGCTCGGGTTAAGATTCCAGTCACGACGGTGGCCCAAGCCTGAGAGCCGATGAAGGCGGAGCACGCGACAAGGACTGCGGTTTGAGGAGGTGGTTAGGTTGAGTTGTTTTCATATCTCAGCTTCCTGTCGTTGTTCAGTTATGATTGATAGATTTGGTTTACGACTTCCGGTTATTTCCCTTGGTTTCTGGATTTCGTATGATTTCCATAATGCTCATATTCACATCGCAACGTCAATAAGAATTTAATCCCCGCCGAAATCCTATTCGGGACGTCTCTTTTGAGCTTTCCATGCCTCGAGCGGCGGCTGTCCTGTCATAAGCGGAACACGATCTGCTATTTCTGGCAGCTCGTTTTACTGCCCGAATTCGCCTTCAGAAATTCTCCGTTTAAATTTTAACTCCTTGGAAAAATCCTCGAAAGAACACAGCGAACATACATCAGACTTGTTGTTCGGATTCTCCTCGGCCTGATTTTTTTAATCGGTGTGGACATTTGGGGCGGCCACGATCTTTTACGTCCGGTGGCAGGAAAAAAACGGCTGTCCGAAGAGCCACCTCGACATCGAACAGGGCAATGAACGCGACGCCAGTCTGGCGGCGCGCAGCATTTTGCAAATGAACCCTTCGAGCGCGAGCGCGGCTCGAATCATGGCGAACTGGCCGAGCGGATGGCGAACGTGCGCCTTGGACTGGAGGCGCAAAGTCGTGGCAGTCAATCCACGCTCAGTCGAGACGATGCCGTGGCGTTGTCCGAAGCGCTGTCCATTCAGCGACCTCCCCACGGCCGAACGCACTTGGCTGCGTGGATGAAAACTCGCGAAACGGCGCGCCTTTTTACGAGGCTTCGGCTTTGGTCGCGCAGTTCAAACATCAGGATGACAAAGCCGAGGCCGAATGGAGTGAAGCATTACGTTTGCAGCCGAGGACAAATCGTTCCAGCTTCAACTGGTGTGCTGCGACTCCGTGCGAACGATCCAGAACGGCGCGCTGCGGTGAAGCCATGTTAACAGGCTTGCGCTCCGGCCCCGGCCAGCGAAGCGCGCAACTCGCGCATTAATCAACGGGGCATCACCCGAAAAGAAGATCCACGCAAGTTGATGGAGCTCGCACACGAATTGCAAGCGTACCCCGAAGCGACATGGTACGATCGATTTGTCCTATCTCGATTTCTCCGTGGCCTGCAGGATCCACAATTCAGCACCTACCTGACCGAACTCGAAAAAAACGCGCCCAGTAAAGCTTCGTCACTGGCGGCGCTGCTTTCGTGGATGGCGAAGAACAGTTTGGGTCTGCTCCGATCGATTATTCCAAGAGCTTGCCGGCGAATCGCTTCGGAGCTGGCCAGTGCCGCGCGCTCGCCGATACTTACGTCCGGCTGCGCGTCTGGCAGAATCTGGAAGCGCTCACGGCAAGGCAAATTGGGGGCGATTTGAGTTTTTTGGCGACATGCCTATATTGCCCGCGCTTTGCGCGACAGAACCAAGCTGGCCGCCGCCGAACACGAATGGAGTGCGGCCGTTAAGGACGCAACCAATAGCGAATCGCTGGCTTGTTGATTCAAGCAGTTCGGAATGAAATGGGAAAACGAAAGCACGACCTGCTTTGGTCGCTTTCCGGCGCTGCGGAGAACGTAAAGGGAGGACGTCTCCCTGGATTTCTCCGGCTTATGCAAAGCGACCAGAAAGGCAGTGTCGGTGCTTTCGTTTTTCCCATTTCCATTCCGAAACTGCTTGAATCAACAAAGCCAGCGATTCGCTATTGGTTGCGTCCTAACGGCGCACTCCATTCGTGTTTCGGCGGCGGCCAGCTTGGGTCTGTTCGCGCAAAGCGCGGCAATATAGGCATGTCGCAAAACTCAAATCGCCCCAATTTGCCTTGGCCGTGACGCTTCCAGATTCTGCCAGTCGCGCAGCCGACGTAAGTATCGGCGAGCGCGAGCGGCACTGGCCAGCTCCGAGCGATTCGGCGGCAGCTCTTGAATAATCGAGCGCGAGCCAGACCCAACTGTTCTTCGCCATCCACGAAAAGCAGCGCCGCCAGTGACGAAGCTTTACTGGGCGCGTTTTTTCGAGTTCGGTCAGGTAGGTGCTGAATTGTGGATCCGCAGGCCACGGAGAAATCGAGATAGACAAATCGATCGTACCATGTCGCTTCGGGGTACGCTTGCAATTCGTGTGCGAGCTCCATCAACTTGCGTGGATTTCTTTCGGTGATGCCCCCCGTTGATTAATGCGCGAGTTGCGGCGCTTCGCTGGCCGGGGTCGGAGCGCAAGCCTGTTAACATGGCTTCACCGGCAGCGCGCCGTCTGGATCGTTCCACGGAGTCGCAGCACACAAGTTGAAGCTGGAACGATTTGTCCTCGGGCTGCAAACGTAATGCTTCACTCCATTCGGCCTCGGCTTTGTCATCCTGATGTTTGAACTGCGCGACCAAAGCCGAAGCCTCGTAATTAAGGCGCGCCGTTTCCGAGTTTTCATCCACCGCAGCCAAAAGTGGCGTTCGGCCGTGGGGAGTCGCTGAATTGGACAGCGCTTCGGACCAACGCCACGGCATTCGTCGACTGAGCGTGGATTTGACTGCACACTTTGCGCCTCAGTCCAAGCAGCACGTTCGCCCATCCGCTCGCAGTCCGCCATGATTCGAGCCGCGCTCGCGCTCGAAGGGTTCATTTGAAAATGCTGCGCGCCGCCAGACTTGCGTCGCGTTCATTGCCCTGTTCGATGTCGAGGGTGGCTCTTCGGACAGCCGTTTTTCCTGCCACCGGACGTAAAGATGTGGCCGCCCCAAAACGCACGGATTAAAAAATCATGGCCGAGGAGAATCCCGAACAAAAGTCTGATGTATGTTCGCTGTGTTCTTTCGAGGGATTTTTCCAAGGGAGTTAAAATTTAAACGGAGAATTCTGAAAAGGCGAATTCGGGCAGTAAAATCGAGCTGCAGAAATAGCAGATCGTGTTCCGCTTATGCAGGACAGCCGGCCGCTCAGCATGGAAAAGCTCAAAGAGACGTCCCGAATAGGATTTCGGGGGGCATTAAATTCTATTGACGTTGCGGATGTGAATATGAGCATTATGAAATCATTACGAATCCAGAAACCAAGGGAAATAACCTGAAGTCGTAAACAATCTATCAATCATAACTGACAACAGACAGGAAGTCTGAGATATGAAAACAAACTCAACCTAACCACCTCCTCCAAAACCGCAGTCCTTTGTCGCGTGCTCCGCCTTCATCGCTCTCAGGCTTGGGCCACCGTCGTGACTTGGAATCTTAACCCGAGGGCCTGAACCAACCGGTCGGCTCGAGCAGCCAGGGCTACACTGTGTCGGGATACACGATCACCGCGCGAGGCTACATAACAACGGCGCACGGGCACACTGCACGATTTGTTTTACAAAATGACGGCAGCGACGAAACCGGTCTCGGATTAGTAAACACCCTGCACAACGAACTCCAGGTCGATGGCAATGGCACCCGCTTCAATTCATCAGCTCGATCTGACCTCCATTCTGGCGGCAGGATTCACAAAATGGTCAAATCCAGATCGCAGCCTCCAACCAACGATCGTTCATCTTTTGGATCGAACACAGTCGGCAGCCTGCACTCTACTCACGCACGCCTACGGCAGCGCTTTCGATCTTCAGTTTGTCTCCAATTCCAGATTTCGGACCTACAAGTTTGTCTCATCGTTGCTGCCGCGTTGACTGCTTGCGGTGGCGTTTCAGGGGCCACGGTTGTTCCGATTCCGGAAGCACGTAGTTTGATTCCGGTAATCTGTTTGGTCATAGCGGCGACGGCTTTGGAGGCCCGCCGGCGTAGGCGAGTAACCGCGTAATCAGTTTCGATTGTTTGCGGCGGCCGTTTCCTTCTGGGGAAACGGCCCGCTTCGTTTTTGACAGCGGATGGCCGAAGCGATTTACTTGAGTGAGCTCTCGTTCTTGCCAGCAGTTGCCTCTCTTCCGGAAGAAGCTTTGCCGTCGCGCGAATTTCAAATACTCCGCGCCTTGTTCGAATCGCCGGACGCGGCAAGAACATGCCGTAGTAAGCGCACTGATGGCTCGCGCAGGTTGGTTCGGTCCAGCTGACTAATTACCCTCAGTGCGCCAGCGCGGGTCGCCTTTGTCAGAAAGCAAACGCATAGGTGGAAGCATACGCCGGATTGGAGCTTTCCTTACGATAGAGTTCCGCTGCCATTTTTGGGCGCGTTTCAACATCGGCATTCAAAAGAAGGCTAACGTGCGCGAGATTGTTTTGAAGTCTCGAATCATCCGGGTCGATCTCTGCAGTCGAACCAACACCGATGCAACCTGCAGTGTCTTCCGTGTCGATGTATCGTTGATACAACTCTTGTAACGCGTCGCGTTGCTTCTCTGGATACTCGTCAGCATCCAAAGCAATTCAACGTCTCCTTTGCCAATTCCAGTCTGCTGCCGTGGAGCCAGCGTGGGCGAGAAGCTCCGCTTGGCCCGAGCCTGTTTTTGCGCGGTTTGCCCCCATTCGCGTTCCACTTCGGTCCGGTTCCCTGGCCGCGCAAAGCTGCGCGCAGGTACCGCCGTGTCGCAGAAAATCCTTGGTGCCAGTTCGCGTCCTTTGTTCAGGCTCTCTCAGTTTGGCGCCAATCTTTCAGATGCACTTTTGTTACAGATCGGCCACAGCCAAGGCACCGGCCACTTTTCCAAAGTCCATCGGATGGCACACCTTTTCAGAAAATCCAGTGCAGCAAATTCAAATTGTTCCGGTTCATCCACTCGATCAGCGCCGCAAGCCTGGCAGGTTGCCCCGCGGGCGTTAGTCTCAGATCGGTAAGATAAGAATAAACTGCGGGTCGTGAATTGGTGAAGCAAGTCTGATATAAAGGCGATTCGCTCAATGTGCCTCAGGGTATGGACTGGAGTTCGCGCGCAGTTCGAGCAACTTTGAATTTTCGTGCCGCGCGGCTCGTCGACGATAGCGCTCGCGTTGCCTAGCTCGTTGCTTTGGGTCGCTGCGCAGGCGCGGTCAAAATCGCTTGCCTCGCACGTCGATCTTCGTTGCTTGAACGGCAGTCGAACATGCCGAACTGAAGTTGATAACGCCTTTCCTCGGGCGCTTAGTTGCAACCGCGCTTTCAGCCCATCCCGTGTCTGCCTTGTCTTCTTCTCGTCGGGCGTGCGCGACAAGTGCAGAGATGCATGATAGCCTGTCGCGTTGCCTGTTCGTTCCTCGTTACCCGATAGTGCGCGCTCGGCTGTTGCGATGTCGTTAAACTGCAAATGCGCTCTTGCCCAGGCCATTGCGAGTCCTCAACCGAGCGCGGCTTGAGCAGCGCACTTTGGCGACGCCATCCAACGCAGCCCGATTGCCAGCTTTCTCCGCTAACTCCGCCATGACGCGCGCCGCGGGCGCGCTTGCTGGCTTTCGCTCTAGCACAGCTCGCGCAGCCTACGCCTCGCCATCGTGGCGTCTCCATGTTCAATCGCAATAAACGCGCGTCGGACTAGCCGTCTTTCCTGCCATCGATTGTAGAGATCGTGCCCTCCCCAAACAGCGCGATCCGAAAATGATTCGATGATCGTCGAAGAGGAGCTTAAAAAGAAACGTTTCCGCTTCGCCGGTGGGAAACAGCCATTAGTGCAACTTTTTCGAATTCGGATTTTGTGATCTCGTGCTGGCATTTGCAAAGCTTAGGCAGCGCATGAAACAGGTAATTGTTCCGGTTATGTCGTCATGTATTTTGCCGTCGGAATCCAAATCAGGGCAAGGCCTGCGCGGTTCGATGCAAATGTGACCGCGGCCACTTCGGCTCGCAAGTTGCTCGGGCTCGGCTACGCTATGCGCAAATGGACCGAGACCATTGCGCAAACAGCGCCTGTTCGGCGAGGAGCGCTCAAAGATAACTGGTTGATTCCTAGTCGTTGTCTCGGGCTGCTCTGGTTCGAGCTGATCGCTCAGCTGGAGCCGAGTGGTGGCTTAATCCGCAGTCAATTATGGACTGATCGTTCGCCTCCTTGTCTTTACTTGTTCTGGAAACGCTTGGCGGAATCGGCCATCCCGCCGCGCGCCCGCAACCACCGCGGTTCAATCGCGCTCATTCTTTTCTGCGCCGCCTTTTTCTTCCCATTCGCTTGTTGGCCAAGCCACAATCCCGACTGGCGAATTGTTTAGAGTTGGGTGTCGCAGTCGTCGTCGCTACGCATGTCGCTTTCATTCCTCTATCTCTGCGGCGGCCGCGTTTGGCTGCGCATTTTGCGTTTCCAATTTTAATTTTTTCCTGGTGGCCGTGCGTGGCGGTCCGGATCGAACAGATCGTCATCCAAGATCTGATGCGATTGTCACCGCCATCAATGTCCATTTTTACAGCTGCCGGCGTCCCGCTCTTCAGACATGGTCAATTGTTTTCGAGGTCCGGCACCGGTTTTTAATCGAATCGAAGAAGCCTGCAGCGGGTCCGTTTCGATTCAGCAACGTTGATGGTTCGCTCTTTCGGCGAACTCTAATTCTACGGATATCGCGGCGCGTTTTTTTCTT
>Ga0137417_1352719_pt1 | contig 9703 bp, 18 predicted proteins | sample CZODoug3_1_1_16f_FD_183081 | JGI IMG/M metagenome (GOLD analysis project Ga0137417, IMG submission 183081) | Vadose zone soil fungal communities from Angelo Coast Range Reserve, California, USA - CZODoug3_1_1_16fungal (PacBio error correction) | ecosystem: Environmental > Terrestrial > Soil >... | reverse complement strand
CAACAGTGTGTACATTACAGTCGTTATCTCGTCATGGTATTGGCTGACATCCTCGATGCCGGTTACTCTTCGCTCGCATACGTTTCGGGCCGCAATCTCTTGTTTATCCTGTTCTGGCACGTTGATGGTGCCATATCAGGTAACCATCATTCCGCTGTTCCTTTTGTACGTAACATCGGTTGGTTTGATAGCATCTGCTCTGATTGTTCCTGCCTACTGTTAATGCCGTCGGGGTATTTCTGATGCGCCATTCATTCTGGGCATTCCTCCAGAGCTGAGGAAGCTGCTATCGTGGATGTGCTAATCGCTGGACGCTGTTCTGGCGCGTCATCTTCCATTCTAAAGCGCCCTGGCTGCCCTGGGTATTCTACTTATCGGCATGGAATAGCTTTTTCTACCCGCTCATCTTTTTAAGTTCTCCTAATCTGTTCACTGTGCAGATGCTCCTCAACGAGTTGCCGTAGTGAGTTCACTACAGAGTGGACGCTTGCTCTGGCAGCCTCGGTGATCGCGGTCCTGCCCATCCTGGTTGTCTACATTATTCTGCAGAGGCAGATTATCCAGGGTATCGCCACAAGGCCTGAAAGCCTAGTGGACTGTCAGGGTACAATTGAAAAGATTAGTCTATGTTCTCAACAGTAAGGAGTTCATTGGCAATGCACAAGTGACCATGATGGGTGCTGGAAGCACGTATTTGCTCGTCAGCTTATCACCGACTTCTGCACATCGAGGATTAGACGAAGATTTTGCGCTGGTAGACCTCGACCCTTCCCGGCTGGAAGCTTGCACATCAGATGGGAAAAGCTCATCTCGATGAGTGGGAAGCGCTGGACGTCCTTCATCGACCAGGCGGCGCGACTTGCTGCGGGAATTGACTTCATCATCAACTCGATAGAAGTGGCGGGTCTTGCCAATGTACAACACGACTTCGACATACCGCTGAAATATGGCATCAATCAGTGGCATTGGCGATACCATCGGCCCCGGCGGCATCTTCAAGGCGCTGCGCACAGGTCCCGGCCTGCGGATATCCTGGGCGACGCAGAGGAGATTGCCCCAGCCTGGGTGCTCAACTATACCAACGCGATGTCGATCCTAACCCAGGTGGCGCTGACCCGGCACCAGTATGCGCACGTCCGGACTCTGCCACAGTGTGCAGGGGACCTCAAGATCACTGGCGCGCTACCTGGATGTGCCCTACGAGGAGTAGAGTGGAGCTGCGCGGGCATTAATCACAACGCCTGGTTTACGATACTACGCATAATGGTCAGGCTATGTATCCACGCCCCCCCCTGGCGCGACGAGCCAGGACCACGAGATTATGAACAAGATCCGTGCGCGTTCGGGATGATGTTGCACTTTGGAGCCTTTGTGACGAGAGCAGCGGGCACTTCTCGGAGTATGTGCCCACTTCCGCAAGCGCCCCGACCTATCGAACGCTATAGCCGCAGCGGCTACCGGGCGAGACCGCTTTCTACGCAACAACTGGCCAAACGTGGCGCGCCAATTAACGATGCCTCGATCCGCGAGATGCTTGCTGCACCCGTGAGATCCCCTTCAAGCGAACCTTGAGTACGGTGCCGATATCATCGAAGCGATAACCTTGCGCCGCCCACGGGTGATCTATGGCAATGTGCGCAACCACGGCCTCATCGACAATCTGCCGACAGCAATGTGGAGGTGCTTGTCTCGTCGATCAGAAACGGCGTGGCAGCCCTTCATTTGGACCGCTGCCGGAACAGCTTGCCGCGCTTAATCGCGCATATAGCTATTCACACTCTGATGTGTGAGGCGCTGCTTACACACAATAAAGAGGCCGCTCGCTACGCGCTGCTGCTCGATCCTTGAGCGCCGCTGTCTGCTCACCTGCGAATCAGCGCTCTCTTGATGAAATGTGGGAGGCAGAACGAGAGTATTTCTCCAACTTTCGAGCAGCAATAAACATAGTCTTCAAAGAACTGAAGAGGCAGTGAACTCCCAAAGGGTCAATGAACCTGCAGTGAAACCTGTGGTGAACCCTCCTGGGGTGTAGTACACCCTGAGAGCGAACACCCAGAGGGTGTAGTACACCTTACAAGTAACCTGTAGGTGAGCCACGAGTGCGTATTACCCTGCAAGCACACCCCGTGAGTGAGCCCCACGAAGGTGTAGTACAACCTTGTAAGTACACTTGAGAGTAACTCCAAAGGGTGCAGTTCACCCTCCTAGGGTCCTTAGGTGTAGGTCTTTTAGGGAAGTCGCACCTGATACCTGTAGGGGCAGGGGAGGCGGCGGCGCTGGGTGGGCCTTGAGGCTGCCCTGGTGGGGGTGAGGGCCACAGCAAGGGAGAAGGAGGCGGGCAGCCTCAAAGGCCCCACCGCCCGACCTGCCTTCCTCTGCCCCTACAGGATCCACTTGAAAGCTCCTAGGTGAACTGCACCCCACGAAGTGAACCACACGAGGGTGCAGTTCACCCTGCCAGACACCCTGTCCAGTACACCCACGAGGGTGCCGTACACCTCACATTAACAGGCCAACTGAACTCCAAATACCGGAGACGAGCCAACTGCTGCGCCACAGCAGTCCATCTAATCAGCTACAAGAAAACACATCTGATGTTAAAGTTGCGCTTGTACCGCTCTATGCAAAACGGCATACGTCTCTAGTATGCCTCTTGACAAAGCAAAAGGGAAGATATACACGTGTATGATGAAAGTACACAATGTATATCTTCCCCTGCATGTAGTTTGAGTATAGAGAGAAAGAGAAAATCATGTTCTATTGCTGGCAATTGTTGGCGTTGGTACTGCTCGTTGCTGGTGCCACTATTCTGTCATGGCACCGCCAAAACAAGCCCTCCCGCGTATGTTGAGAACCATCAGTGGCGAAGGATGGATACGTCAGCCATACAGAGGAAGGCATCTCGATGTCTCCTCGCTCAGTACGCGAGTACATTTCTCAGATCCGCTTGAAGCGATACTGAAGGGGAAGAGGAGGAGGGATACGCGTGGAAAGCAGGCGGTAAATCAAGGGGACATGGATATGAAGTAGGTCGCGGCGGCGGGTCAAATTTTGCAGGAGGAATTATGCAGCCAAGAGGGTTCTTGCGAACGATGAACCCGTTCTTGTCCGAACCAGACATGGGGTTTTACGCTCTATGCACGGCTCGTGAACAGAACTACTCATTGGCGAGTTCAAAGTGGAAGAGACTGCTGACAGGAAGACGTGCGTGACCTGGACCTACTCCTTCCATAAAAACTCCTGCTCTCAGCGCTCTTTCTTCCCCTCTTTGTCAATCATACCATAGCTGAGCTTATGCATACTGCTATGCAGCAAATGAGACAGGTGTGGAGCATTAGCGCTTCAGGGAAGCGCTAATGCTCCCTAGTGCTCTGTCAAGCCTTTGCGAGCGTGTGACAAAACCATAGGCATCTCGTCTTGGTTTGCTCTGAGGAAGAGCAACCTCATTTTTGAAATAAATCGAGAAAAGGAACTCATGGAAATCGAGAAAACAACACAGACGGATGCTGTTATCATTGGAGGCGGGCTGGCAGGCTTGACTGCGGCCGCCTCTTAGCACGGGCAGGGCGGTCGGTAACACTCTTTGGAAAAGGCAGCCACTGGGTGGATTGGCCATTACAAGAGAACGCCACGGTTCCCTTTAATAGAGGGATACACGCCCTTTTACCAGACCGGCCCCGCTGAGGAGATTTTACGCGAACTTGACGTTGCCTACACCGGCAAACCGTCTGATCGCACAACATACGAGGCCCAATAACGCAGGAAGTTTATCAACTGCCGATCAGTGCCGACCATCCCACGCGCCACGAGCCTGTTCAGGAAGAGGATCGCACCTGAACTCGTCGAGGTATTGACAGGCCTGAGACAAAGTGATCCAGCAGCACGGCAAGGTGTGAGCATGCAAGATGGCTGGACCAGACGACCAAACGACCGGTCATACGACACTTTTTGAGCAGCCAACGTCTGACCACTATACTCACGCTCCGAAGTTGCCGATGCAGTGGGTATTACATCTCCTCGCATGGCTGCCGGGAGCGCTCCACCTCGACGGAGGCTGGCAAAACTCTGGTCGATGGCCTGGAACGAGCGGCGCGTGCAGCTGGAGCAACGTTGGTGACAGGAGCCAGGGTCGTTGCGTAACCTGGGGAGGAGGCGCACCTGAATCCGCGTGCAGACGGAAGTTCCTCCAGCCAAAAGAGGTTATTCTAGCGGTCGAACAACCGTGGCCGCACAACTGGTCGACACGGTGAGCATAAGATCTTGCGCATCTGGGCGAGCAGACCATTCCTCTGCGCGCAGCCTGTCTGGATGTCCCTGCGGCAACTCCCCAATCCTGACGTGTCGCCGTCCTGCACCTGGATCGTCCGTCTTCTATTCGATCCACTCCATTGGGGCCAGGTTAGCCCTGATGGAGGAGCATTGCTCCATATCATCAAGTATCAGACCAGATGAGCCGGACGATGCCCAGAGCAGATCAGCAGGAATTGAAGCGTGGCTGACAGTTACAGCCCGGATGGCGCGATGTTGCGTGGCACAGCAATTTTTGCCCATATTCAGCTGTCCAGCGATATGCTTCAGGCGCGACGGCGCGGTCAGGCAGGCCGCCCAGGACCGGCCGTCCCTGACGTGCGCAATCTCTACGTAGGGGCGACTGGTTGGACATGTTCGATCATCTCGCCAATGCAGTTTGATCAGCGCACAGCAGGCCAACACCTGATTCTGGCACACGAGCATGTGCTATTAAATGACAAACAGCGATGGTCTTTCATGTACCATCGCCTGTAAGAGCAGAGCTTGTTGGCAGTCCCGTCATAACAGAAAAAGCAGGTGATGGCAGCCAGTTCTTTCCTTTGTGTGACGGCTGGTGGAGGCAGCAGTCCTTCCTTTGTGTGACGGCTGGTGGAGCGGGCGAAGCTCGCTCCACCAGCCGTCGCAACAAAAATCTTTGCGAAGCGCCGCAGGCGCTGAGGATCACGGCGATGGATCGCCAACAGTATCAGTAACAAAGTAACGCATGAAAAAAAAGCGGCACAACACTCAAATAAAGAAGCCAGTCCAAAAGAAACAACTTTTCACCAAGGAGCTAGCGGGGAAAAACTTCATGGATAGCGAGAAACCTTTCCAAGAATATCACCCACTCTTATTCTCTCTTGCATACAACATCTAGGAAGCATCATGGACGCGGAAGACTGCGTGCAGGAAACGTTTCTACGTTGGCACGGGCCTGCACAGCGGCGAACAGAAGCGATTCGTCGCCCCGGTCCTATCTATGCACAATCGTCACCCATATCTGTAATCGCTATCTGCGCTCAGCCAGAGTCAAACGGGAAGCCTACCTCGGCTCCTGCTTCCCGAACCGTCCTGAAAGCGGACCCGACCGAGCATGTGGAACTGGCCGAGATCTATCGGTCGCCTCTTTGCGCTTGCTAGAAGCGCTCTCCCCCTCAGAGCGAGCTGCATTCTGTTGCGCCAGTTTTTGACTACGAGTATGAAGAGATGCTCGTTTGCTAGATAGGAGTGGAGCACAGTTGTCGCCAGTGGTCTACCGAGCAAGGCAGCACCTGGCCTCGCACCGTCCCCGCTATGAGGTCTTCCTCCCGGCAGCGGAGCAATTCTACCAGAGTTTTCTTGCAGGCAGTACCAATGGCAACATGGAAGAACTTCTCCACTTGCTGGCGGAAGACGTGGCGCTAAGCGATGGAGGTGAACTGCGCCGCCCAATGCCACTTAACGGCGCTCAGGAAGTGGCTCGTTACACGTGGAAAGTGACCAGAAGGGTCTCCTCGGAGACCGCTGGCACTGGCAAATGGCCATGATCAATGCACGGCTGGTGTCGTCATCTATGCCTATGGCAAACTGTACGCAGTCCTCACATGAGCTTGTTTGATGGCCACTTCAGGAGATCGATTTCATCGTCAATCCCGAGAAGCTAGAACATCTCCGGCAGAACCATGAGCTCATGAGAAACTGGTGCCAGTGAGCGGAGCCTATAGCGCACGCGACTGAAAGGCGGGTGAAAGGCTGGGTGACTGAGGGTGTGGCAACGCGCACGGAGAGCTTCACTTACAGATGCCAGCAGGAGCAAGGAGTTGCAGCTGCGGGATTGGTGCGAGCAGTTCACCGTGGTGTTGATGGTGTCGAGGAGTTGCCCCGACGTGGAGAAACCATCGATTGGGGTTTCATCGACCTTTTCCAGCTTGGGCAATCGCACCATCCGCACATTTGTCAGGCAGCACACGCCACAGTTAACCATGTGCATACCCCGTGGAATCGAGAACGTCGGGGCAGGAGTGAGCCATCTCCTTCCTGTAGCATCTTCGGCTCTTCGGCAAACATCTCAGGCAGATTGACCAGCACGGACAAGCCGGGAATGGGAAGCACAAGGCGGCAACGTCGAGCAACGCATGGCGAAAGGCTGCGTGCTCAAGTCGATAAAGCGCGGGCCGTCGTTAGCAGTCGGCAATTCTGTGGACAGATATCTCCATTTGAGAAGGCGAGGTATGGCCCAGGCTCAGACAGGAGCGAAGGAGTTCCATCGATATCTGAATCGATGTCATTGGGTGTCGGTAGGTAAGGACGGTCGGCGACGATTCCTGCAATGTCTCCACGAGCGCTCAATGCCGATGCCAAGGATGCTGACCCGATCAAAAGGCGGGATCAACCGGCCCATGTCTGCTCCTCAACTGGTAGTCTCGTCAGCATGGCCAGCGGTGGTCGCATGCATGGACCCAGTGCCGTAGCGAACGCACAAGACACGCTCTGCGACAGAAGATCGTTCCTCAGCAGCAGATCATCCAGCGCTGGGCCTCCCAAGATCTTCCATGACGAGAATTCCGGCTCGTTGTCGGCGGCGAGAAGACGTGGCCCGGCGGCAACTACCGATCAAGGTCAAGAACTCCAGGGCTACCTGCTCGTTTGGAGCCGATCTAGCTCGCTGCGTCTGTGGTAGGCCGCGGATGGCGCACTTTATAATGACTCAACCCGGCACCACACCAGTATCGGCTTTATAGTGCATCGTGTGATCCAGGACCAGGGAATGTCCGAACAGGTCAGCGATTGGCTCACTATGGGCGAGGTGGACGGGATTCCAGCATAATGCTCACCAATCTGGTTATCCGCAGGGAGACGGCATCTGGAAGGCTCATCGTTGATACCTCGTAATGATCACTCATTTTTCTCTAACCGAAACGACATAAGGTTAACATACGTGATCAGCACTGTTCGCTGAGCCAGGAGCAGCGGACAGATCAGACCTCCGCTTTTCCGCATACCACGAGCAGCGTGGCGATCTCACGTGCAAGGCGGGCCGCATCTTCTACGGAAAGCAACAGCTTCGGGGCAGGCCCAGGCCAGGCGAGGCGTGCTCTCGATCCACGAAGTAATGACCGTAAGACAGAATCGTTTCCCGTGCATTCTGGGCATTTGTCTCTAGAACCCGGCAGGCGGAGCGACACAACGCCGCCTCCGGGTCTAGATCCTCAATGCCTGCTCCGTAACGGTCAGACGAATCTCACTTCCGGTCGCGGACAGGTAGAGAACACGTGTGCTGAACTCTCGTCAGCATAGGACCAACATGGTGTCAGAGCGCACCAGACCCGCCACCGTATGCATATCCACATCAGCATCGACTGCGAGGCCCGCTAATTGCGGAACGTCTCAACCTCCGCACGCGTCAGTTGCATCATGGTTGCCAGTCGCTCAGAGAGACGCCCTCGCCAAGGAGGAGCAAGAGCGTATCGAGGGAGATACTCCTCAGAATGAGCTGCCAGGAGTCAATGTGAGCGTGATGATATCTGCAAAGGGATATCTACATCGAAAAAAATCCTCCTTGTCATCAAGCTTGTGCGCATGAGCTTGCCGGTGCCGGGCGAATTCCCGCAGGCCCTGAAAGGCATCTTCAACAGGATAGCGATGAAGTCTGCTCTGACATCATACTTTCTCCTTTGATCTGCTAGCTGTTCAAACCGCTCCTGCTGGTCGAGCGCATCGAGCATGGGACAGGACTCCCGGTCCTTGTCCTGTACAGAGCGAGCCACTTGCAGCAGAGCTTGCCGCATACCTGTAACTCCAGAATTTCTTCTCCACCTCAGCGATCTTCGCCTCCGTTGCTGCTGACCTCTTCGCAGAGGTCTCGCGTTAACGCGCAGCAATCAGCAGCTCAGATAATCTCTTTGAGTGAAGCCAAGCTTTTGTGCGCGTTTGATAAAAGTGGATACGCTTGACCACCTGCTCAGAGTATTGACGATCAGCAGGCCCGGCGCGGCGGTTCCTCCAGCAAGCCTTCGCGCTCGTAGAACCGCACCGTTTCACGCCACCCCGGCTCTGCGTGCCACTTGTCCATCGAAGAATATCCATCTCCATCACTCCTTATAAGAAAACTATACACCCTGTACTATACTACAGAGTCAGAGAAGACTGAAAATTCTCGCGCAAGTACCCTATGGAATGCTCTGTGAGGTTCTTTCCTTGTTGTTTCTATTGTCGGAACTATCGTCTTTGATGGACCTATGCAAAAAACTTTGTGTTGCAAGACATATGTTGAGCCAACGCCTCCTGGTAAATACATTCAGAGGTGGCAGATGATGACAGGTGTATTCTCAGCGATAGAAACTGGCTGGTTTGCTCAACAGAGGAGAGACCTGCTATTCTGCAACAAATGCGCGCCAGGCCTTCTTCACGCACATTGACCACTCCTTCATGGGTCAAAAGCCCGAAGCGTTCATCGCCAGATGCAGGAACGCCTCCCCGGACGATTGTAATCGTGGGCAAAGGTCGTCTGCTCCTGGGGTGCGACCATACGGGCAGTGAGAGTCCCAGGGACTCATAATCGTCCCGACGTTCTTGGCAGGCTCTTCGAAGACCAGGGCGACTTTTGCCACCCCGCCTCTGTAACTTTTCTCCACCCGCTCAATCTCGGGACCACGTTGGACAGTGGGGACAGGTCGTGACAGGAAGAGAAAAAGGTCTCGTGCTTCTGAAAGTCAATTTGACCGACCTCTTGCTGATCCATCGTCCAGGCCCCTGAAGCAGGCGCGAGTTTCCCAGCCAATGGCGAAACCGCCCAGGGCCTTGCCAGCCACAGCCGGGGCTATACTCCGCTTCTGTTTTTCATCAACATTCAGAAGGAGCCAGAGAACGATCAGCAGCAGCAGCCAGAGCGCACAGATTGAATAGGTGACCGGATTCATACCTTTCTTCTTTCTCAGCAGGTACCTTTTTTTTCTAAAAGGTTTTTCACGACAGGAACGCGATTCCGTCGTGGAAAAATCTTTTGCGCATCTCAGCCAGGACTATCCGTTGTAGCAACCACAATAGAGCAAGCCAATAATCGTATAAGCTATAGCGATGGCACTCATCCATACAGTTCTGATCGCAACGTAACGTTTCCATGATCTCTCAGAGCTGTTCAGTCGGATAATAGCTACCCTCTCTTCCGTCATGGAGCTCTGGGTGTAATGAAGCAACGTGAAAAGCAAACAGGCCACTTTGGATTGTCCATAGGAAGGACTCCTTTGTGTTTGTTGCAGCCTCAAGGCCGCGTATTTCTTTTTTATCAATTAGGATCAATGCTATTTCTTCTAATTGATATGTTTAAGTATCGCCTGGCTACGAGGACTAGTCGTCTCTGTCGCCAGCAGCGAAACTAGAGTGACACGGGTGCCATCAGGCAAACCTGAGTGACACGGTGCCATCAGGTGCACTC
>Ga0137417_1404740_pt1 | contig 9713 bp, 11 predicted proteins | sample CZODoug3_1_1_16f_FD_183081 | JGI IMG/M metagenome (GOLD analysis project Ga0137417, IMG submission 183081) | Vadose zone soil fungal communities from Angelo Coast Range Reserve, California, USA - CZODoug3_1_1_16fungal (PacBio error correction) | ecosystem: Environmental > Terrestrial > Soil >... | reverse complement strand
TCTCTTTTGGCCGCCCGTCGATGCGATCCGTTTTCACCTGAAGTTAATTCGCCCCGAACCAATTGTAAGTTCTTCCAGTGATCGTAGCTTGCGGAATCCAATCGCGCGAAGTCTGGCATTTTGCTGGCGCCTTATCGAACCAACACTATCGGCAAGATCGTTCATGCATAAACGTCGATGCTCTGCCGGCCTCGAATCCTTTTGTTAGTAAGAACAATCGCGACACAATTGTCGTCCTGTACCCAGCGAAAGTCCGCATTCCAGCCCTGCTCGGAACTGGGCATTCGCCCGGGTGACTGATGACGACGTGATTTCCTTTCTCCGTTTTGAAAACAAACCAACCATAAGCTTTGATCGCGATCGGGGTAATACACGGAACATTTTGTTCGCGTGCTTCAGAGAGGAGGTTTGGCCAGCGAGGCACAATTGCGAACTTGTACATCGTCATCGACATTTGAAGTAATCCACACGTTGCCAAGCAAATCACCATGGAATAATTTTGCCGCTCCACTGAGTATCCACGAAAACCGGAAATCAGTCGGCCCTCGTTATAACCATGCGCCACTCGATGGCGATCAATTTGGCAATGTTAGCCCGGTGCTTGTCTGCCCGCGGCTTTGAAAAAATATGTCGCGGCAAGGTATTCTTCGTATGATTTACCGACGTTAGTTCGACGATCGCCGCTGAAAGCTGAAACCGAAATTTGAATAGAGACGCCTTTTCCCCTGGTTTGAAACGCCAAGGGAAAACTTAAGATCGAATGAATAAACTTTTCTCTGTCTCTGAGAATCAGTCTGATCTGCTCGGGAGATGTCATAAAAGTCTTCGTGTCCAGGCCGAGGTTGCGTCAGCAGATGGTGAAGATGATGGCGGACTTGTCATGGAACCTCTCGGAAGTATTTCGTTATTGGATCGGACTCTTCAATTTTCCTTTTTCCTCCGGAAGTTGCATGATGGCTTACCGCGGTGAAGGACCTTGGTAGAGTCGATCCAATGATCCAAAGATCGCTTTCCGGAGTATTTGGGATCTGTCTCTTTCGTCGGCCCAACCGGAACCGGTCACGGATAAGAATCCTGACCATCCTTCACAGCCAGCAACGGCGCCAGAGAATCCCAGCCCGCAACTTTCTGAAAATGAATCCCGATGGGCCGTATTGGATATTCCAGCGGGAACGATTTTCTGTTATTGGGAGAGGGCGTGACCGTTTGGCGTGCGCGGTGTTGAATATTGGTCAGGCGGGGAACGACCACCAGCACTGCAACAAACCATGGAGGCTATGAAAGTTCCGTGTCTCATTTTAGCACAATAAAACTCAGTCTGCTTGAAGAAAAGAAACCGTGTAGCGGCCTTAACGTTTGGAGATGGACTTTCTGTATTCGGAAGGCGTAACGCCGAAGTAATTCTTGAAAGTCCTGGCGAAAGTCTTTGGTCGGAAAAACCGGCAGCCAGCGCAATTTCACCTAGGGCAGGTCTCTTGAGAGATTTGTTTGCAGGCGAACTCCACCGAACTGGCGTTTATACTCCCCAATGTGCAACATTTTTTTCGCTCGAAAGTTCCGAGCCAGATGAACTGGATGACACCCGCTTTGTCAGCAAGCTCGCTTAATTGAAGTCTGATCCAAAAAACTCCGAATGCAACAGCTCCCTCTGTTCGTCGCAACCATGTGGCCAGTTGTGCGTTACTGCAAGTGCGCCGAGAAGTTTCGCCTAAGAGTTCGGTGTCAGACCTCAACGATCAACGCCATAAATTCAATCGGCCCGACGCAACTCACCGCATAGTCGGCGTGCTAACAATAACGGGAAGCCGATGAGGCGTTGTTGCTTGATTCAATATGCGGCCAACAAGCGCGAAGCTGTTCGTACCAAGCCACTGTTTAGTCAATGCTAAGGATGCGAAACGGCTTCCTTTCCAAATCAACTGAGTGTGTCTCTCCTCCGATGAAAACGATCAGTGGAGAATGGCATTCGCGCGCGCTTAGTCCAATGTTCCGAATAAGCCGCCACTCAGGCTTCAGATGCCGCGGCATTACGCACGAGCCAGCTTCGTTTAGCATCGTTCTGAGTGGCGGCTATTCGGAGACATATGGACTAAGCTCGCGCGAATGCCATTCTCCACTGATCGTTTTCATCGGAGGAGAGGACCCACACTCAGTTGATTTTGGAAAGGGAAAGCGTTCGCATCCTTAGATTGAACTAAAACATGGCTGGTACGAACAGCTTCGCGACTGTTGCCGCATATTGAATCAACAACACCTCAACGGCTTCCCGCTTCTTGTAGCACGCGACTATGCGGTGGTTGCGTCGGGCCGATGAATTTAGTGCGTTGATCGTTGAAGTCTGGACACTCGAACTCTAGGCGAAAACTTCTCGCGCACTTGCCAGACGCACACTGGCCAACATGGTTTGCGAACGAACATAGGAAGCTGTTGCATTCGGAGGTTTTGGATCGACTTTCAATAGGAGCTTGCTGACAAAGCGGGTGTCCCTCCAGTTCATCTGGCTCGGACCTTCGAGCGAAAAAATGTTGCACAATTGGGAGTATCAACGCCAGCTTCGGTGGAGTTTCGCCGCAAACAAATCTCTCAAGAGACCTGGCCCTAGGTAAATTGCGCTGGCATGCCGGGTTTTTCCGACCAAAGCCACTTCGCCGGACTTTCAAGGAATTACCTCGGCGTTGACGCCTCCGAATACCGAAAGTCATCTCCAAACGTTAAGCCGCTACCAAAACGTTTCTTTTCTTCAAGCAGACTGAGTTTTATAGTGCTCAAAAGAGACACGTGAACTTATTAGCCTCCATTTATGGTTTGTGCAGGCTGGTGGTTCGTTCCGACTGACCAATATTCAAACCGCGCACGGCCAAACGGTCACGCTCTCTCAATAACAGAAATCCCGTTCCGCGGAAATATCCAAACGGCCCTCGCGGATTATTCAGAAAGTTGTGGGCTTGGGATTCCTGGCGCCGTGCTGGCTGTGAAGGATGGTCGATTCTTCTCGTGGACGGTTACGGTTGGGCCGACGAAACAGAGACAGATCCCAATACTCCCGGGGAAACGATCTTTGACCATTGGACTCGATTACAAGCGTTCTTCACCGCCGGTAGCCATCATCAACTGAGGAAAAAGGAAAATTGAAGACGTCCTGATCCAAAACGAAATTACTTTCCGAGAGGTTCCCAGTGACAGTCCGCCACAGTCTTCACTCTGCTGACGCCATACCTCGGGCCTGGAGCACGAAGACTTTTATTGATTCAATCTCCCAGCAGATCGACTGATTCTCTAAGACAGAGAAAAGTTTATTCATCGAATCTTAGTTTCCGCTTGCGTTTCAAAACCAGGGGAAAGGCGTCTCTTATTCAAATTTCCGCGTTTCAGCTTTTCTAGCGGCGATCGTCGAACAACTGTCGGTAATCATACGAAGATACCTGCGCGACAATATTTTCAAGGCCCGCGGGCATGACAGCACCGCTATCACATGCCAATTTGGAACGCCATCGAGTTGGCGCATGGTTATAACGCGGCGGGCCGACTGATTTCGGTTTTCCGTGACACTACTCAGTGTAGAGCGGCAAAATTATTCCATGGGATTTGCTTGAGCACTGGTGGATTACTCTCAAATGTCGATGACATGATACAAGTTCGCAATGCCCTCGCTGGCCAAAAACTCCTCTCTGGAAAGCACGGACGAACAAAATGTTCACGGTTGTATTACCCCGATCGCGATCAAGCTTATGGTTGGTTTGTTTCAAAAAACGGAGAAAGAAATCACGTCGTCATTCGTCACCCGGCGATGCAGTTTGCCGCAGGGCTGGAAGCGGACTTTCGCTGGTACAAGGACGACAATTTGTGTCGCGATTGTTCTTACTAACAAAGATGCGAGCTGCAGCATTCAGACGTTATGCCATTGAACGATCTTGCCGAATAGTGTTTGTTCGATAAGCGCCTAGCAATGCCAGACTTCGCGGCGACTGATTCCGCAAGGCTACGATCACTGGAAGGAACTTACAAATGGATTCGGGCGAATTATTCAGGTGAAAGCGGGGATCAGCATCGCGGGCGGCCAAAAGAGAAACATCTTTCTGCTTGATTGGTGGCAAAGGTCAAACGGGCGATTGATCTGCTGTTTCCGGGAATCAGACACCGGGCCTAACAAAGCTGTCGCTGGATCTTACGAACAAAAAACGAAGAACTATTTTTGAGGCTTTGCGAGTTGAATGACGAGTTGCACTTAAAGTTATCCTGCCGGAGATATCATCTGCGGACGCCTAAAAAAATTGGAATGAACTCCGTCAGGCAAAAGGGCGCGCTAAAAGCGTTTCGAAGTTCTCGAACATCGCCGCTCAACCAAGCAGGACTGCAAACATTCCTTAGACTGGAGTTCGCGAGTGGTCCGGCCTTTTACCCGTCACGTGGCGCGATGAAGACTCATGACCAGGAAAAGATCGGCTTGCCAACCCGAACTCGGCTTCCATTTATACGAAAGTCTTTTGTGACTTGCCGCTCAAATTCCGTTCTTCCGCAGGCGACGCCAATTATTTCTACTTAGATCAATAATTCAAGGGCGACGAATAGACATCACCTCGATTGGCATCGAAGATCTCGCTTCCCCTCTCCTCCGTTGTTGATAAACTTCGATTCCATCGAAGTGATGTCTATTCGTCGCCCTTTGAATGATCATAAGTAGAATAATTGGCGTCGCCTTGCGGAAGAAACGGAATGTGAGCGGCAAAGTCACAAAAGACTTTCGTATAAATGGAGCGAGTTCGGGTTGCAGCCGATCTTCTTCCTGGTCATGAAGTCTTCCATCGCGCACGTGACGTGGTAAAAGGCCGGACCCACTCGCGAACTCCAGTCTAAGGAATGTTTGCAGTCCTGCTTGGTTGAGCGGCGATGTTCCGAGAACTTCGAACGCTTTAGCGCGCCCTTTTGCCTGACGGATTCATTCCAATTTTTAGCGCGTCCGCAGATGATATTCCTTCCGCAGGATAGACTTTAGTGCAACTGCGTCATTCACTCGCAAAGCCTCAAATAGTTCTTCGTTTTTCGTTAAGATCCAGCGACAGCTTTGTTAGGCCCGGTGTCTGATTCCCGGAAAACAGCAGATCAATCGCCCGTTGACCTTTGCCACCAATCAGCAGAATAGATTTCTCTTTTGGCCGCCCGTCGAATGCGATCCCGGCTTTCACCTGAAGTAATTCGCCCGAATCCAATTTGTAAGTTCCTTCCATGCTCGTAGCCTTGCGGAATCATCGCGCGAAGTCTGGCATTGCTGGCGCCTTATCGAACAACACTATATCGGCAAGATCGTTCATGGCATAACGTCGAATGCTGCCGGCTCGAATCTTTTGTTAGTAAGAACAAATCGCGACACAATTGTCTCCTTGTACCAGCGAAAGTCCGCATTCCAGCCCTGCGGAACTGCATCGCCCGGGTGACTGATGACGACGTGATTTCCCTTTCCCGTTTTTGAAACAAACCAACCATAAGCTTGATCGCGATCGGGGTAATACACCGTGAACATTTTGTTCGTCGTGCTTTCAGAGAGGAGTTTTTGGCCAGCGAGGGCAATTGCGAACTTGTACATGTCATCGACATTTGAGAGTAATCCACCGTTGCCAAGCAAATCCCATGGAATAATTTTGCCGCTCCACTGAGTAGTCCACGGAAAACCGAAATCAGTCGGCCCGTCTTATAACCATGCGCCACTCGATGGCGATTCCAATTGGCAATGTGTAGCCGGTGCTTGTCATGCCCGCGGGCTTGAAAATATTGTCGCGCAGGTATTCTTCGTATGATTTACCGGACAGTTGTTCGACGATCGCCGCTAGAAAGCTGAAACCGAAATTTGAATAGAGACGCCTTTCCCCTGGTTTGAACGCAAGCGGAAACTTAAGATTCGATGAATAAACTTTTCTCTGTCTCTGAGAATCAGTCTGATCTGCTCGGGAGATTGATCATAAAAGTCTTCGTGCTCCAGGCCCGAGGTATGCGTCAGCAGATGGTGAAGACTGATGGCGGACTTGGTCACTGGAACCTCTCGGAAGTATTTCGTTATGGATCGGACGTCTTCATTTTCCTTTTTCCTCAAGTTGCATGATGGCTACCGCGGTGAAGACCTTGGTAATCGATCCAATGTCAAAGATCGTTTCCGGAGTATTTGGGATCTGTCTCTTTTCGTCGGCCCAACCGTAAACCGTCACGGAGAAGAATCTGACATCCTTCACAGCCAGCACGGCGCCAGAGAATCCCAAGCCCGCAAACTTTCTGAAAATAATCGCGAGGGCCGTTTGGATATTTCCAGCGGAACGATTTTCTGTTATGGAGAGAGCGTGACCGTTTGGCCGTGCGCGGTTTGAATATTGGTCAGCGGAACGACCACCAGCACTGCACAAACCATGGAGGCTATGAAGTTCACGTGTCTCTTTTTAGCACAAATAAAACTCAGTCTGCTTGAAGAAAAGAAACGTTTTGGTAGCGGCTTAAACGTTGGAAGATGACTTTCGGTATTCGGAAGGCGTAACGCCGAAGTAATTCTTGAAAGTCCTGGCGAAGTGGCTTTGGTCGGAAAACCGGCAGCCAGCGCAATTTCACTAGGGCAGGTCTCTTGAGGAGATTTGTTTGCAGGCGAACTCCAACCGAAGCTGGCGTTTATTACTCCCCAATTGTGCAACCATTTTTCGCTCGAAAAGGTCCGAGCCAGATGAACTGGATGGACACCCGCTTGTCAGCAAGCTCGCTAATTGAAGTCTGATCCAAAAACTTCCGAATGCAACAGCTCCTCTGTTCGTCGCAACCATGTTGGCCAGTTGTGCGTACTGGCAAGTGCGCGAGAAGTTTGCCTAAGAGTTCGAGTGTCAGACCTTCAACGATCAACGCACTAAATTCATCGGCCCGACGCAATCACCGCATAGTCGGCGTGCTAACAAGAACGGGAAGCCGTTGAGGGTTGTTGGTTGATTCAATATGCGGCAACAAGCGCAAGCTGTTTCGTACCAGCCACTGTTTAGTTCAATGCTAAGGATGCGAACGGCTTCCTTTCCAAAATCACTGAGTGTGTCTCTCCTGCCGGATGAAAAACGATCAGTGGAGAATGGCATTCGCGCGCGCTTATCCATATGTCTCCGGAATAGCCGCCACTCAGGGCTTCAGATGCCGCGGCATACGCACGAGCCAGCTTCGTTTAGCACGTTCTGAGTGGCGCTATTCGGAGACATATGGACTAAGCGCGCGCGAATGCCATTCTCCACTGATCGTTTTCATCCGGCAGGAGAGACACACTCAGTTGATTTTGGAAAGGAAGCCGTTCGCATCCTTAGCATTGAACTAAACAGTGGCTGGTACGAACAGCTTCGCGCTTGTTGCCGCATATTGAATCAACCAACAACCCTCAACGGCTTCCCGTTCTGTTAGCACGCCGACTATGCGGTGAGTTGCGTCGGGCCGATGAATTTAGTGCGTTGATCGTTGAAGGTCTGACACTCGAACTCTTAGGCGAAACTTCTCGCGCACTTGCCAGTACGCACAACTGGCCAACATGGTTGCGACGAACAGAGGAGCTGTTGCATTCGGAGTTTTTGGATCAGATTCAATTTAGCCGAGCTTGCTGACAAAGCGGGTGTCCATCCAGTTCATCTGGCTCGGACCTTTCGAGCGAAAAATGGTTGCACAATTGGGGAGTATAAACGCCAGCTTCGGTTGGAGTTCGCCTGCAAACAAATCTCCTCAAGAGACCTGCCCTTAGGTGAAATTGCGCTGGCTGCCGGGTTTTCCGACCAAAGCCACTTCGCCAGGACTTTCAAGAATTACTTCGGCGTTACGCCTTCCGAATACCGAAAGTCATCTTCCAAACGTTAAGCCGCTACCAAAACGTTTCTTTTCTTCAAGCAGACTGAGTTTTATTTGTGCTAAAAAGAGACACGTGAACTTCATAGCCTCCATGGTTTGTGCAGTGCTGGTGGTCGTTCCGCTGACCAATATTCAAACCGCGCACGGCCAAACGGTCACGCTCTCTCCAATAACAGAAATCGTTTCGCTGAAATATCCAAACGGCCCTCGCGGATTATTTTCAGAAAGTTGCGGGCTTGGGATTCTCTGGCGCCGTGCTGGCTGTGAAGGATGGTCAGATTCTTCTCCGTGACGGTTACGGTTGGGCGACGAAAAGAGACAGATCCCAAATACTCCGGAAACGATCTTTGACATTGATCGATTACCAAGGTCTTCCCGCGGTAGCCATCATGCAACTTGAGGAAAAAGGAAAAGAAATTGAAGACGTCCGATCCAATAACGAAATACTTCCGAGAGTTCCCAGTGACAAGTCCGCCATCAGTTCACCAATCTGCTGACGCATACCTCGGGCCTGAGAGCACGAAGACTTTTATGATCAATCTCCCGAGCAGATCAGACTGATTCTCAGAGACAGAGAAAAGTTTATTCATCGAATCTTAAGTTTTCCGCTTGCGTTCAAACCAGGGGAAAGGCGTCTCTATTCAAATTTCGGTTTCAGCTTCTAGCGGCGATCGTCGAACAACTGTCCGGTAAATCATACGAAGAATACCTGCGCGACAATATTTTCAAGCCCGCGGGCATGACAAGCACCGGCTACACATTGCCAATTGGAATCGCCATGAGTGGCGCATGTTATAACGACGGGCCGACTGATTTCGGTTTCCGTGGACTACTCAGTGGAGCGGCAAAATTATTCCATGGGATTTGCTTGGCAACGGTGGATTACTCTCAATGTCGATGACATGTACAAGTTCGCAATTGCCCTCGCTGGCCAAAAACTCCTCTCTGAAAGCACGACGACAAAATGTTCACGGTGTATTACCCCGATTCGCGATTCAAGCTTATGGTTGGTTTGTTTCAAAAACGGAGAAAGGAAATCACGTCGTCATCAGTCACCCGGGCGATGCAGTTCCGCAGGGCTGGAATGCGGACTTTCGCTGGTACAAGGACGACAATTGTGTCGCGATTGTTCTTACTACAAAAGCATTCGAGCCGGCAGCATTCGACGTTATGCCATGAACGATCTTGCCGATATAGTGTTGTTCGATAAGGCGCCAGCAATGCCAGATTCGCGGCGATTGATTCCGCAAGGCTACGATCACTGGAAGGAACTTACAAATTGGATTCGGGCGAATTACTTCAGGTGAAAGCCGGGATCGCATCGAGGGCGGCCAAAAGAGAAAATCTATTCTGCTGATTGGTGGGCAAAGGTCAACGGGCGATTGATCTGCTGTTTTCGGGAATCAGACACCGGGCCTAACAAAGCTGTCGCTGGATCTTAACGAAAAAACGAAGAACTATTTTGAGGCTTTGCGAGTGAATGACGCAGTTGCACTAAAGTCTATCCTGCCGGAAGGAATATCATCTGCGGACGCGCTAAAAAATTGGAATGAATCCGTCAGGCAAAAGGGCGCGCTAAAAGCGTTCGAAGTTCTCGGAACATCGCGCTCAACCAAGCAGGACTGCAAACATTCCTTAGACTGGAGTTCGCGAGTGGTCCGGCTTTTACCACGTCACGTGGCGCGATGGAAGACTTCATGACCAGGAAGAAGATCGGCTGCAACCCGAACTCGCTCCATTTATACGAAAGTCTTTTGTGACTTTGCCGCTCAACATTCCGTTTCTTCCGCAAGGCGACGCAATTATTCTACTTATGATCTATTCAAAGGGCGACGAATAGACATCACCTTCGATGGCAATCGAAGGTCTCT
>Ga0137417_1352207_pt1 | contig 9713 bp, 5 predicted proteins | sample CZODoug3_1_1_16f_FD_183081 | JGI IMG/M metagenome (GOLD analysis project Ga0137417, IMG submission 183081) | Vadose zone soil fungal communities from Angelo Coast Range Reserve, California, USA - CZODoug3_1_1_16fungal (PacBio error correction) | ecosystem: Environmental > Terrestrial > Soil >... | reverse complement strand
GGTTCCAGGAAGTGGAAAAGCAACGATCTTATCCAGCTTAAATTCTTTGCAAAAAGATTAAACAAGATGTCGATAAAGCAGTAGAAACTAGATGCTTATTCTCAGTAAGAAGAGATTACCAAGGTGGGCAAAAGAAATCTTCGGTCTATAAGACCGGTAAGGAACTTTAATTATAATAGTTTTATCCTTAAAGATGCGCCAACAATTAAATTGCATTATTCAGCAAGTCAAAGGTGCTGAAAACAGTGCCTTTTTCGTTCTTTTACAAGATGAAGCTATACGTTTCAGTCTGTTAGAGAAATTACTACCTCAGATTGGATTAGATGGCACCGATTTGATCTATTTGCCTCTGAAAATGCGGAAAAGGGGATTTTTACTAAAGAAGATCTCAATCAATGTGGTATTTTGACTGAGGATGAAACTCTCCTCATGAAATTACCGAAAGACTAAAAACAGTGCTATTTTTACCGTCTTTACCAAAATCAAAGAGAGTGATTTCTCTATGGAAAAATATAGAAAAAATTTACTCTAAGCAGAAAATCTTCTGCAAGAAATTTGTGGTGGCCTACAGCCTATTTCTTTTTTATTAGAGTATGTTCGTACCCATCACATAGAATGTGTTCATAACAAGTCTAGTCACTCACTTGGTATGGGATATCAGGAATAAATTTACAAATTACGAAGATACTTCATCTATGGACTGCTTCTCAGCGATTTTATGGTTGTATGCAGGTAGGAGGCCTGTATCTAATGAATTATGCAACATTTAAGATTATTTGTTGGCCAGAATAAAGGGAACTTACGCAAATACCCGAGGACTAATCAATTCCTATTTTGGGTCAACTAGAAGAAGTCTTTGAGAATCTTTTTAGAGCCAAATCTAACTCAGACCTGCAGCCTCTCAGAGTGTAAAAATAAATAATCCAGCGCTCTCGTCCTCATTGTAACAGCAATTCAAAGCCTTGAAGAGAGTTTCCTTAAACAGGGCTGTTTAAAAGAAGCTATTTTCTTATCAAAAACCGCGAATCATTTACGATGCCACCGTTTATTTCACAGCAAAATACTTATCTAAAAAAGATCCACTGTGATCAAATGGTGCAAGTAGCACGTTCTGGAAAAGCAAATATTGCCGAGCAAGTTTAGCTCATTCAGGAAATGGAAGTCAAATTGACAAATGTAGCACGCGCTAGCTTAGAGAGTTGCTTGATGACTATCAAGATTTTCTTCCGTTCTCATCATTTGCAAGAATGGAGAAGATCATCCCTATTCCCTACGTATGGACGAACTGAATAGAACAAAAGACCCCAACTTACGATACTTATCCGCAAGGGAAGAAAACGAAGATCTGCCATTTGTGGTGACGTAATCATCAGTTTAATCAAGGTCATCACCTATCTTCTCTGACGATTTTTTTACCGAGAAGAGGGGATTTTAGAACATGCGAAGAAGCAGCTGCAAAATACGTTTTGCTATGCAGCTGAAGATGAAATGGAATAAGCACACATTACTAAAGAAGAGCTAGCTCATCGCATGCATACGAGCGATCTGCAGTTGATCGAATTCTAGACCCAGGCAAACCATCCACTTTAAAATCATTCTACAAGCTGCTGTAGCCAGCGGAAAGCCTCTTAGAATCAGTCTAGGATAAATAAATTGATATATAAAATGAAAATCTATAATGAATAGCATAATTTTTTTGAAAAAAACATTTTTAAATGTTTTGGTTGTTATTATCTGTAAATCTTGTAAAATGATGTTAATGAAACAAAAAACTTAAACTCTCACTCTCTTTCTGATGAGTCCATGGATGCAGGTTTATCCTGTGTTCATACAGTTTTTTTACCCAAATTCTGTTCTATTTTCGCAGTTCTTGGCTTATTCGCCGTAGGCGAATAAACATATAATCTCTTACATTTATTTTTGTTTCAATAGTCCGAGTAAAGTATCGGAACCTGAACATTCATTTTTATTATAATTTTACAATTTTTTAAGAGGATTAATTATATGTATCATTCATGTTATTTACTGCTCAAAATGGCAGCCATCCCAAGGGCTTGGCTTTACTAGAACCCTATGTGGGCCTCCATTGTCCAGTTCCTGCTGCAATGGTTATCGTTTTCACGAGATTGTCAAGAAAAGCGCTAGCAAGAGGACAACCGATTCCACACATGACCATACTGGATGGTTTGAAAGGAGGATTAAAGGCTGCTCCAACTGTTGGTGTCTCGTTGGAACGCAGATGTCTTTCAAGCGCGTTTGAAAAAGTTCTCACAGAGAGGCGAGCAAGAGCTTGCCATCGATGCAGCAAGCTCTGCAGTTGTCGGACTGTATCAGCACCTGTCTTGGCAGTTTTTAATGGTCAAAACTATGGGATGGAGCATGCGAGAATCTCTTAGAAAGTTCTCAGCCAAGGCAAGGCTTGGCAATTGCTGTTCAGAAAAGCCTTTGTAGCTGGTCTTAGGCTGCTGATGAGTTAGCTGTTGAGATGAAGCGCAGGTTCGGAAACAACAAAGCTGTTGAATATACTGCAGCTTTTACATCCGGAGTTCTGGGTAGCCTTTGCTGGGCATCCAGCCAATACAGCTTTTAACTCTTTGGCAAAGCGGGATGACGGTCGATAGTCCCCGTCATTGGAGTTGGGCGCTGCTCGAAGAGCGCGTGCCGTTGGTTATTTCTGTTATCTATAAATTTGAAAGGAAACACTCAACTCTACTGTTGAGGGTTCTAAATAATAGATAACGGGTTCATGACTCATGCAATTAAATCCATGCGTCATGAACTTCTCCAAGCAAATTGATTCATGAAAGTTAATACGCAATTTTACGCACTAGACGGAAATTCGTCGATTTGTCCTTAACTATCATTTATGATTCGAAGGATATCGACTTTTACTATTATGGATGAGGAATCAATGGTAAAAATTGTTATCACGTTTTCTTAGGTCCGTAGAACCAAAAGATTCGGTATGCGTTAGGCGTGTTATTTTGAGCATATGTCTCGAAAATCTGTTCTCGTTATTAGGGCCTTTTGGAATGAATTCATGGGTTCTGAGAGAAGGTGTCTCACATTTTCGCTCATAGATTAAAGACTTTTTACGGCTTTGTAGATAATTTTTTTGCTGTTATCTTCTTTAAGAGTTTAATTGTCTATCTGCTCATTGGTCAAAGTAGTTCGAACTTATTCATGAATCTTCATCATCTTGAAGTTCTTTTAGTTTTAATTTTCTATCTTTCCTTCCTTGCATCTTTTAAACCTTTTTCTAAGGAAGTAAGACTTTCTTATTCTTGTAAACCATAACCCCTCTCTGGTATTTCAACCAATGGTTCCAAACGATTTTATCCGCTTCCCAATAGATACGGAATGTTTTTGCGTGCATCCTTCCACACACGAGTTAAAGGAATTCGATTTCTACTGTCTAAATTAACTTTATCTTCTCATGGTAACCTTCCTTCTATTATGATCATAACATATTTGGCGCATTTACATAAAGTGGGAAATGCAGCATTGGTCATTTGGCATTATAGGGTAAAGCCCATAATTTAAATCCTAGTATTTTTGCTGACGGAATTACGAACAATTTGGTCTCGTCAATTATCTTGAACCATATTAGCCGAGAATCGACCCGTTAGCGACTGAAAAAAAACTGGTAAAAATTAGTTTTACGGATACCAATTGAAGCCTTCCTAGGGAGGTTTTATGTTCAAGTATGTTTTTTGCATGGCGATTGCGAATGATCCAGACAGTATTTTTTTAACGCATTAACCATCGATCAAAATTATATGACTCGCAATGAAGATTCAAGTTGTGAACAAGATACATCATTTGATAGAAACAAGTTAGCAAAGGATCAGTGACCACAGATGTCAGCTTCGACTTACTGAACATATCCTTATCCCAGAAAAAGCAGGTCAAACAGGACATTGGGTCTATATATTTTCAGGAAATTAGAACCTCATTATCATGACAACCAATCAATTTATTATAGTATTAGAGGTGAACTAATAGTACGAATAGCAATCAAGAAGCTGTTCTTTTGGCAGGCCATTGGTTGTATTCCCATAGGACCAACACATTGTTTTGCAGCAGGAAGAGATGGATCGCGATTTATATTACTTGATATGCCAGGTTTGATTATCCTACAGATAGGCTAACTGGCAAGCCATTGCCAGAACTAGCTGAAAAAATTGATGCAGGTCTATTGAATCGCCTTTTTTTATTGATCAAACTATTCAGTTATCGCCAGAATATTTAAAGCAGCTTGATCAAAATCCTCATTATCATCTGAGTATATCCTGAAAAATTAGATCGAGGAGATTGCACGATCTATTCCGAACGTTTCTTTAAAGCAACAAACAATCGCTGGGGTATTGGCATTGGCTGAAATGCGAAATAATGAAATGCAATCATTTCTATTAAAAGAACGTTACGTTTAATGTCTTAAAGGAGAATTAGTCTTTGAGTAAATGAAATTACACAGAAAGCTTATTCCAGGTCAATCCATACGTTTTTCGCCAGGAGAAATTTGCTCATCTGAGAGCGAAGGATCAAAACCTTTTCATTACTAAACGTTGAATATTCTGTGTATAATAAGATCTCATTGTACGGAAAAATCGTACAATTGAAAAAAAGTTATTCTTGTGATTTGCAGTTTAGCATATTGTCGCGTCCTTCTCCTAGAGTCAAGGCCTACTTTATCTCCACCATATTCGTTGGACAATAAGCCTTGATGCTATTCGAAAGTAACATAATCATTACAATTCCGAAACTCCTGCAGGAGATTAAATATGAGTAAAATCTTAACTCCAGGTGTGTAGCGCCGGATTCACTCTCATGTTATCCTGACCAAAAACTTTCTTTAAACGACTCAAAGGAAAGCTGTTATTATGGTTTCTATCCCGCAGATTGGAGTCCACGTGTGTGGAGATCAGCTAGCGTATTAAATCAAGTTTTACCTGAATTTAAGAAATTTGAAGCAGAACTTTAGATTTCAGAAGGTTGGTGGACTCATATTGCTTTTGCAAGCGCGAAATTTGCATTCCCCTTGCTTCTGATTTTAATCAAGAGGAGAGTCTCACAGAAATATGGTGCTTATCGCGACAAAGAGGGGACTTGTGAGCGTGCAATATTTGTCATAGATAGAAAGGGGGCAATTTCATGGAGTTATCTTTCACCTATAGCAGAAAATCCTGGCGCAGATGGATTCTTGAAGCTCTTGAAAAACTTCCAAAATAAGAGGGTAAATCAATGCTAAAAGATCCCCGTTTCCAATGATGATCATATTCAAGGTGAAAAAATGCGACTATTACTTGGTTGAAATATGGCGATATGAATGCCGTACTGCGGACAAGCCTACCCCATCATTAAACAAGTCAAAAATATTATGTTCTAAGCTTAGATTGTGTTTCGAAACTTTCCTTTAAACGGAGTTCACCCTTAGCTATGCCCGCCGCACAAACTGCCGAGTACGCTGGAGCAGAAGGGCTATTTGGGAAATGCATGATCTTATTTTTCAGAACCATCTAATCTAACTATTGAACAATATTTTGCACTGACAGAATCTTTGAATTTATCCCCAACAAAACTGAAAGAAGCATGACGAACAAAATCTTTGATCATAAAATTCAAAAGGATTTCATCGGGGGTGTCAAAAGGCGGAGTCAATGCACTCCGACGATTTACATCAATAACACTCGTTATTCAAGGCCCTATGAATTGCAGAATTTCGTTTCCTGCTATCGATGCGATCATCTAAAATCATGCAAGAGACTTAAAAAAAAATCTCTCGTCCTAAGAGTTTCCAATTTTCACCCGGAAGATGTTCTGTGTGATGCAAAAATATAGATTGATCAAAATATGAGGGCAATGGAATTTAAGAGAGACAGCAATCCATCAGAAATATTTTTGCGTACGATTCCTTTTTGACTTTATCATGATTCATCTTATGACGACAAAATGATGACTTGATAGAATAGCGGCGACTATTACGTAATAACAAATGCACGGCTCGGCCCGGTTTCCAAATAACATCTTTTGATTTCTGTCAACAAGAAGGAACCCCTTTTCTAAGCGAATTCTTCGCCAGCAATACCGAAGAATATATAGAGGTCTTACTATTCCAAAATCACATACTACGCACGCTAAGGTTACTTTTACCAATCTGGATGGGTTTTTAGCCACTCATCCCGTTTCTGATGACGTTCATAATATCTTCTCGTTTGTTGTTTCTTTACCAGGACTATACATGATCAGGGAATAGGCATCAACAATATTGACGAAATGGCAAAGGACAAATAGACGAATCGACGAAATGGACAAATGGACGTTATCATTGTCCATTTTGTCCATTTCATCGATTTCGTCTATTTAATTAAATCGTCTGTCGTTTTCTAGCAAAGATCATCGAGCCAGTCAGAATAGTCCCCAACAGCAACCATGTGCTAGGTTCGGGAACACCTGCTTCCGGAACAAGCCTCCAGGTATGATATGAAAGCGTCAAAGGGGCCATATTCGAGGCACAGGCGGGGATTTGAAGTATAAGCAAAATTATTAGCAAAATTGTCTGGAGGGGCATGGCCTGAAAATTCCCCCATCCTGGTGCAAATTACTGTCAAGACAAATGTATTAATGACCAGTACCATTCCAAGAATGGAAGAAAGGAAATAGATATTCCACCCCCAGAAACAATCCCAGGAGTGCCACTGCTGAAGTTGGCATGGTTGCGGATCGGGAACTTGCACAGCTAACTATGGAGCAAACTGTTAGTATCATTTGGAATGGCGTTCGTGATAAATAGGTAGCGATAGCGTAGGGAATCCGGCGATATTACTCGGCGTTACCTGCATACAAGCTGAACTTCGACTGACGAACCCATGTAAACTCCCGTTGTAAGGATCGAACCGGGTAGATTTGTATCAGCTGTGCACTAGTCAGAGTGCCTGCGCATTTACTAAAAGGGAATGGTAAGATAATAATATAAATAATACTTTTCATTTATCCTATTTTACTAATCTGACACGGTAATATTTAAATTAGTTTCAACTCTTTATCAGTCAAGATCTTCGCTCCTGTCAGAGGAGCCAAGTAGTAAATAGGTTCCAGGTTCGGGAACTCCTTCTACCGGACAAAGCCTCCAGGGATTGCGATGGAAAGCGTCAAACGGTCCTTGCGTAGGTAGGGCAAAGTTATTATTACCAGATTGTTCGCAAAATCTTCCCGTTACGGTCCTGAGTTTGAGCCAAAATTTCCCCCAACCAGGAGCTAGGTTGCTATCAAAGTAAAGTATTTTCCCCAGTTGCCATTTCCAAACAATTCGTTATAAGGATACCCACTTCCTGAAGAAGATTAAAATGAGGAAGAAAGTTTGCACTGATTGCCGTAGCTGCCTCTGTATAAACAAGTGTTCAACACATTAGGGACACTATTAGCGCTACGTAAAAAAATGTATAGCCATACTGATAGGATAACTAGTATTAAAACTATCTGTTACTGACCAGCCAGTATAATTTCTACCTACTTCCCCATGTTCCGCCGCCAGCCTGAAATTGTCAGGACTGCGTCGCCGAGATTAAGGCACCATTTTGCTCTTAGGAGAATGGAGTAAAATCCAGAGCTGAAAGATTGTTTTTTTGAAGCAGGGTAAAGCAAATAGGTCTCCCATATAAACCTATATTTAAAGTATAGATCAAATCTAGTAAAAGTAAATAAAATTATATAAGGTAAGGCTATATAAATAATTTGATTTGCAGGCGGAAACGATGAGACGTTGAGAGTAATTGGAGGTAAATACAGTCGTCCTAGTAAAGCGGCACTGAAGCCAGGAGTCAGCAGTCAGAAATGCGCTTCGCGAAAGAATATTTTTTCGCGAAGCGTTTGGAGTGCGAAAGTTTCTTTCGCTTTACTTGAACCTTTTAGGGGAATTACGTTGGTATAAAAAGCGAAAGAGACTTTCGCACTCAAACGCTTCGCGACATCGAACGCGCATTCCGACTCACGACTCCTTCTTCAGTTTTGCTTCTTAGCGTAGTGCGTTAACCTAGTATCATAGTGGAATCGTAGTGCCTAGAACTCTTGCTAAGTCTCGGATCCGCATGCGCTCGGCTTCGGGAAATCAGCTACAAATATGTCTCGACGTATGTTAAAACTGGCGAACAAAGTAAGCAAATACGGTTTTTTCCCAAATAACTTGTCAGGCCGCTTAAAATAGCAGTTGCGAGTGCAGGATCATTTTTCTAGAACTTGGTCTGATAAATGAATAGTTAAAGCTGCACAGGCAAGACTTGTGATCGCCAAACCAGCAATGCCGGCTGCTTGTATAGGATCCAACGAATTTTGCCATTGCGTTCTTTCTTAATCAACCAGCTCCTGAATGCAAGGGAGTAATAGACGTGCGAGAGAGTCTAAAGGGAATCTAGCGATACCATTACTAGTAGGATCAAGATCTATATATCTTTGCTAGAAAAGCTTGGTATACATTACTATTTACATTTTCAAGAAATGACATTAAAATCCTTTGTTTTTCCTAATTTTAGTATATTGATTATTTAAAGTCAATTAATTTTTGATAATAGTCAAAGTTATTAAGGAATCAGATCAGCTTGCTATAGTTTGTTCCGATTCTAAATCGCGGTAGCCTCTGTACTTCTTCCAGGGATAAGAGGTGATCTCCGGAATGACCAGCTTTCCCTGCTTCAACCAGTCGAGAGTGCGATGAAAAGCTTCTGGCAAAAGATCGCTTTTGGTGAGATAACTCGATTGAAGTGAGCACACTTCGGTTTTCATTCGTCATCGTAGGGATTAAAGCGGGGAGTGCGCAGATAGTCATAGATGATTTTAACCAGTTTGGTTTGCCCTGCCCTTACTAAACATAGTATGAAATCCGTAAATCACCAGCTTGCCACTCGGAAGGAGATGCTGGTAACTTGTCGCAATGTTTCGGCCCCATTTGCATCCAAAATAATGTTGTAGCCGTTAGGGGCCACGCGTTTGGCTTCTCCAGAGATCTTGTGAAGATTTGTCGATCACCGCATCGGCACCAATTTTTTTACATAATCGACTTTGTGAGTGTGATCCCACGACCCCCACGACCTTGCAGCCGGCCAGTTTACCAATTGGACAGAATGCTGCCCACGCCCCAGCGGCAGAGTGGACTAAGATCGTCTGTTGCTGACGTGGATGGGCCAGCTCAAACAAGGCGTAATAAGCCGTCATAAAAATAGTCGGAAGGCTCGCTGCTTGTTCCAAAGATAAAAAATCGGGGCAGGGGAAAACCTGTTCTGTGGCACCACAAGATGGGAACGTAGCCGCCAAATAAGGTGATCGCAATCACTTTTTGACCTGGCATAAACTTTGTGACTCCTGCGCCGACTTGCGTGATTACTCCAGCTGCTTCGAATCCAGGAGTAATCGGCCATCCCACAAATTCCTTGGCGGAACGGTAGACACCCATGCGTACACAGCAGTCTGCAAAGTTCACTCCACAGGCGTGTACTTCGATCAAGACTTCTCCATGACCGGGTTTAGGAAGAGGAAATTCGCGTATTTTTAATTGTTTCATAGCTACCCGGTTTTCGATCACTACTTTTTCATAGAGCCTCTTACTGGATTCATAAAAACACAAACTGAAATTCATACAAAAAAGAACAATAAATTTACCACTGAGTCACTGAGCTCACTGAGATGCTATGAGAGCATTGAATGGTCCTTTTTTATCAACT
>Ga0137417_1427406_pt1 | contig 9717 bp, 12 predicted proteins | sample CZODoug3_1_1_16f_FD_183081 | JGI IMG/M metagenome (GOLD analysis project Ga0137417, IMG submission 183081) | Vadose zone soil fungal communities from Angelo Coast Range Reserve, California, USA - CZODoug3_1_1_16fungal (PacBio error correction) | ecosystem: Environmental > Terrestrial > Soil >... | reverse complement strand
ATCTGCTCCAAAGATGCCTATTTCATACAGCATCAAAATCTTCATCGGCAATGGCCTGGGCCTCGTCGCTAAAAGCTGTGCGGATTGTCAAAGAACATGCATTATTGATGGCCAGGTGGCACAAAGTTGCATGCGTTCGATGGCCCAGAAGAGATTGACGGCGTCGGTCGGAGTGCGGCCAAGCATGTCACCCCACTACCTGAATATGTCGCTGTGCCTCTGTAAGTGTAGGGTTCTCCGCGTCCCGCATCAAACGGCGAAGGGCCAGAGCCATGCAAAGGCCGCAGTTACGCCAATGGCGGGGGCCCCGCGTACTTTCAAAGTTTGATGGCGTCGGCGACCTGCTGTTCGTGAGAATCTGAGATAGAGAACTTCTTGAGGAAGGAGCGATTGGTCAAGGGCAGGCAGATACGGCCGCCCCTCCTGGGCGTCTTCTTCCCACAGACGGTCCACCGCCGCGGGTTTGCTGCTTTGATAGACATGTGTTGGATAGCTCCTTCTCGCTATAGGTGATTGAATGAGTTCCGGGTCTATGGTATCACACTAGCATGGTTGGGGAAGCGCAGCCATGCAACAATATAGCTTCTCCAAAATTCTGCTCATTGCCCAATAGTACTAACAAGAAGGGCATCAAATCAGCAATTCGGCAAAAATATGCTACCATGATAAACAACGTACTCGGCGAATAGGGTTAACGGAGCTGTTCGCCATGTTACTGAAAGCGTTGGTTTCCGTTCCACTACACAGAAGGATGAAGACCTTTCCGACTACACAGAGAAAGATTTCTGTTGAAGCTATGTGAAACCCGGAGATGAGCTACTATCACTTGCATGGAACGGACAAGATGATAGCTATAGCTACCGAAGGGATTGTAGCGCATGGCCAGGGTTGAAACCAAGGAAGTACTTGGTCCTTGACCAGATTTACACGAGTACAAGACACCATCTACAATTAATGTTTATCACCTGGTTGGGGATCGCGAACAGGCAGATGACCTGACCCAGATACCTTTTTGAAGGCATTCTCGGGCGTTTACCACAATGGACGCGAGCTGAAGTTGTCGGCCTGGCTCTATCGTATCGCGACGAATACAGCATATGATGCACTGCGTCGCGGAAGCTGATCGCATGGCTGCCCTGGCAGGACCTCGATCATGAGCCGGCGGATGGGAAGCGCGGACCCACAAGAGATATATGGTACGACGGAATTGGTGCGCGCTGCGTTGCGCCGCATGCCCCAACAGTATCGTGCAGCACTGCTGCTGTATACCCAGGAAAGGGTTCTCCTACAGTGAGATCCCCAGGCATTGAATATCGCGGAGAGCGGTGTCAAAATGTACCTGTCGCGTGCGCGTCAATCTTTAGAGAACACTACCGATCCTTGGAACAAGAGGCACACCAATGAACTGCGAGCCAAGTCGAGGAGCTACTCAGTGCTTACCTTGACGACTCGCTAACATTTTGGAGGAACGACGCAGTCAGCATTCCACTGAAATTGGAGATAGCGGTCATGTGCGGGAGTGCAATCACTGTAGCAGCATTCTCGCCGATTCCGCGTTTTGATACCCTCCTTGCTCAAATGCCACGATCAGCCCAGCCAGCACTTCGCGATAGATTTTCTCCTCACCAGAGTATCTCGAATAACAGAAATTACGGCACGACGCCAATATCGCTGATAAGAACAAACAGCCCCCTATAAAAGTGTCGCCGTGATACGCCAGGCCGCCCTCAGTTAGTAGCATTGCCCGTAGGCCGCCACACTCACAGGAGCATCAACAAACCCAGGATTCTCCACCAGGCAAAGAGACACCACTTCAGCCCAGGCGGGGTAGTATGTGGGATTACGTATTTGCAGGTCACCATCCGCTGCTATGCTTTGCTCACAGTGGGCGTTGGAAGTTTGATTGGTTGGGATATGTGGCAGGCAGTACCATGCTGTCGTGAGTACGAAGGCGATTACTCCGCCGGCGGACCGGCACTACGCGGCCCCCTTTACCGGGTATGCGTTTCGTGTTCCTGCGCGATGGTCTGTTGTGAGTACGCCCGCGGATGGCAGTTCACAGGCTGAACATTAACACGAAGGGGTTACAGTAGCCACAATTGGGTGGTCAGTCCACCTTTGCCGGGGCGGGATGCCGGTGATATGGTGGCATATATCGACTGACAACAGGCCCTTACCAACTATCCCAGCGATTTGGACAAAGCGATACAGTTGTCCACCAGCCTCTCCTGAAAGCCGGAAGAGCACCTTCTCGTCTGGGATAGAATGTAGGGGAAGCATCTTAGATAGCCTCGCCTGGTCAAGTGATGGGAGCATGCTGCATTGTTGCTGACCCTACAATGCGGGTACAACCAATCTCTACATCCTCTCGACGGCAACGGGTTACGGTGCAGATGGTATCTCTTCCGCTAAAGGGAAGTATCGCTCAACCTATCTGGTGCCCGATGGCATACGGGGTGCTTTAGCTTACCATAATGGCGTGGTGAGCATTCTAGACTCAATACGCCAAAACACGGAGTACTGGTTATCACGACAATGTGATGCCGGGGAAAGAGATACGGTACTGGCGCTGGACTGGTCACCTGCTAATGACGCACGACGATCACCTGGAGTGTGGGTGTGATAGGGCATGTGCATAGTCTCTGGTCACGGCGTGTCGGAAATGGGGGAAATGCATCCCTCAAGAGATCGCGCAGGGGATTACGTCAGGCATTTATAGCCGCTCTGGAATGGGGTATGGCAGCTGGCTATTGGTGACATCATACCTGGAAGAGCGGCGAATTTGTGGGTATTGATGTGACACCTGGCGCATTTCCTGTGTTTTGACGATGGAAACAGGTCAATTATGCCAGTGGTCGCCCACGGTACGGCAAGTGACTATCTCGATAGTATCTCAGCAGGTGTTGGAATACTGCGTGTTGTGAATGTGATCACAGGGTAGATACGTTTATCAGGCAAGGGGTACGAATATACCGCTCCAGCCGGTGCTGGATGGAAAAAGCTGGTGTACAGCACGGTTCAGCGACTGTTGTTGCCACTATCCAACAGGAAGTCTGCAGTTACATGCGCTCAAATTACGAGGGCGAGCCTCTACATTCAACTGGTCTACCTCTTCGTCCAGCAGCTCGTTTGTTGGCGTTAAGCGATGGGCAACCAGGGCCTACTGGTAGACACTCAGCATAATACAACGCTCCAGTCGATCAAACAGGATATTACCGGACCCATTTGTGACTGAGATCCCATAACAAGTATCAAGGTATTTCATAGAGAAGGGAAGCCTCATGTCGCAGGCGACATGGAGCTTCCCTTCTCTATGAAATATGTGATACTTTATGATGCATATAAAATCACTGATGTTCACAGTGATTTCACAGCAGGAGCTCTCTTAATGTGGATATTTATGAGGCTGGAGTATTTTATATAATGGACACTTTGATGAGTGTCCAGGGCTGTTGGTGTACGTGTGTTTTGAGGAGAAAGAAGATGATGGTTAACATGCACTTTTACGGAACGGTTAGTGCAAGTCTTGCAAAGTATCGCTGCAACAGCAGACAGGGCGCTGAGCGTCGAGCATGTTGGAGAACAGGGAGCGAGAAGGCGAATTTTTTTTGTCAATGGCGCACAGTATTCGCCCGCACTGAACGGGAGTCGGGTGAAACAGCACTTCACCGCGTGATGAACTGGAATGAGTACGCTATATCTTTACGAAGGCGTGAAAGCTCCAGTGGGAATGGAGATACGCAATCGAGGTCGCTTTGCTCAGCGACCTGTGCATGGGGGGAATAATGAAGCCCGGTAATACCATTGAGTTGCAGCAGACACCCAGACACCGGCATTGGATGCTGCTATCCCCAAAGTATTAGACCACCAGCTATAACTGTGAGCCAGCATTTCCCTACGCAAAATTACCAGCATTACAGGCGAACAGGAGAGGAAACCATCCTCAGCCGGGTATTCATACGTATTTCGAGCATTGCTTCAGCAACCATACAGCCGGTGATGACGAAGATGGAGCGAAGAGAGCGCATTATCTTTTTGCTTCTAGATGGGAGACGAACGCTGCAGGATGTGGCGAGACTAGTACATCGGATGAAATAGATGTTGCCCGCATTCTCGTTCGTTTATATAAACAGGGCATATCGAATACCTGGAGCCAAAAATATGGCTAACTGGAGAAGTTCAGTGGAAAAACACGAAAATCTCCATGAACTTACAATTCTGAGACTTCTGCGTTATGCAGAAATTGCCCCCAAAAATGATATCAATTTGCTCGGTTATACGTTATAATACATAGGCCTGGAATGGAGCGGGGATGTCCGTGAGCAAGCAGATCCCCTCGACGAGCGGCTTGTAGCGTGCATCTGGATTACGTGCAACCTTTTCCCATGGGGTTTTGCACGCGCACCTTCTAGAGCCTCACGTTGCTTGGCACACGTGCGGTAAGGAGACGAGCTGGCACCCCTCCTCCTCTTTACTTTTTAGAGGCGAGGAAGGTTCGCATGAGATTCAAAGTGGAGTCTTGGGGGAAAACTCATATTTGTCGCGGCGCTGACGCTCTTTCTGTGCATGATGCTTTTTCAGCATTGTCCCTGGGCTTACTGAATTATCTTTCTGACGCGATCAAGAAGTGATCCGCTAACACACCCTTTCATCATCAATCGTGCCTACAGGCACAAACAAGCTACCCTGATACACAATCTGAACAGGTAGCAGCGAATAACGCTGTCAGTTTTACGGCTTCAACTCCTCCTACAGTTCACAGCTGAGGAAATGCTGACTCTGGCCTCTTTCCAATATCATATGACCTATTAACATTTGATATTATTGTGGGAAACGTATCAGCAATCGTTGGATAACTATTTCGATGTTGGTCCATCAGACGTATAATGTTCCAACCAACTGCTGATAGCTTTCCCGCCATAATATCAAATGTTAATGGGTCATATGATATTGGAAAGAGGCCAGAGTCAGCATTTCCTCAGGCTGTGAACTGTGGAGGAGTTGAAGCCGTTAAAACTGACAGCGTTATTCGCTGCTACCTGTTCCAGATTGTGTATCAGGGTAGCTGTTTGGTCCTGGTAGCACGATTGATGAAGTGAAGGTGTTTGCGGCATCACTTCTTGGCATCGGCTCAGAAAGAGAATTCAGTAAGCCCAGGGACAATGCTGAAAAAAGCATCCATGCACAGCAAGAGCGTCAGCGCCGCGACAAATATGAGTTTTCCCCCAATGACCTCACTTTGATCTCATGCGAACCTCCTCCCTCTAAAAGTAAAGGGGGACGGGGTGCCAGCTCGTCCTCCCCTTACCGCACGTGTGCCAAAAGCAACGTGAGGCTCTAGAAGGGCGCGTGCAAACCCCATGGGGAAAAAGGTTGCACGTAAATCCAGATGCACGCTACAAGCCGCTCGTCGAGGTGGATCTGCTTGCTCACGGACATCCCGCCTCCATTCCCAGCCTATGTATTATAACGTATACCGAGCAAATGATATCATTTTTAGGGGCAATTTCTGCATAAGCAGAAGTCTGCTACAAATTGTAAGTTCATGAGATTTTCGTGTTTTTCACTGGAACTTTCTCCCAGTTAGCCATATTTTTGGCTCCCAGTATTCGATATGCCTGTTTTATATAAACGAACGAGAAGCGGGCAACACTATTTTCATCCCGATGACTAGTCTCGCCACATCCTGCAGCGTTCGTCTCCATCTAGAAGCAAAAAGATAATGGCTCTCTTCGCTCCATCTTCGTCATCACCGGCTGTATGGTTGCTGAAAGGCAATGCTCGAAATACGGTATGAATACCCGGCTGAGGATGGTTTTCCTCTCCTGTCGCGCTGTATGCTGGGTACTTTTGCGTAGGGAAATGCTGGCGTCACAGTTATAGCTGGGTGGTCTATACTTTGGGGATAGCAGGATTCCAATCGCCGTGTCTGGCGTGTCGCTGCAACTCAATGGGTATACCGGCTCATAGTCCCATGCACAGGTCGTGAGCAAAGCGACTCGATTTCGTATCTCCATTCCACTGGAGCTTTCACGCCTTCCGTAAGATATAGCGTACTTCATCCAGTCATCCGCGTGAAGTGCTGTTTCACCGACTCCCGTCAGTGCGGCGAATACTGTGTCGCCATTGACAAAAAAAATCTCGCCTTCTCGCTCCCCTGTTCTCCAACATGCTCGACGCTCAGCGCCCTGTCTGCTGTTGCAGAGATACTTTGCAAGACTTGCACTAACCGTCCCGTAAAAGTGCATGTGTAACCATCATCTCTTCTCCTCCAAAACACACGTACACCCACATCCCTGACACTACACTCAAAGTGTCCATTATATAATATACTCCAGCCTCATAAATATCCACATAAGAGAGGTCCTGCTGTGAAATCACTGTGAACATCATGATTTTATATGCATCTAAAGTATCAAGGTATTTCATAGAGAAGGGAAGCTCCATGTCGCCTGCGACATGGAGCTTCCCTCTCTATGAAACTGATACTTGTTTATGGATCTCAGTCACAAAATGGGTCCGGTAATATCTGTTGATCGACCTGGGAGCGTTGTATTATGCTGAGTGTCTACCAGGTAGGCCCGTTGCCCACGCTTAACGCACAACGAGCTGCTGGACGAAGAGGTAGACAGTTGAATGTAGAGCTCGCCCTCGTAAATTTGAGCGCATGTAACTGCAGACTTCCCTGTTGGATAGTGGAACAACAGTCGCTGAACCGTGCTGTACACCCAGCTTTTTCCCATCCAGCGACCAGGCTGGAGCGGGTATATTCGTAACCCCTTGCCTGATAAAACGTATCTACCCCTGTGATCACATTCACAACACCAGTATTCACACTCTGAGATACTATCGAAGATAGTCAACTTGCGTACCGTCGGCGACCACTGGCATAATTGACCTGTTTTCCACTCGTCAAAACCACAGGAAATGCGCCAGGTGTCACATCAATACGCCACAAATTCGCCGCTCTTCCAGGTATGATGTCACCATAGCCAGCTGCCATACCGCCATGTCCAGAGCGGCTATAATTGCCTGGACGTAATCCCCTGCGCGTCTCTTGAGGGATGCATTCCCCATTCCGACACGCCGTGACCAGAGACTATGCACATGCCCTATCACACCCACACTCCAGTGATCGTCGGTGCTCATTAGCAGGTGAAGTCCAGGCCAGTACCGTATCCTTCCCCGCATTCACATTGTCCGTGATAACCAGTACTCCGTGTTTGCGTATTGTAGTCTAGAATGCTCACCACGCCATTATGCGTAAGCTCAAAGGCAACCCGTATGCCATCGGGCGACCAGATAGGTTGAGCGATACTTCCCTTTAGCGGAAAGATACCATCTGCACGTACCCGTTGCCGTCGAGAGGATGTAGAGATTGGTTGTACCGCATTTGTAGGGTCAGCACAAATGCCAGCATGTCCCATCACTCGGACCAGGCGAGGCTATCTAAGATGGCTTCCCTACATTCGTATCCAGACCGATGAAGGTGCTATTCCGGCTTTCAGGAGGGCTGGTGGACAACTGTATCGCTTGTCATCGCTGCGGATAGTATGGATAAGGGCTGTTCAGATCGATATATCCACCATATCACCGCATCCCGCCCCGGCAAAGGTGGACTGACCACCCAATTTGTGGCTACTGTAAGCCCTTCGGTGTTAATATGTTCAGCCTGTTGAACTGCCATCGCGGGCTTACTCCACAACAGACCATCGCGCAGAACACGAAACGCATACCGCGTAAAGGGGGCCGCGTAGTGCGGTCCCGCCGCGGAAGTAATCGCTTCGTACTCACGACAGCATGTGTACTTTGCTGCCACATATCCCAACCAATCAAACTTCCAACCGCCACTGTGAGCGAGCATAGCAGCGATGGTGACCTGCAAAATACGTAATCCCCACATACTACCCGCCTGGCTGAAGTGGTGGTCTCTGTTGCCCTGGTGGAGATATCCTGGTTTTGTTGATGCTCTGGTGAAGTGTGCGGCTCCGGCAATGCTATAACTGAGGGGGCCTGGCGTATCACGGCGAACACTTTTATGGGGCTGTCTTGTTCTTTATCAGCGAATTGGCGTCGCTGCCGTAAGTTTCTGTAGTCGAGATACTCCTGAGTGAGGAGAAAATCCTATCGCGAAGTGCTGGGCTGGGCTAATCCTGGCATTTGAGAAGGAGGTATCAAACGGCGGAAATCGGCGAGATATGCTGCTACAGTCATTGCACTCCCGCACATGAGCCGCTATTCCAATTCAGTTGAATGCTGACTGCGTCGTTTCCTCCAAAGTTAGCGAGTCGTCAAGGTAAGCACTTGAGTAGCTCCTCGACTTGCTCGCAGTTCATTGTGCCTCCTTGTCCAAGGATCGGTAGTGTTCTCTAAAAGATTGACGCGCACGCGACAGGTACATTTTGCACCGCTCTCCGCGATATTCAAGGCTGGGCGATCTCACTGTAGAGAACCCTTCCCTGGGTATACAGCAGCAGTGCTGCACGATACTGTTGGGGCATGCGGCGCAACGCAGCGCGCACCAATTCGTCCGTACCATATATCTCTTGTGGTCCGCGCTCTCCACATCGGGCTCATGATCGAGGTCCTGCCAGGCAGCCATGCGATCAGCTTCCGGCGACGCAGTGCATCATATGCGTATTCGTGCGATACGATAAGCAGGCCGACACTTAAGCTGCGTCCATTTTTTGGAACGCCGAAAAAATGCCTTCAAAAAGGTATCTTGGGTCAGGTCTCTGCCTGTCCGATCCCCAACCAGGTGATAAACATAATTGTAGATAGGTGTCTTGTCCGGTCGTAAATCTGGTCAAAGGACCAGTACTTTCCTTGGTTCAACCCTGGCCATGCGGCTACAATCCTTCGGTAGCTATGCTATCATCTTGTCCGTCATGCAAGTGATAGTAGCTCTCTCCGGGTTAACATAGCTTCACAGAAAAGTCTTTCTGCTTGTGTAGTCGAAAGGTTTCATCCTTCTGTGTATGGAACGGAACAACCAACGCTTTCAGTAACAGGCGAACAGCTCCGTTAACCCTATTCGCCCAGTACGTTTGTTTATCATGTAGCATATTTTTGCCGAATTGCTATTGACTGCCTTCTTGTTAGTACTATTGGGCAATGAGGCAGAATTTTTGGAGGAGAGCTATATTTGTTGCATGGCTGCGCTTGCCCCAACCATGTAGTGTGATACATAGACCCGGAACTCATTCAATCACCTATAAGCAGCAAGGAGCTATCCAACACTGTCTATCAAGCAGCAACCCGCGGCGTGCGCACCGTCTGGGGGAAGAAACGCCCAGGACGGGGCGGCCGTAGTCTTGCCTGCTTGACAATCGCTCCTTCCTCAAGAAGTTCTCTATCTCAGACTTACTCCGAACAGCAGGTCGCCGACGCCATCAAAACTTTGAAAGTACGCGGGGCCCCGCCATTGGCCGTAACTGCGGCCTTTGCTATGGCTCTGGCCTTCGCCGTTTGATGCGGAACGCGGAGAAACCCTGACCCTTACAGAGGCACAGCGACACATTCGGTAGTGGGTGACATCTGGCCGCACTCGGACGACCGCCGTCAATCCTTCTGGCCATCGACGCATGCACTTTGTGCCACCTGGCATCATAATGCATGTTCTTTGACCAATCTCGCACAGCTTTTATGCGACGAGGCCCAGGCCATTGCGATGAAGATTTTGATGGCCGTATGAACATAGGCATCTTTGGGCAAGAT
>Ga0137417_1338200_pt1 | contig 9719 bp, 19 predicted proteins | sample CZODoug3_1_1_16f_FD_183081 | JGI IMG/M metagenome (GOLD analysis project Ga0137417, IMG submission 183081) | Vadose zone soil fungal communities from Angelo Coast Range Reserve, California, USA - CZODoug3_1_1_16fungal (PacBio error correction) | ecosystem: Environmental > Terrestrial > Soil >... | reverse complement strand
ATGAGATAAGCTGCATATCGTACGGCGCTTGGACAAGCGCGCGCATGCGAGGCCGGCATGGGCTAGCTCCCGCCTGTTTGGATTTTTCGTCCGCAATCGGGATTTTGTTCGGCTCGCTGGCGGCCGTGCGCGAGGAAGTCGACCTCTCCTCGTCCTCTCCTCCGACCGTGTCGCGCCAGCGTCGACGCGCCGAAATTCAAGCTGCAACGCGACGGCTATGCGGCGGCAATCGTCAATCCGCGCGTCATTCAGGCGATCGCTCCGGAGCATTGGGCAAGATCGCCATCAGCTTCGTGGAGTGGTCGGGTGTCGGGGCGCAGAAGATCGTCATCGAACTGGACAATCATTCACGACGAGGCGACGGCAAAGGATTTCTATCCGCCCCAGGTCATCGAGGCGCCGCGCGCCTCGCGGATCGGACTTCCATCAGCGCGGCATCGATTTCGCCATGGCGCAGCTCGCCCGGCGCCGGTTCACGTCCAACCGGCGCACCATCGACGTGTCCGGTGACGGCACCAACAATTCGGCCGCGACGTTTGTCGATGCGCGCGACGAGGTCTGGCCAAGGAGTGACCATCAACGGTCTCGTCATCCTGAGCGAGCGCCCGGATGTCGTGGAACGCCGATCACACCAATCGCCCGGCGGCCTCGACAAACTATTACCGCAACAACGTGATCGGCGGCCCCGGCGCCTTCGTCATGGTGGCCGGAAACTTCAGCTCGTTCGGCCAGGCGATTCTCAACAAGCTGATCGCCGAAATCGCGACCGTCCAAGGGACCATAGCATGCCGCTTCGCTAAGGAGCGCGGGCGTCCCGCCCGCTCTTCGACAGCTTAAAGGATTCTGAACAAGGGGCGAACGAGGCGGGCGAGACGCCCGCGCTCCGCCCAGAGCCCAGTGTCATCATCGCCGAGAATCCACGAAATCATTGGAGGAAGAGGGAATGACCAAAAAGAGTTTGTATTTGGCGCCTCTGCGATCGCCAGGTAGCGGTTTTCGCCGCCGCGCCACACCGATCCATGCGCAGCAAGCGGCCGCCGTCAGCATCGGCGACACCGACCTCGGCGGCGTCGTACGCGGGCCGAACGGTCCGGAAGCGGGCGTCTGGGTGATTGCCGAGACCAACGACCTGCCGACCAAATGGTCAAGATCGTGATCACCGACGACCAGGGGCGCTATGTCCTGGCCGGATCTGCCGAAGCAACTACACCGTATGGGTGCGAGGCTACGGATTGTCGATTCGCCCAAGGTCATGACCGCGCCCGGCAAGATCGTCAACCTGACCGCGGTGGCGGCGCGAACGAAAGCTGCAGCGGCCGAATATTATCCGCCGGTGTACTGGCTTTCGATGGCCCAAGATGCCGGACAAGAAGCGAATTCCCGGGCACCGGGCACGATGGCAACGGCATCATCCGAAATCAAGTCCCAGCCCCAGTTCCTGCGCGAGTTCAAGACCGACGGCTCTTCCATTGTCACGCCGTCGGCACCAAGGCGACCCGCACCCTCTCGCCCTGTTGGGCGACTTCAAGTCCAGCGAGGATCATGCTGCGCCGGATCCAGTCCGGGCCGGCCAGCTAGACATGGTCGAGACCATCGAGCGTTCGGCACCTTCCGGGGCGTGAAGATCCTCAGCAATTGGACGACCGGATCGCCGCCGGCGAACTGCCGCGACCAAGCCGCAGCGCCCGCAAGGCCTGGAGCGCACGCCGTCATCACGGTGTGGGAGTGGTCGAACCCCAAGGCCTACCTCCACGACGAGGTCGCCACCGACAAGCGCATCCCACGGTCAATGCCTACGGGTGCTCTATGGGCGACCGAGAACAGCCACCGATTTCGTGCCGGTCTTCGACCCGCTCAAAGCGTCGCCACACGGTTCAAGCTCCGGTCCGTGATCCCAAGACCCCATCGGCGGCCAACAACGTGATCATGCGCCCTCGATCTACTGGGGCGAAGAGAAGAATTTGGCAGGCCCAAGACCATCCCGCACAGCCCTGATGCTGGATGAGAAGGCGCGGGTCTGGTACGCGGCGCGAGTCCGTCCGGGCGCCCAACCCCGATTTCTGCAAGCCGGATCGGACCATCTTCAGCGAAGATGTACCCGCTCAACACGTCGAACCGCCACGTGATCATGCTTGACCCGGCGACCAAGGAATTTGAAGACGGTGAGCACGTGCTCCGACCCATCATTGCAGTTCGGCTTCGACGCCAACCGCACGCTGTGGGCAAGCTCGGCGGCATCGCGCCGAGTTTCGGCTGGGTCAACACCAAGATGCTGGACGAGACTGGCGACAGGTGAAGTCGCAGGGCTGGAACGCCGTTCATTCTCGACACCAACGGCAACGGCAAGCGCGACGAAGGCTATGCGCAGCCGAACCAGCCGTCGATCCGACCAAGACAAGCGCATCCGCGTCGGCTTCTATTCGATCGCGCCTAACCCGAAGGATGGCCGATCTGGGGCACCGTGACCGGGTATCCGGGGTCGGTGGTGCGGGTCGATCCCGGCCAGAACCCGTCCGAAACGCGCTCGCGGAAATCTACGAAGTGCCGCTTCCGGGCTACTGCCGCGCGGCGGCGACATCGACGGCCAGCTCATGTGGTCGGCGCTCGCGAGCGGGCATCTCGGCGCCTTCGACCGCAGCAAATCAAGGGCCCGCCAACGGCCCGAACGCGACCGGCAAGCACTGCCCGAGGGCTGGACGCTCTATCGCTCCGGGCCGCAGCCGCGGCGTCACCGAAACGGCAGCGGCGAGACGCCCTACTATGCCTGGGTCGACCAGCACGACACGCTTGGCCTCGGCAAGGACGTCCCCATTGCCAACCCGGCAACCAGAATGACTCGCTGATCGCGCTGGTCGACGGCAAGATGGTCAACATGGTCGTCCCCTATCCGATGGGCTTCTGGGCCAAGGGCCTTGACGGCCGCATCGACGACCCCAACGCCGGCTGGAAAGGCCGCGGCGTGTGGTCGAACACCGGCAACCGCACCCATTCACATCGAGGGCGGCAAGGAGAACTCGCCAAGGTGGTGCACTTCCAGATGCGGCCTGATCCGCTGGCGAGGTAAGGGCGGCAAACCGTCGGCCTAGCCGGGCGGGCATTGCGACGCAACGCGGCAAGCCGGGAATTTCCCGGTTTGCCGATTTTTTGATTGCAGGTTGCGCCGCGATCATGGAATTACCTGCGGCAGGGAAAATGCCAGGGAAATCTTTGCGGATCGCGCTCCAATCGGGCGATTCCGGCGCGGATTTTGGCAGCCACTTCAAGGCTTGCGGCAAATTCCATGTGGCATGGGGTGCACCCCTGTGGTGAGACACAAAAAATTAGGAACAGGTTTGCGATGGACTCGCCGGGGTCTGCGGCGCAGCGGGCTCGGGCCCCGGTTGTTGGTGTGGCTCGGCGGAGCAAGCCGCTCGCGAGCGCGCCCCCATAGCGCCGTAGCGAGCGAGCGGCTTGCGGTGGTCACGGCACCCCCCTGCGAATGTAGGTTGGCCTCGAACTCGGCGGGCGATTGATACGCCAATGCCGAGTGTAGCCGCTGGCGATTATAGACCTCCTCGATGAAGCTGCCGATCATTTCCCGGCGCCTGGTGGCATCGCGGTAGCGGCCGCCCATCCACCTCCTCCTGCTTGAGCGTTTTCATAAAGCTCTCCGCCTTGGCATTGTCGTCGGATTGCCGATCCGGCTCATGCCCGGCTGGATATCGTGGGTGGCGAGCAGGGCGCTGTACTCACCGCACGCATACTGCACGCCGCGATCGGAATGATGGATGAGGCTGCCGGGACCGGGCCGGCGTGCAACAAGCGCCATGGCGAGTGCCGCAACGGCCAAGCTCGCCTGCAGATGCGTGTCCAGCGCCCAGCCATCAACGCGCCGGCTGAATGCGTCGAGCACGATGGCAAGGAAAGCGAACTCCTCTGCAGGCGGATATATGTTTGATGTCCGCCACCCAGAGCTGATCGAGATCGGTCGGCACCATCCCACGCGCCAGGTTCGGCACCACCCGCCGCCATGGCGGGAGTCGGTCGCACCGGCACGAAGGCTCGTTTCTTCAGGCACAGCAGATTTCCTCGCGCATCAGGCGCAGCACCCTCTTGTGGTTCACCGCAAAGCCCTCGCGACGCAGCTGCGCCGCGATCCGACGAGCCGTAGTGCGGATGGGCCAGCGCCAAGCGCTGAATGGCGTCGCGCACCCGGTCTCTTCTGGCGCGGCGGCCGAGGCGGCCCAATGGCGGTAGTACCCGGCCCGGCTCACGCCCGCGAGCGCGCACACATCCGTTCGATCGTGAGTTCGCCTTGCGGCAGGGGACAAATCATCGCTTGGATGACTTCGTAGACCCCGTCACGCCAGCCCGGCGCTCGGCCGGCGTGCTCCCCTGACCTGCGCAAGGCTTGCCGAAAAAAAAATCAAGTTCGTCCTGCTGCTGGCCGATCTGCGCTCCAGCGCGGCAACCGCTTGTGCGCCTTCTCCAGTTCGCCCGCTGCACCGGGCGAAACTCGACCCGCCGCCCCGGCACGCAAAGCAGACCGCTCTGAATTGCGCGGCGACCCAGGACCGCGCAGAGCCTCAGGACCGCCGGAAAGAAAGCGATCGCGCCAGATGTACAAATCCTTGCTGGAAAACTGCAGCTCGCGCGCTAACGCACGCACCTTCTCCCCAGCAAGCATCCGATTGACGATCCCGAGCTGAACGCGCGGCTGAAAACACGGTGTGACGACTTGGGCTTGGACATCCGTTCTCCTATGGAGAACTGTCCCTTATTTTCCGTGTCCTCACTTTTGGGGTGCACTCCAGGCAGGCGCAGGAATTTGTTCACTGGCGCAGGTATTTTTTTCATCGCGAGCAGGGATTCGTTAGGTCGGGGCAGGGAATGCCCCTACTCCGCGGGTTTCGTGAATCGATCTACCGGTGATCGGTTCGACAGCTACCTCCTGGTATCTAATGCGGTGACCGGTCGATACGAGCGGACGGGGTGGCCGGCGACACATCTTTGAGCATCGACAAGCACCGAAGATAGATTTAGGCGATGCTCATGTGTTGGACCTGAAGGGCGTCGCCCTTGCTGAGCGCGGCCAATGGCCAGCTCAACAATGCGGTCGATGATCCGCTCCGGGTCTTCCACTTCGCACCAACCGCCCGGGTCCATCCCGTACTCGGAGACAATTCCTGAAGCTGGTCACCGTGAGCGCGGCTAGCCTCGACCTCAGGACCTCCTCGCCTGATGCCGCCACCTCAACGGGGTCGAATATCGCCCGCCATACGTCGGTTCTTGGCCTGCCGCTCTCATTCGAATCGAGCGACTCGGCGCTGGTGGCCGGCGCCATCGTTCCGTCGTAGGGCCACCCAAGATCTTATCCCGGAATTCTGGCTGCGCTCAGCCTCGTCCGCGACGACGCGGGCGAGGTCGCTCAATGTCCTTCGCAGGTTCATGCTCAGCTCTCCAGCTTCCTGATCACCTCGTTGGCCAACTCGACGAAGTATCTGCGAGCCCATTCGATTCGCACCGTATTTCTGCTTGAGCGTGCGCTGTATGGCTGGAACTCGGCGGCGGCGGCGATTGGTTGGCCTGACGAATCTCCGTCTCGAATAGCGACGCGTCCTTCGAACCCTGTAGCCGCTTGATCGTGTTATTATGGACGGTTGAGTTCGCCTGGTACTCGTCACAATAATGCCGAGTGGCTCATGTCCTCAGCGATCTCGGTTGCGAACTCCCTAACGCGGGTCACATCTCGGGATGCCGTAGGTGGACAAGTAGTCCGGAACCTTGGGGATCACATACCCTTGAGAGATGCGCAGGCCGTTCCAGTGTGATGATCCCGAGGTTAGGGGGGCAATCGACCAGAACCACGTCGTAGTCGTCAACCTCGACTTCACTGCTTCCACAATAGCTCGACGGGATTATTAGAATAGAACTTGCCGCTCGGCGTCAGCGCGAGCTGGTCTTGAACGTCGATCAAGGCGAGGCTGGACGAAGGAGGTCCACTGTCCCGAGCTGCGCCACATCAGAGACCCCTCTCTGTAACGTCGCCTCGATGTCGAACTGCTTGTTGTCTGGGTCCAACGCATCCTTGACAGGCGGGCGAGCGTATGCTCGTTCGCGTTAACTTTTTTCATTTTTTCCTCTCCAATGAGCATCACCGTTGCGTTCGTCTGCGGATTTCCAAGTCGACGACGAGCATCGCTTTCCGAACTCCGCAGAGAGGGTCTCGGCGACGCCCAACCGTGGTGGTGGTTTTTGGCGACGCCGCCTTTCAAGTTGATGGTCGAGAGCACATGGCATTGGGACCTTCCTTCTCCTGAGCCACGCACGCACCTGGATCGGCGGAAAAACAGGGCCTGACGCAAAGTCAGCATTGCTTGGAAATTCCGGAGAGGCGCACGCCAGTTAGCGACCCGCTGTTCGAAACCTTTGCCATTACGCGACTCGTTAAATGCCCACGAGTTCGTCGTCAAGCCATTTGCACCCCTGTGGAAACGCCTAAACACTTTGGGAATTATGTACCGCAGTCTGTGTACAACCGTAAACATGAGCCCAGTCAAGCGTCTTCGATGATTCCGCGTTAGGCCTCGCCACGCGACCTGAAACTTCCGTTGCCGTAAGATCGCCGGGCCTACTACATCCCACCCTTCAAGACAGGAGGCTGGTCTGTGCGGGGGGCCGCCCCGTTTCGAGGCGACGTGGATTCTCGCTGAGCGCGGGCGCGGCAGACAAAGTGTGCAGGCGCATTTTACTCTACCGCACCATTTCCCGCAGATGACCAACTGGACGGAAGAGGAGGGTGCTCAGCTGGCTTCGAATTTGAGGCAGAGTTGCGCCGCCTAAAGTCGGCTTAAGCACCTTATGTAAGAGGGGCAAAACTCGTGGCAGTTTCTATTGGTCACGGCCGGCTTGTCCGGCCATCTCCGATAATCGGCGTCCGCCTTCGTTATAGGACTTTATTCCTTAAGTCAGATTGTCCTGGCTCGGCCAGCGCCATTTTGAGCTAAAACGAAATACCCTAAAAAATAGCGGTCGAATCAAGGGATTGTGCGCACCCCAAATAAAGGGGCGCGTGCAGTTTCTACTTGGTCAGCTGCGCTTGTCCCGGCCAATCTGGCGTGCTTTGTCGAGGCCGAAAAAAACACAGGCGCGAGACATCGTTATGGCGAAATCCATCAAGCCTCGGCGCGGCCGGCGCCCTTCCGGCAAGGCGTCACGCGCCGCCAGGCGAGTGGCCTGAAGGCTGCGGCCGGCGCGAAAAAGGCGGCGCGCAAAGGCTTTTCGGCGACGCGCAACTCGGCGGTCGCGCACCGCGTGCCGCCACAAAACGGCCCGCCGCGAGCGTCCGCTCGCGCGCACTCTGCCGCGCCTCCACCCCGCCCTGCCCGCGCGCAGGGGAGGGGTAGGGTACGGCGGCGGCCGGCCGGGAGGGCGGCGTCAAAACTTCACCTGTGAAATGGGGTCTACGCCTCGGCGCGGCAAGGCCGAGGCGGCAGCGGGATGCGCGATCTGCTCGGCGGCAAGGGCGCCAACCTCGCCGAGATGGCCAATCTGGGATTGCCGGTGCGCCCGGCTTCACCATCACCACCGAGGTGTGCGGCTACTTCTACAGCCGCGACAAGACCTATCCGAAGGAACTCAAGGGGCGAGGTCGAGACCGCGCTCGCGGCGGTCGGCCGGATCGCGGGCGGCAGATTTTCGGTGATGCGGCCAAACCCGCTGCTCGTCTCGGTGCGCTCGGGCGCGCGCTTCGATGCCCGGCATGATGGACACCGTGCTCAATCTCGGCTCAACGACGCGCCGTCGAAGCGCTGGCGCAGAATGCCGGCGACCGCGTTTCGCCTATGATTCTTACCGGCGTTCCCATCACCATGTATGCGACGTGGTGCTCGGGATCGACCTTCATGTGTTCGAGGAAATTCTCGAGAGCACAAGGACGTCAACGGCTACTGCTCGATACCGACCTCGACGCCGACGATTGGGCCGCGATCGTGCGGAGCTCAAGGCGCGGATCGAAAAACTGCGCGGCGCGCCGTTTCCCCAGGACCCGCACGCGCAGTTGTGGGGCGATCGGCGCCGTGTTCGGCTCGGTGGATGACCAGCGCGCCATCACGGTACCGGCGCCTACACGCCATTCCGGAAAGCTGGGGCACCGCCGTCAACGTCCAGCCATGGTGTTCGCAACATGTGGCGACACGTCCGCAACAGGCGTCGCTTTCACGCGCAATCCTTCAACCGGCGAGAAGCGGCTCTATGGCGAATTCCTCGTCAACGCGCAGGGCGAGGACGTGGGTCGCCGGCATTCGCACCCGCAGGAGATCCCGAGGCTGCGCGCCAGGAAGCCGGCTCAGACAAACCGTCGCTTGGAGCAGGCCATGCCGGCGGCCGTTTGCGGAGCTGACGCGGATTTGCGCCCGTCTCGGAGAAACATTACCGCGACATGCAGGACCTCGAATTCACCGTCGAGCAGGGCAAGCTAGTGGATGTTGCAGGACCGGGCCGGTAAGCGCACCGCAAGGCGGCGCTCGATCGCGGTCGAGCTTGCGACGAAGGCCTGATCGGCCGCAGCGATGCGGTGGCAAGAGTCGATCCCGCTGCGCTCGATCAGCTTCTCCATCCGACCATCGATCCGAACGCCGACCGCCAGATCATCGCCTCTGGCCTGCCGGCCTCGCCAGGCGCCGCTGCGGGCGAGATCGTGTCTCCTCCGACGAAGCCGAGTCATGAAAACGCAGGGCCGCAAAGTGTCCTGGTGCGGGTCGAGACCAGCCGGAGGATATCCACGGCATGCACGCAGCGAAGGTATCTCTCACCACTCGCGGCCGGCATGACAATCCCATGCGCCGTGGTGGCGCGCGGGATGGGGCAAGCCGTGCGTCTCCGGCGCCGGCGGCGATCCGGGTCGATTACGCGACCGCGACCCTCTCGGCGTCCGGCACGACGCTGCGCAAAGGCGACATCATCACCATCGACGGCTCGACCGGACAGGGTGTTGGCCGGAAAGGTCGCGATGATCGAACCGGCGCTGTCCGGCGAATTCTCGACCCTGATGGGATGGGCCGACAACGTGCGCAAGCTCAGGTGCGCGCCAATGCGGACACCCCGAATGACGCCGCGTCGCCATCCGGTTCGGGGCCGAGGGCATCGGGCTGTGCCGCACGGAGCACATGTTCTTCGAAGCGGATCGTATCCGTGCGGTCGCGAGAATGATTCTCGCCGACCGATGAAAAAGAGCCGCCGTGCGGCGCTCGCAAAGCTTTTGCCAATGCAGCGCGATGATTTCATCGAGCGTTTTAAGATCATGGGCGGCCTGCCGGTGACGATCAGGCTGCTCGATCGCCGCATGCACGAGTTCCTGCGCACACCGAGAGGGAAATCGCCGAGGTCGCGGCCGCCTGACGATCCCAAGAAGCTGGCTGACCGTTCCCGCGAGTTGCAGGAATCAACCCGATGCTCGGCTTCGCGGCTGCCGCCTCGCCATCGCCTACCGGAGATCGCCGAGATGCCAGGGGCGCGCCATCTTCGAGGCTGCGGTTGCGGCAGCATTGCGACCGGCAAGCGGTGGTGCCGGAGGTGATGGTGCGCTGATCGCCACAGAGAAAAGAGTTCGATCTCGTCAAGGCGCGCATCGACGCCATGGCGAAGGCGGTGGCGCAGGAAACCGCCACGAAGCTTGAATTATCAGGTCGGCACATGATCGAGCTCCGCTCTCTCTCATGATACGAATCGACGGTCTTCTT
>Ga0137417_1380072_pt1 | contig 9787 bp, 16 predicted proteins | sample CZODoug3_1_1_16f_FD_183081 | JGI IMG/M metagenome (GOLD analysis project Ga0137417, IMG submission 183081) | Vadose zone soil fungal communities from Angelo Coast Range Reserve, California, USA - CZODoug3_1_1_16fungal (PacBio error correction) | ecosystem: Environmental > Terrestrial > Soil >... | reverse complement strand
CGCGGAGCATCATCAAAACTTGGCCGTTGCTTGCAGCTGCGGTTTGAGCTTGGATCATTTAACATGTTCATACGAGAAGCGCTTCGCCAGCCTCAAGTAGCATGAATGGTAATCAGGCCTTCTCATACCAGTCATTTGTGATTTGCCGGGAGAAAACGAGACCAGAGCAGCACCATGTTCCTTGCGCGAATGGGAAAGTGTTGGGCGCCCCGGGAAAAGAAAAACGGGGGTCTGGCTCGCTGCTCCGCGTCGGCATCGTGTATCTATATGCCACGGACTCTTTGCCTGTTGTACCGCCAACCCAAAGGCATGGTTCTTGCCAAACCATCCCATCGGGCCAATTCGCGGATTCCAGCAGGGCGCAGGTGCGAAATTTTCTCCATGGGCTGCTTACGACAGTATCGGTCCGTCCGTGGATTGATCGTGGACCATCCGGATTCCGCAATTCCGGCTGTTCGCCAGAGACGCAATGGCATGCTTACGGCAATTGACAGCCTCCTCGTTTCGGGCGGAACAATGACCGTTCACGGACCTGCAGGTCGCCGCTGCGACGACGTGTTCAAACGGGTGCTAGACGAAATTGTGATCGGACACGGTACAACTCTAATGGATGCGGATCGGTTCCCGACTGCGGAAGATGGGCTAATTATAGCATTCGATAAATCCTTCGAAAAATGCAGCTTGGGAGTTGTGGCGGCGGCGATAGGTATGATGCTTTTTGCTGCCGACCACCGCCAAGGTGACCTCAATCCGGCCACGACAGCGCGAACTTTTCGGTGGGATATCGCGGGAAACCTGCGCATCTGACCGACTAAAAGGCAAGGTCGTTGGATTCTGAATTTCGGCGACGGTGCCCCCGTGCGTCGAGGAAACTCCCGCGCTAACGATTGCAAAAACACATCGAGGCGCGGCGTGTCATTCTGGGGAGTTGCTGCGACGAGCGATCCGGCAGCTTATGAAAAAATTTCTTCCGCGGAACAGGGCGTAATCTCCCGATCCATCGCGATTCGCTCACTCGAGACAATCATTCGCCATCGCCCAGTCCATATGCACTTCGATGTATCCTAAACTTACGTGATCTACCGCAACGGCAAGATCGCTCGCAAATTCGTGGGTTTCAGCAGGGATTCGCCGGAGATGCTGCCGTATTTCGACTCATCCTGGGCAGACCTGAGTCTCCTCCTGGAACTATATCTGGCTGTCATTCTGAGGCGAGCTGGTTCAGGTCGCGAAAGAATCTCAGGTAAAATCCTCAACTGAGATGCAACTGTGGTAGATCCTCCTTCGCTCAGGATGACAAAACGAGAAGAAGAGCGCCGGTTGGGTCGAGGCTGGGTTATCCAAGTTCACTCGTAGCGGAGGGCTTCGACGATCGACGTTTGCGCTTGCATGGGGGAGCCAGCCGCATGACACGCCGACGCGACCAGATAGATGTGACACATCATGTTGACGACGACAGAGGAGGTGGATGTCCACTTTGCCGCAGTCTTCTCATAGGCGGGCGAGAACGCAGCGTGCCGATTGCCGAAGTGATGGCCGCGGAGAGCCAGCATGCCATCACTCCGGCGGCTGAGCGTCGTGACTAGGGCCTCCACAAGAACTGCCACGCGAATGTGGATTTTTTGCGCCAGCGCGCGTCGGAGACCGATTTGCGACGCGTTCTTCAACGGAGAACGAGCATGATATCATTCACGCCGACGCCGCGATACCCAGCGTGAGTGCGCCAACAAAAAAGAGCAGCGCTTCGATGCCCAGCTGACCTTCGTAGATGGGCTTGACTCTCCGGCCGAACATGTGATGCGCGCTTGTCGCTGGTGAGAAGTGCGTGGCGGTTGGCGATGCGGCGCGGAACTGCTGCATGGCGTCGGCTCAAATTTTGGCCGACGGTTCGAACAGCATCACGCTGGCATAGCGCGCGTCCCCACAGGTCCCCGCCGTCGTGTACGAATGAAAAACAGACTCATCGTCGCTCGTAAAATAATTGCTGTCGAAAAATTTCGGTCCATGGAAACCGCCGACCGTGAACTGACACCGTCGATGCGCACGGTTCGCGATGCCGATACCGCTGAAAAGTTTCCTGCGCAGGATGGCACCGAAGAAAAGCCACGCGGCGCGCTCCTCGATATCTCGGAAATCCAGCGCCTTCCATGGAATTCATGGCGCATTTCGCCATATTCGGATAGACGCCGCGAATAGCGGTTCCGAAAGCCGCTCGTCGTGCGTAATTCCCTTCCAGCGCCACCGTCTCGCGCGTCACGCGCTTGACGAGCGAGAGATTGCGCTTTCACCCAATCCGCGTCTTCTTGTCGAATCGCACCCTTGCCCGCGCGCTCTCCGCTGCCTGTTCACTGGTCTTCCCGGCCAGCAAACCACAGCGCCTTGCCAAACACTTCAAACGGTACATCAGCACTCCGCGAAAGCCTGAACCATAATTGAGAGAATGGAATCGCGTGGGGAATCGGGCCGTCACACTGCTCTCAGTATGGTCAGCTTTCGCGGAGTGCTGATGTACACGTTTGAAGTGTTTGGCAAAGGCGCTGTGGTTTGCTGACCGGAACGACCAGTTAACAGCAGCGGAGGCGCGCGGGCAAGGCGTGCGATTCGAACAAGAAGACGCGGATTGGGAAAGCGCAATCTCCGCTCGCAACGCGTGACGCGCGAACGGTCGCTGGAAGGGAATTACGCACGACGAGCGCTTTCGGACACCGCTATTCGCGGCGTCTATCCCGGAATATGGCGAAATGCGCAATGAAATTCCCATGAAGGCCGCTGGATCTCCTCCCAAATATCGAGGAGCGCCGCCGCGTGGCTTTTCTCGGTGCCATCCTGCGCAGGAAACTTTTCAGCGGTACTCCGGCCATCGGCGAAACCGTGCGCACGACGTGTCAAGTTCACGTCGTCTTCCATGGACACAAATTTTCCGACAGCAATTATTTACGAACCGACGATGAGTCTGTTTCATTCCTACACGACGGCGGCGACCTGTGGACGCGCGCTATGCCAGCGTGATGCTGTTCGACCCGTCGCGCCAAATTGTGAAGCCACGCCATGCAGCAGTCCGCGCCGCCATCAGCCAACCGCCAGCACTCTCACCCAGCGACAAGCGCGCCATCACCATGTCGGCGCGAAGAGTTCAAGCCCATCTACGAAGCATCACGCTGGGCCATCGAAGCGCTGCTCTTTTTGTTGGCGCCACTCACGCTGGTATCGCGGCGTCGGCGGATGAATATCATGCTCGTCTCCGTTGAAGAGAAACGCGTCCGCGAAATCGTCTCCGACGCGCGCTCGGCGCCGAAAAAAATCCCACATTCCTGGCATTCTTGCTGGAGCACTAGCATGACGCTAGCCGCCGGAGTGATCGCATGTGCTCTCCGCGGCCATCACTTCGGCAATCGGCACGCTGCCGTCCTCGGCCCCGCCTATGAAGACGACTCCGGCAAAGTGACATCCATCCCACCATGTCGTTCTCACCATGATGCTTTCCACAATCATCCTGTCGTCTCGGCTGATCAGCGGCTGCTCCCCGCCATGCAAGCCGCCAAACTCGATCCCGTCGAAGCCCTCCGCTACGAGTGAACTTGAAACCCAGCTCGACCCAACCCGCGCTTCCTCCTGTTTTGTCAGCCTTGAGCGAACGAAGGACTCAACCACAGTGCATCTCATTGAGGATTTACTGAGATTTCTTCGGCGAACCTCACCAGCTCGCCTCAGAATGACAGCGCAGATAATACGTTCAGGAGAGACTCAGTCTGCCCCAGATGGAGTCGAATACGCCAGCATCTCGGCGAATCCCACTGCTGGAACCCAACGAATTTGCGACGATCTTGCCGTGCGGTTACGATCACGTAAGTTCAGGATACATCGAAGTGCCATAGGACGTGGGATGGGCAATGATGTCTCGGTGAGCGGATCGCGATAGTCGGGAAGATACGCCCGTTCGCGGAGAAATTTTTCATAAGCTGCAGAATCCTCGTCGCAGCAACTCCCAGAATGACACCGCCCCGCGCCTCGATTTTTTTGCAATCGGTTCAGCGCGGGAGTTTCCTCGACCGCACGGCGGCACCAGGTCGTCCAGAAATTCAGAATCACGCCCTTGCCTTTTAGTCGGTCAGATGCGCAGGTTTCCCCGCGATATCCACCGAAAAGTCTCCGCGCGCTCGTGCCGCAATTGAGCTGCACCTTGCGGTAGGTCGGCATCGCAAAAAGCATCACTACGCCTACCCCCGCCAGCACTCCCAGCGCAATTCGAAGGATTCTCAATCGAATCTATAATGCCCAATCTTCCGCATCGGGTACCGAACCTCCGCATCCAATAGAGTATGTACCGTCCGATCACAATTCCCTATAGCACCGGAACACTCGTCGCAGCGGCGACTGCAGGCTCCTGACGGTCATTGTTCCCCTCCGAAACAGAGGCTGTATCGTGCGGCAGCATGCGTCTCTGGCGAACCAGCCGGAAATGCTAATCCGTTCAACGATCAATCCACGGACGGGACCGCTACTGTCGTAAGCAGCCGTCCATGGAGAAATTTCGCACCTGCGCTGCGGAATCCGGCGAATTGCCGATGGATGGGTTAGGCAAGAACCATGCCCTTGGTTGGCGTACAACAGGCAAAGAGTCCGTGGCTGCTGTTCACCGATGCGACGCGGAGCACGAGCCAACTCCGTTTCCCGCGCACTTCATATCGCGCAAGAACATGGTGCTGCTCTGTCTCGTTTCTCCCGAGCAAAATCACAATGACCTGGTATGAGAAGCCCTGATTCCATTCATCTATTGAGGCTGCGAAGCGCTTCTCGTATGAAAATGAAATGATCCAAGCTCAACCGCAGCTGCAGCAACGGCCAGTTTCTGATGATGCTCGCGATCTACACCTACTACTTCCCCTTTATTCTTTTATTATTATCCAGGTTTTTATGTTGTTTTTGAAGGGGAAGGAAAGGGGAAATTTTCCGCGGAGCATATCAGAAACTGGCGTTGGCTGCAGCTGCGGTGAGCTTGGATCATTACATTTTCATACGAGAAGCGCTTCGCCAGCCTCAAGTAGATGAATGGAATCAGGCCTTCTCATACCAGGTCATTGATGATTTGCTCGGGAGAAAACGAGACCAGAGCAGCACCATGTTCTTGCGCGATTGAGTGCGCGGGAAACGGAGTCTGGCTCGTGCTCGCGTCGGCATCGGTGAACAGCAGCAGGATCTTTGCCTGTTGTAACCCAACCAAAGGGCATGTTCTTTGCAACCATCCATCGGGCAATTCGCCGGATTCCAGCAGGCGCAAGGTGCGAAATTTTCTCCATGAGGCTGCTTACGACAGTAGCGGTCCCGTCGTGGATTGATCGTTGACCCACCAGGATTTCCCAATTTCCGGCTGGTTCGCCAGAGACCAATGCATGCCGCAATGACAGCCTCCTCGTTTCGGGCGGGACAATGACCGTCCCGGAGATGCAGTCGCCGACTGCGACGAGTGTTCCGGTGCTAGACATTGTGATCGGCACGGTACATACTCTATTGGATGCGGAGGTTCGGTTCCCGACTGCGGAAGTTGGGCTATTATAGCATTGATGGAATCCTTCGAAAAATTGCGCTTTGGGGAGTGCTGGCGGCGGACGATAGGCGTAGTATGCTTTTTTGCGATGCCGACCTACCCCAGGTGAAGCCTCAATTGCCGGCACGAAGCGCGAGACTTTTTGGTGGATATCGCGGGGAACCTGCGCATCTGACCGACCTAAAAGGCAAGGTGTGATTCTGAATTTCTGGGCGACTGGTGCCGCGTGCGTCGAGGGAAACTCCCGCGCTGAACCGATTGCAAAAACACATCGAGCGCGGGGGGTGTCATTCTGGGAGTTTGCTGCAGACGAGGATCCTCAGCTTATGAAAAATTTCTCCGCGAACAGGGCGTAATTTTCCCGACTATCGCGATCCGCTCACTCGAGACAATCAGTCCCATCGCCCAGTCCTATGGCATTCGATGTATCCTGAAACTACGTGATCTACGACGGCAAAGATCGCTCGCAATTCGTTGGGTTCCAGCAGTGGGATTCGCCGGAGATGCTGGCGTATTTCGACTCCATCCTGGGGCAGACCTGAGTTCTCCTGAACGTATTATCTTGCGCTGTCATTCTGAGCGGCTGTGAGGTTGCCGAAGAATCTCAGTAAATCCTCAACTGAGATGCAACTGTGGTTGAGATCCTTCGCTTCGCTTAAGATGACCAAACGAGAAGGAGCGCGGGTTGGGTGAGGCTGGGTTATCAAGTCACTCGAGGCGGAGGGCTTCACGGATCGAGTTGGCGGCTTGCATGCGGGAGCCAGCCGCTGATCACGCGACGACGACCAGGATGATTGTGGACAGCATCAGGTGACGAACGACAGAGTGAGTGGATGTCCACTTTGCCGGAGTCGTCTTCATAGGCGGGGCCGAACGGCAGCGTGCGATTGCCGAAGTGATGGCCGCGGAGAGCACATGCCGATCACTCCGGCGGCTAGCGTCAGACTAGTGCCTCCAGCAAAGATTGCCAGGAATGTGGGATTTTTTCGCGCCGGCGCGGTCGGAGACCGATTTCGCGGACGCGTTCTTCAACGGAGACGAGCATGATATTCATCACACCGAACGCCGCCGATACCCAGCGTGAGTGGCGCAACAAAAAGAGCATGCGCTTCGATGCCCAGCGTGATTCCTTCGTAGATGGGCTTGACTCTTCGCGGCCGAACATTGGTGATGGCGCGCTTGTCGCTGGGTGAGAAGTGCTGGCGTTGGCGTGGCGGCGCGGAACTGCTGCATGGCGTCGGCTTCAAAATTGGCGAGACGGGTTCGAACAGCATCACGCTGGCATAGCGCGCGTCCCACAGGTCGCCCGCCGTCGTGTACGGAATGAAAGAGACATCATCGTCGCTCGTAAATAATTGCTGTCCAAATTTCGTGTCATAACCGACGACGTGAACTTGACACCGTCGATGCGCACGGTTTCGCCGATGGCCGGAGTACCGCTGAAAAGTTCCTGGCAGGATGACGAGAAAAGCCACCGGCGGCGCTCCTGATATCTTCGGGAGAGATCCAGCGGCTCCATGGATATTCATTGCGCATTTCGCCATAAATTCGGGATAACGCGCGATAGCCGTGTCCGAAAGCCGCTCGTCGTGCGTAATTTCCCTTCCAGCGACCGTCTCTGCGCGCCACGCGCTTGACGAGCGGAGATGCGCTTTCAACTCCAATCGCGTCTTCTTGTTCGAATCGACCCCTTGCCGCGCGCTCTCGCTGCCTGTCACTGGTGTTCCCGGCCAGCAAACACAGCGCCTTGCCAAACATTCAAACGTGACATCAGCACTCGCGAATAGGCTGACCATAATGAGAGAATGTGACGGTCAAACGTCCCGCGATCCCACTGCTTCACATTATGGTTCAGGCTTTCGCGGAGTGTGAATGTACACGTTGAAGTTGTTGGCAAGGCGCTGTGGTTTGCTGGCCGGAACGACCAGTGAACAGGCAGGCGGAGAGCGCGCGGGCAAGGCGGTGCGATTCGAACAAGAAGACGCGGATTGGGTGAAAGCGCAATCTCCGTCGTCAAGCGGTGACGGCCGAGACGGTGCGCTGGAAGGGAATTACGCACGCGAGCGGCTTTCGGACACCGCTATTCGCGGCGTCTATCCCGACTATGGAGAACTGCGCATGAAATTCCATGGAAGGCCGCTGGATCTCTCCGAAGATATCGAGGAGCGCCGCCGGCGTGGCTTTTTCTCGGTCCATCCTGCGCAGGAAACTTTCAGCGGTACTCCGGCCATCGCGAAACCGTGCGCATCGACGGTGTCAAGTTCACGGTCGTCGTTCCATGGACACGAAATTTTCCGACAGCATATTTTACGAGCGACGATGATCTGTTTCATTCCCGTAACGAGGCGGGCGACCTGTGGGACGCGCGCTATGCAGCGTAATCTGTTCGAACCCGTCGCGCCAAATTTGAAGCCGACGCCATGCAGCAGTCCGCGCCCCATCGCCAACCGCCAGCACTTCTCACCCAGCGACAAGCCGCCATCACCATGTTCGGCCGGAAGAGTCAAGCCCATCTACGAAGGCATCACGCTGGGCATGAAGCGCTGCTTTTTTTGTTGGAGCACTCACGCTGGGTATCGGCGGCGTCGGCGTGATGAATATCATGACTCGTCTCCGTTGAAGAACGGTCCGGGAAATCGGTCTCCGACGCGCGCTCGGCGCGAAAAAATCCCACATTCGCTGGCAGTTCTTGCTGGAGGCATAGTCATGACGCAAGCCGCCGGAGTGATCGCATGCTCTCTCCGCGGCCATCACTTCGGCAATCGGCACGCTGCCGTTCCTCGCCCGTATGAAGACGACTCCGGCAAAGTGGACATCACCTCATCTGTCGTTCGTCCCATGATGCTCCACAATCATCCTGGTCGTCGTGCGTGATCACGGCTGGCTTCCCCCATGCAAGCGCCAAACTCGATCCGTCGAAGCCCTCCGCTTACGAGTGAACTTGGATAACCCAGCCTCGACCCAACCGCGCTTCCTTCTCGTTTTGTCATCCTTGAGCGAAGCGAAGATCTCAACCCAGTTGCATCTCAGTTGAGGATTTACCTGAGATTCTTCGGCGACCTCACCAGCTCGCCTCAGAATGACAGGAGATAATACGTTCAGGAGGAGACTCAGGTCTGCCCCAGGATGGGTCGAAATACGCCAGCAATCTCCGGCGATCCACTGTGTGAACCAACGAATTTGCGAGCGATCTTGCCTTGCGGTAGATCACGTAAGTTCAGGATACATCGAAGTGCATAGACTGGGCGAGGGCGAATGATGTCTCGAGTGAGCGGATCGCGATAGGTCGGGAAGATTAGCCCTGTTCGCGAGAAAAAATTTTCATAGCTGCAGATCCCGTCGCAGCAATCCCAGAATGACATCCGCCCCGCGCCTCGATGTGTTGTTTTTGCAATCGGTTCAGCGGGGAGTTTCCTCGACGCACGGCGGGCACCAGGTCGCCCAGAATTCAGATCACGACTTGCCTTTTAGGTCGTCAGATGCGCAGTTCCCCGCGATATCCACCGAAAAGTCTCGGCTGTCGTGCCGGAATGAGGCTTCACCTTGGCCGTAGGTGGCATCGCCAAAAGCATCATACGCCTATCGCCGCCGCCACACTCCCCAGCTGCAATTTTTCGAAGGATTCTCATCGAATGCTATAATAGCCCAATCTTCGCATCGGGAACACGAACCTCGCATCCAAAGAGATGTACCGTGCCGATCACATTCGTCTAGCACCGGAACACTCGTCGCACGGCGACTGCAGGCTCCGTGACGGTCATCTGTTCCCTGCCCGAAACGAGGAGGCTGTCATTGCGGATGCATTGCGTCTCTGGCGACAGCCGAAATTGCGGAAATCCTGGTGGTCAACGATCATCCACGGACGGGACGCTACTGTCGTAAGCAGCCTCATGGAGAAAATTCGCACCTGCGCCTGCTGGAATCCGGCGAATTGCCCGATGGATGGGTTGGCAAGAACCATGCCCTTTGGTTGGCGTACAACAGGCAAAGAGTCCGTTGGCTGCTGTCACCGATGCCGACGCGGAGCACGAGCCACATCCGTTTCCCGCGCACTCATATGCGCAAGAACATGGTGCTGCTCTGGTCTCGTTTTCTCCGAGCAAATCACAATGACCTGGTATGAGAAGCCCTGATTCCATTCATCTACTTGAGGCTGCGACGCTTCTCGTATGAAAATGTAATGATCCAAGCTCAACCGCAGCTGCAGCCAACGGCCAGTTTCTGATGATGCTCCGACTCCTG
>Ga0137417_1404419_pt1 | contig 9788 bp, 14 predicted proteins | sample CZODoug3_1_1_16f_FD_183081 | JGI IMG/M metagenome (GOLD analysis project Ga0137417, IMG submission 183081) | Vadose zone soil fungal communities from Angelo Coast Range Reserve, California, USA - CZODoug3_1_1_16fungal (PacBio error correction) | ecosystem: Environmental > Terrestrial > Soil >... | reverse complement strand
AATAGGGCTATATTCAGAGGACAGGTCTGCATTTAAAGGACATTGGCAAAAAAAGAAGGTGGCGGTAGTCCTTTCAAGGCGTATCGAATGGCTATGAATACGCTTATGAGCCACTTCCTGATATTGACGGCGGATGCGATGCATGTGATCGATAACCTTGTCCGGTTTACACTGTGTGTCGGACGCATGGAAGCTACCGGTGAAGACGGGCGGTTTTTCCTGATGTGCATAAGAAATGTAGACAAACGACTGTGTTGAACTAAATTATGGCGCTCCCTGTTTTAATAAATTAAAAAAACACACAGAATAATGGAAGTATTATTATAGAGATGGAGTCACCCGTCGGGCCGGTTTAAAATTGTCGCCAGCGATAAGGGCCCCTCGCTGCTTGTTCTTGTGGGAAGATGATTAACCCTAGACCGCATACGCGTAAGAACCGTATGTTGAGAATAACACTCACCGGTGTTGATCGAAACTGAACGTCAATTAAGGAATCAACTTTGGAAGGACAACGGACCTCGTTGTTCAGCTGACGATTGGAATCCGTCGACGAACCGTCCAGAGACGTCTGGAAAGCCCTGTCCTCCATACCCGTATCGGGGAAACAAAGGAGCTACGGAGTATGCGGGCAGATCGGGAATGTAAAAGCGGTACGCGCACGTAGGGGCGGCAAATGGGAGAAACCCCGTTTCCATTGTTGTGCCTTGTCACCGGGTAATCGGCAGCTCGGTGAACTTACAGGCTTTGCAGGAGGCCTGGAAGCAAAGGCTACCCTGTTGATCCATGGAGGGGACAAAAAATAGCAAGCACAGATGGATTACCTCTGGAGTGATCCGAGATCCAACACGTTTTAAAATCTATGTGTGAATGAGGTCAATTGCATTGAACGTCAATAAAGACGCTCTTGACATCTGGATCGTGATCTTTTTGTCGGCATAAAGTTCCGACGAGCACGTCGTCCATTCAGCACGCTGAAGAGTCCTTTCCCATGCGGGAACCTGTATCTGTTCTCAACTTTGCCATTTGAATCTCTAAATCAAAGAGAAATTGACTTCTTCTATTATCGATGGATTGTATTCCATTTTACTCAAAGTGATCTTCTGCTCTCATTCACCGCCTTCTTCGCAGGATACCTGAAGCGGGTAAATATTTTGTCAAAAGCGCAAAAACCTTCCCTTCTGTCATATATTATCAGTTATTAATTTCATTGGACCTCTCCAATGCTTTCTTAAAAGCAATGGTACGTCATATTTTTGTTGCTATGAAGATTCTGCCTTATTAATTGAAATAAGCTTATTTCTCTGCCCGCTACGGGCAGGCTGTGAGGGGTGATTTCTCCAGAAAGCATGTAAAAATATTAAAAATCTGGAATTAGAGAGAAAAGTATTTTATACTTAATCATTAACGAGAATATAATAATGAAGGAAAACAAAAAGGGGTGGAAGTTGAAGAACTGGTACTAACTTGCGGTAGCCGCCCTGCAAGAGGAGGCCTATGGCGTCGAGATCAAGCGTGAACTGGAAAACGACTGGGTGAAAGATGAGCGTAGGGTCGATACAATCGGCGCTAAAACGCATGGAAGAGAAGGGATTCTCGACTCTGCATTTGGCGAAGCCACCAGAAGAGGGGAGGTAAGCGCAAAAGGATATATGCTGTAACGCTACATGCCCCGTAGTGCTTACAGAGATGAAAGATATAAGAGTGGGACTATGAATCAATTCCCGCTTGGATTTGAAAATGAGTAGCAGTGGGAAACTGAAGGAGCGGCTGAAAACAATAAATTAATACCATCTCATTTTCAGTGCTTTATAAAATAATAAAATTTATTTTCCCGTTAATAGGTTTATTAATCCCTGATTAATGCCTTCCTCCTTATTTCTTGTCATACTCTTAACGAAATACTGCTGGTATGAAAAGATTCCCCTGGGCTCGTTCCCCTCACTTGTTGTAAGCGGACGATCTATCTTTATTTTCTGTTTTCCGGTCTTGTCCCTTTTTCAGAATGTTTATCTGTTTGGGTCCATTGATTTAATAAGATAAAACATATTTTGAAATGAAGGCGTATACAATACCTGCTATAATTCTTTTGATTATAGCCATACCCCCCATTTTACCTGCACAAAAGGAGGTGTAAGATCAAACGGATCTTATATAGATCCAAGGTCGGGAATGTTGGGTCAATTGCTTGTAACTACCGCCCGCTGGTACATCTTCCCAATCAGATGATCCCGAATGGCCCCTGACCGCAGGGATTATTTCGATGATCAGATCACTTCTTTTCCCTCAATATCGTATCCCATCGCCTGGGCAGGTGTTCTCTCTGAACATCCATCAAAGAGGTGAGCTGGCAGCTGGCAGGGGGCATGACCTGGGACTTACGAACTGGTAGTGAAACCAACCATGGTATTATTCACCTTTTGATCGATGATGAAATAACGGTGGCGTTCACCCCAGGTAAAAAAACGGGGTATTTCCAATCCAGTTTCCCCGGCGTCGAAGGAGCCGGCATTGCTGCTGGGTGTTTATAGGCGGCCGGGCCCAATGAATTCTTATCTCCCAATGAGATCACCGGATGGAAACTATAACGGTGACGTAAAGGTATACATGTAATGGCGTATTCAGACAGGCAATGGGCAGGGAAGGCGTTGTTGAAAATGGGAGGTACGGAAAAAGCGACCATCGAGTCGGCCGGCGCCAAATGCATGGATACGCTTCCACAAGGCAACGAGCAGGTGGAATTTAAATATGCCATCAGCTATTAAAGTGTCGAGGAGGCAAAAAGCATTTGAAAAGGAGCTTGCAGATAAAGGCTTTGGGGCTGTGGTGGAAGAGGGAAGAGGATCTGGGAAAAGGCCATGGGCCAGGTGAATGTGGAAGGCGGGACGGAGGCTCAAAAGAAGGAGCTTTTATACAGCCCTTTACAGGTGTTCTGAAAGAATGGTGAATATTACGGAAGACGGCTCCTATTACAGGGCTTTGACAAAACAGGTGCATAAGGATAGAGGTTCTAATACGGACGCACTGGGTTTGGATACTTACCTGGGCGCTTCACCCTGCGGATATATGAAAGTCACAGAAGAGAATGCTGCAGTCTTATGTCCGCATGTACGAGCAGGGCGGCTGGATGCCTACTTCCTTACCCTATTTTTGGCGACCCATGCCTGTATGAACGGTTTCATTCCTCCATCGTTTTTTTAGATGCTTTACGTAAGGGTTTTGAAAAAATTCGACATCGGAAAGCATTGAAGGGATGAAAAAGAATGCGACGCAGGCTACGAATGCTGCCGTGCGTAATGGTGAAAGACTGCGCTTGACGATTTTTATCATAACGGCGGGTTATTCCGCCTTGGCTATAGGTGAGAAGGGGGAAACGAGCATAAGGCAGATTAAAGAAGAGTAGGAATGACCAGACCAGCTGGCACTGGGGCTAAGTCGTGGGGGGATCTCGTACACGAGGAGCAGCGATGTCGGAGAAGGCTACCATTATAAAGCACCTCTGGAATAGAGAAGCAAATGTTCCTTCGAAGGACGATAGGGGAACTGGATGACATGACCCTAAGTTTCGACCGGCGGGCCCGGGGGCGTGATTACTATGATGAGAACAACGGATATACCTATCTGTGGCAGGTGAGAGGATATTCCGGCGTTGATCGATCTGATGGCGGCACACAAAAGATAGAAAAAGGCTGGATCAGCTGTTCAGGAGGGTTTTGGACAGGTCGAAGCCTGAGTTCTGGAGCAAGTTCCCCGATCGACGGGATTGGTGTGGGCAATATTCCATGGGCAATGAGCCAGCTTTCACATACCTATTTATATATTATACCGGTGCGCCATGGAAAACGCAGAAGCGGATCCGGTTCTGCTGGACACCTGGTTCAAAGATAATATATTCGGTATCCGGGCGACGAGGACGGCGGGGGATGGCGCGTTTGTCGTGTTCTCATCTATGGGCTTTTATCCTGTTACAGGGGAGGCGTGGAATATACCATTGGAAGTCCCCTGTTCGTAAAGTATCTATCCATCTCGACAATGGAAAACCAATTTACGCTTACTGCGCATAGTTGCTCGGTAGTCAATAAGTATATCCAGCGTGCAACGATGAATGGAGAGGAATTGAAGACGCCTGGTTTAATGACAATGATGAAATGGAGGAAGCCTTGTGCTTGAAAATGGGCCCAAGAAATAAGGCCTGGGGCATAGGAACTAACCCATTTTTATAACTTTTTAACCAACTAACGATGCTACAGCCGTGTATTCTTTCCACCTGAATAATTTATCCGCGGTAATACACCCATGGAAGCCCTTTTTTAATTCCTTAATTCTAACATATCAATGCTATGAGATCAAAATAACGAGATGCTTGCTCATGCTGCTATTCGTTCTTCCGTTTGGCAGCTGCACAGCAAAAAACAATCAAGGGAAGAGTCCTGGACGTCAAGGACAGCGGCCCATTAGCCGGGGCGACCGTGTCTTCGGCACCGGCGCCTCCAGGGTAGCCACCACTACAATGACAAAGGCGAATTCTCGATCAATGTAGCTCGGGGTAAGGGAGCTAACCTTTTCTTATGTGGCTATAAAGATGTATAGAGCAAATAAAAGGCCGGGGAGTGGATGAACGTGGTTATGACATCGGCGGAAAGGACATGGGAAGAGTGTAGTAGTAGGCTATGGAACGCAAAAAAAAGACCAGCTGACGGGTTCGGTAGGTGCAGCTGAAGAGCAGCGAGATCGTCGTAGAAGAATGTAGAACGTGATGAATATGCTGACAGGCAAGGTTCCCGGTCTCGTATGTGCAGCGGACCTCCGAACCGGCTCTTATGAAAATTCATTTACATCCGGGAATTTGCCACGGCCGTGCTGGTGATCGAGGATCGGTGTTCCAAGGCGGATCATCTCGCACGATAGTATCGTGCGAGATCTTCGCATGTTTCGAACAGCGATCGGATCAGGCGCGCAGTGGCCAAAAACCCGATGTCAAATGAATTTTCATAAGCGCCCGGTTCGGAGGTCCGCTGCACATACGAAGACCGGGAACTTGCTGTCAGATATCATCACGTTCTCATCTTCGTTAGACGATCTCGCTGCTCTTCAGCTGCACTACCGAACCCTCAGGCTGGTCTTTTTTGCGTTCCATAGACTACTACTACAATCTCTCCCATGTCCTTTCCGCCGATGTTCTAACCACGTTCATCACTCCCGGCCTTTATTTGCTCTACTACATCTTATAGCCCACATAAGAAAAGGTTAGCTCCTTACCCCCGGAGCTACTTGATCGAGAATTCGCCTTTGTCATTGGTAGTGGTGGCTACCCTGAGGCGGGTGCCCGAAGACACGTCGCCCGGTAATGGCCGCGTCCTTGACGTCCAGGACTCTTCCCTTGATTGTTTTTTGCTGTGCAGCTCCAAAACGGAAGAACGAATAGCAGCATGAGCAAGCATCTCGTTAATTTTGATCTCATAGCATTGATATGTTAGAATTAAGGAATTAAAAAGGGCTTCCATGCGGTGTATTAACCGCGGATAATTATTCAGGGTGGAAAGAATACAGCTAGCATCGTTAGTTAGGTTAAAAATTATAAAAAGTGGTTAGTTTCCTATGCCCAGCTTAATTGGCTTGGCCCCATTTTCAAGCACAAGGCTTCCTCCATCATCAGTTTGTTATGGGTAAACCAGGGCGTCTTCAATTCCTCTCCATTCATCGTTGCACGCTGGATATACTTATTTGACTACCGAGCAACTATGCGCCAGTAAGCGTAAATTGTTTTCCATTGTCGAGATGGATAGATACTTTACTGAACAGGGGACTTCAATGGTATACACGGGCAGCCCCGGTGTAACAGGATAAAAGCCATAGATGAGAACACGACAAACGCGCTCATCCCCCCGCCGTCCTCGTCGCGGAATACCGAAATATATTCTTTGAAACCAGGTGTCCAGCAGGAACCGGATCGCTTCTGCGTTTTCCATGGCGCACCGGTATAATTATATAAAATGGGTATGTGAAGCTGGCTCATTGCCATGGAATATTGCCCCACCAAGGCCCGTCGCATCGGGGACTTGCTCCAGACTCAGGCTTCGACCTGTCCAACCCCCCTGACAGCTGATCCAGCCTTTTTCTATCTTTTGTTTGCCGCCCATCAGATCGATCAACGCGGAATATCCGCTGCACCTGCCACAGATAGTATCCCTTGTTCTCATCAGTAATCAGCCCCCCGGGCCCGCCGTCGAAACTTAGGGTCGATGTCGATCCAGTTCCCCTTTATCGTTCCTCGGAAGGAACATTTGCTTCTCGGCATTCCAAGGTGCTTATAATGTAGCCTTTTCGCCGAACATCGCCTGATCCTCGTGCTTACCGAGATCCCTGCCAGCTGGCTTAGCGCCCGTCATCATAGCTGGTCCTAGCGTGATCGCTACTGCTGTCTTCTTTCAAACTCATGCCACCTTATGCTCCGTTTCCTCTCACTATATGCAAGGCGGGGAAATAACCCGCCCGTATGATAAAAATCGTCAAGCGCAGTCTTCTCACCATACGCCACCGCAGCAGCGTAGCCTGCGTCGCATTCTTTTTCATCCTTCATATGCTTTCCCGATGTCGAATTTTTTCAAACCTTACGGTAAGCTCATAAAAAAACGATGGAGAATGAAACCCGTTCATACAGGCATGGTCGCCATAACATACGGGGAAGGTAGGCATCCAGCCGCCTGCTCGTACCATGCGGACATAAGACTGCAGCATATCTTCTTCCTGACGGGTTCATATCATCCGCAGGGGTGAAGCGCCAGGTAAATCCCAAACCCAGTCGTCCGTATAGAACGGGCGGCTATCCTTATGCAACCTGTTGTCAAGCCGCTGTAATAGGAGCCGTCTTCCGTAATATTCACCAGTCTTTCAGAACACCTGTAAAGGGCTGTATAAAGCTCCTTCTTTGAGCCTCCGTCCCGCCTTCCACATTCACCTGGCCCATGGCCTTTTCCCGATCCTCCTTCCCATCTTCCACCACAGCCCCAAAGCCTTAGTCTGCAAGCTCCTTTTTCAAAATGCTTTTTGCCTCCTCGACACTTATATAGCTGATGGCATATTTAAATTCCACCTGACCTCGTTGCCTGTGAAGCGTATCCATGCTTTGGGGCCGCCGACTCGATGGTCGCTTTTTCCGTCACCTGCCATTTTCAACACGCCTTCCCTGCCATTGCTGCTGAATACGCCATATCATGTATACCTTTACGTCACCGTTATAGGTTCCATCCGAGTGATCTCATGGAGGATAAGAATTTCATTGGGCCCGCCGCCATTATAACACCCAGCAGCAATGCCGGCTCCTGCGACGCGGAACAGGAATGGAAATACCCGTTTTTTTTACCTGGGGTGAACGCCACCGTATTATTTCATCATCGATCAAAAGGTGGAATAATACCATGGTTGGTTCACTCCAGTCGTAGTCCCAGGTCATGCCTCCCTGCCAGCTGCCAAAGTCAACCTCTTGATGGATGGTTTCAGAGAGAACACCCTCCCCAGGCGAGGGATACGATATTGAGGGGAAAAGAAGTGATCTGATCATCAAATAATCCTGCGGTCAGGGCCATTCGGAATCATCTGATGGGAAGATGTACCAGCGGGCGGGTGGTTCAGCAATTGACCCACATTCCCGATCCTTGGATCTATATAGATCCGTTTGATCTTACACCCTCCTTTTTGTGCAGGTAAAATGGGGGGTATGGCTATAACTCAAAAGAATTATAGCAGGTATTTATACAATGCCTTCATTTCAAAATATGTTTTATCTTATTAAATCAATGACCCAAACGATAAACATTCTGAAAAAGGGAAAGACGGAAAACAGAAATAAAGATAGATCGTCGCTTACAACAAAGTGAGGGGAACGAGCCCAGGGGAATTTTTAATACAGCAGTATTTCGTAAGAGTATGACACGAATAAGGAGGAAGGCATTAATCAGGGAATTAATAACCTATAAACGGGAAATAAATTTTATTATTTTATAAAGCACTGAAAATAGATGGCTAGTAATTTATTTTCAGCCGGCTCCTTCAGTTTCCACTGCTACTCCATTTTCCAATCCAAGCCGGGGAATTGATTCCATAGTCCCACTCTTATATCTTTCATCTCTGTAAGCACCTTACGCGCATGTAGCGTTACAGCATATATCCTTGTTGCGCTTACCTCCCCTCTTCTGGGTGCTTCGCAAATGCAGAGGTCAGAAATCCCTTCTCTTCATCGTTTTAGCGCCGATTGTATCGACCCTACGCTCAATCTTTCACCCAGTCGTTTTTTCCAGTCACGGCTTGATCTCGACGCCATAGGCCTCCTCTTGCAGGGCGGCTACCGCAAGTAGTACCAGTTCTTCAAACTCCCCGAGTTTTGTTTTCTTCATATTATATTCCTCGTAATTGCAGTAAATATAAATACTATTTCTCTCGTAATTGCAGTTTTTATATTAATTTTCATATTCTGGAGAAATCACCCCCTCGCAGCCTGCCCCGTAGCGGGCAGAGAAATAGCTTTATTTCAATTAATAAGCAAGAATCCTTCAAGCACAAAATATGAGTACCATTGCTTTTAAGAAGAAAGCATTGGGAGGTCAATGAAAATTAATAAACCTGATAATATATGACAGAAGGAAGGTTTTTTGGCGCTTTGGACAAAAATATTTACCCGCTTTCAGGATCTGCTGAAGAGGCGGTGAATGAGGAGCAGAAGATCACTTTGAGTAAAATGGAATTACACATCCTCGATAAATAGAAAGAACGTCAATTTCTCCTTGATTTAGAGATTTCAAATGGAAAGTTGAGAACAGCGATACAGGTTCCGCAATGGGAAAGGACCTCTCAGCGTGCTGAATGGCGACGTGCTCGTCAGAACTTTATGCACGACAAAAAGATCACGATCCAGATGTCAAGAGCGTCTTTATGACGTTCAATGCAATTGACCTCATTCACACATAGATTTTAAAACGTTGTGGATTCTTCGATCACTCCAGAGGTAATTCCATCTGTGCCGTGCCATTTTTGTCCCTCCATAGATAACAGGTAGCCTTTGCTTCCAGGCCTCCTGAAAGCCTGTAAGTTCACCGGAGCTGCCGATTACCCGGTGAAAGCACACAATGGGAATGGGGTTTCTCCCATTTGCCGCCCCTACGGCGCGTACCGCTTTTACATTCCCGATCTGCCGCGCTATATCTCCGTAGCTCCTTGTTTCCCCATACGCTATGTGACAGGGCTTTCCAGACCTCTCTCTGGAATCCGTTCCGACGGGATCAATGTCAGCGAAAACGAGGTCCGTTGTCCTTCAAGTATTCCTTAATTGACGTTCAGTTTCGTCAACACCGGGTGAGTGTCATTCTCAACATAGGTTCTTACGCGTATCGGTTAGGGTTATCATCTTCCAAAGAACAGCACGAGCCCTATCGCTGGCGACAATTTTTAACCGGCCCACGGGTACTCCATCTCCTTATAATAATACTCCATTTTCCTGTGTGTTTAATTATTTAAACAGGAGCGCCATATTTATGTTCAACACAGTCCGTTTGTCTACATTCTTTATGGCCATCAGGAAAACCGCCGTCTCACCGGTAGCTTCCATGCGTCCGACACACAGTGTAAACCGGACAAGGTTATCGATCACATGCATCGCATCCGCCGTCATATCAGGAGTGCTCATAAGCGTTATTCATAGCCATTCGATACGCCCTTGAAAGGACTACCGCCACCTTCTTTTTTTGCCAATGGTCCTTTAAATGGCATGACCTGTCCTCTGAATATAGCCCTATCCT
>Ga0137417_1139264_pt1 | contig 9806 bp, 7 predicted proteins | sample CZODoug3_1_1_16f_FD_183081 | JGI IMG/M metagenome (GOLD analysis project Ga0137417, IMG submission 183081) | Vadose zone soil fungal communities from Angelo Coast Range Reserve, California, USA - CZODoug3_1_1_16fungal (PacBio error correction) | ecosystem: Environmental > Terrestrial > Soil >... | reverse complement strand
CCCCACCTATTCATCTAGCGAGGATATATGGTTCACCCGGAGACCAACGATGTTCCCGTAGCACGGCTCATCGGATTTGAAGCGAAAGAAATTGCCGATGGACGAGCGGTTGTTACGCTGGCAGCCGGACAACAACATGCAAATCCCATGGGGACACTCCACGGGGGAATACTTTGCGATATTGCGGACGCGGCGATGGGAATGGCGTTTGCAAGCACACTCGCGCCCGGCGAATCCTTCACAACGATCGAGCTGAAGATCAATTTCTTCCGCCCGGTGTGGGAGGCTCGCTTGCGCGCCGAAGGCAAAGTGGTGCGACGGGGCAGCACGATCGGCTACATCGAATGTGAAATCACGGATGAAGGCGGGCGGCTAGTTGCCAAGGCGGCCTCGACTTGCATGGCCCTGAGAGGCGAGCGCGCCAAGGGACGCTAGACTCCATCCCCATCGTGTTACTTAGACGGAACTCGCACCTCTCTTTCGAGGTAGTTGTCCAGATGGGCCTGGACGGCACGCAGCGCTTCCTCGCTTCGTTCAAGACGATAGAGCATAATTGCGCCCTCGAGGGAAGAAATGATGAGAGTCGCCAACTTCTTTGCGTCGACCTTCGGGCGGATCTCCCGCGCTTTGATTCCAGCACTGACTATCGAAATAATGTAGTTGCGCCAGCCGCGTAGCGCCTTGCGTGCGCGATCGCGCAGAACGGAGTTGCCGTCATCGCTATCGATCGCCGTGTTGAGCAAGGGACACCCACCGGGAATGGTTCCGCGACGCTCAACAAAATTCGCAACCAACTGCTTGAGCCTGTCGACGGTATTCGAGATGGTATCCAGATCCTGGATCCGCGCGTTCAAAGCCTCTCGCCAGGCGTAGTCAAAGGCCTCGGCAGCTAGCGCCTCTTTGCTGGAGAAGTGCCGGTAGATCCCGCCTTTTTCGAGGCCCGTCGCCCGCATCAGGTCGGACAAGGCTGCCCCGTCATAGCCTCTCTGATTGAAGATCGGCGCCGCCTTGCGAATGATTTCCTGGCGGGTCTGCTCGCCTTTGCGCATATCCTTACCCCCTCCAACTCCATTGTGCGACCGATTGGTCGCTTGCTGCATCATACCAGATGTTAGATGAGACCGGTCGGTCTCTTGTTGCATCAAAGAGAGCTGGCACGGATATGAGCACTGCTACAGTCTCCCTTCGCACACCGTATGCGCTCGCCGAGCGGCAGGCGATCAATCCATGGATCATCGCGGTCACCGTTACGCTGGCGACCTTCATGGAACTTCTCGACACGGCCATAGCCAACGTGGCATTGCCTCATATTGCTGGCGGGCTCGCGGTCAGCTACGACGAGAGCACCTGGGTCCTGACAAGCTATCTGGTATCGAATGCCGTCGTGCTTCCGCTTTCCGCGTGGCTGAGCCGCGTCTTCGGGCGGAAACGCTATTACATGCTTTGCGTCGTGCTCTTCACGTTGAGCTCTCTGCTGTGCGGCCTCGCTCCCTCATTGGGCCTACTCATCTTCTTTCGCGTTCTGCAAGGTGTCGGCGGCGGTGGCCTCGCTCCGGTGGAGCAGGCCATTCTTGTGGACACGTTCCCTCCGCAAAAGCGGCCCGCGGCTTTCGCTCTCTACAGCATGGCCATCGTTACTGCCCCGGTGATTGGCCCGCCGCTCGGTGGGTGGATCACAGACAACTGGAGTTGGCGCTGGATCTTCTTTATCAACATTCCCATCGGGATTGTGTCCCTGATCCTGACGAACCGGCTCGTTTCCGACCCTCCCGAGTTCACGCGTGAAGTCGAAGCTGCCCGTAAAGGCGGCAGGCTTCGGATTGACGGCCTCGGGATTTTTCTGGTAGCCCTCGGCTTCGCGTGCTTGGAAGTTGTCCTCGATCGCGGCCAGACCGAGGATTGGTTCGAGAGCCGCTTCATTGTTTTGTTTTTTTCGATCGCGGCTGTGGCGCTGATTGCGGCCGCGTTTTGGGAGTGGCGACATCCCGACCCCGTGGTCGAAATTCGCCTACTCGCAGACCGGAACTTTGCCATCGCGAACGTTTACTATTTCCTTTTTGGCTTTGCCCTATTCGGGTCGACGGTGTTGATTCCGCAGATGCTCCAGAGCCTTTATGGCTACACCGCGACCGACGCAGGACTCGTTCTTGGACCTGGTGCATTCGTCATCGTGGCCCTGGCTCCGCTGATTGTGAAAATCCTGCCGAAAGTCGGGATCAAGCCGCTCATTTTCACCGGATACATTATTTTTGCCGTTGCCATGTGGCGCTACGCCAGCATTGACCTGGGCACGGACTACAAGCATGTGGCGGTCGCCCGTGCGATCCAAGGACTTGGGATCGCGCCGCTGTTTGTGCCGGTGAGCCAGCTAGCCTATTCCTTCTTGCCAAAGAATAAGAACAACAAAGCTTCGAGTCTTACCAATCTGTTCCGGAACCAAGGGGCAAGCGTTGGTATCGCGTTCGTTACAACTGTTCTTGCGCGGCGAACGCAGTATCACCAGTCGGTTCTGGTTGCTCACGCCACTCCATTCCAGCGGCGCTATCAAGAAACACTCGCCACCTTGTCGCGATATTTTGTGACCCACGGTTTTACGACCCCGGACGCCGCTCTGCATGCAAAAGCACAATTGGCGCGAATGATCCACCAGCAAGCGGCGTTCCTTGGCTTTCTCGATTGCTTCTGGCTGCTGGGCTGCGCCTGCATGATCGGGGCGCCTTTAGTTTTCTTCACGCGCAATTTCAGGTCGGCCGGTCCAGGCGCCGCGCACTAAGGGCCGAATTGGTAAGGCCTAAAAGGAGGTTACAGAAATGATTTGGGTTGGTAGTTTCAAATCTCTGCAGTCGGCGCTCCGCAAGTCTCGTTTCCCTGGGGCTCCGCTGGAGGTGCACACCTGGCTGCGTAGCGAAATCGGCCTGATCTCACCGCTAGTGGATTGGCTCATGAGCTTGATTGCGGCATCTCGCTGTGTTCGCGGAGAGGAGCAGTACGTTGAACTCGCGCTTCGGGAGGCGCTGACTAACGCGATGCTCCACGGCAATCGCTTGGACGCGCGCAAGTTGGTTCACGTCCGTTGCTGCTGCGAATCCGGCAAGGGAGTGTTCATCGCCGTCAGAGATCAGGGACACGGATTCGACCCTAATAAGATTCCCGATCCTCTGGCGTTCGAAAACCTCCAGTCCGAACACGGGCGCGGCATCCACTTAATGAAATTGGCTATGGACGAAATTTCTTTTGAACGGGAAGGAACGGAGATCCATATGCGCAAGGCATCAGGGCGAAAACAAGAAACACCCACCTGGCACCCTCGCGACAGAGTTGCACGACGGCTTGTTAGCAGGCCCTCGCCCGGGGTCCGGGTTGTCGAGTCGCGCCGGCGCTCATTGGTATGAGGCGAATCAAGCATATCCAATCAACGGGATTCTAGACAGCGGTTGCCGTTGTCCAACATGACGGCCTTATTGCAGCCGATCGGTAGCTCGGAGCTTTTTCCATGCCATGGCAGCCGAGTGCGACTTGCCCCAGTGGCACATCGCGTCGAGCAAGGGCCGCAGAGACTTTCCGATAGGCGTGATGGTGTAGACCACTCGGGGCGGCCTGTCCGGGTACACCGTACGTTCAACGATTCCCGTGGACTGTAGATCGCGGAGTTGCTGCGCAAGCGTTCGTTGCGTGATCCCGCTAATACCACGTTTCAGCTCGGAGAACCGCTTGGTGCCTTGGAAAAGTTGCTCGAGAACGGCGGCTTTCCAGCGTCCACCGACGATACGTGCGGTGGTTTCTACCGGACAGATTTCTGGACGCTTAGCCATATAATGGACCCAGTTGCACATTGTATACCATGTATCGATTAGGTGTCACATATTCCCATATAACCATGCCCACCCCTTCTTCATCTATTTTAACCGCGATGGTATCGGGACTGGATTTGTAAGAGGCACATAAAGCTTTGAGCGCCAATCGCCGACGTTGGGAACAATAAACACCGGAAACAACTTGGGGGAAACAGATGCTGCTGGAAACAACGAACCCATGGAAGAGTAAGGACCACGGTACCGTGACACCGCGACTGATACTGGGTATCGGTTTGGCGGCTGTTGCCGGCCTAAATGCCGGGTGTTCCAGTTCAGCTCAACCCAAGGCTCCAGCGCCGGTGGAGGTGAGCGTAGCGGAAGTTATCTGCAAGCAATTGGGTGACAGTGACGAGTTCACCGGCCGACTTGAAGCCGTCAACGCCGTCGAGGTTCGCCCACGTGTTTCCGGCTACTTGCAGAGCGTGCATTTCAAGGAAGGCGCGGTTGTTCGGCAGGGCGAACTTTTGTTTCAGATCGATCCGCGTCCCTTCCAGGCGGAAGTGGATCGGCTAAAGGGCGATCTCTCACAGGCGAGAGCACAGCGTTCGCGAGCGCAAAGCGATTTTGAGCGCGCCGAACGCCTTCATAACAACGATGGAATGTCAGCCGAGGAGTACGACCGGCGCGCCGCAGTCCGCAACGAAGCCGAAGCCCGCATCGCGTCCACCGAGGGAGCGCTTCGTGGCGCGGAACTGAATCTGGAGTTCACGCGCGTCACGGCTCCGATTACGGGTCGAGTGGGACGGGCGGACATCACGGAAGGCAATTTGGTCGAGAGCGGCGCTACGCAGGCCAAGCCCCTGACGACACTGGTTTCGCTCGACCCGATCTACGTCTACTTCGATGTCGATGAGCAGACCTACCTCAAGTATGCGCGGGTAACGCAAAGCCACGGGACAAGTTCGCACGATCTGCGCAGCGCAGCGCAGTTGGGCCTGGCGGACGAAGACGGATTCCCCCACGTCGGCCAGGTGAGCTTTGTGGACAATCAAGTCAGCTCCTCGACAGGAACGATTCGCTTGCGGGCCACTTTTGCGAACAAGAATTTCGCTCTGACGCCAGGGCTTTTTGCGAGGATTCGGTTGCAAGGAGGCGGGGTGCACGGTGGCTGCCTGGCGAAAGACGAGGCCGTTGTTACGGACTTGAATCAAAAGTACGTTTTTGTGCTCGGCAAAAACAACACGCTCGGCTATCGCCCCGTGAAACTTGGCCCGATGGCGGAGGGATTGCGTGTCGTGCGGGATGGCTTGCACGAAGGCGACGTCATCGTGGTGAACGGCCTGCAGCGCGTGCGTCCGGGAGACGCGGTTACACCCAAGAAGGTTTCCATGGCGACCCCATCCAACGCATTGAGTGAGACATCCACGCAGTCCGCCCTTGTGGGTCACGAAGAGAAGTCGCGCGAGCCGAAGGCGCGGGAATAGTCCGGGACGGCCATGAATATTTCTAATTTCTTCATCAAGCGCCCAATCTTCGCCGCGGTAATTTCCATCATCATTTTTGTCATTGGAGCGCTGGCCTATTTTCGCCTTCCTCTGAGCGAATATCCGGAAGTCGTACCGCCCACCGTCGTCGTACACACAAGCTACCCGGGCGCAAATCCCACCGTCATTGCGGACACGGTGGCCTCGCCCCTCGAACAACAGATCAATGGCGTCGAAGGCATGCTCTACATGTTTTCGCAAGCCACAGCCGACGGCGTGATGACTCTGACGATCACCTTCGGACTGGGCACGGACCTCGACAAAGCGCAAGTGCAGGTGCAGAACCGCGTATCGCAGGCGCTGCCGCGATTGCCGCAGGAAGTCCAGCGCCTCGGCGTAACGACGGAAAAAACCTCACCGGATTTGCTGATGGTTGTGCACCTGGAGTCCCCGGACAACCGTTACGACATGTTGTACCTGGCGAATCTGGCCATTCTCCAGGTGAAGGACGAGTTGGGCCGCCTGCCTGGCGTCGGCAACGTACAGATCTTCGGTGCGGGCGATTTCAGCATGCGCGTATGGCTCAACCCAAACAAATTGGCCTCGCACAACTTGACGGCAGCGGACGTGGTCCAGGCGATTCGCGAGCAAAACGTGCAGGTTGCGGCGGGTGTGCTGGGCGCCCCGCCGACAAATACAGGGAGCACGGCGTTTCAATTACTTGTAAACACCCAGGGGCGCCTCACGACGGAGGAAGAATTCGGCAACATCATTGTGCGCGCCGCCAAGAATGGCCAGATCACGCGCATCCGCGATCTGGGCCGCGTCGAACTGGGTTCCAGCACGTACGCACTCCGAAGTTTGCTGGACAACAAGCCGGCTGCAGCTCTTCCAATTTCACAGCGGCCCGGTTCGAACGCGCTCCAAACTTCGCAACAGGTGCGCGACACGATGGAACGTCTCAAGAAATCATTTCCGGAAGGCGTGGACTACAAGATCGTCTATGACCCAACGGTTTTCGTGCGCGAATCGATTCAGGCGGTCGGACATACCTTTGTTGAAGCGCTGATCCTGGTTGTGATTGTGGTGTTGGTCTTCCTCCAAACATGGAGGGCGTCCATCATTCCTCTTTTGGCACTTCCGGTGTCGCTGATTGGAACGTTTTCGATCATGCTGGCGCTGGGGTTTTCGCTTAATACCTTGTCGCTGTTTGGACTGGTGCTGGCGATTGGAATCGTGGTGGACGATGCGATCGTCGTGGTCGAAAACGTGGAGCGAAATATCGAATTAGGACACGAACCCCATGAAGCTACGCGCCGCGCGATGGAAGAAGTCAGCGGACCGATCGTGGCCATCGCTTTGGTGTTGTGCGCGGTTTTTGTCCCCACGGCGTTCATCGTGGGACTTTCGGGACAGTTCTATAAGCAGTTCGCGCTGACCATCGCAATCTCTACGGTGATTTCAGCGTTTAACTCACTCACGCTGAGTCCGGCTCTGGCTGCGTTGCTTTTGAAACCTCACGGGGCGAAGAAGGATCGTTTTACGCGGGCGATTGATTTCGTACTCGGCTGGTTTTTCAAGCTGTTTAACCGGTTCTTTGGCCGCGCATCGGGCGGTTATGGAAAGCTCGTTACTCACACGCTGCGTTCCAGTGCGATTGCTGTTGTGGTCTACGCCGGCCTGGTCGGGCTCACCATTCTTGGCTTCTCGCGCGTGCCCGCAGGATTTGTTCCCACACAGGATAAGGGGTATCTCGTGTCGTTTGCGCAGTTGCCGAATGGCGCGACGCTCGATCGCACCGAAGATGTGATTCGCAGGATGTCCGACATTGCGCTGAAACATCCGGGAGTTCAGAACGCCGTTGCATTTCCTGGCCTATCGATCAACGGCTTCACCAACAGTCCGAATTCGGGAATCGTGTTCGCCACGTTGAAACCTTCAGAGGAGCGAAGGTCTCCTGAGCTCTCCGCGAATGCCATCGCAGCGGATCTAAACAAACAATACGGATCCATCCAAGAAGCATTTATTGCGATTTTCCCTCCGCCGCCCGTTCAAGGGTTGGGCACGGTTGCCGGGTTCAAACTCTACATTGAAGATCGGGCTGGCCTGGGCTTGGAGCCACTCTACAAGGAGACCACTTCGACCCTGCAGAAAGGCAACCAGACACCGGGGCTGATAGGAGTGTTTTCCAGCTTCGACATCAACGTGCCGCAAATCGATTCGCATGTGGACCGCGAAAAGGCGAAGACCTACGGAATTCCCCTCGGCGACGTGTTTGACACCATGCAGGTTTACCTAGGTTCGCTTTATGTGAACGACTTCAACCGTTTTGGCAGAACGTATCAGGTGAATGTGCAGGCGGAATCGCCGTACCGGCTGCAGCCAGAGGATATCAGTCACCTTAGGACAAGAAACCTGGCCGGAGAAATGATTCCGTTGGGATCGGTGGTCACCGTTAAGCCGATTTATGGACCGGATCGCGTCATGCATTACAACGGATTTCCCGCCGCGGAAATTAACGGCGCGGCTGCACCGGGATACAGCACGGGCCAATCGGAGGGTGCGATCGCCAAGGTGCTCGACGATCAATTGCCAAACGGAATGAAATACGAGTGGACGGAGCTCACCTACCAGAAGATTCTTGCCGGCAACACGATGGTTTACATTTTTCCGCTTTCTGTTTTCCTCGTGTACCTGGTGCTTGCCGCTCAGTACGAAAGCTGGTCGCTGCCTCTCGTAATCATCCTGATTGTTCCCATGACTCTGTTCTCCGCCATCGCCGGCGTCTGGCTGCTGAACGGCGATAATAACGTCTTCACCCAGATCAGTTTGATTGTTCTCGTCGGGCTGGCCTGCAAGAACGCCATCCTTATCGTGGAGTTTGCTAGGGAGAAACAGCTTCAGGAGGGGATGAACAGAGTCGACGCGGTGCTGGAGGCGTGCCGGTTGCGTCTGCGGCCGATCTTAATGACTTCTCTCGCCTTCACGATGGGCGTCATTCCTCTGGTGTTGTCTACCGGAGCGGGGTCAGAAATGCGCCGTGCCATCGGAGTTGCGGTATTTTTTGGGATGCTTGGAGTCACTGCGTTTGGCTTGGTGCTGACTCCAGTCTTCTACGTAGTAGTTCAGCGATTCGTGGAAGGGCGGGAGATCAAGAAATCGCCTGCTAGCGCAGGACTCACGCCCAGCGCTTCGGTGGAGGCGTAGAACCGTGTTCATGCGCCTCTTGAAATACTCTGTGCTCTTCGCCGCTGTGCTGGGCGTGGGCGGCTGCGCGGTCGGGCCGCACTACAAGGCACCGCAGCCTGCGGCGGTGACCTACCACGCTGCGGATCCGCAACTGGTCTCCGAAGCGCCGTTCGATCCGCGCTGGTGGAAACAATTCGAGGATACCGTTCTCGATTCGCTGATCCAGAAGTCGCTTGCGGCTAACACCAGTATTCGCGTGGCACGAGCGAGGCTCGCCGAATCGCGCGCCATCTTCGATGAGCGAAAACTGGATCGCTATCCTACCGTTCCGGCCGATGCAAGTTACAACTATGCGAAACAGCAAATCCCGGGATTTTTTAACGATCCGGCCACCATAAATACGTTCCGCTCAGGGTTCGACGCATACTGGGAGATCGATTTATTCGGACGAGTTCGTCATGGTGTGGCAGCGGCGCGGAGCGATAATCAGGCGGTCGAAGCGGACTTGCACGATGTAGAGGTTAGCGTGGTGGCTGAACTGGCGCGTAACTATTTTGAGTTGCGCGGAGCGCAGTGGCGCCTTGCGGTCGCAGAACGCAGTTTGAAGAATCAGCGAGACACACTGCGATTGACGCAGCTCCGTCGCGATGCGGGAGTGGGAGAAGAGCAAGATGTGGCGAGCGCGGCGGCACGTGTCGCGGCTACGGACGCCACGATACCGCTGCTGGAACTTGAAACCAAACGAGCGGAATACCGGCTGGCCGTACTAACAGGAACGCGACCAGGCGAGCTTTCTGCGGATCTCTCTCCGCGGAACTACGCTCCGATCGACAAGGCGTTGCCGATTGGGAACGCCAGTGACTTACTGAGGCGCCGGCCGGATGTACGCGCCGCAGAACGGCGTCTTTCTGCGGCCACCGAACGTCAGGGGGTTGCGGTTGCCCAGCTATTTCCCCAAGTCAGCGCCTCAGCCTTTGTTGGATTTCTGGCGGGGCGCGGCAGTCTCTTCTTTACAACGCGATCCTTTGCAACAACGGCCTCGCCCAGTGTGACCTGGTCGGCCTTCGATCTGGGCCGCGCACGAGCGCGCGTGCGCGCTTCGAACGCAGTCACGGACGAAGCTCTCGCTTCCTACGACGAAACAGTGTTACGCGCTCTTGAAGAAACGGAAAATTCCTTCTCCAATTACCACGCGCAACAGGAACGACTCGTAAAGCTGAACGCACAGGCGCAAGAGAGCAAACGGGCAGCCGACATCGCGAGGTTACGTTACCGCGAGGGCGTGATCGATTTCTTGTCGCTGTTGGACGCCGAGCGCACTCAACTCCAAGCGGAGGAC
>Ga0137417_1492012_pt1 | contig 9852 bp, 13 predicted proteins | sample CZODoug3_1_1_16f_FD_183081 | JGI IMG/M metagenome (GOLD analysis project Ga0137417, IMG submission 183081) | Vadose zone soil fungal communities from Angelo Coast Range Reserve, California, USA - CZODoug3_1_1_16fungal (PacBio error correction) | ecosystem: Environmental > Terrestrial > Soil >... | reverse complement strand
AATAATGTGGTCAACTGCTACCGTCGCGCAGCCGTATCGACCGCCCACCTGTACAATCGGAAAGATCATGGCACAGCCGCATCTCATCACCGCCCCGGACCGCTTTTTCATTGGGGGGAATGGACCAAGCCGTCGGCAACTCGCGCATCGACGTGATCACGCCGTCGACCGAGGAAGTTTTTCAGCGTAGCCGAGCACAACCCCGCCGACGTCAGCGCGCCGTTGCGGCGCGCGCGCAGGCATTCGATCGCGGCCCTGCGCAAACTTACACGCGGAGCGCGCGATTAGTGCGGACCCTCGCCGGCGCTGCAGGAGCATACCGACGATATCGTACGCATTTGGACCAGCGAAATGGGCATCACGCGCGACCAGCCCATGGGGCCTTGCAGATGGCATTTCGCGCTCCGAGGAAAAGCGACCTTGCTCGCACCTTTGCCTTCGAAGAGCGCCACACCGCAATGGGGCGGCAAGGTAGGCTTGTTGGTACGTGAACGTCGGGGTCGTCGGCGCGATCATCCCTGGAATGCGGGCGCCTGTGATGATCGCCTACCAAGATCGCGCGGCATTGATCCCGTGCACGTGATCCTCAAGGCCTCCCTGAAGCACCCGCCTCCGCCTACTTCGTCGCGCAGATCGCCGAACAGATTGGGCTGCCGAGGGGCGTTCTGACGTCATCACCGCCGACCTCCGTGTGGAATTGTTGGTGCGCGATCCCGCGGTCGACAAGATCAGCTTCACTGGTCCAGCGCCGCCGGCCGGACCATCGGACGATCTGCGGCGACCGCATTGCCCGTGCACGCTGGACTCGGCGGCAATCCGCAGCCATCGTGCTCGATGACTACGACGGGACGCCGTGCAGATCCATTGCGAGGCTGCACGACCTTGACCGGTCAGGGTTTGCTGCTCGATTACACGGGTCATTGTGGGACGCGAACGCCACGATGCGCTCGTTGATGCACTTGCAGATCGCTTCAAGAAGATCAAGTCGGCGATCCCTTTGCGGCGGGCACCGGGATGGGCCCGCTCGCCATGCGCCGGCAGCGCGACCGCGTGGAGCACTATATCGCGGTCCGCAGAACGAGGGACGACGTCGCCACGGGGGGCGGCCGGCGCACGTTTCAATCGCGGCTTCTTCATCGAGCCGACGATCTTTGGCAATGTCGACATCGCTCCATCATCGGCCGGGAAGAGATCTTCGCCCGTAGTAAGCTGATTCCTGCGCAAGCGATCCGACGCGCTCGAGATGGCCACGACACGAATTTCGGACTGAATGCCTCGGTCTTTACTACATGCGGACCGTGCCTACAAAATTGCACGCGATTGCCTCGCACTGTCGGGAAGAACGGCGTCCGCGCCGATGCAACCATTGCTTCGGCGGCTCAAACAGTCAGGATTGGTCGTGAGGGGCGCACCAGGGGGCCTGCTGAGCTTCTGGATAGAACATCATCTCGAAAAGGCGAACCTCGCCACCTCCGCAGTAGGCGGCTCGATCAGGGGAGACCGAGGACAATGAACGCGGACGCTCGCCCGTATTGCACGTGGGGCTGACCTCTCCTCGCGGTTCCTCGGCGACCCGACCTGTCGGATGGCCTCTTAGTTCATCGTGCCGGTCGTGATTGGCCTGCCCTATGGGCGCACGTTGGCGAGCAGCACTACAGCCCTCTCGTGCCTCAATGCGCGTAATTCCCGCGCTTGGCCTCGCATGGTTCTACGATCTGGGACGCGAAACTCGATTTCACAGCCCATCGCCGTCGACGGCGTACTGTATTCGCAACGGGATACGGTGTGCGCGCGTTCGACGCCGTTGACTGGACGGTTGCTGTGGCAATTCGATCCGCAGCCCCGCCGCCGGGAGCCAACTGCGTAATGCATGGATCCGTGGCCTCGCTTGTGAACGGCAAACTGTATGTTGTTACCCGGATGGCCGCCTGATCGCCATCGATGCCGGCCCGGCAAACAGGTCTGGAGCGTCATGACGCTCGCCAGCGGCAGTGTGCAATACCGGAGCGCCGGCGGGTCTTCGACGGCCGGTCATCATCGGCTTCGGCTGCCGCCGTTATGGCCCCGAGCCGTGGTTATGTCACTACCTACGATGCCAAGACGGGCAAACTCTCTGGCGTTCTACACGGTCCCGGAACCGGCGAAAGGTTTCGGGAACGCTGCCCAGCATGGCTGCGAAACGGTCGGGGAGTGGTGGAGATTCGGCGGCGGCGGCACGGCGTGGAACGGCCATGACCTACGACCCAGATACACACACGGTCTTCATTGGTCGGCAACGGCAGTACTTGGAATAACGCGTGCGCAGCGCAGGAACAGCGACGACCTGTTCCTGTGTTCGATGATCGCGCTTGATGCGAAACCGGCAAGTACAAGTGGCACTATCATTCAATCCGGGAGAAACCTGGGACTACACGCGGTGATGACATGCCGCTTGCGACCACTGGTGATCAAAGGGAAGTCGCGCAAAGTCATCATGGAGGCACCGAAGAACGGCTATTTTTATGTTCTCGATCGCCTCACGGCGAACTGCCTCGCCGAACCTTATGTAAAATCTCGTGGGCGACGAAGATTGACTCGCACGGGTCGGCCCGTCGAGGTGCGGGCGCCCGTTTCGAGAACGGACACGAGTTCACGATGTGGCGAGTCCGGCGGGCGGACATTGGCAGCGATGTCCTTCAGTCCCCAGACCGGACTGGTTTACATCCGACGCTCGAGATGGCATCGACCTATTCCGATGCGCATCGATCCGGCACCGGGCCAGCGGCGCGCCGGCAGCAGCGGGGACAAGCCGTTATCTCGCCTTTGCAGTCGACCTCAAGGAGAGCCGAGGCGTTTCTGCAGGCATGGAACCCGTTTTGCAGAAGCAGTGTGGAAAACTGCTTCGTTGGCCGCGTGGAAACGGCGGAACGATGGCACCGAGGAGACTGGTGTCCAAGGACAGGCCAATGGCTGTCAGGCATTGGACGCCGCCAGCGAACCGTCCTCTGGTCGTTCGACGCGCACGCCGCGGTATGGCGCCGCCATCACGTACAAGCCAATGGCAAGGAATATGTGAGCGTTTGACGGGTTTCGGACTGAGCTTCGGTATTCTCGACACCGGTCCAGAAAGCTGCCGTGGGAAGTACGCCACACAGGCGCACCGCGTGCTGAGTTCGGCTCGATGGGCTCGGCGTGCTACGCCGGCACCGCAGCCACGGCAGCCAGTTCCCGCAGCCGATCGGATTTCATTCCCGACCCCGCGAGGTCAAGGCGGTCTGTCCATATCATTTTCAATGCGTCTCGTGTCACGGCATCGGTGCCGTGGGAGTTGCCACGGGCACCGGATTTGCGGACCTCGGCGGCGCCGACCTCGATCGAAGCCTTCGATCGATCGTGGCCGGGGCGCCTGATGGCAACGGCATGCCGCGCTTCGAACAGCTCACGCCGGACGAAATGAGAATATTCGTATTATTTGCGCGCCGGATCCGCGATCTGGCAGCGGAAGGTAACCGCTCAACGCGCTATTGCCGCGCCGACGGCGGAACCGTTCTCAACCAGAAAATCAAGTACGCCGGAGTTGAATGCGTCGTTCGGTCGCCGGCTACCATATGCCCTGCCCCGCCACGTCGAACACTTCGAGTTGGGGCAGCGATCGCGCAATCATCGACGCCGTTGTCGCTGACCACATCGCTTTCGCCGCCACGCACGAGCTTGCACCGAAGGTCGCGCGCCCGTTCAGCGCGTCGACAGTGTCCTCGAACTCCGCGATCTGCCGCTCCGGGTCTCCCAGAAGGTCCGCGATCCCAATGCCAATACAGGCGGCCATTCGAGCGCCGTCGGAGATTTTTCATCAGCCGCTCGGTCGGTCACGCGCGGGCGTGCGGGTTGATAGTTCGCGATGGCCTCCGCAGCCTCCTCCACCGCGCCAAATCCGTCCGATACCCCGCATGAACTGGGAATCCGCTGCACGCCGCGGCGGTTCGGGCTTCGGGACGATGTCGACAGCACGAGCGCAGGGGAGCGAGCAGCGTCACCGCTTTGATGGCCTGTGGCGCCCCCGAGGAGGCTCCGACCAGAATGACCGGGAGGCTTCATCGGCAATGACAGCGAAAGATCCGCGCGTGGGCCTCGAGCGAATAGTCGCCAATGTTTGACCAGCCGCTTTCGCCGTGACCGCGCGCATCGAAATTGATGACGCGGTAGCCCACGCCAAGAAGCGCATCATCGCGCTTCGACACGAATGTCTGGTCTGCCCACCATGCAAGAGGACGACGGTCGGTGCGGCACCGTCGCCGCCTATATCACGCGCATTTCCAGCTGTCGGCACCACCCAGCCAACGCCCTTGTGGGACCGCTCGGTGCTCAACCTTGGATCCTTAGTGCGCGCGGCTCCGGCTGCGGCAGGATACCCAGAATTTCATACCGCCGAGCGGCGCCGACCGCATGGCGACGGGCGAGGAGCTCACACGATACTCGCCGGAAGGAGGAGCACCAGCATGAGCTGCAGCGTGAGAATGAGCTGCCGGTGAGGTCTCGCATCCTGGCGGCAAATCCAGGGGCCAATGTAGTCGCGTTCAAACGCGAAGAACCATAGCCTATGGCGCGGCCGAATTCGACCCCGCGAAAGTAATCGTGGAACATGACCCCAAGCAGGGGCAGAAAGCCGCCACGGCCGCACGAGGATACGACGCTCACCAAATACGCGCCCGCCGTTCCGAGCGACAAGGCGATGACCGCCGCGACCATCGCGCCGATGCACGTCCACAAGAGGAAACGGTAGTCGATCCGGTCGTAGCGCCCCGACACTCAGCTTGGCGGCAATCATGCTCGCCAAAGCAGGACAGGCGTATCCGGTCGTGCGGGGCTCGAAATTCAAAATCACTGGCAAGCGGACCGAGAATTGAACTGAACGCTGCGAAGACGACGAGATCGGCACGACTGCACAAGAAGGATCATCCAGAAGCGGCGCACTCGCCAGGATGCCGCGAACGTCGGTGGCGGTCCGATGGCTCGCCGCTCTCCGTGGTGGTGCGCGCGATCCCGCGAACCGACCTAACACCAGCAACACGGGGCCGCCAAAACGAGGCCGAAGACGACAGTACACGTGCGCATGCGCCAACCGACCGATTCGATCAATGCGGCTGTCAGCGGCGGAAGGATCAGGCCGCAAGCGCGTTCCAGCCCAGCAGATACCGAGCGCGAGTCCATTCGGGTTCAAAAGTACGCGTCACGGCGGTTCTGCGCCGCGACCGCCGGCCAGCGCCGCGCCGAACGGAGCACGTTGAGTAGATCAACCACATTTGCCATAGGCTCGAAGATCAGAGCAGCACAGCCCCGTGGCGAACAGAAAAACCCGGGCACCGGCGACCCAGCGAATCGGAAAACCGGGTCGGTCGCCCATCCCGCGATCGGAAGCGGAACACGCCATCATCAGTCCGGCCACGCTCGCAAGCGCGACGATCCGGCGCCGCTCGGAGCCGAATTCGCCATGAACGGCCCAATCCAAAGTGTGAAGCATAGACGATCAGGCCGATCGTGTACGCTGAAATAGCGCACAGACGGCGGTATGATCCAGCGCTGTGCCCGCGGTGCGAAGGCCATTCGATACACTCTCCATGGCGCAGGGCACCCGCAACCCGCGCGGTCACGCGATGCACGTCATCTCCGTTCAGATCTTGATGTTGAAGACCTTGCCGCTTCAAGCCCAACGCTTGGCCGCATGCTCTTCTCGAACGTCGCTGAGGATCGGGAGATGCTCTCGCCGCAATGCGGAAAAGAGCCTTCGGATGCGGGAGTCGCTCGCCCACACCATATTGGTCCTCCAAGCTTGAGTTAAGCAGTAAGCACCATGGTCGGCTCTTCCATGAACGTCGCAAAACATTCTGCTGAAGTATTCGTCGGCCGCCGGGAATTGCGGGTCGAAGCACATGTGATGCGCGCGATAGCCATGATCGAGCTGATTGATCACCAGGGAATCCAACCACGGCCCAATGGTGCCCCGGCCCGGAGTGGGGTGACGTTCGAAGAACCCGAGGAAATCATCTGCACGATCGGCTCAACCGTCGTGCTGTTGGGCGTGACAGACGAATGGTGAGCCCGCCGCCATTGCCCTTGACCGAACGGGTCTTGCCCCGTGCCGGACATGCATAAGTGATTGGCAGTCGGCTTCTTCGTGGCGGACCATAAGGGCTCGAAAACTTTGTCATTGTACTCGGAGAGGATTTCTGGGCTCGGTGACCCGGAAAGATCGGCCGGTTGGGTATCATGATGCCGTGGGAAGCCGTTCGATGCGGCCCACTGGACTTCCCTGATGGCCTCCTCGACGTTGGCGTGGCGACAGCGCATCGCAGCGAAGCGCTCGAATCGCTACCGGAAACTCTCCCGCGCCCACCGGTTCCACGTGCGCGCCATCGCAACGGCGAAATCATTGTCCGGCGTCGCGAGCCAACACCCTCGCGTCGAGAAGACAATTCAGCGTCTTTTCCCTGCGACTGGACGATCCGCATACCGCTGATCCAGAACTGCGCCCGCAGCGGGATCGATAGATGTCCTGATCTTCCATGCGATAGGCAAACGGATTCGTCAGGTCCCAGGTCTCGAATCTCCGAGGCGGCATCAATCGGTGCGGCGAAGAAGCTACCCTGACGGGCCTGCGGCGCCATCCCTCGGTGATAAGCCCTGCGTTCCGTCCGATCCTCTTAATGTGCGGATTCGTTCGCGATATTGGCGTCGATGGCGTCGACACATCTGGGGGCTCATTGAGTGGTTATCGCATTGAAGCGATGAAGATTGCTTGGATTGCCCGGTTCACGCGCTCCGACCCAGTCCGGCGGGAACCGCGGTCAGCCGCACGCATTTTTGGGCCGGTTGAACAGCACTTTGCATATATGTCCTTGCGGTTTGACCAATAGTTATTCGATACTTTAGCTAGCACGCGCGACAAATCTATGCAACCGGACTCCGCCTGATTTAAGGCGTTCTTGCAGTTTATGGAACAATTGCTTTTCGCGGAGCAACAATGCTTAATTCGACCAACTAGTCTACGCAGGAAGATGAGGCACCCGTGTTGAAAGAAGCACCACGCAATGGGAAGCGGAAAACCCCAGGCCCGGTCAAAGAAGGTTGACGCCTCGAATTCCGGCACGCCAAGCAACGTGAGCCATTCTCCGTCATGCGGGCCAAGGCCTTTGCCGAGTCCGGCTACGCCGTTACACCATGGACGTGCTGTCGAGGTGACGGAGATAAAAGGCAGCCTATATTATTATTTGCTCCAAGGCGCGACATCCTATTCGAACTGTCCAAGGTTGCAATCGCGGACGCGTGCAGCGCGGGACCCCCGCGACCCGAATGAAGTCGGCGCGCGACGGACTGATTCATATCATCGAAAGCGGTATTTCAAACCTCCACGGTAACGAGAACGAAAGCCGCATTTCCAGCAGGAATATCCCTTCTACCACAGATTTTTTCCAGCGCTCATCCGCGAACTGCTGATTTGCAGCGCCGCTACATGATGAAGTCGTGTACGAAGTGCTCCAACAAGGCATCGATGCGGGCGAGTTCCGCCCGTCCAATGTGCGCTCACCGGTGGTCTGCTCGACGGGATCACTCGTCGCTGCGCTTTCTGCCCACCGTGGACAACAAGAATCACCGAGGCTCTGACCAGCTCTTGCTGCCGGCACTTTCGGTGGCGCCGTCCCGGCTGATTTGGCCGGCGGTCTCAACCACCATCCGTCGACGCCTCCAAACGCCCTCCCTGCGCCCCTCCGCCGTCGCAGGCTAAGCCCGCCGGTCGTGTGTACATTGCCGTTTGCACAGGGCCATCGGTTAATGATGCGCCATGCAGCCTGGGTGACGGAGTGGTGGCTCGTGAATGCTGCTTTTACTTGGCAACCGACTGCGATTGACAACTAACCGTTATATATATTATAGATCCAAGTGCGGAATGTAGCTGGCCGCATCGCGGAGCCCGCGTCGAGGCTCACGCCGCCGCCTGATGTCTCACATTTCCGTCGAAAGCACTTTGGGAAGGGGTCGCACCATGCAAGTTGGTATGCAGATTGTCTATCAGAACAAGTCCATCATTCCGACGCCGAGATGTTCCGCACAGAGACAAAGCTCGCCATCGAAGCGGAAGCAATGGGCTTCGACTTCGTTGGGGCTGGTGGAGCATCACTTCACCAAAACTACGCCATGTCCCGGACAATGCGGTGGCCTTGGCGTACATCGCCGCAAAGACAAGAAATTGGGATCATGCCGGCCGCCTTCATTCTGCCGGTGGAACGATCCGCTGCGCGTCGCGGAAAAGGCGGCGCTGCTCGACATTCTGAGTGAAGGACGGGTGATCTTGGATTTGGGTGGTCTCGCAAAACGCGAGTTCGATGGGCGCGTATCGACATGAGCCGAGTCGCGCGAACGTTTCGATGAATCTGCGGAATTATCATCGATGGGCTCGAAACGGTTTTTGGAGCCAATACCAACACTACAACAGCCGCGCGTCGAGATCCCCGCGTCCCCGGAGTTTCAAGGCCGGACGGTCATGGCGGCATGTCGCCGACGTCTGTGGAAGTGGCTGCCCGCCTCGGCTCGGCTGCCTCAAGTTTCGCAGGGATCCTGGACGACGGGTGTCGCCGAGGTGGAACAAATACCGCGATTCCTTCAGAAGCACACAATCGCGAGGCCCACCGATCATCATCGCCGACTTGGTGACCTGCTCGAGGACAACCGAAAGACGGAAGAATACGGCGCAAGTACATGGAGGCCAATATTACCACTCGGTGCTCGATCATACGCGATGGCGGGGATCATTCAAGAGTATTACCGGCCGTATGCGAACTACGCAGTTGCGCCGCGGCGCTGAAGCCGGTGGCGTCGACAAGCGTGGAGGAGTATCTCGACTCGAACCTGCCGTCACGCCCGCGAGATGATAGAAAAGCTGCAGGCGCGCAGCGAGATCGTCGGAAACTACGACCTCAGCGTCAACTTCACCTCGGCAGCATGCCCACGAGGATGTCTGCAGCAGGCGAAGCTCTTCTGCCGATAGGTTCTCCGCGACTAAGAGCTGATCAGCGACGAACCGGACTTGAATCCTAATCGACATTACGGAGGCACGTATGCCCCGCATTTGACACCCTGCTTACAGTGTCGAGATGGATCGCAACGATCACGCTGAATCGTCCCCAGATGAATGCCTGAACCTCCCATGGTGAGCGATTTGCTCGCGGCATTCGATCACACCGATTCCGACGATGCGGTCCGGGTCGTGATTGTGACGGGTGCCGGCGACCGGGCTTTTGCGCCGGCGCCGATTTGGAGTATGGTGAGGACACATCGCCTATCAGCACAAGAGCGGTCCGGAGCAGCGCCTGGTCGTGACGGTAAACTCTACCGCGATTCAGGAGAAGGATCGCGGTTAGAATCTTTCGACAGCGTGGAAGCCGTGATCGGTGCTTTCAACGGCCGGCGGGTGGGTTTTGGCGCGACGGTGCTGCTACCGATGGATATTCGGATTGCCGCGGATACGGCGCGATTCGGGTTCGTATTCGTTCGGCGCGGCCATATTACCGAACGACTTCGACTTGGTTCTCCCGCATCGTCGGCATTTCGACGGCCCTCAGTTGTGCTACTCCGGACGATTGGTCGGTGCACAAGAAGCGCTGCAACGAAACCTGGTCGGCGCCCTGCATCCGCCGACGGAGTTGATGCCGCGGCGCGCGCGCTTGCCCGCAGTTCATCGACAACTCCGCCCCAGTCGCGTCTCGCTCAGCGCCAGATGATGTGGCGGATGCTGGGGAGCGACCATCCCATGAAGCGCACAAGACGAGAGCCGAGGACTCATGGCACGCGGAGTGACCGCCGACGCCAAGGAAGGTTTTT
>Ga0137417_1385905_pt1 | contig 9859 bp, 9 predicted proteins | sample CZODoug3_1_1_16f_FD_183081 | JGI IMG/M metagenome (GOLD analysis project Ga0137417, IMG submission 183081) | Vadose zone soil fungal communities from Angelo Coast Range Reserve, California, USA - CZODoug3_1_1_16fungal (PacBio error correction) | ecosystem: Environmental > Terrestrial > Soil >... | reverse complement strand
GAGCCCTTCCGGAAACCCGTCGAGCAGCATCTTGCCGCGATTCCGGGCCAGCACCTCGTCCTAGTGCGATACTCGAAGGATCACAACTCCGGCGAAGAATATGTGTACAACGATGCGGATATTGACCACGCGAAGACCGTCTGGGCGCGCGAAATCCCCGGCGTGGACCTCACCCCGCTCCTCACATATTTCCAGAATCGCGACGTGTGGCTCTTCGAGCCCGATGAGGACAATGAGAGCTTGTCTCCCTACTCGCGGCAAAACGCGGCGCAATAGACTCCGCTCACTTGTCGTCGGGAAATTCGACGCTTTCCTTATCGTGTTACTCCCTCCAACAAATCCGGGCGGTTCCGCCGCGTCTTTTCGAGCGCCCTCTCCCGGCGCCAGCGGCGAATCTCCTCGTGATTGCCGCCGAGCAGGACTTCGGGCACCGGCCAGCCGCGGAATTCTGCGGGACGCGTGTAGTGGGGGAAGTCGAGGAGCAGGTGACTGGTGACTGGCTTGCCCTGAGCGGAGTCGAAGGGTGATTGGTGACCGGTGGATGGCGCCGCTTCACTGACGCAAGCTCCAATGGCAGTGAACGATTCGTTGACTGAGGAGTCTTCGTTGCCGAGCGCGCCGGGAAGGAGGCGCGTCACGGCGTCTACAATGAGTGCGGCTCCCAGTTCGCCGCCCGAGAGCACGAAATCGCCGATCGAGAGTTCGTCGGTTGCCAGATGCTCGGCCACACGCTCGTCGACGCCCTCGTACCGCCCGCAAAGCAATATGATTCGGTCGAGTTGCGCAAACCGGCGCGCAGTATCCTGACGAAATAATCTTCCGGAGGCGGAGAGAAGAACAATCCCTGTTTCGTTCGAGTCGGGTCTCTCAACTCTACCTGATCTCGTTGCTTCATGTTGGGGCACGGCATGCCGTGCCCCTACAACTTCGAGATCTCCGGCGTTTTCTCTGTGCTCTCTGTGTTCTTCGTGTTGAACTCTCTCTCCCAGCAGAGATTCGACGGCATCGAAAAGCGGCTCCGGTTTCAGGACCATCCCTTCGCCGCCGCCAAACGGGCGGTCGTCCACGGTGCGATGGCGGTCGTGCGTGTATTCACGCAGGTCGTGCACGCGCACGTCCACCAGATGCGCTTCGCGCGCCCGCCGCACGATTCCGTAATCGAGCGGACCGCTAAAAAAATCCGGGAAAATAGTTACGATGTCGAATTGCATGGCTGGCACAGTGTACCGCAGCAGGACTCAGCCGCGATTCAAATCCCGCAATCCATCGGGAAGCGCAACATCGATGCGCTTGGCCTTTATGTCGATTCGAACGCAGAACTCCGCAGCCAGAGGCACCAACACTTCGCCCTCGTTCGTTTCTACTGCCAGCAACGGGACGCCGCCGGGGAATTCGACATCGCGGACCGCGCCCATCGCCGTAGCGGCCCCTGCTTCCCACACTTCGCATCCAATCAGCTCGCCGACGTAATAGTTTCCGGGATCGAGCTTCGCTCGCTGCTCCAGTGGTATCTGTACTTCGCATCCGCGCAGCCGCTCGGCGGCTTCCACAGTTTCAACGCCGGTAAAATGAAAGATGGCTTGCCCGCCGCGGCTCGTCGAAAGCCAGCATCGCTGAACCTCCACGCGACGGGGTGTGCTGCGGCCATCGGCGAGCCACACTTCGCTTAAGCTCGGCAAACGTTCAGGGAAATCAGTCAGGATTTCGGCGGCCACTTCGCCGCGAAGGCCGCGTGGGCGCAGAATTCTCGCCAGGGTAACGCCGGTGAAGGTTTCCGCGGGCACTCTATTCGAGGATTTCGAGTGTGAGGCGCTTTCTAAGTTTCATTCCCGCCGCGCCGAGGATCGTACGCATGGATTTCGCCGTGCGTCCTTGCCGGCCAATCACCTTGCCGAGATCCTCGGGATGTACGCGCAATTCAAGAACGGTCACCTGCTCGCCTTCAACCGCACGTACTTGAACTTGTTCAGGATGATCCACTAGCGCCTTCGCAATCGCTTCTACAAGGTCCTTCATGGGGCCCTCCGCCACTCGCATTCGCGGGTTCAGCTCGAATTTTCAAAAGCATGGATCCCGTGGGCCGGGGGGATCCCCCTGAGCTGCCGCGCTTCCCTAGAGCGGGAACTCAGGCGATTTTTTGGGCATGCAGGAAGCTTCGAACGGTGTCGCTTGGCTGGGCCCCGCATCCAAGCCAATACTTGATGCGGTCGGCGTCCAGTTTGATTTCCGCCGGGTTCTTCAGAGGGTCGTACGTTCCCACGACCTCTACAGTCCTGCCATTGCGGGGCTTGCGTTTGTCCAATACCACAACCCGGTAAAACGGGTGCTTTTTCTTGCCGATCCTAGCCAGACGAATTGCCAGCACGAAGACTTCCTCCTGCCGGAGATTATAGCTGGTTCCATCCGTTTGCGATACCCTGCAACCGAAAAGGGTCCCTACTCAGCCCAGTGCAAACAGATGCGATACCGCGGCCAGAGGTTTCTTCCGAATCGATATACAGGGAACACCCTTCCCTGAATCTCTTTGTATCGCCTCAAGCCATGAGTGATAGAATTTGTGCCAGTTGCTTGTTCCAGCGAGCGGCGCTCGAACTTCCGGATCGGTTTGCAACTGGCTTTCACGGGCAAATCCTAACAAGGAGATGGTTCATGAATCGAAAATTGAGGGCAGCATTTTTTGGCTGGATGGCTTGCGCGTTTCTGGCCTTGGCGAGCCTGTCGATGGGGCAGACGCCGAGCAAGGCGCCGTCGAAAACGCCCACCCCAGCATCCACCGCGAAGGCGAAACTCCTGGACCTGAATTCCGCGACAAAAGAAGAGTTGCAGGCCCTGCCGGGGATCAGCGACACGTACTCCCAGAAGATCATCGATGGACGTCCCTACAAGATGAAGACAGACCTCGTCCGCAAGAAGATCGTTCCGCAGGCGACCTACGATAAAATTGCTCCCATGGTGATTGCGAAGCAGACCTTAGAGGCGCCCGCGACTAAAGCTCCCGAGTCCAAGGCGCCCCCGACGGGGCTGATCTGAGAATCGCTCGTCAGAGATGTCATGAGGCGAGCGAAACGCGCGAGGAGCCTGAACCAATCTTTTCACTCCCAGCTTAAACGGCGCGATAGGGATTAAGATGCGCCGGTGAGCTTGCCAAGGCCCTTGAGCCGGCCCTTGGCGGCGAGCGCGCCGTACTGCTTCATCATCTGGCGCATTTGCAGGTATTGCTTCAACACCTGATTCACCTCCTGCACGGAGGTGCCACTGCCGCGCGCGATCCGCTTGCGGCGTTTACCATCGATCACATTGTGGTCGTTGCGTTCGGACGTCGTCATCGAGTTGACGATGGCCTCGATACGCTTCAAGCGCGATTCGTCGACTTGTACGTCCTTCGGTAAATTCGCCAGCGGGCCTATTTTCGGCAACATCCCAAGCACCTGCTCGATCGGCCCCATCTTGCGGATCTGGCGCAACTGGTCGCGGAAGTCTTCCAGAGTGAACTCGCTTCGGCGCAGCTTACGTTCGAGCTCCGCGGCCTGCTTCAAGTCCACGGTCTGCTCGGCGCGCTCGATCAGCGAGAGGACATCCCCCATCCCGAGGACGCGCGAAACAATGCGCTCCGGATAAAAAGCATCGAGGGCGTCGTACTTTTCACCCGTGCCCACGAACTTCACCGGCGCGCCCGTCACTTTGCCGATCGAAAGCGCCGCGCCGCCGCGCGCATCGCCGTCCAGCTTGGTCAAAACTACGCCGGTGAGGCCTAGCCTTTTGTGAAACTCGCCCGCCGAGCGGACCGCGTCTTGTCCAATCATCGCGTCAGCGACAAACAGAATCTCCGCGGGGGCCAGCTCCCGCTTCAGCATGCCCAGCTCTTCCATCAGGGTGTCATCAATGTGCAAACGCCCGGCGGTGTCCACCAGGATTACGTCATGCGCGGAGAGTTTCGCTTCGCGGATTGCGCCGCGCGCGATTTCGAGCGGCTTGTCGGTGCCCGCGCCGGGCCAGCAAAGCACGTTGACCGCCTTCGCAACCTGCGCGAGCTGTTCGCGCGCCGCGGGGCGATACACGTCGGTGGAAACCACGAGCGGCCGGTGGCCGTGCGCGGCGAGCCACTTCGAGAGCTTGCCCGTCGTGGTCGTCTTGCCTGAGCCCTGTAGTCCAACGATCAGCCAGACCGACGGCGGGCGCGAAGAGAACAGCGGCTTGGCGTGCTTGCCGAGCAGCAACGCCAGCTCATCGCGCACGATCTTGATCACCTGCTGGTCGGGTGAGAGCTGCAGCAGCACCTCAGAGCCAAGTGCCTTCTCGCGAATATGCTCCAGCAGCTCGTCGGTCACGCCCACGTTGACGTCGCCTTCGAGCAGCGCCTCGCGAATGCCCGCCAGGGCCTCATCCACGTGCTCCTGTGTGAGCTTTCCTTGCCCACGCAGGTTTTTGAAAACTCGCTGCAGCTTGTCTGTCAGGTTCTCAAACATCAGGTTGCGTCCCCACTCCTTGTGCTGCAAGAATCGCGGTCTGCGCTCGCATTCCATTCTAGCAGGATGCTCAGACGCTTGCCGAGGGGTTGCGCTGTGGTGGATTGAAGATCCGCGTTTGTCTAGCGTGCAGATAGCATTGCGTTTTCACCGCCGAAACCAAGCCAAGAAGGTGCCGCGGCATACCGGGAAACAATCTTTTTAGGGCCAAATTGCCGGAGTAGCACAGGTTTGATAATCGAAGTCCACAACGCGTAGCACTTCGCAGTGGGGTGCAATCCATCCTCGATGAACAAATCGCGGGGAGGTTTATCTTGCGCATAGAACATGGGGGTAGCAACATCGATGTACTGCACGCGGTCCTGTGTCTTACCGAAATCCTGAATCAGCTTGTTTGCCGCTTTCATTTTCGGTCACTCGTTCCACCTCAAATAGGAAGGCTTGATGGACATGATGTAGATCCAAGTTTCCGGTAGTTCGGAATGGGCGATTTTGACGAATTCCCGGGCGTCGCTCGCGACCATTTCGGGCGTCTTGGGCGATCCCGCCGCCAGGTCATTGTCGCCCTCATATGCCACGACTGCCCGCGGACGGTAGGCAATCACGATCCTCTTCGCGTATTGGTTCAGGTCCGTGTATTGGGAGCCCCCAAACCCGCGATTGATGACATCAAGCGGTTTCATTTCCGCAACGAGCGTTTCCCAGAGCCGTATGCGTGAAGCGCCAGTAAAGACGATGCCTCCGGATTTTGGCGGATTCGCTTTGTCATCGTCTTCAAACTTACGAATCGATGATTCCCAGTTCTGGGACTGCGCCACTACGCTTGATCCCAAGTAATCGTGGACACCCAAGCCTAGAAGAAATACAAAAATGAGGCTAACACCCACACGATCTCTTCGCATGAGGTAGCTGATTAACTGGTTCATGACGCGCAGCCTACACCGGGTGGCGCGAAACAGCAACACACGTCCTTGCGCCCTACATGATTTGCCCGCGCCAATGACTCGGGGTTAGAACAAAAAAAGGAAGGAGTAAGCAAGCTATGCCTCCTCCTCCAACCTTCCAAGAAAATGAGTACCAGCTTAGCTGAGTGGCGTGCTGGACGCGGTGGCGGCAGCAGGATCAGCGCGGATCACACTGCTCGCGTCCGTGAAGAAGCTGCGTTGCCCGCTAACGCCCTGAGTCACGGCTTTTGCGGTGATCGTGTACGATCCGACGACTCCGCTAGCCACAGTACCTATGTAAGCGATCTTGTATCCGCTATAGTGCGCCGCAGTCGGTGGGTTTGGAAGTGGCCATGGGGGCGCTCTCGCCGACGATTTTCAGGAAGAGTTACGCGAACCGCATTGCCTCACTTGATAATCACATGACTCGGCGGTTGCTCAGCTTGAGCGAGCCGATAAGAAATTGGCTCTCCATCATAAATTGAAGGGCAATTAGAAATCCAACATTTACGATGCTCTTGGCCCGCGGTTGAAAGGACGGATTCAGTCGTTGCGCTCGCTAAGTGCGCCTTGCATCGCACGCCTCTTCTTGACGGGGTGTTATACGAGCACGCTAAAAGTACCCCACGCTCAAAAAGCGTGCGATTTCCGTTTTAGCCTCCGACAACCCCGCGCCCATACACCCATGTTCCTTGGATTACCAATTCACCTTGATGGCGAACTGGATTTCCCTCGCCGGTTGCTGACCGTTCGCAAACAGAGTGATCTGTCCTGCCCCCGTTGGCGATCCGTCGGGGCCAAAAAGCGCAGCGTTGCCGTCGCCGCTGCCCGGCTGCGGCGGCACGAAGTTGTCGTGGTTGGTGATGTCGAAAAACTCCGCCCGGAACTGGATGTTGAACGCTTCCGAGAGGCTCTTGACCGGAAAATTCTTGAGAATCGAGAAATCCAGGTTCACGAATCTCGGGCCGTATAGGCTGTTGCGGCCGACGTTACCCAGCAGATTCGCGCAATAGACCATCCCACTGGGAAGGGCCGGCGGAGCGTGTGATGCCTGGGAAAAATCACCGCACTGGAGGGCCAGCGGTGAAGACGCCGACACCATCGGGAGAGTGAAGCAATTCGGGTTGATCCAATTTGGCGACCCAGGCGCGCTTCCTGCGTAGCCGTGGAGGATCGGATCGCAGCCGGGAACGCGGTTCGGAAGGCTGAACTGGTCGGTGCCGCTGTTTCCCAGACCCAGGGGATCACCCCCGATAATCGGAGTGGTAGGAACCCCGCTGTTGATCGCGAAGATGCTGCCCAGCTCCCATCCGCCCAGCGCCGTCCTTGCAAACCCTCCGAGGGACTTGGGCGTGGGGATATCCCACAGGCCGTTGATGGATATCGTGTGGGTAACGTTGAAGTCAGAGGGGCCGCGGAACACTTTCGGCAGGAACCAGAACGGCGCGTTGAGACCATTGCCGAAGGTATCGCCGGCGATCGTCTGCGAGCTGTCATCAAGCGACTTAGCAAACGAATAGGCGACCTGGAACTGGACGCCGTGGGTGAGCGTCTTCTGAAGATTCACGTTCAGTGCGTGGTAGTTGGAGTCGCTGTTCCAATAGATGTACCGAATAACGCCTAAAGCCTGGTTGACCTGCGCATTTGCACCCCCGCCTGGGGGTGTGGTTGCGGTGCCGTTGACACCTCCAGTGAATCCCGGGGTGCAACTCGTCGGACCATTTGGTGCACCAGCTATTGTGGGGTAACCGCACGGGAAAAGGTATCCCGCGGAGGTGAGCTGGACCGAAGGGGTGCCAGCGAGCCCCGTCCCCGTCATATTGCCGTCGTCTCCGCGGAACAGCAGGTGAACGGCGTGCGACCCTACATATCCGAGCGTGAGCGTTAGATCTGGAACGATCTGGCGCTGGATGTTGAAGTTCCACTGCATCACGTAGCTTCGGTGGGGATTGGTCTCGATCGTCGAGGCGGACAGGGGGGCTAATGCCGCTGGATTTAGCAGCAAATTCTGTCCGCTGCCGGCGGCAAACTTTCCTGAGACCGCCTTGGTGCTCTTGAATATCATGAACGGCGCGGCCTGGTTTGCCTGCAGGATAAAGTAGCCCGGCAGCGGCTGCACGTCGTATATTCCGAATCCGCCGCGGACCGACGTCTTGCCGTTCCGGAACGGGTCCCAGGCAAATCCAATGCGGGGCTCAAAGTTACGAAGCGTTGGGTTTGAATAGTAAGGGCCAACGCTGTCGCAGGTTGTGCCCGGCTGCGGAGGGACCCCATAAGTTGCTGCCGCGTCGAACTGCGTTCCGCACCGGAGATTCGCAGCGGCGGTCGTAGTGGAGCTCGGTTCGGCAATACTCACCAGGCTGGCGAACTTGCCCAAACCGTCCTTCAGCACCGTGGTCATTTCGTACCGCAGGCCGAGGTTGAGCGTTAGGTTGGAGCGGAAGCGCCAGTCATCCTGGAGGTATCCTCCGACCAGGGTCTGCCGGAATTCCCTCGGGGTGATAGCCTGCGGCAAGCCCGCCTCGTAAGAATCCCCTATGCCTTGAAGGAAGTTTGAGAGGCTGCCAAACCTCCACTGCCCGCCTGGATTCTGGAAACTCTCGAGGTTGTAGCGCATCCACTCGACGCCCACGCCGAACTTTATGGAATGGGTTCCATGGGTCCAGAAAGCATCGTCATAGGCCTGATAGGAATTCCAGGCGTGGATACCGTGAGTGGCCGAGTTTACGCCGCCGAAGAATCCACTAATTCCGTTAACGGCCACCCGGGGGGCGGTTTGCCCCGGCATGGTGCCCAGGTTCGCGTCGGCGGCGGCTAGATTGATCGCCGAGGGGGTAAATACGTTGAGAACGTGGTTGCGGTTGTAACCGATCCGTGCGGCATTCACGAAGCTGGAACTGAATGTGTGGCTCTCTTCAATCGCGACGGTCTGCCGCGTAGTGTGCGAGTTGACGAGGACATCATTCATTTTGTCGGGCTGAGTGTAGTCCGTATCGTCATGCAGATACGTCCCGAACAGGGTGTCGTTTGCGCTGATCCTGTGATCCACCCGGGCGGTGTAGAAATTCTCGGGCACAATTTGCAGCCCTGAGAAGACGAACCTCCCTACATTCGGATCCGATGTGGGACCAGTGGCGTGCGGATACAGCGCCAGCAGCGACACGGTGTAAGCGTTTGTTGCTGCAGCCCGAGCAGCGTCGGATGGAACCGTGATCGAAGACGGAATCCCCTTCGCCTGACGCAACCCTTCGTAATCGCCGAAGATGAAAGTCTTGTCCTTAATGATGGGTCCGCCCGCCGAGCCGCCAAACTGGTTGCGGCGGAACGGCGGCCTCGGATGGCCAGCGGCCCTGTCAAAGTAATCGTTCGAGTCGAGAGAGCTATTCCTGAGGAACTCGTAGACGTCCCCGTGGAAGGAGTTGGTGCCCGATTTGCTGATTGCGTTCACGACCCCGGAGGAAGCACGTCCATACTCGGCCGAAAAGCCGCCCGTTAAGACGGAAAACTCCTGAATCGCGTCCACACCCAAGGTGCCGCCGATTACGCTCCCTGGAGTGGCGTTGGCGTAATCGACGACGCTGATCCCGTCGATCCGGTAGTTAGCGAAAGTCGACCTGCCACCCGAGATGGTGAGCTCCGCCCCAAAGCCGCGGGTACCGCGCCCGGCGTCATCGTAGCTTACCTGGGTCTCGATCCTGGCGACGCCGGGCTGAAGGGCGGCAAGCTGAGTCCAGTCGCGCCCGTTCAAGGGCAACTCGCGCACCGTCGCCGACGCGACCTCGCCGCTGAGCGCGGACGAGGTGAGTTGCACCTGCGGCGCCTGCGTAGTCACCTCGATCGTCTGAGACGTTTGCCCGACCTTCATGGAGAAGTTGAGCAGTTGCTGTGCGCCTACGCCAAGGACGACGTTCGGTTGGACGGCCGTGCTGAATCCCTTGGCCGACACCCTGACCTCATAGGTTCCCGCGGTTATGTTGGGAGCCGTATAAAAACCGGCGGAATCCGTCGTGAAGTCCCGGGTGACCCCGGTAGCTGCATTCCTGACGGAGACTTGCGCGCCGGGTATGGCCGCGCCGGAAGCATCTGTGACGGTGCCCGAGAGAGTTGCTCCAGTAACCTGACAGTAAGCGGAAACAACCACAAACAGAGTGATCAGTACGGTGAGACTTCTGGTGAAAAATCTCTGATCTCCGACAGCCATAGGTCACCCCCGATGATCGTCAGCCGATTATCCCTGCCGAGATTTTTTGTACTCGAACCCCCCTGATACCCCTGAACTTCTGTTGTAATTCGCATTAAATTCCGAGGAGCGTTCTCGTGTCAAGCAGTCTTTCGGGGAGGTGGACTGTCCTGCGGGGCTGATCAGCCTTAGGACCGATGCAGATGTGATGGGAAACAGCGTTAGCTTACTTCCGCTCCTGATATCATTCCCGCAAGCCCGCAAGTCAA
>Ga0137417_1322679_pt1 | contig 9884 bp, 12 predicted proteins | sample CZODoug3_1_1_16f_FD_183081 | JGI IMG/M metagenome (GOLD analysis project Ga0137417, IMG submission 183081) | Vadose zone soil fungal communities from Angelo Coast Range Reserve, California, USA - CZODoug3_1_1_16fungal (PacBio error correction) | ecosystem: Environmental > Terrestrial > Soil >... | reverse complement strand
CGGAGCGGCGCAACGATTCGACGACGTCGAGGTTTTTCTTCGGCCTGGAACGCCAAAGATCTGCTCGACACCTCATTCTCAAGGGCGGCGACGAGCAGGTCGGAGCCTTTCATGGACTATAATCCTCTTGGGCGCCCGATCGCGCTCCCGACAATACGAGGCCCCTATCGAGCCGGAACGGCGGGTAGACATAGAGATATGACTTGCACCGCATGGACAACCGAGCCGGGACCGAAGAGTTGGCTTACGGATGCCGCACGACAATTATTCGACGGCGGCAGACAAGGTATTGCACGACGGCACTTTGTTCCGCACCGCAACCATATTGTAGCGCCAAAGCCTCTTGCCACGCGCCGCAGGCAAGCTGCCGGCGCGCGCGTCGGCGTGCGTAATGATCAGACCCACAACCCTTTCGACAGTCCGCGGGACGTACGGGCGTGCTCCAAGCCGGATATCGACCAGATACTTGCGGCGGCGCTCGCCAATGCTTTTCTTATCCAACAATCCAATGGCGCGATCCAATGATCGGATGGTGTCGCACAGGTTTTGTGGTGCATCCGTTTCTGCGCCGTGAACGGGCGGCTATGAACCTCATTGGAGCTGAAGTCATGGCTATCAAAGCGATTAATCCGGTGAACGGTAAGATCTTTGCACCTATGATGAAATGACGCCCAGCGTTTGTCAGCGGGATATCAGCGACGTCCATGAGGCGTTTCCTCAAAATGGCGACACACGTCCTTTGAGGAGGCGCCGCGATGATGCGCGAGGCAAGCGCAATACTGCGTGGCAAGGCGGAGAGTATGCCCGCCTGATGGCGCAGGAGATGGGCAAGCCGGTGCGCGACGGCGTTGCCGAGGTGGAAAGTGGCGCGTCCGTTGCGACTTCTATGCCGAGAATGCGGCCCGCTTCCTGGCGCGCGAGCCGATCGCGACCGAAGCGCGCAACAGTTTCGTCACGTTCAACCCGCTCGGCGTCGTGCTCGCCGTGATGCGTGGAATTTTCCGTTCTGGCAGGTGTTCCGCTTTGCGCACCCGCCTCATGGCGGGAAACGCCCGTCCTAAAGCTCTTCGAACGTCCCGGGATGCGCGCTGCCATCGAGGATGTCTTCCGCGCGCCGGCTTTCCCAAGGATCTATTTCGGACATTGATGATCGGCAGCTCGCAGTTCCCTCCGTCATCGAGCACCCTTTGGTCCGCGCAGTCACGTTGACCGGCAGCGGCCCGCCGGCCGCGCGGTCGCCGGCAAGGCGGCCAAATGCTGGAAGAAGACGGTGCTCGAGCTGGTGGCAGCGATCCTTATCTCGTGCTCGAGGAGCGGATCTGGAAATGGCCGCCACGCTTCAGCACAAGGGACGCCTGATAAACGCCGGCCAAAGTTGCATTGCCGGCCAAACCGCTTCATCGTGGCGAGAAGGTGCGACGCCCATTCGAGGAGCTGTTTGTGCAGAATATGGGCGCCGTCAAGACCGGCGACCCGCTCAAGGAGGATACCCAAATCGGTCCGCTGGCGCGGCATGATCTTGCGCGATCGAGTTGCACCGTCAGGTCGAGGCGAGCATTGCCGCGGGTGCGCGCTGCCCGCTCGGGCGGCGCGATCCCCAACGACCCTGGCGCCTACTATCCTCCCACCGTGTTGACCGATGTGCATCGGGGATGCCGGCTTATGAGGAAGAGCTGTTTCGGGCCGGTCGCCGCCATCTTTCGGTCAAGGACGAGGAAGAGGCGATCGCGACTGCCAACAGATCGGCGTTCGGGCGGGCGGTGCGTCATCACGCGCGACCTGGCGCCCGGCGAGCATATCGGCTGCGAGCGGATTGAGAGCGGTTGCGTCCTTCGTCAACGAAGCCGTGCGCCTCCGACCCGCGACTCCCCTTCGGCGGCGTCAAGAAAGCGGTTACGGACGCGAGCTCTCCGTCTACGGAAATCAAAGAGTTTGTAAACATAAAGACCGTCTACGTCGCCTAGTCTTGCGCTGCTCTACGGACCGCATCCGAAGGGTGATCAGATGACTCAACGTCGGCTTCGGCTCTTGCTGCTGCCGTACGTTGGGCTGCTTTGGGGGCCTTCTACAACTTTCGCGATCGACGCTTTTCGGATTTCCCTTCTTCTACTGGTATCAACTTGCCTGGGTGCCGTTGTCCGCGTTTGCTGACTTGGATCGCGTACCAGACTTACATGAGGCCGACCCAGCTCACCCACTTCGGCACTGACCAGTCCGCGATCATGACTGGCCAATCCATATAGATCGCACCAGGTGGAACAGCGCCACCAGGTGAAGATTATCCGGCCAACATAGAAAACGTTTTCCGGTCCATGAGCGATCATCCTCGCACCCGCAAAAATTAGCGAACGGTGAAACAATCCGGGCGGCCCACGGCTCGCATCCGATTTGCAACTCTGCGCAATCACTTTAAGCGATTCTCTCATCAGATCAACACCACGAGGTTTTCGGTACACACAGGTGCGGGCACTTTGCTTGGTCCACTCGGGTCCGGGCCCACAGTCTTTTACGATACGTAGATGCCGTATGCGAGCACGATTGCAACGAGGGCTAGGTCAGAAAAGAGACGGTTGTTTAGCATCGTGCAATATGCGCCACTGCTGGCTATGCGCCAGCGGTATTGAGGGCCGCCAACAACCTATGTCCGGTCTCAGTTTGACCTCAAGTGAATGAGCCACATATTGGTAGGAGGGTTTACGTCTCCGAACGCGATAGGGGCGAAGGATGCGAGTGCATATTTTCGAACACAATCGAACCTAACCTATACGGATTTACTCTGATAGGGACGGCAAACAACCTTCCTCTTGAAAGGGGGGAATGGAAGTTACTCAAAACGATCGATATGGCAGTAGGCGGAACCCATCAATGGGAGTCTCACTGAGAAGGCACTCGAAAGCGATTTGAAAAGATGGCTTTTATTTAACGACTGACAGATTCCAAATTAGGCGCCGCGACGCGAGAGGGCCAGCCGATCCAGCCCTCTTTAAATTGGCTCAGCTAAGATTGAGATGGCGATAGAACGACCCACGGTGGGATTGTTCTATCGGTGACGAGAGCAGTTTTACGGCTGCCATTGTTGGTTCCCCAACGACGTGCCGGCGCAAAAGGTGGCGGCACCCCCGCCTCATTAATTATCGAGGAAGCTTCTAAGATCCTTGATCGGCTCGGGTGCTTCAGCTTCATCAGCGCCTTGGCCTCGATCTGGCGGATGCGCTCGCGCGTCACCGAGGACACGCAGGCCGACCTCTTCCCCAGCGTGTGATTCAAAAGAGTTGCAGCTATTTTGTAAACCGGGGCAACCCGTTTACATCCGTGAGCGAGGCCATCGCAACTCGACCGCAGGCGGTTAGCAAATCGTGAATGGCCGCCTAAACTGCTCTAGATTTGCCACCAGCCGACCCATCGATGAAGTTGTCGGTCGGGATGCGAAAGGTCAACCGCACGAACCGCGTTGCGCAGCATGAAGGCGAACAGCAGCAGCCGCGCGCGGGCCGCAAGGTGTGCGTGCGCTTTCCCACCACGGCGTCGCGGGCGTTGAAGAAGATGCGGTGCCTGAGCTCGATCTCGCAACCGCTCGCCTTGGCTTGCCGCAACGCGGCGGGAGGTCGGGCACCTGGAGAAGCCGAAAATGGCGCGGTGATCGCCAAAAGTTCTCGGCAAGGGGTCCGGCAAGCGCAAACTACGCTAGTGCACGTGATGACTCTTTCGCATGGCCGCATGCAGCCAAGGCGGAACACACGGACGGCTGACGGAAGCGCATCACCGTGTTGCTCGTCGAGTTGGTCTTGGATGTCACTCTCCAAGCTGCGCGAGCAGGCGTTTTAGCTCGTTGATCTGAGCTTCGATCTCGGAAAGCGTGGCCTTTGGGCATTGCTAATCCACATTTCTGCATAAGCAGCCGTTTCAGTTGGGCTCTTGCTGCCCGCGAGGGCATCGATCATATTGATTGTTGTCTCGGCCATGCTTTGCGCCCTGTGCGCGCTAAGCATAGCATAGATGTGACCGGCTTACGTTCGCGCAAGGAGCGCCACCATGGCGTTGCAATAGACTGTATTAAGGTCGAAAGTGCTACGTGACCGCGCTGGCCAAATCCGTCGCGTGTTAGAAAATAGCGGCGGTAGGGTGAAGTACGAAGCCGCTCGTTGGCTGGGGCGAGGCGCAAGTGATCGGCACGTGGGGTGGCGACCAGACGCGCGTTACGGAGAGGCACCGAAGATGACGGCGACCGCCATCAAGGAGATTTTGCTACCTGCCATCGTCGGTGCGAAACGTCACGAGATCGAGCAAGTGCACGCCGCATGAACAGGGCGCTACGCGGCTAGGTCAAAGCAAAGTGGCTACAGTCGGTATTGGAGTGCCGCGAAGCCCGTTCGCGCTCCGCCACCAGGGTCGTGCTTTGCGGCGGGTAAGCTCATCCGGGCTACTTGCTGCTCATGCCCAGTGCAGCCCCGCGGCGGTGGTTTGCGCCACGCCTTGAACACGTCACAAGCTCCACCAGAAGTAGCGACCATGGCGGCACTTGCGGTGATTAACGCGTGGAGACGTTCTGCTTCTCGTCGCCACTGGTCTCGGCTCTCCATGACGCCGGCTGACGGAGGCTGAGAGGAATTCCTCTGTGTTGCGAGCTTCCCGTTCCATTGCCCGCAGTTTGTTCAACCTCTAACGCGCAATACGTTCATCTCGATGAGCAACAGCTTCAGTTCCCGCCGCTATGACTGGGGCGGATCGGGCGCCTCCCACGGCTGGGATTCAAGAAATTGGGGTCGCAAGGTGATGAGCCTCGAGGGGCACGGTTGATTCGCCATGGGCGAGAGCATGTCCAAGCATGGTTTAAAGGCCGTTAATTCCCACAGCGGCTGCAAGTCACAACTTTTGTTTCGAGGCAATTCGACCGGTGCAGAAACTGCGACACGTTTCTGCACCTGTCGAATTGCGAAAGCAGTACAAGTTGTGACTGAAGCCGCTGTGGAATTAACGGCTTTAAACCATGCTTGGACATGCTGTCGCCCATGGCGAATCAACCCGCTGCTGCGTGGCTCATCACTTGCGACCCCTTTCTTTGAATCCCAGCCGTGGGAGGCGCCCGATCCGCTCCCACTCCAGGCGGCGGGAACTGAAGCTGGTTGCTCATCGAGATGAACGTATTGCGCGTAGAGGGTTGAACAACTGCGGGCAATGGAACGGGAAGCTCGCAACACCAGAGGAATTCTCTCAGCCCCGTCAGCCGGCTCATGGAGAGCCGAGACCAGTGGCGACGAGAAGCAGAACGTCTCAGCGCGTTAATCACGCAAGTCCGCCATGGTCGCTATCTGGTGGAAGCTGTGTTACGTGTTCAAGGCGTGGCGAAAACCAACCGACGCGGGCTGCACTGGGCCCCTGTAGCAGCAAGTAGCCCGGATTGAGCCCTTACCCGCGCAAAAGCACGACCCTGGTGGGCGGAGCGCGAACGGCGCTTCGCGGCACTCAATACCGACTGTAGCCACTTTGCTTTGACCTAGCCGCGTAGCGCCCTGTTCATGCGGGCGTGACTTGCTCGATCTCGCGTGACGTTCGCACCGACGATGGCAGGTAGCAAAATCTCTTGATGGCGTCGCCGTATCTTCGGTGCTCTCCGTAACGCGCGTCGTGGTCGCCACCCACGTGCCGATCACTTGCGCCTCGCCCAGCCAACGAGCGGGCTTTCGTACTTCACCCTACCGCCGCTAATTTCTAACACGCGACGGATTTGGCCAGCGCGGTCACGGTAGCACTTCCGACTTAATACAGTCTATTGCAACGCCATGGTGGCGCTCCTTGCGCGAACGTAAGCGGTTCAATCTATGCTATGCTTAGCGCGCACAGGCGCAAAGCATGGCCGAGACAACAATCATATGACGATGCCTTCGCGGGCAGCAGAAGCAACTGAACGGCTGCTTATGCAGAAATGTGGATAGCAATGCCCCAAAGGCACGCTTTCCGAGATCGAAGCTCAGATCAACGAGTAAAACGCCTGCTCGCGCAGCTTGAGAGTGACATCCAAGACCAACTCCGACGAGGCACACCGGGGTGATGCGCTCCGTCAGCCGTCCGTGTTGTTCGCCTTGGCTGCATGCGGCCATGCGAAAGAGCATCACGTGGCACTAGCGTAGTTTGCCGCTTGCGGCCCTTGCCGAGAACTTTTGGCAGATCACCGCGCATTTCGGCTCGTCAGGTGCCCGACCTCCCCGCCGCGTTTGCGGCAAGCCAGGGGAGCGGTTGCGAGATCGAGCTCAGGCACGCGACTTCTTCAACGCCGCACGCCGTGGTGGCGAAGCGCACGCACAACCTTGCGGCCCGCGCGCGGCTGCGCTGTTCGCCTCATGCTGCGCAACGCGGTGCGTGCGGTTGACCTGTTCCGCATCCCGACCGACAATTCATCGAAATGGGTCGGCTGGTGGAAATCTAGAGCAGTTTAGGCGGCCATTCACGATTTGCAACCGCCTGCGGTCGAGTTGCGATTGGCCTCGCTCACGGATGTAAACGGGTTGCCCCGTTTACAAAATAGCTGCAACCTTTTGCAATCACACGCTGGAGAGGGTCGCCTGCGGTCCTCGGTGACGCGCGAGCGCATCCGCCAGATCGAGGCCAAGGCGCTGAGGAAGCTGAAGCACCCGAGCCGATCAAGGATTCTAGAAGCTTCCTCGATAATTAATGAGGCGGGGGTTGCGCCACCTTTTGCGCCGGCCGTCGTTGGGAACCAACAATGGCCGCCGTAAAAACTGCTCTCGTCACCGGATAGAACCAATCCACCCGTGGGTCGTTCTTATCGCGCATCTCCAATCTTAGCTGAGCCAATTTAAAGAGGGCTGGAATCGGCTGCCCTCTCCGCGTCGCGGCGCTAATTGGGAATCTTGTCAGTCGTTAAATAAAAGCCATCTTTTTCAATCGCTTCGAGTGCCTTCTCAGTTGAGACTCCCCATTGATGGGTTCCGCCTACTGCATATCGAATCGTTTTGAAGTACTTCCATTCCCCCCTTTCAAGGAGGAAGGTTGTTGCCGTCCCTATCAGAAGTAAATCCGTATAAGGTTAGGTTCGATTGTGCTCTCGGAAAATATGCACTCGCATCCTTCGCCCCTATCGTTCGGAGACGTAAACCCCTCCCTACCAATATGTGCTCATTCGACTTGAGGTTCCAAACTGAGACCGGACATAGGGTTGTTGGCGGCCCTCAATCACCGCTGGCGCATAGCCAGCAGTGGGCGCATATTGCCACGATGCTAAAACAACCCGTCTCTTTCTGACCCTAGCCCTCGTTGCAATCGTGCTCGCATACGGCATCTACGTAATCGTAAAAGACTGTGGGCCCGGACCACGAGTGGACCAAGCAAAGTGCCCGCACCTGTGTGTACCGAAAACCTCGTCGGTGTTGATCTGATGAGAGAATCGCTTAAAGTGATTGCGCAGAGTTGCAATCGGATGCGAGGCCGTGGGCCGCCCGGATTGTTCACCGTTCGCTATTTTTGCGGGTGCGAGGGATTGATCGCTCATGGACTCGAAAACGTTTTTCTATGTTGCGCCGGGATAATCTTCACCTTGGGTGGCGCTGTTCCACCCTGGTTGCGGAATCTATATGGATTGGCCAGTCATGATCGCGGACTGGTCAGTGCGAGTGGGTGAGCGGGTCGGCCTCATGTAAGTCTGGTACGCGATCCAAGTCAGCAACGCGGACAACGGCAACCCAGGCAAGTTGATAACCAGTAAGAAGAAGGGAAATCCGAAAAAGCGTCGGATGCGAAAGTTGTAGAAGGCCACCCCAGCAGCCCAACGTACGGCAGCAGCAAGAGCCAAAGCCGACGTTGAAGTCCATCTGGAATCACCCTTTCGGATGCGGTCCGATAGAGGCAGCGCAAGCTAGGCGACGAGACGGTCCTTATGTTTACAAACTCCTTTGATTCCGTAGACGGAGAGCTCGCGTCTCGTAACCGCTTTCCCTGTTGACGCCGCGAAGGGGGTCGCGGGTCGGAGTCGCAACGGCTTCGTTGACGAGACGCAACCGCCTCTCAATCCGCCGCAGCGGATATGCCGCCGCGCGCCAGGTCGCGCGTGATGACGCCACGCCCAGCCCGACGCCGAATCGTTGGCGGTCGCGATCGGCCTCTTCCTCGTCCTTGACCAAATGATGGCTGGCGACCGGCCGAACAGCTCCTTTCATAAGCCGGCAATCCCCCGATGCACATCGGTCAACACGTGGGAGGGATAGTAAGGCGCCAGGGTCGTTTGGGATCGCGCCGCCCGAGCAGGCAGCGCGCACGCCGCGGCAATGCTCGCTCGACCTGACGGTGCAACTCGTCGCGCAGATCAGCCGCGCCAGCGGACCGATTTGGGTATCCTCCTTGAGCGGTCGCCCGGTCTTGAACGGCCGCCCCATCTTCTGCACAAACAGCTACTCGAATGGGTCGTCGCACCTTCTCGGCCACGATGAAGCGTTTGGGTGGCGGCAATGCAACTTTGGCCGCGCGTTTATCAGGCGTCCCTGGTGCTGACGTGGCGGCCATTTCCAGATCCGCATCCTCGAGCCAACGAGATATATGGATCGCTGCCCCAAGCTCGATGCACCGTCTCTCTAGCATTTTGGCCGGCCTTGCCGGCGACCGCGCGGCCGCGGGCCCCGCCTGCCGGTCCAACGTGACTGCGCCGGACCAAAGGGTGCTCGATGACGAACGGGAACCTGCGAGCGCCGATCAATCAATGTCCGATAGATCCTTGGGAAAAGCCGGCGTTTTGGCGGAAGACATCTCGATGGCCAGCGCGCATCCCGGGACGGTTCGCCCAAGCATGCTTTTTAGGACGGCCGGCGTTCCCGCCATGAGGCGGGTGCGCAAGCGGAACACCTGCCAGAACGGAAATTCCACGGCATCACGGCGAGCACGACGCCGAGCGGGTTTTGAACGTGACGAAACTGTTGCGCGCTTCGGTCGCGATCGGCTTCGCGGCGCCAGGAAGCGGGCGCATTCTCGGCAATAGAAGTCGCAACCGGACGCGCACTTCTCCACTCGGCAACGCCGTCGCCGCACCGGCTTTTTGCCCATCTCCCTGCGCATCAGGCGGGCATACTCTCGGCTTGCCACGCAGTATCGGCTGCCTCGCGCATCATCGCGGCGCGCTCCTCAAAGGACGTTGTGCGCCATTTTGAGAAACGCCTCAATGGACGTCGCATGAATGAATCCCGCTGACAACGCTGGGCGTCATTTCATCATAGGTTGCAAAGATCTTACCGTTTCACGGGATTAATCGCTTTGAATTGCCATGACTTCAGTTCTCCAAATCAGGTTCATCAGCCGCCGTTCCAGGCGCAAGAAGCGGGTCAACCCACAAAACGTGCGACACCATCGATCTTGGATCGCGCCATGATTGTTGATAAGAAAAGCTTGGCGACGCGCCGCCGCAAGTATCTGGTCGGATATCCGGCTTGGAGGCAGCCCGTACGTCCGTCGGACTGTCGAAAAGGGTTTGGGGGTCGAATCATTACACCGCACGCCCGACGCGCGGGCGCGGCAGCTTGCCTGCGGCGCGTGGCCAGAGGGTTTGGGCTACAAATATTGGTTGCGGGGTTGGGGAACAAAGTGCCGTCGTGCATACTTGTCTGCCGCCGTCGAATAATTGTCGTGCGGCATCCGTAAGCGCAACTCTTCGGTCCCGGCTCGGTGTCCGATGCGGTGCAAGTCATATCTCTATGTCTACCCGCCGTTCCGGCTCGATAGGGCCTCGTATTGTCGGGAGCCGCGATCGGGCGCCCAAGAGGATATAGTCCATGAAAGGCTCGACCTGTCGTCGGCCCCCTTTGAGAAGAGGGTGTCGAGAAGATCTTGGCTTCCAGGCGAAGAAAAAAACCTCGACAGTCGTCCGAATCGTTGCGCCGCTCCGA
>Ga0137417_1352277_pt1 | contig 9886 bp, 13 predicted proteins | sample CZODoug3_1_1_16f_FD_183081 | JGI IMG/M metagenome (GOLD analysis project Ga0137417, IMG submission 183081) | Vadose zone soil fungal communities from Angelo Coast Range Reserve, California, USA - CZODoug3_1_1_16fungal (PacBio error correction) | ecosystem: Environmental > Terrestrial > Soil >... | reverse complement strand
TATCGCGGCGGACGGATCGGCAGGAGGCCGAGCCCAGATGCGGCGACGGCCGGCGGGGGACCGGCAGGCCATTGCCCGGGCGGCGTTCGACGGCGATTGGCCCAAACTCCCAATTCGCTCAATCTGGGCGGTATCGCGAACAGCTCGCTCAGGCAAGCGAGCTCGGGAAGTTTCGACGGCGAAGCGTTCGACTTTGGCGTGTCTCCGGCTGCGAAGCATTTGGCGGAAGAGCTACCAGGAAAAGCTTCGCAGGGCCCTGCAGAGCGCTTCGGCAAACCGTACGCCTGACCGTGACATAAGAGAAACCACCGGCAACACCGCCCGCGATCGAGCGGCTTGCCACAGTCAGCCGGGATGCTTCGTGCGCGACTTGGTCGAGAATTTCGACGCGACCATCGTCGAGTCCTCGATCAAGCCCGTCAGTGACCGGAGACATTTCGATAATACACAACTTGCGGGGTTGATGAAGCAAGCCAGCAAAATGCAGGAGAGCATGGCAGCTCCAGGACGAGCTCGCCTCCGGTCGAAGTGGAGGGCAGTCGGGCGCGGGCATGGTCAAGGTGACGATGACCTGCAGGCACGACGTCAAGCGGGTCAGATCGATCCGTCCTTGCTGGCCGACGACAAGGACATGCTCGAGGACCTCGTGGCCGCGGCGATCAACGACGCCGCGCGCAAAGTCGAGGCTGCGGTCCAGGAAAAATGTCGCTTGACCGGCGGTCTCGGTCTGCCTCCGGGATGAAGCTGCCGTTCTGACCGAACGCATGAAGTCGCCCGCCGCTCTGGAAGAACTGATCGAGGCGCTGCGCTGTCTCCCGGAGTCGGGCCCAAGTCCGCCACAGCGAATCGCCTATTCATCTCCTGCAGTACGACAAGACGGGGGCGGCGAGGCTCGCGCAGTCGTTGGCAGCGCGCTACAGAGCATTCGCCGCTGCGCCAGTGCAACAGCTTCACGGAACCTTGAGCTGTGCGCGTGGCGGGTCTCCGCGGCGTGATCCCTCGCAGCTTTTGCGTGTCCGAAACCCGGGGGATCTACTCATGATGGAGCAAACCTTGCGTATCACGCCCTTTATTTCGTGCTCATGGGGCGTCTCTCGCCGCTCGATGGCACGGTCCCCGAGAGATCGGATCCGAGTCATGCAACGGCGTTTGCCGACGGGGGTCAAGGAAGTCATCGTCGCGACCAATTCACGAACGAGGGCGAGGCGACCGCCCACTACATCAGCGAAATGCTCAAGGGCCGCGACTGCGCGTTACTCGGATCGCGCGTGCGTCCGGTCGGCGGCGAGCTGGAGTACGTCGACACCGGACTCTTGCGCAGGCTTTCGTCGAACGGCAGGCTGCTATGACAAAACCCCTGAAAGGGTTGAAGGTGATCGAGCTGGGACAGCTGATTGCCGGGCCTTTTTGCCGGAAATTCTTCTCCGAGTTGCGCCGAGGTGATCAAGATCGAGCCCGCCGAAGCGATCCTCTTCGCAAATGGAGAAGCTGCCGCGGCCTTCCCTTTGGTGGTACGTGCAGAACCGCAACAAGAAGTCGTGACCGTCAATCTTGCGGACCCTGGAAGGCAGGGGGTGTTCGCAGGATCGCGCGGGACCCGACGTCGTCATCGAGAACTTTCGCCCGGAACACTGGAGAAATGGGGACTGGCTACGAAAGGCTCCGGCGGAAAATCCCGGGCTCGTCATGCTGCGGCTTTCCGGATTCCGGGCAGACCGGGCCGTACCGCGATCAGGCCGGATTCGGCGCGATCGGGGATCGATGGGCGGATTGCGTATGTGACAGGCTTTCCCGACCGGCCGCCGGTGCGCCCGAACTGTCGATTGGAGACGCGCTCGCCTCCTTGCCTGGTTGGTCGGCGTGATGATGGCTCTGCACCACCGCAACGCCGAACGGCGGGCCGCGGCTCGAACAGGGCCAGGTGGTCGACGTGGCGCTGTACGGGCGGTATCACATGATGGGAAGGGGCGCTGCGGAGTACGACCTTTTCCAGGAAGTGCGCGAACGCACGGGAGCAACCTGACCGGGATCGTACTTCGAAACCTATCTGACGCGCGACGCTCAGACGTCGTGATCGGGGGCAAACGCCGACAGCATTTTCAAGCGGTGATGAAGGTGATCGGGGCGGGAGGATCTTGCGGACGACCCCTCGCTTTCCCGACCAACGCCGGGCGCGCCAAGCGGGCGAGGAGCTCGATGCGTAATCGGCAAGTGGACCGCGAATACGACCGCCGACGACGTCGTGAAAACGCTGAACGAGGCCCAGGTGCGAGCGGCAAGATCTATAGCATGGCCGACATCGCGCCGCGACGTGCAGTACCTGGCTCGCGACATATCCGGCAAGTCCGGTTGAAGGACGGCACGGCGCCAGGTTCCTGGATCGTTCCCAAGCTTTTCGCCACGCAGGTGACATCGAATCGATAGGCCCGAGCTTGGCGGCACACCGCAGCAGTGCTGCAGCCCATGGTACAGCAAAACGGCAATTGCCGCCTCAGGGAGTGCAAGGCCATCTGCGACGCGAGATGCAGCATACCTATACATGAAGTGGTTGCCCGTGACGGCCTGCAGACCGAGCCGCAGTTCGTGCCGACGGAGCGAAAAGTCGAGCTCATCGATGCGCTGTCGGAAACGGGGCTGGCGAAAATCGAAGTCACTTCATTCGTTTCACCCAAGGCGTGCCGAACCTCGCGATGCAGAGGCGGTGATGGCGAGGCATCAAGCGCAACCCTTCGGTGAAGTGTTCGCCCTGATGCCAATCTGAAAGGAGCGGGCGCGCAATTGCAGCGCGTGCGGATGAGGTCAACCTTTCGTTCGCGTTTCTGAAACCACAATCGGCCAATGTGCACCGTTCGACCGACGCTTTCGTCGAAGGATTTTAGTGAAATCATGCGGAGCTCGAGGAACGGGCATCGCCGTTGACCGGCGCGCTGTCCACTGCATTCGGTTGTCCGTTCGAAGGCGAGCAGGCGCGGGGCGGGTGATGAGAATTCGTCCGCCGCTATGTCGAGCTCGGAGTCCGCAGGTCCACGCTTGCCGACACACCGGAATGGGACATCCGAATCTGGTGTTGGACTTGTGCACCGAGGCGAGGGAGCGCTGGCCCGAATTGGAACTCGCCGTGCATTCACAATACCGAGGGATGGGGCTTGCAAATGTCCTCTCGGGACTGCAGCAGGTGTCCAGCATACGAGGCATGCTGGGCGGACTGGGCGTTGTCCGTTCGCCCCTGGGGCGACGGGAAACATCTGCACTGAAGATCTGTGCACATGCTCGAGTGCATGGCTATACGACGGGGTGAACTCGACAGCTTCTTCGCGTGTCAAAGCGCCTCGGCCGATTGTCGCCACGATTTTCCTGGGCAGGTCGTCAAGGCCGGGAAAGCGACCGACCTGCACCCGATTCCCGGCGGTCTTCACTGATTCGATATGGGGCCGCCGTTAGCATTCAAGGGACGGGCGCCGCGGACAACCCGCAGGGGCGCTTCGAGGCGCTCGCGCGCAGCCGCGAGCCGGAAAGCTGACTCCAGCCCAGGCCCGAAACAGTGGTGACGCTTGCACCAGGCGCGCTCGATCATCGCCGCAACGATCACCGGACTCCCGTTTACGCAGTCGATCAACCCCTATCAGGGTTGCGAACACGGCTGCATCTACTGCTACGCGCGGCCGATCACGCTCCTCGGACTTCCCCCCGGCCTGGAATTCCGAGACGCGCCTTTTCGCGAAGGAAAATGCACCCGAACTGTTGCGCAAGGAACTCTCCCGTCCCGGTTACGCTGTGAGCTGATCGCGCTGGGGCCAATACCGATCCCTACCAGCCGATCGAACGGAGCACCGGATTACCGCGGCATTCTCGAAGCGCTGTGGGAGTTCCGTACCTACCGGTCGGGATCGTCACCAAAGGCTCGCTGATCGAACGCGATCTCGACTGGCTCGAGCCCATGGCGCGCGAAGGCCTGGTACAGGTGTTCATCTCGATTGGTACGCTCACAGCGAGATCGCGCGCACCCTGGAAGCCGCGTCGGCCCGCCCTACCGGCGCGTCGAGACGATTCGTCGCCTGAGCGGCTCAGGCGTGCGTGCGGCCACGTTGGTTGCGCCGATCATCCGTTCTTTGAACGACAAGGACATGAAGCGGTTCTTGAGGCCGTGAGCGAACCGGGGCACGCATGGCGGATACACGCTGCTGGGCTTCCCTGGAGGTGAAGGTTTTTAAAGACTGGCTGGAGCGGCAATATCCGCTGAAGGCGAAACCACGTCATGGCACGCATCCGCGACATGCGCGGCGGACGCGGACAACGACCCGCGTTTCGGCAGCCGCATGAGGGGACGGGCAGTTCGCCGAACTCTGCGCAGGCGCTTCGACTCACCTGCAAGCGGCTGGGCTGAACGCGGGTGGACGCAACCGCCTGGACACCGCGAAGTTCCGTCGTCCTGACCCTCGCAGGGGAAGCTGTCTGAATGCATAATTATTTGTTACAGGAGAGTATTAATGTATGATTCTAATAGGGTTTCTAAGGAACTTCACGCTTGCCATCTTGATCGCCGCCTGGCCTGCGTTCGCCGGCGGGCAGGGCGCGCTCGAGAAGAGGACGTGCATGTCGCAGTCGGGGGAAAAGCCTCGCTGTACTACCTGCGCCTCACATCGCCGAGCAACTGGGCTACTTCAAGGAGGAAGGTTCTGAACTTGACGATCAGTGATTTGCCGGGGCTCGCAGGCGCTGAGGGCGGTGGTGGGCGGAAGCGCCGATGTCGTGTCGGAGCCTACGAACACACGCTCACATGCAGCCCAAGGGCCAGTACTCCAAATGCTTTGTGGCAGCAAGGCCGGGCGCCGCAGATCGCGCTCGCATCGCCACGGCGAAAGCAAAGGACTACAAATCGCCGAGAGACCTGAAAGGTCTGAGGTCGGCGTTCCGCCCCGGGCTCGGCACGCACATGATCCTCAATCACTTTATTTCCACCGGAGGCCTCAAGCCTTCCCTATTTCCGTCATAGGCGTCGCCTCGGGGCGCGGCCATTACGGCGCTCAAGAGCGGTCAGTCGACGCGGTTCCAATACCGATCGGTCATGACAAGCTCGAGCAGGATGGTGACATCAAGATCATCGCCGATACCGAACCTTTGAGAGGGACCGAGCAGGTCTTGGGTGGTCCGATGCCGGCGGGGTGCCTCTACGCCCGGTCGATTTCATTCGGAAGAATCCGGGCACGTCCAGGCGCTCACCAACGCATCGTTCGCGCCACAAATGGATCCAGTCGGCTTCTCCCCAGGACGTGCTACGAACGTTCCCGAATCCTATCTGCTCGCGACAAGGGCTGTACCTGTTCTGTTCAACAAGGTGAAGAGGCCATCTCGCGGACGGAGTCATCTTGGATGCCGGCGCGAGACCGCGCTCACAGTGATACCGACCTTCAACCCCGAAGTGAAGGCGAAGGAGATCAAGCTCGAGCTCACGTATACGAACGAGTTGTGAAGAAGGCGAACGCGAAAAGTACAAATAAAGGATGACTCCCGTCCTCGCGCTCGGAGCGCGTCAGGCCTGCACCTTCCTGTCGGCGAGACGATCGTTCGGGCCTAATAACCGCCGTCAGCGATACACGCTGTCATCGGCGAGGCGAATTCGTTTCGGTGGTGGGCCCACGGGCTGCGGCAAGACAACCTTGCTCATGCGCCGCGGGGCTGCTCAAGCCCTCCACCGGCACGGTAACCGTGCTCGGACTTTCGCTCGGCGGATCAACACGCACGCGGGTACATGTTCCAGACGAGGCGCTCATGCCTTGGCGCAATACCATAGGAAAATGTCGTTGCCCGGCCTGAATTTCGCGGTGCGGGGCGGGAGGCGCTCTCGAACGAGGCGACGCATGGTTGAAGCGCGTGGCCTCAGCGGATTCGACAAGCGCTACCCCCACCAGCTCTCCGGTGGAATGCCAAGCGCGTCGCGCTCGCGCAGATGCTCATCCTGAATCCGCAAATTCTGCTCATGGACGAGCGTTGCCGGCGCTCGACGTTCAGACGCGGCAGCTGATGGAGAACGAGTTGCTTGAGCTGTGGTCCACGACCGCAAGTCGGTGGTATTCACCACGCACGATCTCGAGGGAGGCGATTTCGCTATCCGACAGAGTGTGGTGCTTTCCGCTGGCCCGCGTCCCATCCGATCGGAGACTATACGATCGACCTGCCGGCCCGCGAGATGTGGCCGCATCCGCTGATCCTCGCGCTTCATGGAAATTCACCGAAAATCTGGCGCGCGATGAAGGAAGAAGTGCTAAAAGGTTATGCCCAACAGCAAAGACAATAGACGGGCAGGGCCGGCTGCGTTGCGCGCCTTCCAGCTGCTGCTGTTCGTCCTGCTCCTCGTGATTTGGCATGTGCTGACGAGCCCGAGCTGCTTCCGCCGATTACTTCTCCGAGCCAACCAGGCGGCGTTCTTCTTCGGCGAGCCCTGAAGGTGCTCGAGCGCCTGTGGCGATGGTTCGTCTCGGGCGAGATTACGGGCACCTCTGGGTGACTCTGTCGAGACACTGCTCGCATTTCCACCGGCACGGTCTCGGCGTGGATCGTCGGCTTGTGGCTCGCGCTGGCTCCTATGGCGTCGGCGATTCTCGATCCCGTACATCAGCGATCAATGCCATGCCGCGCGTGATTTTGGCGCCGATTTTTCTTCGTATGGTTCGGCTGGATATCGCTCGAAGTGGCGCTCGGGTGGGACCCTGGTGTTCTTCATCGTGTTTTTCAACGTGTATCAGGGGGTGAAGGAGTCAGTCCTGTCGTCCTCGCCAACGCGCGCATGCTCGGGGCGAGTCCTCGCCAGCTCTTGCGGCACGTGTACGTGCCGAGCGCAATGAGCTGGGTGTCGCAAGCCTGCACAACTCCGTGGGGCTCGCTTTTGTCGGCGCGTCGTCGGCGAAAATACCTCGGTTCCGCGAGGGGCGTGGGTTATCTCATCCACAGGCGGAGGGATTTTTCGACATGAATACCGTGGTCGCCGGCATCCTGTTGCTCACGGCGTTGCGGCTGTTTCTCGATTGGGCAGTGGGTTGGCCGAAAAGCGCCTCATGGGTGGCAGCCGCGAACTATTGAAACCGAGAGAAATGATGACGGCATTGCTGCGGCGCAAAATGGTTTGACAGTACTTCGCGCCGACCGCTATAATTCCGCTTCTGTACCGGGCGCGGGGTGGAGCAGTCTGGCAGCTCGTCGGGCTCATAACCCGAAGTCATAGGTTCAAATCCTATCCCGCAACCAACCCTCCTGGGGTGTGCAGGATCCCCGCCCGGGGAACGCTCTTTAACAATTGAACAGCCGATAGGTGATGGGCGCTGGGTGAAGCCAGTGACCTGGTTCTACGGCGCGCGCAAGCGCGTTGGTGTCACACAAAGCATTAACCCAAGCTCACACCAGGTCTAGCAGGTTTTTTATTTACCTTTGCAATGACTTTGAGTGAGCAGTGGGCTCTGCGGTAAAACGCAGGGCTCCGCAATCGCATAGGATTGATCAGGATTTGAATTGAAGAGTTTGATCCTGGCTCAGATTGACGCTGGCGGCATGCCTTACACATGCAAGTCGAACGCGAAAGGGGGCAACCCCGAGTAGAGTGGCGACGGGTGAGCCAATACATCGGAACATTTCCTGTAGCGGGGACAACCCCGAGAAATCGGGGCTAATACGCATCCGATCTACGGATGAAAGTGGGGACCGCAAGGCCTCACACTATAGGAGTGGCCGATGCCGGATTAGCTAGTTGGTGGGGTAATGGCTACCAAGGCGACGATCCGTAGCTGGTTTGAAGAACGACCAGCCACACTGGGACTGAGACACGGCCCAGACTCCTACGGGAGGCAGCAGGGGGAATTTTGGAAATGGCGAAGCCTATCCAGCCATGCCGCGTGAGTGAAGAAGGCCTTCGGGTTGTAAAGCTCTTTCGGCGGGACGAAATGGCGCGGACGAATATTCCGCGTCGGATGACGGTACCCGAAGAAGAAGGACCGGCAACTACGTGCCAGCAGCCGCGGTAATACGTAGGGTCCAAGCGTTAATCGGAATTACTGGGCGTAAAGCGTGCGTAGGCGGTTCGCAAGTCCGATGTGAAATCCCCGGCTTTAACTGGGAACTGCGTTGAAACTACGAGGCTAGAGTGCGGCAGAGGGGGTGGAATTCCAGGTCGTAGCAGTGAAATGCGTAGAGATCTGGAGGAACACCGGATGGCGAAGGCAGCCCCCTGGGCTAGCACTGACGCTATACACGAAAGCGTGGGAGCAAACAGGATTAGATACCCTGGTAGTCCACGCCCTAAACGATGGCAACTAGTTGTTGGAGGATGAACTCCTTTAGTAACGCAGCTAACGGTTTGAAGTTGCCCGCCTGGGGAGTACGGTCGCAAGATTAAAACTCAAAGAATTGACGGGGGCCCGCACAAGCGGTGGATGATGTGTTCAATTCGATGCAACGCGAAAACTTTACCTACCCTTGACATCCAGGAAGCCCGACGAAAGTCGGGTGTGCCGGAAAGGGAACTGGACACAGGTGCTGCATGGCTGTCGTCAGCCTCGTGTCGTGAATGTTGGGTTATAAGTCCGCAACGAGCGCAACCTTGTCATTAGTTGCTACATTAGTTGGGCACTCTAATGAGACTGCCGGTGACAAACCGGAGGAAAGTGGACGACGTCAAGTCCTCATGGCCCTTATGGTGGGCTACCACACGTCATACAATGGCGCATACAGAGGGCTGCCAACCCGCGAGGGGGAGGCAAATCCCAGAAGTGCGTCGTATCCGGATTGAAGTCTGCAACTCGACTTCAATGAGTCGGAATCGCTAGTAATCGCGGATCAGCATGTCGCGGTGAATACGTTCCCGGGCCTTGTACACACCGCCCGTCACACCATGGGAGTGGTTTCACCAGAAGCAGGTAGCCTAACCGCAAGGAGGGCGCCTCCACGGTGAGATTCATGCCTGGGGTGAAGTCGTAACAAGGTAGCCGTATCGGAAGGTGGGCTGATCACCTCCTTCTAAGACAAGCTTTGCTGCAGCGTCACAACCTATCGTTGTTTCATGCGAAGCAGGATCAGCTCGGTTCTGGATCCTGAATGATGATCAGGGGTCTGTAAGCTCAGTTGGTTAGAGCACCGTCTTGATAAGCGGGGGTCGATGTGTTCAAATCCATCCAGACCCACCAGGTTCTTGTCGGGGGTGTAGCTCAGTTGGGAGAGCGCCCTGCTTTGCAAGCAGGAGGTCATCGGTTCGATCCCGTTCACCTCCACCAGTTAGAAAGGAGAGAAGCGCCGCTGATATGAAGAAAGGGTTCCTGCCTGATTTGCGTTCCCGAGAGATCACAAGCAAGCCACGGGCTTGCTTCTGTCTTTTGACCGGAGAGGCTGTTCGCTCTTTAACAATTCGGAAGAAGCAAGTGCATCGATCTCCCAAGATCGATGCATGGGTTGTGATTGCATTCAAAACGGCTTCACCTTAGTCGGGTGGAGCCGGCACAAGCGTGAGAATTCCTATGCTGCGAGCTTCGTTCTCAAGCGAGCCTCAGGTATAGGGTCAAGCGAACAAGTGCATATGGTGGATGCCTTGGCGATCACAGGCGACGAAGGACGTAGTAGCTTGCGATAAGCCCCGGGAGCCGGCAAACAGGCTTTGATCCGGGATTTCCGAATGGGGAAACCCGGCCCGCAAGGTCATCCTCCCCCGAATCCATAGGGTGAGCGAAGCGAACCTCCTGAACTGAAACATCTCAGTAGGGAGAGGAACAGAAATCAACCGAGATTCCGAGAGTAGTGGCGAGCGAAATCGGAGCAGCCAGCAATCTTTAGCCATCGAGTTAGCAAAACGGTCTGGAAAGTCCGGCCATAGCGGGTGATAGCCCCCCGTATGCGAAAACGCGGTGGC
>Ga0137417_1166262_pt1 | contig 9905 bp, 9 predicted proteins | sample CZODoug3_1_1_16f_FD_183081 | JGI IMG/M metagenome (GOLD analysis project Ga0137417, IMG submission 183081) | Vadose zone soil fungal communities from Angelo Coast Range Reserve, California, USA - CZODoug3_1_1_16fungal (PacBio error correction) | ecosystem: Environmental > Terrestrial > Soil >... | reverse complement strand
CAAGCTGGCCTCTGATTTGGTTCTGATAGAAAACGGAGCTGACCGCTTGGCCGTCGTGGCCGAGAACGGTAACAGTGCGACTTGGAAGATCGGGGAAAACGGGAACCATGAGGGGAATGCGGTCATAGAACCGACCCGCGCCGCCTTTCAGCAACGTTCTGCCGTCTCGGGTAAGTGCAAGGAGAAATCCCGCGCGCGGAGCAGCGTGAGTGGAACTTGTGACCGTGTCATTGTCGAAGCGGATACCGTACGTCACAGAGAAACGCGGGTAGATGTCCCACTGGTCGCCAGCAAACCAGGCTGTCTCGTTTTGATCGATCTGGAACGACGATGGAGAGGTGAAGGAGATCCGTCCTACAGCCATGTTGGACACGCCGTCGATTTCCACGGGCAGAAACGACTGGCGCCCATCGTACGAAGAGTGTTCGTAACTCAGTCCAACGGTGAATCGGTGCGAACCGGCGAATCGCCGCGGCGCAAGCTGATAATTTTCCTGCAGGCTGGCCCGCGAAGTCCGGCGCGCCTGCCGGTTAAAGAAACCGCCTTCGGTCGTTTCGAGCAGCAGGCGATACGGATCATCACTCTGCGCCGTAATGTCCACGTCAAAACGCTTGTAGCTTAACTGCGAAGTCAGCAGGCCAGCAGTGCCGATGACGTAGCGGTGCTGAACGTAGATTTGATAGCCGCGTTGATGAAAATCCGGTGTGGAAGGCTGTGGCATGAAGGTGCTCAGGCCAAGGAAATCGAGCTTCTGCGGGTATAGCGCAAACGATGCCGTAGCTGTCTGCTTCGGTGTGATGATGAAATCGAACTGAGTGTAGGAGTCAAAACTCTCCAGTTTCGTATCCCGTTGCAACGCCGGAAGGCTGTTCACTGGCGTGCGCACAAAGCGATACTCAAAGGATTGCGTAACGGCGACACGACCTTTCACGAGCGGACTGGTGAACGTCATCCGTGGCGTGGCCGCACCGATGCCCGCGATCGTCCCGTCGCGGTCGCGCAAGCGTGGGATGACGTTCTGGAAAGAGAAGTGAAATTTCCCGTAGTCACTCGTTTTTGTAGCGACGGTGGAAACTGCCCCTGTGAACTTCCCATACTGCGGATCATAGGGATTTGAAATGACTTGCACCGACGACACCACATCGATCGGGAGATTGATGGCGGGGCCGCCGGTTACAGGGTCAGTCACGTTCGCACTGTTCACCAGCGCGCCGCTCTGTGTGCTACGAGTGCCTTTGAGATTGATATGTCCATCGGGCCCGCGAACAACTCCAGGAATGAGCGGAAGCGAGCTTTCAAAGCGCTCGTTGGCATTGGGAGCTTCACGCAGTGTCTTCTCGGAAACCGTTTCGGAGGGAGCAGAATTCCTGCTGTCAGCTGGATCGGCTTTCACGACCACAGAAGTAGTGACTTCCAACGGTTTTAATTCGAGCGGAACGCGGACTTCGCCGCCTTCAACCCTTAGCGTCCTCCGAACCTCCAGACCTGGAGAAAGTGCCTCCACCGTGTAGGTCCCCGGAGGCACGGCAGCAACAACATAGTTGCCGTTTTCGTCCGTTTCTGTTTCGAAAGCAGCCGGCCCGTCGAGCTTGACTCTTACACCAGCCACAACGGATCGGTTCCCCGCAGAGTCTTGAACGAAAACTGTTCCCGCGACTTTCACCGTCGCAGCGTTGAGCTGCTTGCCGTGTGCTAAGACCGCGAATAAAGACACCGCGAATATCAGGAAGAGCAGCAAGAAGAGAACCTTCCCGTTAGTGGAGCGCCCTCTCCGCTCCTGATGCAGAGGACAGATTTCTTTTGCCTTGTGGGGCACCTCATCAAAACGTGCCAACATTGCTCCAATCATCGGCTCGGCTTGGATGCGCCTGGGTGGGCGCAAAAAGCCACAGCGCCCGCACCTTGCAGGTATCCGGGATCCAGCGCACTGCATCCATCCGGACGTCCACCTCAATAAAGCATTAGTTCTTCCAATGAGCGGATAGCCTGGCCTTTTGTGGATCTTGTTTTGTTTCAATCGCTTGAAGAGCGGTTGGACGTCCGGGCGCAAATCCATCATGGGGAAGCGGCACAATGCACGACTAGACTTCGACGGTTTAGGCGAGACGTTAACAGCTTGGGTTGTCATTGAAAATTGGGCGACCGAGATGGCAGGGCGCAATTCAATGTTCGACCGCGAGTAGTCCGAAGAGTGTCTAATCGTTTGGCGCTATGGCAGTTTCACGGTGAGCGCCGGCACGAAGAGATGGAGATGAGCGTGCATACTCGTCATTGATTTAGGCCGGTTTAGGAGGAACTACGCTTTAAACTGCGTGTTGCTTTATTTCGTCATGGGGAACCTTTCTTCTTGATTTCAAGCCCATGGTTGGGGAGCGTCCCGCATGCATCTCGGCCAAACTCGTAAAGGCGTATGTGAACGCTATGCAGGAGATTGAAAGTGGCAACTTCGCAGGCCCTCGCTGGCTTTTTTGTCCGCCCGATTCCATACGCGTTGTGAACTGGAATATTGACCGTGGTTTCAAACTCCGCGGGGTGATTGAGTTCCTCGACAGCGCAAAAGCGGATATCATTTTGTTGCAAGAAGCTGATCTGAACGCGAGGCGGACACACCATATCAACGTTGCGAGAGAAATCGCGCAGAAGCTGCAGATGAACTATGTCTTTGGACGGGAGTTCCAGGAATTAACCCAGGGCTCCAAGAAGTCGCCCGCCTACCACGGCCAAGCAACACTTTCGCGTTGGCCGTTATCCAATTCCAGAATCATTCGATTTCAGAAGCAATCGCATTTTTGGCGTCCGCACTGGTTTCTTCCCGAGATCGCGCCCTTTCAGGAGAGGCTAGGAGGACGCCTGGCGCTGGTCAGCGAGACCAACATCGCGGGCAGAACAATAATGACCTACAACCTGCACCTGGAGAGCAGAGGCGATGATCAGTTGCGAATCTCCCAGCTTGAGGAAGCTTTGGACGATGCGAAGCAATACAATTGGATAACGCCCATTATGCTGGCTGGCGACTTTAATCTCGACGTGTCCGCGGGACGCGCCGCTTCTGCAATCAACCGCGCTCAGTTTCAGGACGCATTTGCAAATCAACATGTGCCAACAACACCAGCCTCATTCTTCGAGCATGGACGAACAATCGATTGGATCCTTATGCGAGGGCCGATTCGCGCCGGTGCTTCGCGGGTCTATCGTTCAGTTTCAGCTTCCGACCATTATCCGCTGTCGGTCGAAATGGACCTTGCTTAGCCATTCGGATCGAGACACTGCCTAAGAATTCTTGTTGGCCAGCTCCTGTTTTTCCAGCACTGCGGAAATCCAGCCAAGCAGGTTTGCCAGAGCCTCAACGCGGTTGATTTCATTAAGCATTTCGTGCGGTCCGCCAGCATAAGTAACAATGATGGGAGATGTCTTGGACGCCCGCCCCGCGACAGCGCTCAACTAAGATTTCGACTCCTTTAAGTTTGCTGCCCGATGGGATCTTCGCCCGCTGAAAAGATGTAAGTGACAGCCCTCTCTCGGAGCTACGCGATGACCGTCGACTGCTCCGAGTGCCACGATTTTGACCTTGTCGATCAAGAGCATGCGGTCGGCGATCAAAATGCGCTGGCGAGTTCGTGCATAACCACGATGATGATCACGAAGGGCCTTCGCCGGAGGTTCTGCCATCCGTCCATTTTCAACCGCAAGGAAGCATTTTGCAGGCGAAACGTAAAAGCGAAGTTCACTTTATGTACCTGTCATGGCGAAGGTTTAACGTAAACGTTGAGGTTGTCACACATGAACGCCCGATGGTATGGCGTGCGCCTTCACTTTCAACCACTTATCGCACTGCGTGCGCTTACCTGATTGGCAGGCACATTGCAACTCAAGCTGGCGAATCGTTACCTCGTTTAAAAGTGGAATCAAATGTCCATGAACACCGACAAAGTGATCAAGAAAGCTCGCAAGCTTGCCAAGCCATTCCGCATCACCAAGGGAGAACAGTTTCGGATGAAGGACGTGGATCCGGGCGACACTTTGGCCTTCAAATCCGAGGCAAAACCGCGCGCCAAAGAAGCGCTGGCTATCGGCGTCCAAGCCCTTGCAGAGTTGCAGGACAAGCTTTACGCCCAGAACAAATGGGCCGTGCTGTTAATTTTTCAAGCGATGGATGCCGCTGGTAAGGACGGCACCATCAAGCATGTCATGTCGGGCGTCAACCCGCAGGGCTGCCAGGTCTATTCTTTCAAATCGCCTTCTGTCGAGGACTTCGATCACGATTATCTCTGGCGCTGCATGAAATGCCTACCGAATCGCGGGCACATCGGCATTTTCAACCGGAGCTATTACGAGGAAACGCTGGTAGTTCGCGTGCATCCGGAATTTCTCGCAAAGCAAAGAATTCCAGCTACGCTGGTTACGAAGCGCATTTGGAAGGAGCGCTTCCGGGACATTCGCAGCTTTGAACGATACCTCACCCGTAACGGAATCATCGTTATTAAATTCTTTCTGCACATTTCGAAGAAGGAACAGAAGCGACGCTTTCTGGAAAGGGCTGAAGAGCCTGAGAAAAACTGGAAGTTCTCCGGCTCGGACATGGCGGAACGTGAGCATTGGGATGAATACTTGGATGCCTATGAGGACATGATCCGAAACACCGCCACGAAGCACAGCCCGTGGTACGTGGTGCCCGCCGACAACAAGTGGTTCACTCGAGTAGCGGTTGCCGCCGCGGTCGTTGATACGCTGGCCTCTCTAGATCTGGCATATCCCCAAGTTGACAAGGCAAGACTCGAGGAAATCGCCAGCGCAAAGCGTGCCCTGCTGGAGTCGAAATAAAGCATACGCCGCCACCTGCACAAAAAATGGATCAACACGAAACGACTATGGCCGATGGAAAGCTCTCCATTCCCGATGCTTTGGAGTCCAGACGATCACAGTGGCTCCAGTGGTTCCAGTGGTTCCAGTGGTTCCAAGTTCCCCAGGCCGCCAATCGCGGTCGGTCGAGAAAATTCGCCAAAAGCGGATGATCGGTTTCCCTCTCAACCGTCAGTATGACCGCCAGTCAAAACTCGAACAGCAACCCGCGATTGTCGCTCCCACTGCTCCAGGGCTTGTTGCCTTTCGGTCGGGTTCGCATCGGACCGGACATCGTGGCCGGCATCACCCTTGCAGCCCTCGGCATACCCGAAGTTATGGGTTACACCAAGATCATCGGCACGCCGGTGATCACCGGGCTTTACACCCTCTTCTTACCAGTCCTGATGTACGCCCTCTTCGGCTCCTCGCGGCACCTTGTCGCCAGTGCGGACTCCGCAACAGCAGCCATGGTAGCGGCGGGCTTAACGTCTCTGTCATTCACCGCTAACACGCCGAAGTATGTCGCACTCACGAGCCTCATTGGACTGGTGGCTGCCAGCATACTTCTGCTGGCCAGAATCCTTCGCCTGGGTTTTCTTGCTGATTTCCTGTCTCGTACTGTACTGGTGGGCTTTTTGTCGGGTGTCGGTATTCAGGTTGCTTTCGGCGAACTTCACGAGATGCTCGGCATAGAGAAGGGAGGCCAGGGATTTCTCCGCCAGCTCCTGTTCACGTTTCGGCATCTGTCGGAAACGCAGCTGCCGAGCTTGTTCATCGCCTTGGGCGTGTTAGTCATTATCATCGGCTTCGAAGTCTTGGTTCCCCGCTTTCCCGGCGCTTTGCTCGCGGTGATAGAAATGACCGTGGCCAGCGCATATTTCCATTGGGACCATCAAGGCATCCGCGTTGTTGGCGCCGCTCCTAGCGGCTTGCCTAGACTCGGCTTGCCCGATGTTACTTGGAACGATGTTACTTCGGTCCTCCCCATTGCTTTCTCCTGTTTCATTGTCATCCTCGCTCAAAGCGCTGCCACCTCTCGCGCGTACGCTCTCCGTTATCGTGACCACTTCAACCAGAATGTCGATTTGGTCGGTCTTGCGCTGGCCAACGCCGCCGCCGGTTGTAGCAGCACATTCGTTGTTAACGGCAGTCCCACCAAGACTGCCATAGTAGACAGCGCGGGTGGCCGCAGTCAGTGGTCTCATTTGACGACGGCCGCCGTTGTCCTGATGGTGCTCCTCTTTTTCACCAAGCCGTTGAGCTTTCTCCCGAATGCTGTCCTCGCCGCCATCGTCTTTCGAATCGGTGTCAAGCTGTTCGACTTTCGTGGCCTCGCCGAAATTCGTCGTGCCCAGCCCCAGGAATTCCTTCTTGCGCTCGTCACCGCTCTCACCGTTGTCCTATTCGGCGTGGAGCAAGGTATCGTCCTGGCCGTAGTTCTCTCCCTGCTGCAACACGTCCGCCGCAGCTATCATCCCCATACCGCAGTGGTAGTGCGCGATGCTGCCGGCAATCGGAGCTTTGAGGATCCCGTGCCCGGCAAGATGGCCGAACCCGGCTTGGTGATGTTTTGGTTCGGTGCAGATCTCTTTTTCGCCAACGTCGCGTTCTTTGTCGAGCAGGCGCGCAAACTTGTCCATGATTCACCGTCGCCCGTTCGCTGGCTGGTCATTGACGCCACCGCGATTACCGGCTTGGATTTTTCCGCTGGCAGAGCTGTGGCGGAACTACAGCAGGACCTCGCCAAAACCGGCGTTGTCCTTGCCCTCGTGGTGCTTCCTGTGAAACATCGGGCGGATCTCGAACGCATGGGTCTGATTGACTTGATCGGTGCCAACCGGATTTTCGATTCTCGTCATGCCTGTCTGGCGGCTTACAACTCGGAATGTTTGTTGGGAAGCGATACTCAGGCCGATAGGCGGCTCACACTATTACCTTCTGTCCAATACTGAGAGCTGGAAAAAGGTCGCTTCGAATTCGCTAAGTGCGGGAAAGCCATTGCATGCTGGGGAATTCTTAAGTGTCGCTACCCAAAACTTTCACTTGAAGCAACGCGCGGTCATAGAACTCTCGTTTGGATGTCGATTTCCGAAGTGAGCGTGCGGTGCACCGGGCACTTGTTGGCGATTTCGAGCAGACGGGAGCTTTGTTCCGCGGTTAAGGGCCCGTCAAACCGCACGTCCCGCTCGATTCTGTCGAGCATGCCTTCCTTCATTTCACATTCTGAGCAGTCTGCGGCGTGTATCTTCGAATGTCGAAGCCAAACCGTGACCCGTTCCAACGGCCAATTCTTTTTTCGCGCATACATCCCGACCGTCATCGAGGTGCAAGAACCCAGAGCGGCGAGCAAAAAGTCATAAGGAGATGGCCCGGTCCCAGTGCCTCCAACGCTTTCCGGTTCGTCGCCAGTTAGCCGATGTGGGCCTACGGCAATCTGCTGCGCGAATCCACTCCCTTCACCCGAAACGATGACATCGGCCGATTCGATCCGTTCAGGAACAGCGCTCATGTTCACCTCCAGACCTCCACATCATGAGCACGCATTCTTCCACACGCCGAAGCTAAGGTCTGCACGGGCACGCTGCACCCTCACATCAGGCGACCGCTCGCAACTCGGTTACGACATGAACGTTACCGTCAAATTCCTGACATGAAATAGCCTTCGATAAGAATTCCTCCATCTGGACCTAGTGGCCTGCGCACCTCTTTTCTGCTCGAAACAAGACGGATGGCCGATTCTCCGGCGAATATTGCGCCTTGGTTACGCACTTGCTTCATGGAGCAAGGAGGGAAAGGGAGATCGCTCATGACCTACGCATCCGCATCCGGGAGTTTCAGCGGGCGCACCCGCGCAGCAGCATCGGTCAGCAAACCCGTGCTTGTTTTCAGAACGCGAAAAAGGAACGCGGTGTCGACATCTTGCAGGCCAGCAAGTCACGAGTCGCACAACCTTGTCGAGGCGGGACCGGAAGTCATGAGCATGGAAGCCTTCCAGGAGATGTTTGTGGCTTACCGCCCGAAATTCGTAGCTATGGCCCACTCCATCCTGCGAAATAGAGAAGACGCGGAAGACGCGGTCCAAGATGCATTTCTTTCGGGGTATCGCCACTTGCGCAGCTTCGAGGGCCGATCTGCCATTACGACCTGGTTCACCCGCATCGTGTTGAACGCGGCTTTGATGATCCGGCGAAAACGGACCAGTCCCCGACCGGAGACCGGCGCATCGGACGACGCCAGGTGGATGGAAGGGATCCCATCCTCCGAACCTGATCCGGATATGGTTTACGCGGAGCGCGAGGCTGTTCAGCTCATCAACGGGATGCTTGGAAAAATGAAACCCGCGCTTCGACGGGCGCTCACCATGACTTATTACGACGAACTGTCGGGTCCAGAGGCTTGCGCAATACTTGGTGTTTCAGCTGGCACATTCAAGGCGCAGCTCTTTCGCGCAAGACGACAGCTCTTGAATCAGACTCAGCGAGCTCTTGAGGCTCCCATTCGTAAGACGAACCCTTCTTCATTCTTTCCAAACAAAAATGTTATTCAGCCCCTTGTTGCAAGACCGTCGGATACATCGCCCTCGGAAGCCTCGTATTTATGACCGTGCCCCTGCTATCTCCGGCAATGGACAAGCCCGAATGGCTCATGCAGATGGAGACCGTTCTGGAGGTGCTCAACGAGGGAGTCGTTATAGCCGACGACAGCCATCGGATTCTATTTGCGAACTCCCGGTTTGTAGATATGACCGGCATTCCCCGGCAAGACCTGATCGGATTTGCCCCTTCTTGCTTCTATTCCTCCCAGGAAATGGAATTTCTGAGGCAGCAGATTGACGTTGCGTTCCGAGCCGGACACAACCGTTATGCCTTTGTCCTGCCTCGAAAGGGCGGCGGTCGTTTGCCCGTCATCATCAGTTCCCGGACACTCCAGAATTCCGGCAGCCGGTTTGGAATCGTGACATTCACGGACATTTCGGAACAGGTGCGAGCCGAACAGGAACTCCGCTCCGTCAACGTTGCGCTTCAAAAGCGTCAGATGGAAATCGAGGAAGATCTGCGCCTCGCCGCGCGCGTGCAGAACAGCCTCGCACCAAGATCGCTGGTCTGGGACACCATGAGCGTGGACGCCTTTTACCATCCCGTGCACTCGATCGGAGGCGACTTTGCGCTGGTGAACTCGACGGACCACGAGCATCTCAGCTTGCTTGTGTGTGATGTTTCCGGTCACGGCATTGGTTCCGCGCTGGTGGCGAACCGAATCTACTCCGAGACGACTACGCACTTGCGAAGTGGCATGCCGTTCCTCGACATGTTCGGGGAGTTGAACCGCTTCCTCATCGAAGACATCGCGGGCTCCGGAATGTTTGTCACTCTGGCCGCCGCGCGGATCGATGTTGATCGACGCCGAATGGTATTTGCAGGAGCCGGTCATCCTCCCGCAATGGTAGCGCGTCGTGGCCAGAATCCGGTGCTGCTCGAATCTCGCAGCATGATTCTCGGAGCGCTGCCTGACGCAGTGGACCTCACGACCAGCCTGGAGGTGCAGCTCGAGCCGGACGACCGCATCCTCCTGTATACCGACGGGATTACCGAAGTGTTCAATTCCCGCGGAGAGATGCTCGGCATCGCAGGCGTTCAGGAAATCGTTCGGCAGACGTCGTCCCTTCCTGCTCGCGAAATGAAACAGGGCATCCTCGATCGCGTGGCTGCCTGGCGGGAGGGCCCGCCGACTGATGACGTTTCTCTTATGCTGGTGCACGTTCGCTGAAAGGGACTGAATTTCATGACTAGGGAGACATGCATGACACCCAGAAGGACGACGGTTTATCTTGCTGTTGGTTTGCTCTTCTTCGGGTTCCTAGGTGCCATCGGGAACGCCCAAGAGACCTCAGGATCTGTTAAGGCCGTCCAGCTTACGGGTCTCAAAGGCGTCAAAGACAATACAAAAGGGACTCTGAGTGTTGAAAGCGGAAACCTGCATTTTGTCCACGGTAAGGAAAACTCCGACGTAAGCGCTACATCGATTCAAGTACATCGATTCAAGATGTCGTCACCGGCGGCGAC
>Ga0137417_1338145_pt1 | contig 9937 bp, 20 predicted proteins | sample CZODoug3_1_1_16f_FD_183081 | JGI IMG/M metagenome (GOLD analysis project Ga0137417, IMG submission 183081) | Vadose zone soil fungal communities from Angelo Coast Range Reserve, California, USA - CZODoug3_1_1_16fungal (PacBio error correction) | ecosystem: Environmental > Terrestrial > Soil >... | reverse complement strand
TCTGGCTTGGAACCTTGGAGACGCTGGAGCTGGAAGTCTCTTCGTCACGGCAATGCAAATCGGTCGTCTGATCGCCCCTGCCACGCGAACCACGCCCTCGATCACCGCCCCACGCGAACCCTTAATCCCGTGTTGACGGAGAAAATTGTCCTCTTCACCGATACCACGGCAATCGTCGGTCGCGACATAGAGCCGTCCCGTACGCTGGCTTCGCCGCCTGCACGATGATGTGTTCCACCAATCCAAATGGATCGTGGTACCCTTCCATTCGCGAGATACCGAAAGATCCGAGGCTCTGCCATTTCAACCAGGGATCTCCAGCAGGCGGACCACGGCATCGAGCCCTTCGCAGTGCGATCTCATCCCCATTCCTGATCTGGTAGCCCGCCGGAATCACGCGTACCTGGTCGTCCAACCACCGCAATACAGCGAGCCATCCCACATTTTGGACCGGAGCCACGCCGACGTGCTGGCCAGGGAAAATCCGTTGATGGAGGGCGAAGGTCGCGACTGCTACGACGATGACCGCACTTGCAGCCATGCCCATCGCCATACCGGGAAACCGCGAGATGCTGTCTTCATTTGCCATATGGCTGAGTTCGCCGTTGCGCGCCTGTTCCACAGCGTGCCGGCACGCGACACACTGGTGCACGTGATCTTCAACAGCAACCTGCGCGCATCCGGCAGATTCTTGTCCACATACGCCGGATGAGCCGCCTGAAAATCCTCGCAGCTCCGCAGCTTGTGCATGCCGATCTCGGCGGTGGCGACGCGCTGATCGACTCCACACGCGTTCACCGGCGTGGGTAACCAGCGGTCGTCCACTTGTTCGTTTCGAATTTCAGAGAGTAGCCGGTCGAATTTCTGATCGCTCATGATCATTCTCCATAGTTACGGATGAACGGTACGGACGAAGCTCCTTGCGGAGCTGTAGCCGAGTGGCGATGTACGATAACCGCCACCCGCACTGCGAGATGCCGAGGGCTTTCGCAATCTCGGATTGCGAGGCCTTCAAGGAAGCGCAGGCGCAAGATTCCGCCTGCCATGGGTTTCAACTGGGCCATGGCGCGAGCCAAAGCCCTGCGGAGACCGGAGATATTGGCCTGCGGGGGCGTTGTAGGCATCAGGCCGACGATTCTTCAGCAGCGGAAGGCTCTGGTCGGCCTGTCGTGGACCGGATGACATCGAGAGCGACATAATTGCCGCCCGGCGCAGATAACTTTCCGGTTTCGAGCGGATCGCGGTCCGTCTCGTCCAACATTCGCAGAAAACGGTCTGCCAACACATCTTCCGCGTCCCCGGCGTTACCACTAATAGCGGTAGGCGTGCGGAAGACGAGCGATGGTGATCCGAAAGACTTGCTCGAGTTCGTCCGCAATCGCGATTGCCGGTTCTCTAGTACGCTCCTCATACGGACCAAGAGGCATATTCCTATACTGCGCTTTCATAGGTAAAGACCCGCACGGCAGGATTATTACAGTTAGCGATGCCCGATGTACCTCGTTTCCACCCCATAGTTGCCGCAACATGTGCGGATGTATCTATGCGGCTGATTACCGGAGGCGCATTTTTTCTTTACAGCACAGATCAGAAGCGGACCGTGCGTTCTTTGCGACGTTTTGGAATTCCAGTCCATCGATATTGGAGGCCGCTGGCTGATCTTTGCTAGCTCAGCGGAGGCCCGCGATTCACCCCTCTGACGGGGATTCTGCGCAGCGTCCACGCCGGGCACGATTTTTGTTAAGGCAGTCCTGTATCTGATGTGTGACAACCTCGACGCGTTGAATCGCGTCCTTGAAAGTCAGGAAATGTTCAATGCACGGAAGTTGAGAGGCGAACGGTGGGAATTCGGACAACAATCCCATTGCCCAGCGGCGGCGAGATAGGACTATATCAGCCCACGCATCCAACGGCTTTGAACCTCAATCCCTATTCCGGTTCTAAATGAAATTGGTTGACTAAACATGAAACCATTGCCGTTGATCCCTGCCCGTTTGGCTCCACGCGTCCGCCGATGCTGCGCTTTGCAGCCGCTGATTCGTCGTCTACGAAGCGGTGCGATCTTCGCCACTGCCGCAGAAGTATCATCGCCACCGATTCGGAAGAGATCATGAGGTCTGCCGCGACAGTGGCTGGAACGCGCAAATGGACGGCCGGCATCTCACCGCAGCCCGGTACCGGCAGCGGTACGTGCACGGAATCTCGCTCTTGCGGCCGATGTCTACATCACTCAGGGCGACGAACCTTCGCCCTCCGGAGCAGATCGCAACTCTGCTGGTTGTGATGGAGATCCGGGTGCGCAAGTCGGCACTGATGACTCCAGCGCCGAGATCGACATCGCGAATCCGAATGCGGTGGAAAGTGGTCATCGATCTGGCGGCCTCGCGCTCTATTTTTCCAGAGCTACGATTCCGTTTTTACCGTGCTGGCTCGGGGCCGGGTTACTTCAAGCATCTCGGCTCTTATGCCTACCCAGGCTGCGCTGGACCGCTTGTGACTTTGCCGGATCATCGTTGGAAAAGAGCCGAAAGGCTGGAGCAGTTGAGTTCTTCTGGAGAATGGCATTCCGATCTTGTGGGCGAGACTCCGTACGACAGCGTGGGAGTGGACACCGAAGAAGATCTTCAGCGTGTGATCGAGATGCTCAGAAACGCTAGCGGCCTTCAGAGTTGCGGCTGTGGACGTGCGCGCGACTCCAAGCTTCGGCCGCTCCACACGCCTCGAGATCGCCGGATTGAGAATGGAAGAACCATTCCACGAAGCTGGAAGCGTCCGCTCTGCGAGATTCTGCTCTGCCAGCTTATTCATCGAGGAGATGAAAGGCTCAACGCTGGCGATCGACTCGAACGCAATCGGTCGGCCTGTCGTTCGTTAAACCGGGAATAGGCGTTCAGCGCGGGCATCAACACAAACGACAGCACAGTCGACACCAGAACCAGCAAGAGGCAGGTTGGCGAAGTCGATAATGCTCTTCGAACATGTTGGCTGATCGACCGCGTAGTGGTAGTGTCCAGTTGGCCGCCAGAAACCAAGCAGCGTAATCGCGGCCTGAACGAACATGCTTTTCAAAATATGGCGATGCACGTGATGTCCAGTTCGTGAGCCAGCACTGCCTCGATTTCCTCGGGTGCGTAGTTATCAAGCAGCGTGTCGGCCAGAATGATGCGCCGCGTGGCGCCCAGGCCGGTGAGAGCGGCCGTTCGCCTTCCGGCTTTTTTCGGAGAGTTTCCAGCGATACACTCCGCGAACCCGCGTCCCGGCGCGCTCGCTCAATACGACAGCCGCCGCCGCAAGTCTCGTTGGTACAGCGGTTCGATTATAGAAAATCGGAAACAGAACGACCGGCGCAAGCTGCGCCATCACGACGACAAGCCCCATGAAAAATCGCCCACGCAAGCACCCACCAATGTTGCGCCATTGCCGAGGGAAAGAGAGCAGTTCGACGACCACACAGCCAGCACCAGGCCTACGAGGAAGCCCTTGGCCTCATCCCAAATCCACGAGCGGAATCTCTGGGTGAAGTTTGAACCGGCGCTCGAGCGGAACCCATAATAATCGAGACGAATCCCAGCGCTTTGCCGATGACCAGCAATACAAAAGTAAACGAATAGGCGCCAGCGAATAGTCTGAAATACCCGAATATGCCAGATCGCGCAACCAGCCCGACCATCCTGTAAGCAGCAACACGGTCAAAAGGCAAAACCGACCACGAGTCAGCAATGCCCAGCCACCGCTTGATTGCGGTTGTAGCGGCGGGCTTCAGGCGAATCCGACTGAAGCGATGTGGAATCGTCTGCCATTTAGTTTCGATTAACCACCATTCTTGGACGAACGCTTCGCCCGCAGTCAGAATCTCGGTAACCAATTCGGTGACGAAGGCCTCAGTATAAAGACGCAACAGCGGCTCAGTTCCAGAGGCGCGAAATAATACCACGCTCAGCCCCATTGCGGTTGGTCGGTGCGTCGAGGAAGAACTTCACGCCGTCAAGATTTCTTTTTTCAAAACGCGATAGCGACCACCAAGGTTTGCGTGACCTCGGTACGAGCGCGCTGAATGGCATTTTGCTTCACGTCCTCGGGAATATGTAAATCGCGCCGCCCGTAATAATGCGCCGAAATCCACGCTGCAAATCCGCTACCAATGGCCGAGCGGCTTACTCTCTTCCGCCATGACGTTCCTAGCAGCAGGCAATTAAGCACGCCATCGCGTTCAGGAAGAAAGCCGGGCTCCCCGGATTCTTCGCGCCAATCAGAATGTCGCGCTCCATCATCAGGTCGGAATGTATTTGAACAATGGAAGTCTCGTGCAGCTTGCGTCCATGTTGGCGGCAATGCGGTTCGAGCATGCGTGTAGTGTGAAGGCGCGTACACTCCCGGAACCACTTCTTGCGCTCCAGCACCAGCGTAGAACGCCAAAAATCTTGTGCGAATCCACAAAGCTGCCGTCTTCGGCGACAGCACCGATACGGTCCGCATCGCCGTCGGTAGCCAGACCGCGTCGCACTTCTCCCGGCGACAGTCTCCTGAAGAGGGCCGTGTGCGGGACGTTGGCTCAGGTTAATCCCAGAAACACGGTTCAGGTCCTTGTCGAATTGCAACGTGCTGCACTCCGCGCTCGCTGAAGATTCCCGCCAGAATGCCGCGTCCGGAAACCATACATGGCGTCGACGGCGAACTTTAACTTCGTTTTTGGCGATAGGTCCATGTCGGCAAACTTACAGACCGCTGCGACGTACGCCTGCTTCAGATCAATTTCTTCGACGGAGGCCTTGCTGCCCTTAGGCTGCGCCCCGGCTGCCATTCTTCCTCGATCTTTTTCATGATCGCTGGCGTGGCCGAGCCGCCGAAACTGCCTTTGAACTTCACTCCATTCATTCCACGGATTGTGGCTGGACGTGACCATGACTCCGCCAGCCGCGCCCTGCTGTTTCACGGCGTAGGAAACCGGGCGTGGGTGTGTAGTCGTTGGCGAGTTGATCGGATGCTGCTTCAGCGATTACTTCGGCCACAATCTGAGCGCGCTGCGAGGGCAAGTATCGAACCTACGAATACTCCGCTGTCAGGCTTTTCATACTTCAGCACGTAGACCGATCGCACCCGCCACGCGGCGCACGTCTCAAGGTAAAATCATCGGCAATGATTCCGCGCCAGCCGTCGGTACCGAATTTAATCTGTGGGTTCATAGAACCAGTCGTTGGTCGTCGTCTTTGGCTGTTGGCCCCTTGTTTAGACCAAATTATGCAGTTTTTTTTCCGTCGAGATACTTACGACCTTGCCCACGTCCTGCGCGCGCTGCCGCGTCGTGATCAGCAAGGCATCTGGAGTTTCCAACTACCAAGTCGCTACCCCTACTACGGCGACAAACTTCCGGGAGCATGAACCAAATTGCTTCGGCGTTCAACACAACGTCCCGCACCCGTCACGAGATTGCCTTCCGGCGGCTTACTCTTCGGCGGTGTGGTGTTCGTGTAGCGCAGTCCACGACCCAAGATCGTTCCATCCAAAATCCGCGGGCAGGCAAAAAAATGTTCCGCCAACTCACCTTTCGCAGAGCGCGGTTCGAGCAAGCATAGTCCACGTAATGTTTTCGCACTTGGGATAAAGCTTGCGAAAGTTGCCACAAATTTGCGCGTTCCAAACGCGGCCGCAATTCTTCCAGCAGCGGGGCCGTCTTCGGCAGGTGTTCGCGCAGTGCGTCGGCGAGGGTGCGCGCGCTCCACAGAACATGCCGCTGTTCCAGGAATAGTTGCCGGCCGCACGAATTCCGCAGCTTTGTTCTCATCCGGCTTTTCCGTGAAGCGCCGGGACGCGCAGCACGTCGCCCTTCAAACTGAGCTCCGGATTCAATGTATCCGTTCCCCGTCTCCGGACGATCGGCTTGATCCCGAGCACGACGATGTGGGGGCCGGTGGCGGCAATTTCGATTCCGCGCTTCAGCGTTTCGCGATAACTCTTATCGTCAGCATCACGTGATCGGAGGGGAACAGTCCAAGCACAGCCTTAGGATTTCACGCACACGAAAAACGCGCAGCCAATCGCCGGACAGTATTTCGCCCCACGGCTCGGCACACTTGAGTTTTCGGCAGCTTGGGAAGCTGCTTGGAAATCGCGGAACGTAGGTCTTCGTTAGTGATGATCAAAAACGCTTTGGCGAAGCCAAGGGCAGCAACCGTGAGACCGTTTGCTGGATCATCGTTGCTTGCCGTCAAGCGCGAGCAACTGCTTGGCGCGCTCTTGGCGGCTGAGCGGCCAGAAGCGAGTGCCGCGACCGCCGGCAAGAATTACGGGATAGAAGTTCAAATTTGGCCACAGATTTCGCTGATTCACGCTGATTAAGAACTATAAAACCCTAAACTACATTCTAGTTTCCGGTTGGGGCAAAGCCTTTCCCGGCACATACGACCTCAAAAACTCCACCGACCACTGTGGGCGCACGCGTATTCTGATGCACGCTGGAATCACCACTCCGTCGCCCTTCGGCAGCGTCACAGGGTCCATCCCCGGCCTTCAATCACACCGCATCCTCAACTGCGACAGAATTTCCACTGACTTTGCCCTGATCATCGCGAGTCGCGAGTCGCAACGGTTCTTTCCCGCCTCGACATGTCCACTACAAAAATAGGGCGCCGCGACCAATGGCGATGGCGATTCGTGCTGCCCGCGTCTGCTTCGCGCAGGCCGCAGGGCCTTCCTGACTTCGCGTTCACTCTTACTGCCGCGAGTCGTCTTTGAGATGAAGTTTGCGCGGGCGGCCATAGTCGTAATAAGCGATATGTCATGTCCGATGCTGCTGCGTTCACCACAACCGATCCGGCCCCAGCGTATGCACGGGCCGCCGCGAGTAGATCATGTCGCCGGAATATACGTTGGATCCAGTTGAGTACGTCTTCCGCCCGCTCTCATGTAATCGCTTCTTCCAGTTGTTGACGGTGACGCCCGCCTTTAGCCCAAGCCAATCTGCGCTCCAGGGCTTGGCGTGGGCAATGTTACAGCAACTCGGTTTTACCCCAAGGTTGGCCCACGCGTGCGCCTGCTCATTCATCAGGATGCACCTGCACTGACAGCTCTCATGCGGAAAAAGAAACTTTACCAGCAGCGGAATCGTTTCGGATCTCGCGCCGCATCCCCACCAGTTCGCGCCGATATGTCGCTCAGCTGCGACAAAGTCCTGCCTGTCAGCGGTCCGCTCGCGACTTTGCACGTCCCACTGAGCAGCCTCACCAATCTTTTCATCGAACTTGTGGTTCGGATAAATCGGAGACAATCCAGTGTGCCCCAGGGGCGTGGGTCGAATCCCGGAAGCATCAGCAAGTGGATAAGATTTCCCATAAGCACCGCCCACAAAAAGACGCTCGCAAAGCAGAACGGCCTTGGCTGCACCTAATCATCCCGAGTCAACCGCGCGATCAATCGTGGAAGTGGCTAGAGCGAGTCGAAGAATTTCCCGCATTCGCTCGAGCCCGCGATCCAACTCGGTCTTCGACGTGGCATAGGAGACGCGAAATGCTCGCTGGTGCCGAAACCCTCGCCCGGCACCGTGGCCCGTGAGCTTCGCCAACAGCCGTCCGGCACGTCAGACGCCGACTTCACTCCGCCCGACCTACAAACGCCGAAATGTTCGGATACGCGTAGAACGCGCCTTCCGGCATGGTGCAGGTCACGCAGAATCGAGCGAACCCCATTCACCACGTGATCGCGCAATTCGATGTATCGTGCGCATCTGCCTGCACACATTCTGCGATCCTCAGCGCTGCCACAGCCGCCTTCTGCACAATCGAAGTAGGATTCGACGTGGACTGGCTTTGCAGCTCGACATAGCGCTCGTCACAGCCGCCGGCGCCAGTGCGTTATCCCAATCGCCAGCCAGTCATGGCATAAAGTCTTCGAGAGCGATCCCAGCACCACGAACGCTCTTTGTATTCGCGCAGCGCCCCGACGGAAAAAGTTCTTCGCCGTGTAATTCAAATAGACATAGCACTCATCCGAAAGCACCCAGATGCCCCGCTCGTGCGCCAGCCCGCACGACTTCGGTCATATCCTCTGCGCTCATCACCGCACCCGATGGATTGGACGGCGAATTCCAGAATGATTGCCTTGGTCCGCGGCGTGATCAGCTCGCCACCATGTCAGGCGTGACCCGGAATCCTCGATCGTCCGACTCCAACAACACGCACTGGCCTCCCGCATAGCGCACGATGTCTTTGCAACGAAACCCAGTACGGCACTGCAGAATCACTTCGTCGCATGATCCACCAGTACCTTTGAATCGCGTTGACAGCGCGTGCTTGCCGCCCGGTTGAAGCGATGACTTCCTCGCGCCGGTAGTCGAATCAAATCGCGTGATGGCGCTGCGCAATGGCGTCGCGCATTCGCCGTGCCCGCAACTGCCGTGTACTTCGTAAATTATCCTGGATCGCGCGATGGCGGCATCTTAATGTGCTGCGGCGTCGCGAAATGCGGTCCGCCCGCGCCAAAATCGACGACATCGATTCCCTGCGAGCGCGCTTCGGCCCGGCCCACACCGCCATAGGTGGCGAGGGCTCAATGCGGTTGATCCGTTCGGTGAGTTCAGGCTTCCGTGGTCGCAGTGGTCATGACTTTTTCTTCCTTTTCTCGCTCTAGCCGGAGCATCAATCTCGGGCGTCCCGCAGCTGTACGCCGGTCCATCTTTTTCGCGCAGCTTTTCTTCCACAACTTCCGGTACCAGCCCCTTCACCGGACGCCCGCCTGCGCCACTTCCCGCACCAGCCGCGAACTCACATACGAATATTTGTCCGCCGGCATCATAAACACGGTTTCGAGCGTGGGCTCGAGCTTGCGGTTCATCAGCGCATTTGCAGTTCATATCGTAGTCGCTGATGGCGCGAATCCCCCGCAAAATGCAGGTCGCTCGATCGACTTCGCGTATTCCACATCAACCCGTCAAACATATCATGCGGACGTTTTTCATGTCCGCCGTCAGCGTTCGCAACATCTCCAGCCGCTCGGCCACGCTGAAGGTCGGACTCTTCTCCGAGTTGCGCAGGATCGCGACACCAACTCTTCAAAAATCTTGCTGCCCGCTGAATCAGATCGAGATGCCATTGGTGGGGGGATCGAACGACCCGGATAAATAGCTGAACCTTTAATCAAGCATCCTCGCAGCGACAGGGCTGGCAATAGACGATTTTATGCGGGCAGGAGCAGGAATGGCAATTGACGTACCGATCTAATTCCGTGTTGCTGATTGAATTGTGGGCCACGTTCACCTCTGGCCCTTTCAAATAGCTTGATCGCGGAGCGCAGCTCTGCTACATAGACCTTACCCGCTACGAGCTTGCTGCGGGCGCCCCGAAATGGCGCCGTACCATTTTGAGACAGTAGTTCATTACATTTTTTCATTTACATTTTACCTTCCTTGGCGATAAATTGTAGCCATGCGACCCGCTGACTACAAAGCAGCCCTCGACGCAGCCCACACCGAGATTGGCGAACTTCTTCAGCGGCGCGCCAAGCTGGATGATCGCATAAACCACTCAAGACCACTGTAAATGCCTTGTCCACATTGCTGAAAACCAGCCTCAGATTGATGAAGGATTCTCCAATGCTACGGCGTTCTTGCAGGCATTGAAGGGCTTATGGCTCCCGGTGCCGGTGCTGAGATATGGGGATCAGTGACGCAATCCGTCAACTTCTCATTGAATCGAAGGCTCCCCTCACACCGCCGGAAATAAGAACTACCTGTCCGACAAGGGCTTCGATTTCAACGCATACGCAATCCGCTGGCCGTGATTCACAACACTTGAAACGCCTCAACAAGCAGGGAGAGATTGCTGGAATAGCGGGAGCGGCTGGGCAGGTAACGTCTTATTCATCAATCAATTCCATCCGGCAATGTCGTTAGAATGCGTCAGCCTGCCACCCGCCCCATATGTCCCGCTTCAGAAAGAGTGACGAG
>Ga0137417_1350413_pt1 | contig 10196 bp, 9 predicted proteins | sample CZODoug3_1_1_16f_FD_183081 | JGI IMG/M metagenome (GOLD analysis project Ga0137417, IMG submission 183081) | Vadose zone soil fungal communities from Angelo Coast Range Reserve, California, USA - CZODoug3_1_1_16fungal (PacBio error correction) | ecosystem: Environmental > Terrestrial > Soil >... | reverse complement strand
GGAATTCAAACTTCTTCTTTCACGCTTCCTATAACATAACTAACTCACGAAGTCTCTCTCACTAAGCGAAAAGAGGTGAAATGCCTTACCTCAACTTAGAGGGTTCGCTGAACAAAAAGGGATCCTGATCTCCGCGCGCCTCAAAGGCCTCCTCAACTCGCCGCCAAGTTACGCTCCACTCGATGCCGCGCTTCCTCTCAGCTCGTCATGTCCTACTCCTCTTGGGCAAGACGTCTCGGAAATCTCTGGCTACCAAGCGCTGCAGCTCGCCACCTCCATCACTTCACTAGCAGGTGAAGGCCAGCATTATGGGAAAGCACACGCCGCGCGCTTCGGCCTCGATCGCCTCCGCATCATCGCCGCCCCGGCTCCGTAGAGGAAACGAAACCGTCTCGATCCAAGCCGGTAAGGTACATCGCTGAAGGGGTGATCGTCAACTTCTCTCAAGGCGCCGAAGATAGCTCGACAAAACGCATCCATCGAAGTGGAAGTGAAGGACACTTCGTCTTCCAAGCCGAATCGCAGCAGCAGCAAGAGCAAGGCAAATTCACCTTCAAATGGACACTGAATTACTAGAGATGCTGGCGGGGGATGCCCAGTGTCTCCATCTAGATTAGCTTTTATTTCTCTCTTCCCAGTTTCTATTACCCTCCATCAGTCACCTCGTCCCCACCGAGGGTTCGCGCCATTTCTTTACCCATTCTGCAGGGATCATCCCTATTTGTTTTAAGGACCCCTTTTGGATGAGTTGATCAAAGAACCATACCCTTGGCCTGCAATATAGTCATCCTCACCAAAAAGATTTCTTAGCTTTTTCCATACAGGCTGCAAAGGCCGCTTAAAGGGTGATCGGTTAAACAATCATCTGCAAATAAATTACCAAAATAGTGGACAGCTAAAATAGAGATCTTTTGGAGTGTTCCTTGTAATGTGGGTTGTTGCAGCATAGAATGCTATCTCCTCGCTTCCTTGTATCGGCAGAAGACCATAGATCGCACACAACTTTATTAGGCAAAATACCTTCTAAGAAGCCCACTTTAAAAAACTTCAATCACCTTCCCAGTGCTACCCCTTTTTGGTCTCCTTTGAAAATCCTTAAGGCTACGCAATAACATCGAAGAGCATTCGGTTGATGAAGGAGGCCCCTGGCTTGAACCCAAGAATCGCATCGGAAACAATTATTGGATTTCACACTTCTCGAAGCTTTCGCTCTATTTTTTCTGCGTTTCTGAATGGACAAATCTTGAGAATCAGGCTTTTTAAATTACCAAACGGCAAGACCTCTAAAATATCTCTGAGCTTTTGTCAATAACCGCTTACAGAATGCTCGAAGGGCCATTGGCTCAAGTTCTTTCAAACTACCCATTTCAAGCTGCCTCTGTTCTGGAACAAGATTACAACCTAAACTATGCTCACGACGAGAACTAAGAACTGGAGAATGATGATGCGCTCATTTTTTACCTCAAGAGTTTTTAAAAAAGGCTAGAACTTAATCAAAGAAACGTTTTTTGCAAAGAATTAAGTGGAAGGAGACGGAGGGTGATGGAGCGCAGGGAGAAAGAAGAAAAGTCGCTTCGGCTCCAGGAAATTAGGAAAGTCACAGAGATTGGAAGCAGGAGTTACACGGGAACTGGATTTGAGAAGCAGGTTTGTATTTTTAGTCGATCGCAAGATTTTTCAAAATTGCAAGGATTTCGGGATTTTCTTGACCATTTGAATTATCCCAAACAGAACTCAAAGATCATGTTAGCAGCTCGCTGAGTATCGGAATAAATCCCATCCCATTTGCGAGAAGCATGATCAAAATCCATTAACTCAAATTTTTAAAGACCTTTTTCATCTCGATAATGAAGGATGTTCTGAAACGCAAAGATCTTGATAAAAGACCTCTTCTGTTTCCAATGTTTTTAAAGGCAACACAACTGCTCCGCTACAGAAGACACTCTTCAGCGTCTCAATTAGAAATGACAGCGATTAAATCTCCTTTTCTCAAAGGTGCGAATACTCTCGTTTTGCAGGAATAGATAAAATCTGCTCTCTTATTTGTTTTGAATAGTATTAATCCCGATGGGCTTGGGACACATTCCCGGCTTCCCACCATTTTGCGAACCTATCTCTAGCTGCGCAGTAAAACCACAAGGGTTTATACTGTCCTTTTCGATACAGACGAGCAAATAGTTTCTTTGTAGACAATCTAAACGCCTGTTTTATAATTTTTGCCCCCTCCAAATCCAATTTTGGGGTGCTTTTTTCTGATTGCACAACACCATAATGATTATTTCGCCTGCTTCTCTGAAGATGCGGAGAGTTCGCGGAGGGCTTTGTTTTTTACATGGTTAAAGATCTCTTTTCATGCACGTTATCTTTCTCTTCAGGATGTCCTTTCTCCCATTCTGGAAAATGGGCCTCCACATACTTTTCAATTTGTTCGATTCTCTGGGAGAGCAGTGATTCGGATTTGTGCGAAAAGCGTCAGTCGCCTGATCTGCACTCAACCACGCCGGCGTGATTCGACGTGCAATCAGGAAAAGGAACTGCCGCCGCACATGAGTCCACTGCTCTCCCAGAGAAATCGAACAAATTGAAAAGTAGTGGAGGCCCATTTTCCAGAATGGGAGAAGACATTCTGAAGAGAAAGATAACGTGCATGAAAAGAGATCTTTACCTGCTAGAAAAAACCAAAGACCTCCCGCGAACTCTCCGCATTCAGAAAGAAGCAGGCGTAAATAATCATTATGGTGTGTGCAATCAGAAAAAAGGCACCCCAAAATTGGATTTGGAGGGGGGCAAAATTATAAAACATGCGTTTAGATTGTCTACAAAAGAAACTATTTGCTCGTTGTATTCGAAAAGACAGTATAAACCCTTGTGGTTTTACTGCGCAGCTAGAGATGGTTCGCAAATGGGTGGGAAGCCGGGATGTTCCCCAAGCCCATCGGGATTAATACCTACTTCAAAACAATAAGGAGCAGATTTTAATCTATTCCTGCAAAACGAGGAGTATTTCGCACCTTTGAGAAAAATAGGAGATTTAATCGCTGTCATTGTTCTAAATTGAGCGCTGAAGAGTGTCTCTCTGTAGCGGAGCAGTTAGTGGTTGCCTTAAAAACATATGAAACGAAGAGGTCTTTTATCAAGATCTTTGCTTTCAGAACATCCTTCATTATCGTAGATGAAAAGGGTTCTTTAAAATTGAGTTAATGGATTTTGATCATGCTTCTCGCAAATTGGATGGGATTTATCCGATACTCAGCGACTGCTAAATGATCTTGAGTTCTGTTTGGGATAATTCAAATGTCAAAGAAAATCCCGAATCTTGCAATTTTGAAAAAATCTGCGATCGACCTAAAATACAAACCTGCTTCTCAAATCCAGTTCCCTGTGTAACTTCTGCTTCCAATCTCTGTGACTTTCCTAATTTTCCCTGGAGCGAAGGGACTTTTCTTCTTTCTCCCTGCGTCTCCATCACCCTCCCGTCTCCTTCCCCCCACTTAATTCTTTGCAAAAATACGTTTCTTTGGATTAAGTTCTAGCCTTTTTTAAAAACTCTTGAGGTAAAAAATGAGCGCATCATCATCTCCAGTTCTAGTTCTCGTCGTGAGCATAGTTTAGGTTGTAATCTTGTTCCAGAAACAGAGGCAGCTTTGAAAATGGGTAGTTTGAAAGAACTTGGAGCCAATGTCCCTTCGATGCATTCTGTAAGCGGTTATTGACAGAAAGCTCAGAGAATCTTTTAGAGGTCTTGCCGTTGGTATTTAAAAGCCTTGATTCTCAGATTTGTCCATTCAACAACGCAGAAAAAATAGAGCGAAGCTTCGAGAGGTGTGAATCCAAAAAGTTCCGATGCGATTCTTGGGTTCAAGCCAGGGGCCTCCTTCATCAACCGAATGCTCTTCGATGTTATTGCGAGCCTAAGGGATTCAAAGGAGACCAAAAAGGGGTAGCATGGGAAGGATGATTGAAGTTTTTAAAGTGGGCTTCTTTTAGATAGGAATTTTGCCTTAAATAAAGTTGTGTGCGATCTATGGTCTCTGCCGATACAAAGGAAGCGAGGACATAGCATCTATGCTCAACAATCCACATTACAAGGAACACTCCAAAAGATCTCTATTTAGCTGTCCACTATTTGGTAATTTATTTGCAGATGATTGTTAACCGATCCCCTTAAGCGCCTTCTGCAGCCTGTTATGGAAAAAAGCTCAGAAATACTTTTTGGTGAGGATGACTATATTGAAGGCCCAAGGGTATTGGTTCTTTGATCAACTCATCCAAAGGTCCTAAAACAAATAGGGATGATCCCTCAGAATGGGTAAAGAAATGGCGCGACTCCCTCGGTGGGGGCGAGGTGACTGTATGGAGCGGGGTTAATTAGAAACTGGGAAGAGAGAAATAAAGCTAATCTAAATGGAGACACTGGGGCATCCCCGCCAGCATCTCTAGTAATTCAGTGTCCATTTGAAGGTGATTTGCCTTGCTCTTGCTGCTGCTGCGATCGGCTTGGAAGACGAAGTTGTCCTTAACTTCCACTTCGATGGATAGCGTTTGTCGAGCTATCTTCGGGCCTGAGAGAAGTTGACGATCACCCCTTCAGCGATGTACTTACCGGCTGGATCGAGACGGTTTCGTTCCTTCTACGGAGCCGGGGGCGGCGATGATGCGGAGGCGATCGAGGCCGAGCGCCGGCGTGTCTTTCCATAATGTCTGGCCCTTCACCTGCTAGTGAAGTGATGGAGTGGCGAGCTGCAGCGCTTGGTAGCCAGAGATTTCCGAGACGTTCTTGCCAAAAGGAGGTAGGACATGATCAGCTGAGAGGAAGCGGCGGCATCGAGTGGAGCGTAACTTGCGGCGAGTTTGAGAGGCCTTTGAGGCGGCGGAGTCACTTGCTAATACAACATCCACCTCAATGAGCTCGTGTGGTGGTCAAAGGCATTTGCGAGCGCGTGTGTTCCGCTTAGTGAGATAATCCTACCGCCTCGTCAACAATACATACGCTCCCTCTGGATCATCATACACATATAATACCTCTACTATCTTCCGGATTCTGTAGTATGCACGACACACTTCCTTCTTCTTATCACGCTCCTTCAAACTCACGGGAAGTTCTCCTCACTAAGCGGAAAAGAGCGTGAAATTGCCTTACCTCAAAATACTTAGAGTGGGCGCGTGTGAGAAGCGAACGACCTCGGCGCGCCCTCAAAGGCTCTCAACTCCGCGCAAGTTAATACAGCTCCACTGCGATGCCGCCGCTTCCTCTCTTCTCGACTCATCGTGTCTACCGTCCTCTGTACTTGTGACACGTCTCGGAAATCTCTGGCTACAACGCATGCAGCTCGCCACCCTCCATCACTTCACTAGCAGGTGAAGGCGCCAGACATTTATGAAAAGCAACACGCCGCGCCGGCTCGGCCTCGATCGCCTCCGCATCCATCGGCCGCCCCCCGGGCTCCGTAGAAGGGGAAACGAAACCGTTCTCGATCCAAGCCGTAAGTACATCGCTGAAGGGGTGATCGTCAACTTCTCTCAAGCGCGCCGAAGATAGCTCGACAAAACGCATCCATCGAATGAAGTGAAGGACAACTCTCGTCTTCCAGCCGGAATCGCCAGCCAGCAGCAAGAGCAAGGCAAATTTCACCTTCAAATGGACACTGATATTACTAAGAGATGCTGGCGGGGATCCCCACGTCGTCTCCATCTAGATTAGCTTTATTATCTCTCTTCCCAGTTTCTAATTAAACCCTCATCCAGTTCACCTCGTCCCCACCGAGGGAGTTCGCGCCATTTCTTTACCCATTCTCAGGATCATCCCTATTTGTTTTAAGACCCTTTTGGATTGAGTTGCATCAAAGAACCAATACCTTGGCCTGCCCAAATTAGTATTCCTCACCCAAAGTAATTTCTTGTCTCTTTTTCCATAACAGGCTGCAGAAGGCCGTTAAAGGGTGCATCGGTTTAAACAATCTATCTGGCAAATAAAATACCCAAATAGTGGACAGCTAAATTAGAGATCTTTTGGAGTGTTCCTTGCTAATGTGGATGTTGCAGCATAGAATGCTATCTTCCTCGCTTCTTTGTATCGGCAGAAGACCATAGAATCGCACACAACTTTATTTTAAGGCAAAATTCTATCTAAAGAAGCCACACTTTAAAACTTCAATCATCCTTCCAGTGCTACCCCTTTTGGATCTCCTTGAAATCCCTTAAGGCCTACGCGAATAACATCGAAGAGCATTCGGTGATGAAGGAGGGCCCCTGGCTTCAACCCAAGGGTGTGATCGCATCGGAACATTTTGGATTCACACTCTCGAAGCTTTTCGCTCTATTTTTTCTGCGTTTTATTCTTGACGGACAAAATCTTGAGAATCAAGGCTTTTAAATACCAACGGCAAGACCTCTAAAATTAATTCTCTGATGCTTTCTGTCAAAACCGCTTTACCAGAATGCATCGATAGGTCCATTGGGCTCCAAGTTCTTTCAAAACTACCCATTTTCAAAGCTGCCTCTGTTTCTGGAAACAAGATTACAACCTAGAACTTATGCCTCACGACGAGAACTACAGAAACTGAGATGATGAATGCGCTCATTTTTGGTACCTCAAGAGTTTTAAAAAAGGCTAGACTTAATCAAAGAAAAACCGGTTTAATTTTTTTTGCAAAAAAAGAATAAAATTTAAAAAAGGGTTGGGGGGGGAGAGACGGGAGGGTTGATGTGGAGACGCAGGGAGAAAGAGAAAAGTCGCTTCGCTCAGGAAAATTAGGAAAGTCACAGAGATGGGAAGCAGGATTACACAGGGAACTGTTATTGACGAAGCAGGTTTAGTTATTTTAGGTCGATCGCAAGATTTTTCAAAAATGCAAGGATTTCGGGATTTCTTTGACATTTGAATTATCCCAAACAGAACTCAAGATCATGTTAGCAGCTCGCTGAGTATCGGAATAAATCCCATCCAATTTGCGAGAAGCATGATCAAAATCCATTAACCAATTTTTAAAGAACCCTTTTCATCTCGATAATGAAGGATGTTCTGAAAGCAAAGATCTTGATAAAAGACCTTCTTCTGTTTCCAATGTTTTTAAGGCAACCACTAACTGCTCCGCTACAGAGGACACTCTTCAGCGCTCAATTTAGAAATGACAGCGATTAAATCTCCTTTTCTCAAAGGTGCGAAATACTCTCGTTATTGCAGAATAATAAAATCTGCTCCTTATTTGTTTTGAAGTAGGTATTAATCCCGATGGGCTTGGGAAACATTCCGGCTTCCACCCATTTGCGAACCTATCTCTAGCTGCGCCAGTAAAACCACAAGGGTTATACTGTCTTTTCGATACAAACGAGCAAATAGTTCTTTTGTAGACAATCTAAACGCATGTTTATAATTTGCCCCCTCCAAATCCAATTTTGGGGTGCCTTTTTCTGATTGCACAACACCATAATGATTATTTCGCCTGCTTCTCTGAAGATGCGGAGAGTTCGCGGAGGTCCTTTGTTTTTTCTACAGGTTAAAGATCTCTTTTCATGCACGTTATCTTTCTCTTCAGGAATGTCTTTCTCCCATCTGGAAAATGGGCTCCACATACTTTTCAATTTTGTTCGATTTCTCTGGGGCAGTTGGATTGGGCATCCCTGATTGCACTTAATAAGCGCGTTTGGTTCGAGCGGCTCAAAAGGAACAAGCCGAACTAGACGCTTCGATTTTGCGGTGGGCTGAAGGACAAAGAAAACGACTTGAAAGTCCACTTTTTTTCTCTCCCCAGAGAAATCGAACAAATTGAAAAGTATGTGGGAGGCCCATTTTCCAGAATGGAGAAAGACATTCCTGAAGAGAAAGATTAACGTGCATGAAAAAGAGATCTTTTAACCTGTAGAAAAAACAAAGACCTCCCGCGAACTCTCCGCATCTTCAGAGAAGCAGGCGAAATAATCATATGGTGTTGTGCAATCAGAAAAAAGGCACCCCCAAAATTGATGGAGGGGGCAAAATTATAAAACATGGCGTTTAGATGTCTACAATAAGAACTATTGCTCGTTGTATCGGAAAAGGAACAGATAAACCCTTGTGGTTTTACTGCGCAGCTAGAGATAGGTTCGCAAATGGGTGGGAAGCCGGGAATGTTCCCCAAGCCCTCGGGATTAATACCTACTTCAAAACAAATAAGGAGCAGATTTTATCTATTCCTGCAAAACGAGAGTATTCGCACCTTTGAGAAAAGGAGATTTAATCGCTGTCATTCTAAAATTGAGCGCTGAAGAGGGCTCTCTGTAGCGGAGCAGTAGTGTTGCCTTAAAAACATTGGAAACAGAAGAGGTCTTTTATCAAGATCTTTGCTTCAGAACATCCTTCATTATCGAGATGAAAAGGGTTCTTAAAAATTGAGTTAATGGATTTTTGATCATGCTTCTCGCAAATTGGATGGGATTTATTCCGATACTCAAGCGAGCTGCTAACAGTGATCTTGAGTTTCTGTTGGGATAATTCAAATGTCAAAGAAAATCCCCGAAATCCTTGCAATTTTGAAAAATCTTGCGATCGACCTAAAATACAAACTGCTCTCAAATCCAGTTCCCTGTGTAACTCCAGCTTCCAATCTCTTTGACTTTCCTAATTTCCTGGAGCGAAGCGACTTTTCTTCTTTCTCCTGCGTCTCCATCACCTCCCGTCTCCTTCCCACTTAATTCTTTGCAAAAATACGTTTCTTTGATTAAGTTCTAGCTTTTTTAAAAACTCTTGAGGTAAAAAATGAGCGCATCTCATCTCCAGTTTCTAGTCTCGTCGTGAGCATAGTTTAGGTGTAATCTTGTTCCAGAAACAGAGGCAGCTTGAAAAATGGGTAGTTTGAAAAACTTGGAGCCAATGGCCCCTTCGATGCATTCTGTAAGCGGTTATTGACAGAAAGCTCAGAGAATATTTTAGAGGTCTTGCCGTTGGTATTTAAAAGCCTTGATTCTCAAGATTTGTCCATTCAAGAAAACGCAGAAAAATTAGAGCGAAAGCTTCGAGAGTGTGAATCCAAAAATGTTTCCGATGCGATTCTTGGGTTCAACCAGGGCCTCCTTCATCAACCGAATGCTCTTCATGTTATTGCGTAGCCTTAAGGGATTTCAAAGGAGACCAAAAAGGGGTAGCACTGGGAAGGATGATTGAAGTTTAAAGTGGGCTTCTTTAGATAGGAATTTTGCCTTAAATAAAGTTGTGTGCGATCTATGGTCTTCTGCCGATACAAAGGAAGCGGAGGAATAGGCATTCTATGCTGCAACAATCCACATTACAAGGAACACTCCAAAAGATCTCTATTTAGCTGTCCACTATTTTGGTAATTTATTTGCAGATGATTGTTTAACCATCACCCTTTAAGCGGCCATTCTGCAGCCTGTTATGGAAAAAGCTCAAGAAATACTTTTGGTGAGGATGACTATATTGCAGGCCAAGGGTATTGGTTCTTTGATCAACTCATCCAAAAGGGGGGTCCTTAAAACAAATAGGGATGATCCCTGCAGAATGGGTAAAGAAATGGCGCGAACCCTTCGTGGGGACGAGTGACTGGATGGAGGGTTAATTAGAAACTGGGAAGAAGAAATAAAGCTAATCTATGATGGAGACACTGGGGCATCCCCGCCAGCATCTCTAGTAATTCAGTGTCCATTTGAAGGTGAATTTGCCTTGCTCTTGCTGCTGCTGCGATTCGGCTTGAAGACGAAGTTGTCCTTCACTTCCACTTCGGATGATGCGTTTGTCGAGCTATCTTCGGCGCCTGAGAGAAGTTGACGATCACCCCTTCAGCGATGTACTTACCGGCCTTGGATCGAGACGGTTTTCGTTTCCTTCTACGGAGCCGGGGGCGGCGATGATGCGGAGGCCTCGAGGCCGAACGCGCGGCGTGTGCTTTCCGTAATGTCTGGCCTTCACCTGCAGTGAAGGGATGGAGGTGGCGAGCTGCAGCGTTGTAGCCAAGAGATTTCCGAGACGTCTTGCCCAAAGAGGAGGTAGGACATGATCGAGCTGAGAGGAAAGCGGCGGCATCGAGTGGAGCGTAACTTGCGGCGAGTTGAGAGCCCTTTGAGGCGCGCGGAGATCAGGATCCTTTTTGTCAAGCGAACCCTCTAAGTTGAGGGTAAGGCATTTCACGCTCTTTTCCGCTTTAGTGAGAGAGAACCTTCCGTGAGTTTGAAGAGCGTGAAGAGAAGTTGAATTCATCTCTCCT
>Ga0137417_1341287_pt1 | contig 10227 bp, 10 predicted proteins | sample CZODoug3_1_1_16f_FD_183081 | JGI IMG/M metagenome (GOLD analysis project Ga0137417, IMG submission 183081) | Vadose zone soil fungal communities from Angelo Coast Range Reserve, California, USA - CZODoug3_1_1_16fungal (PacBio error correction) | ecosystem: Environmental > Terrestrial > Soil >... | reverse complement strand
GTGATATTTACCCGGTAGTCAATGATGTCGCCCGGATGCGCCACCCACTGACCCCGACCATGAACTGGTAGTAAGGTTCAGCCCGGAACTGTCGCCCATGCGCCGTGAAACCGGCCAGCCCAGTTCCGCGCGCGACCAGTGGTGCTGAGATTCTGGCATTCCACAGGGCAATGGGTTCCCCATGGTCACAATCGGCACGATCAAATCGAAGCGCCCCAGGTTGGGATCGCAAACGCGAGGTGGAGTCTGCCACTTGTACGCCGAACCCTTCTTTCTTCAACAGGAGTGCAACGACGTCGGCGCATTGCTCGGCTGGTGCCTTCCCATCCGCCCCACACGATCAAACTTCTTCAAAACTTCTCAATTTAGCTCTCTCCTAAAAGTGAAATCGGTTTCAAGGGGCGGGGGCGTTCGCCCTGCGATCGGATCGCCACTGGCTGGCCATCGCTCCGCCATTCACGATCGCCTCATCACTCCAAGACGTCAATGCCAAATCGTCTGATGCCCGGTGCCTCTCGCGGAGATCAGCGCGGACGCCATCTCCGCAACCCAAAGCCCTCGGTAATCTCGATCGCCAAAACCATGGGTCCAGCGCAACGTCGCGCCATTGCCGTCCTTCCTAAATGGCGCACGGGACCCCCGAAAATGTTTGGGTCGGGTACCTGGAGCGTGCCTTCGGTTCCGTAAATCTCGATCGGACGTGGGAATGGCCCTGGACATCAAAGCTGGCGGTTCAAAATGACCACAGGACCGTTTCGAACTCAAGACACGCTGAAATATGTTTGAATCTCACGGGAAAACTCTCACCCTGACGCTCGCGCTGCGAAGTGCGTTGCGAAAATCTTTCCGTCCGCACGAACACAACCCGCGCGATCGAGCAAGCAAATCACCAGGGCTGTGAGGTAATAGGGTCCCATGTCAAAAACGGGACCGCCCGTTTGGTAGTAAAAGGCAGTTGGGAGGCCAGCGTTCAATGACCAGGCAAAAGGACCGAACGCCGTTCCCCGATCGGTTGCCCGATCGCCCTTCGTCGATTAGCTGCCGGCGGTCTGTTGACCAGCATCAGGAAGTGTCCGGCGCGCAACCGATCCGCCGCCGACGCGAGCGCGCTGGCCCAATAAGGACTCGGACTCGGCCACGATAAACCAGCGCTTCTCGCTATAGATGTGTTTGCCGCATCCACCGCTCGGAGACCCACGGCACATGGCCTGCGGAAGAGTGAGGTTGAGACGAGGTCCAGAACCGTCTTCAACAACGCCTGAAGGAGGAAGATCTTATGCGAATTCGCTGGGCGCGGGCTCGGCCGCAGCCGGTTGAGGTCGGCCAAACAAGATCTTCCATTTGCCTCAAAGAAATGAGAACAGCTCGAAGGTAGGCGGCCGCTGATTTAGCCTGCGCCGATGATGCCTGCTCGTAAGGAACTCTGGCGTTAATCATACTTTGGTCTTTCTGGAATGAACGCCCGCTATCTCGATGGACAGTCGCTTTACCCTGACCGCGCCGGAAGTTAGGCCGGCATGATGTGTTTCTGGCCATGAGGTAAAAGATGCTGCTGGAGCCAGCGTCAGGCTCACGAAGGCCAGCACCTTGCCCCAATCGGTCCCGTACTGGCCCTGGTACTGCATGATGCCAACGGCCAAGGATAAAGTGCTTCGTTGTTGATCATCACCAAGGCAGCAAATATTCGTCCAGCTTCCGACAGAGACAACACTCCACCGTAGCAGAGTTGGCCGGGACAATGGCAAGGTGATCTGCCAAAACATGCGCGGGTAACTGCAACCGTCGACAAAGGCCGCTTCAAAATAACTGTTGGGCAATTCGCCAAAAGCCCTGTAGCACACGATCGAAGCCCAGATTGAAAGCTATCTGCGGCAGGATTACCCCCCAATACGATCCAAGAGCCCAAGTCGCCACCCGAATAAAGACCGGCAGGACAGCAGTCGCAAACGGGAAGGTGAGTCCCAAAGCCAGGTAGTTGGGAGCCACCTCTTGCCCGCAAAGCGAAGATGCGCAGCACAAAGGCTGCCATCGAACTAACTAGCAACTTAGAACCACGGAACAAGGCTATAAAAGCCGGGTTGCCCAACATTGCCAAAAGCGGCGCTCATGCGATCGCACGTAGTTGTCGAACAGCCATTGGCGAGGCAGCCCGAGCATTGGTGCGGCAGCTCGCCCGAGGTTTAAAACCCGATGACCGTGGCCCAAAGCGGCAATAAGCAGAGCCGGAGGCCAGTAGCAGGATCAGCCAGCGTAGTATACAAACAGACCGAACGATTCTTTTCCATAGCTTTATCGCCCCTCTTTGGACGCATGAAGTTCGCTTATAGAAGACCATCACACACGCAGATCACGAAAGAGGCTCATCCCCGATTGCGCTGCCAAATCCCACTCGCATCCGTTGATGCCAAAATTGTAAAGGTAAGGAGACTGCCAGTTCGTCGATTGGATGGCCCCCCGTCGGTTAACGCGACAAAATAGCGAATGCCTGATGAACCCAGGATACTGAAGAAGAGCGAAAGCACCGCCACTGGGCGCACAGGGGCAGGACGATGCCCCATGTGGTCTGCAACGGTTGGCCCCGTCAATTTTGGCCGCCTCCAGCACCTCATCGCCTATCCCTGTCCCCGCGACGAAAAGCCCATGTGAAAGCCGAAGTACTTCCAAACCACCACACCAGCAGCGCCCAGTGCCCAACCCTGCGTAGCCAGTACCTGGGAGGCTTCCTGGCCAAACCAGCGATAAACCACGGCACCACTCCGTATTGCCGTCATACATGTATCGCCAGATCAATCCCGCTACGACTCGCCCAGGATGTAGGCAAAAAGAAGACGGCCCGGAAGACCACGCTGGAACGGCTCTTGTCCGAAAATCATTCAGCGCCAGCGCCAGGGCAAGCGGCACCTGGATGCACGCTAAACCAAGATGATGAGCAAATTGTTAACAAGGAGTGATAAATATCGGTCGTTCAGACCGCAGGAAATGTCCAGGCGACCCATTTTGGAGGGAGCCCATAACCGTTCCAGTTAAAAAAGCTGTAGTAAGCAGCTTCGACACCGCCAGGTGACAAGAGGGTAAAGAGCAAAGCGCCGGCGGCAAAAGAGGAGGCAGGTTGTCATTTGGCTCGAGCCCGAAAAGTCCTGCAGCCGCCGCACATGTTTGGTTTGGCCGCCCACAGTTGCTCCAACTGACGCGGCCTCGGCGAGACTGGGCAGGTCTTCCTGTACCTGCGAGGTGATGGTGGGTACTACTGTACTACTGGCGATCCCGTCGGGAGTCACTGGATCGAGGGAGAAGCCATAGGGTGCCTATCGTGAAGCCAGCTCCGAAGCTGAACGGCTTTAGGGTGAGTACGTTCGGTGTTGCGTGATAAAATCGCGGTACAGAAATAAGAATCCTTCGGGATGCGTCGCAGGCTGTTAAAGTCTATTTGACGAGGCCGAACGTCGGGCGGTACCGCAGCCCACTCGAATTATCCAGCAGCGACCAAACAAAATAGCCCGAATCTCGACACCCAGTCTTGAGCTTCCGCATGGCATGGATGTACTGATCAAGGATTCGATGCGCCGAGCGTCGTGAACTTTGCCGTCCACAGACACGGTGTCGTCGAAATAGGCGCCGTTTTCAGTAATGTAAATCGGTGGCAGGGATAAGTGTCGCGGAGCCAAAGCACACGTCGCGAAAACTTCTGTGGGTTGATCTCCCAGTCGAAACTGGTCCGGGGCATCTCCGACGGGGGCGCTACCGATCGAAAACCCAACAGAGCGTTGGAATCCCTTGGATGTAAGCGCGGTTATAATGGTTGATTCCCAAAAAGTCGATTTGTTTGCCGGATTATTTCAGATCGCCTGAACGCACAAAAGGTCCAATTCTGGAAGAATCCGAACGGGGTAAGCACACCGAAAAAGCGTCCTAGAAAGCAGTTATTCCAGAGAAGGTCATTGTGCCGTTCAGCCATTGCGGGCGGAAGCCTCCGAGCCATCCGCCGGCACCCCCCCGAAGCACGTTAAGCGTGTGCCTAGGCGCCACGCGGGTGATAGTGCGGAGCGCTTGCAGCGCGACGCCTTGGGCAGATTTAGGTATGGGTACGGCCCGAAACGCCTGCAGATCGGTTAAACCCGGTGCATGCACGCCCGAGCGTGTCAGGCACGCATAAACGAGGCTCGTTTAGCATAATCCAGTGTTTGACTCGATCGCCAACCGCTCCGCCGTCTGCACCGCATAGTCGCTAACCAGCCCCACCACGTCGCGGTGGCAAAGCCTCCCAAATCTTGGAGACTTGGGCAGATCCAGTGAAGAGCGTTGCAAACGGAGTTAGGCCACCAGCCATAGTTCATCGACCAACGATCGTAAAAGTCGAAGCCAGCCGCGTCGCCGGGCTACGCCCCCGGCAGCACTCTGACCAGAAATCGAGAGCGATACGCCTGGATGCCTAGATCGCCCATCAGCGCTATGTCTCTTTAAGCGATGGTAATGGTCGCAGGCCACTCACCCGTGTCGGCTCGCTCGACTTCCCGGCATGCGTGCAAAAACATCCAGATCGACGGAGCGCGTCCGCCCTCGCGGCGCTACCTCGATCTGATAACTGGCATGGCCGATTCCCCAAAGAACGTCTCGGTAGAGGGTTCAGACATAGTAAGGGCTTGTCTCAGGTTCAGCGATTCGCCAAGTCCTAAGGCTTATTCTGCTGCCAAGAGGCTTCGAGGCCTTGGCAGCCTTTCGGGCGTCGTGTTGCCGGAAGCCAGGTCGGCGCTCGCATCATTAAGGACCCGGCTTGTGTCTGGCCCTAACAGTGTCCATGGCGATCTCTTCCATGCGACTTGTCGATTTCCTGCGCGATCTGCTTGAGGAACGGATCTTGGATTGCATCGCGGTGCCTTTGACCGCCGGGATAAAGAGTCCTGGCGCCAGCTTGGTCTGGTATCCTTGGCTAACCAAACTTTCATGAAATCGATCGTTTCCGTGGGCGCTTCTTTCGTAACCAGCCAGCCGTCCAAACTCGCAAATAGGTCGTTGGCTTTGCCTTGCCTCCTTTAACTTCCGGGAAGAAAACCCAGACATACGCGGTTAGCGGGAGACCTTTAGTGCGCGAGTCAGCGCGCCTCAATCTAGATGCCCGGTACCCGATCTGGTTGAGCGCTGCGGGCACTCGACGGACCAGGTCTCCGACGAAAGTGGTTTGGGTTTTCTTCCCGGAAGTTAAAGAGGCAAAGGCAAAGCCAACGACTATTGCGAGTTGGACGGCTGGGCTGGTTACGAAGAACGCCCAAGGAAACGATCGATTCATGAAAGTTTGGTTAGCCAAGGATACCCAGACCAAGCTGGCCGCCCAGGACTCTTTATCCCGGCGGTCAAAGGCACCGCCGATGCAATCCAAGATCCGTTCCTCAAGCAGATCACCGGAAATCGACAAGTCGCCATGGATAGAGATCGCCATGGACCAGCTGTTAGGGCCAACACAGCCGGGTCCTTAATGATGCGAGCGCCGACCTGGCTTCCGGCAACACGACGCCGAAAGGCTGCAAGGCCCTCGAAGCCTCTTGCAGCAGAATAAGCCTTAGTGACTTGGCGAATCGCTTGAACCTGAGACAAGCCCTTACTATGTCTGAACCCTCTACCGAGACGTTCTTTTGGGGAACGGCCACTGCCAGTTATCAGATCGAGGGGCCGCCGCGAGGGCGGACGCGCTCCGTCGATCTGGCATGTTTTTTGCACGCATGCCCGGAAAGTCGCGCGAGCCGACACGGGTGACGTGGCCTGCGACCATTACCATCGCATTTAAGAGGACATAGCGCTGATGGGCGATCTAGGCATCCAGGCGTATCCTTCTCGATTTCCTGGTCACGATTGCTGCCGAGGGCGTACCCGGCCGAACGCGGTGGCTTCGACTTTACGATCGCTTGGTCGATGAACTGATGGCTGGTGACTAACTCCGTTTGCAACGCTCTTTCACTGGATCTGCCCCAAGTTCTCCAAGATTTGGGGGCTTGGCCAACCGCGACGGGTGGGCTGGTTTTTACGACTATGCGGTGCAGACGGCGGAGGTTGGCGATGAGTCAAACACTGATTATGCAACGAGCCCTCCGTTTATGCGTGCCTGGACACGCTCTGGGCGTGCATGCACCGGTTTAACCGGACTGCAGAGCGTTTCGGGTCGTGACCCATCACCTTAATCTTGCCCAAGGCGTCGCGCTGCAAGCGCTCCGCACACCACCCGCGTGGCGCCTAGGCACCAGCTTAACGTGCTTCGGGGGTGCCGGCGATGGCTCGAGGCTCCGCCGCAATGGCTGAACGGCACAATGACCTCTGGAATAATGCTTTCTAGACCGCTTTGTCGGGTGTACCCCGTTTCGGATTCTTCCAGAATTGAACTTTGTGCGTTCAGGCGATCTGGAAATAAATCCGGCAAACAATCGACTTTTTGGAATCACCATTATAACCGCGCTTACATCAAGAGGATTCAACGCTCTGTTGGGTTTTTCGATCGGTAGCGCCCCCGTCGGAGATGCCCCGACCATTTTCGGACTGGGAGATCAACCCACAAGGTTTCGCGACGTGTTGCTTTGGCTCCGATAACACACTATCCCTGCCACCGATTTACATTACTGAAAACCGCGCCTACTTCGACGACACCGTGTCTGTGACGCAAGTTCACGACGCTCGGCGGATCGAATTCTTGATCAGTACATCCATGCATGCGGGAAGCTCAAGACTGTGGTGTCGAGATTCGGGGCTATTTTGTTTGGTCGCTGCTGGTAATTCGAGTGGGCTTGCGGGTACCGCCCGACGTTCGGCCTCGTCAAAGTAGACTTTAACAGCTGCGACGCATCCCGAAGGATTCTTATTCTGGTACGCGATTTATCACGCAACACGGAACGTAACTACCCTAAAGCCGCTCAGCTTCGAGCTGGCTTCACGATAGGCACCTATGGCTTCTCCCTCGATCCAGTGACTCCGACGGGAATCGCCCAGTTTAGTACCAGTAGTACCACCATCACCTCGCAGGTACAGGAAAACCTGCCCGTCTCGCCGAGGCGCGTCAGTTGGAGCAACTGATGGGGCGCCAAACCAAACATGTGCGGCGGCTGCAGACTTTCGGGCTCGAGCAAAATGAAAATGCCTCCTCTTTTGCGCCGGCGCTTTTGCTCTTTACCTCTTTGTCACCTGGCGGTGTCGAAGCCTGCTTACTACAGCTTTTTAACTGAACGGTTATGGCGTCCCTCCAATGGGTCGGCCGGACAATTTCCTGCGGTCTGGAACGACCCGATATTTTATCATCTTGTTTAACAATTTGCTCATCATCTTGGTTTCAGCGTGCATCCAGGTGCCGCTTGCCCTGGCGCTGGCGCTGATGATTTCGGACAAAGCCGTTCCAGCGTGGTCTTCCGGGCCGTCTTCTTTTTGCCTTACATCCTGGGCGAGATCGTAGCGGGATTGATCTGGCGCTACATGTATGACGCAATTACGGGTGGTGGCCGTGGTTATCGCTGTTTGGCCAGGAAGCTCCCCAGGTACTGGCTAGCAGGGTTGGGCCACTGCGGCGCTGTGGTGTGGTGGTTTGGAAGTACTCGCTTTCACATGGCGCTTTTCGTCGCCGGGCGACAGGGATAGGCGATGAGGTGCTGGAGGCGGCCAAAATTGACGGGGCCAACCGTTGCAGACCACATGGGGCATCGTCTGCCCCCTGATGCGCCCAGTGGCGGTGCTTTCGCTCTTCTTCAGTATCCTTGGTTCATTGCAGGCATTCGTATATTGTCGCGTTAACCGACGGGGGCATCCAATTCGACGAATCGCAGTCTCTTACCTTTACAATTTGGCATCAAACGGATGCGAGTGGGATTTGGCAGCGCAATCGGGGTGAGCCTCTTCGTGATCTGCGTGTTGGTGATGGTCTTTCTATAAGCGAACTTTCATGCGTCCAAAGGAGGGCGATAAAGCTATGGAAAGAATCGTTCCGGTCTTTTGTATACTACCGCTGGCTGATCCTGCTACTGGCCCTCCGGGCTCTGCTTATTGCCGCTTTGGGCCACGGTCATCGGGTTTTTAAAACCTCGGGCGAGCTGCGCACCAATGCCTTCGGGCTGCCTCGCCAATGGCTGTTCGACAACTCGTGTCGATCGCCATGAGCGCCCGCTTTTGGCAGATGTTGGGCAACCCGGCTTTATAGCCTTTGTACGTGGTTCTAACGTTGCTAGTTAGTTCGATGGCAGCCTTTGTGCTGGCGCATCTTCGCTTTGCGGCAAGAGTGGCTCGCCAACTACCTGGCTTGGGACTCACCTTCCCGTTTGCGACAGCTGTCTGCGTCTTTATTCGGGTGCGCGACTTAGGGGCTCTTGGATCGTATTGGGGGGTAATCCTCCGAGATAGCTTTCAATCTGGGCTTTCGATCGTGTTGCTTACAGGGCTTTTTTTTGCGGAATGCCCAACGAGTTTTTGAACGGCCTTGTCGACGGTTGCAGTTACCCGCGCATGTTTTGGCAATCACCTTGCCATTGTCCCGGCCAATTCTGGCTACGGTGGGAGTGTTGTCTCTGGTCGGAGCTGAACGAATATTTGCTGCCCTTGGTGATGATCAACAACGAAGCATTTATCCTTGGCCGTTGCATCATGCAGTACAGGGCCAGTAGGGACCGATTGGGGCAAGGTGCTGGCCTTCGTGAGCTGACGCTGGCTCCAGCAGTCATCTTTACCTCATGGCCCAGAACACATCATCGGCCGGCCTGATTCCGGCGCGGTCAAGGGTTAAAGCGAACTGTCCATCGAGATAGCGGCGTTCATTTCCAGAAAAAGACCAAAGTATGATTAACGCCAGAGTTCCCTACGAGCAGGCATCATCGGCGCAGGCACATCAGCGCCGCCTACCTTCGAGCTGTTCATTTCTTTGAGCAAATGGAGATCTGGTTTGCGCCGACCTCAACCCGGCTGCGGCCGAAGCCCGCGCCCGCGAATTCGCATAAGATCTTCCTCCTCGAGCGTTGTTGGAAGACGGTTCCGTGGACCTCGTGCTCAACCTCACTCTTCCGCAGGCCATGTGCCGTGGTCTTCGAGCGGTGGATGCCGGCAAACACATCTATAGCGAGAAGCGCGGTTATCGGTGCCGAGTCCGAGGTCCTTATTGGGCTCAGCGCGCTCGCGTGGCGTGCGGATGGTTGCGCGCCGGACACTTTCTGATGCTGGTCAACCGCCCGCAGCTATTCGACGAATGGCGATCGGACCACCGATCGGGGAACGGCGTTCGTCCTTTTGCCTGGTCATGACGCTGGCATCCCAACCTGGCCTTTTACTACCAAACGGGGGCGGTCCGGTCTTTGACATGGGACCCTATTACCTCACAGCCTGGTGAATTTGCTTGGCTCGATCGCGCGTTCTGTCGTGCGGACGAAAGCATTTTCGCACGCACTATCGGCATGCGGCTATCGTCAGGGTGAGAGTTTTCCGTGGAGATTCAAACATATTTCAGCGTGCTCTTGGAGTTTTCGAAACGGTCTGTTGTCATTTTGAACGCCAGCTTTGATGTCCAGGGCCATTCCCACGTGCCGATCGAGATTTACGGAACCGAAGGCACTCCTCCAGGTACCCGACCCAAACATTTTCGGGGTCCCGTGCGCCATTTAGGGAAGACGGCAAATGGCGCGACGTTGCGCTGACCCATGGTTTTGGCGATCGAGATTACCGAGGGCTTTGGGTTGCGGAATGGCGTCCGCGCTGATCTCCGGCGAGAGGCACGCGGATCAGACGATTGGCATTTCACGTTTGGAGGTGATGGAGGCGATCGTGAATGGCGGAGGACTGGCCAGCCAGTGGCGATCGATCGCAGGGCGAACGCCCCGCCCCTTGAAACCGATTTCACTTTAGGAGAGCTAAATTGAAGGAAGTTTTGAAGGAAGTTTTTTGGATCGTGTGGGGCGATGGGAAGCCACCAGCCGAAGCAAGCGCCGACGTCGTTGCACTCCTGTTGAAGAAAGAAGGGTTCGGCTACAAGTGGCAGACTCCACCTCGGCGTTTGCCGATCCCAACCTGGGGCGCTTCGATTTGATCGTGCCGATTGTGACCATGGGAACCATTGCCCTGTGGAATCCAGAATCAGCACACTGTCGCGCGCGGAACTGGGCTGCCGGGGTTTCACGCGGCATGGCGACAGTTTCCGGCTGAACCTTATACCAGTCATGTCGGGGGTCAGTGGTGGCGCATCCGGGCGACATCATGACTACCGGGTAAATATCACATCCT
>Ga0137417_1450133_pt1 | contig 10239 bp, 12 predicted proteins | sample CZODoug3_1_1_16f_FD_183081 | JGI IMG/M metagenome (GOLD analysis project Ga0137417, IMG submission 183081) | Vadose zone soil fungal communities from Angelo Coast Range Reserve, California, USA - CZODoug3_1_1_16fungal (PacBio error correction) | ecosystem: Environmental > Terrestrial > Soil >... | reverse complement strand
GTCGTTTGGATTCCAACTGCTTGGAGCAGGACTCCAATTCAATATCCGTGACGTTCTGGATATGCTCAGCCCGCTGGGTACCACCGTGACGGGTACGAAGCTCTTTGCCGGCTCGCTGAACGTCAAAGTCCAACGGCGGAGTTCCATTGAGCCTCCTCGCTACACCAAGCGATCAGAGTCGGATCGCAGGGCGCGGATCGCTGCTTTCCCGATCGAGGGGCAATCGCGACGGTCGTTTCGTTTCGCAGCAGCCGCAATAGGGAGGGGAGCGGCACGTCCGGGTTATCCTACGCGATGCTGCCGACTCCGCACAAGGGGATGTTTACTTCCAAGGCGGACGAAAACCGGCCATAAAACCAGGAAAGACGTCTTTTTTTTTTGTCTCAGCCGGGCCACGCACTCCTTCGTGTTCGGACCCCCGCGGCCTTCAGTTTCGGTCGCTTGATTTCTTTGTAGTCATGCGGCGCGAGCCCTCGAGGAAACAGCGCCGCGCTACAAAAGCGATCTTGATCGCAAGGCGGTCCTTGACGCACAGCGCGATGTGCGGAGTCGGCGGGCCGTTGTAACAGAACCTCGTTCGGCCCTATGACCGTAATCCCTCTCGAGGTGCCTTTGCACGCCAACCTGGTCGCATGAAAAGTGGTCGGCATATCGGTCAGGGAGCTCGTCAGCGTGAGCTGGTCGAACCAGAACCGCAACCACGGGTGCAGGGACGGCTGGTGACGCTTGCACGTACGTAACTGAGCCTCGCCGCTGCCATCGAGCTCAGTCCTCGACACGTGAGCACGAAACGCCCGAGCCGTTGCCGGGGGTCGCGCCTCAGATCACACAACACGACGGCAATTCTCGCTTGTCGCCGATGCCGACTAGGTTCCTTTGTCGCTCGGCGTACCAATTGTCAAATGACACCAACCTCTCTCGCGGCGCGGAACTATGCGAAGGCGGTAGAGCGCGAGCTGCGTCCTCGCTCGTCGGTTTGACGGGAAGCCTACGGGATACATCCGAATCCTTGCTGGAAGTCTGCGTGTGCTTCGCACGTCGCCGCATTTGGCGAGCCGCAAATACGACGACTCGAAGTCGTTCTCGGACGAGCGTGGGCGCACCGATTCCGGCGTTGTGCCGACGTCGGCACAACCGAGATTGTGCGACCTCGCGATTGTGCGATGTCGTCGCGGAATCCTTTGCTCTGCGGGGTTTCCGGCCGTTGAGGTCGCACAATCCCAAGAGTCTCGCTCGGCGCTCCTGACCACGTGATCACGAAGTGAGGGAGGGAAGTGAGCCACCCCCGATCGGTGGGGCGTGCAGGGCAAGCGGCACGAAAGCTAGGAACACGGGTGGAATCCGGGCGGCCAGGTGGCCTGGGCCTCGCAGGTACAGGTCGCCGATGTCTGCCGCCGATCTCCTTCGCGCCGGCAGCGGCCACCTGGCACGGACTCGGATTGTGCCGGACCTATTCTCGCGCGGATCCCTTACCAGGCAGGCGATTCCACGTCCAAGAATTTCGGCCAAACCACGAGGTCGGCACAACGGCGCCTCGGCGCGGAACTTGCCTGATCAGGCGACTGGAGCTGCAGGCCGTCGCTGTTCAGGTCATGTAGCAGACGGCGATCGCGTTCGAGCCGTCTCGATCCCGGTAGGTCGGCCGAGCTTGCGTGTGACGGTGCGAGGTCGTTGGCTCTCGTGGTGCGCGGACTGAGTTCGGACCCGCCTCGAGAGGGCAACTCCATCCCAGCCGGTTACTGCCGATCTACCGACGTGCTTTGGTTGCTCCCGGAGAGCTCATTTCGACTCACTCGACAAGGTCGGCTTTCGATTTCGAGCACGATTCTGGACCTTGTCGCCCAGTGCCATGCCGCCGCCGGGGATCGCCCGTTGTAGCTGACCCCGAAGTCCGTTGCGGTTGAATCTCGTCGTGGCTGAGAAGCCGGCCTTCGTGCCGCCCTTGGCGGGTTTCGGGGCGAACTCGGGTGTCTCGACCTTGCAGGGTGACCGGTTTTTGTGGCGCGCGGGATGTCAGGTTTTCCGGTCGATGAAGAACTGCCCGTCGACGTGCCGGATGCCGGTCGAGGCCAAGCTTCAAATGTCGGGTGGCTGGCGGCGTCAGAAGAAGTTTCGCCGAAGCGGGATGTGATCGGTCGCGCATCGAGTTGTTCGTGTCGAATCGAGCCGGCCTGAATGGGTGGCCGTCACGCTGGAGTCCACCGGATCGGCGGCCATGACGATGCTCCGCCTCGATCTCAGTGAACGCCCGCGCACCTTGCTCACCATCAATGTGCTTAATGACGAACCCGAACGTAAGGAGGGGACGGGTCGACGGCCCAAGCGACCCGCCAATAGCCGGGGATCTGGATCTGCGTTCGGTCATCGACGCTCCTGTGGTTTGAGGGACTGCACAGAGGTTCTGTTTGGTGGCTCGGTACACTTTTCAGAACCAAGGGGCAATCGTGGAACCCGGCGTGACAGCTGCTGGCAAAATCAGGCACTTTCCGGTGCCCCGGTTCTTGCGAGGTAAACCATGGCCGACCGACCCCCGGCACCTGCGGAGCTCAGCAGCTGCGGTGCGCGAGGTCCTCGACCTGGTCGCCGACAAGTGGTCGTTCTAACCTCGTCGCCTACCTCGGCGATGGGCCGCGGCGATTTCACCGAACTCAAGCGCGCATCGAGGCATTCAGCCAGCGCATGCTCACCGTGGACCTGCGCGGCTGGGACACGGCGCGGCATCGTCGCCGCACCGTGTACAACCGTCATGGCACCCACGTCACCTACGCGCTCACCCCGATGGGCAAGCACGCTGCCTGCAAGGCCACCGCACCACTCATCGACTGGAGCGCGTGCAGCACCTACCGCGAATCGACGCCGCCCGCGCCCAGCTACGGACCACGCACACCCATCGCGCCTCGAGCTGGATTGCCGGCACGGCGACCTGCGCGCCGCGTGGCCCATGGACGAGCGGCGCGCGGGGCGTAGGTTTCGCTCGAACTGCGCGGCGCCCCGGCCAGTTCGTGGTTCGAGGCGACGCAGGATCCGGGGGAAGAGATGACCTGTTGGGCGTTGTCGCAGGCCGTCGGCAGTGGCACCGCGTGCGCGCGGCCACGATCTAGCCCGATCCGGGGAACGGGCCGCGCGCCTTTTGCCTGCTTCAGTTCCGGTGCAGGCCCACCAGGGTGTGGTCGGCCCCTGACTTGCGTTAGTCAAGTGATTTGGCCCCATCGTCGGCATGAATGTTGGCCCGGCGGGGTGGCTATTTTCTGGTGTTGGTTTTGCTGGTTCGCAGTCGGGTAGGACTGGGTGCCGGTTTCGAGGATGTGGGGCGTTTGAAAGGTGACGGCGGTCGACGATGGCTGCGACGAGGCGGGGGTCGGGGATACGGCACCCCATTCGCTGAAGGGCAGGTTCGTGGCGATGGGCGATGGAGGCTTGTCTCTCTTCGCGTTCGGTGATGATCTGGGAAAAGAGGGAAGTTCGGCCTCCGCGGGGTCGAATATTTGAACGTAGCCGAGTTCATCGGAGCAGGAGCAGGTTCCAGTCGTCCGGTAGCGGGCGACGACGCGGGATAGTTGTTTCTCGTCGGCGGCTTCGACGAGTTCCGTGACAAGTTTGCGCGGTGGTGGCGTAGCGGACGTGTGTGTGTTTTTTTCGCAGGCCCGCGATTCCGAGTCCTATCAGCAGGTGGGATTTGCCGGTCCCGAGTCACCGAAGCAGAAACGAACGGGTTCGCCGGCGTCGATGTAGTCGCCTTTGGCGAGTGTGTTTGATCAACGCCGCGGGTGATGCTGGGTGCGGGGCGTTCGATTTTTTGAAAACTCGGCGAGGCTTTTCAGGCGCGGAAGTGGGCTTGAGAGATGCCGTCTGGGTGCGTCGGCGGTCGGTTCGTTCGTCGACTTCGGCGCCAGGACTTCGGGCGGGGTAGCCGAGGTGGGTCTGGGCGTTGCGCAGGGCGATCTCGGCTAGGCGGGCTGGCTTGGGTTGCGCACGGTGGGTAGGTGCAGGTCTCGGGCAGCGACCCGATCGAGGCTTGCGCGGCGGTGTCACTCATCGTGGGGCAGTGGTCATGGCCGGGTCCCCGGTGAGCAGGGCGTCGTAGCCGGCCAGGCTTCGCGGGCAAGGCCGGTCCATAGCGGGGCCGAGGGCCCCGATCGGGATAACGTCAGCGATCGGTGGCGCTGTGCGGCGGGCGTCGATGAATGACCGATGGCCCGGTCCCAGCGTTGCCGCGCTCACTGCGGAGTGGCAATCGCCTCACCAGCGAGCTCGCGGGAAGCGTGCGATGCGCCAGCAGCACCTCGATTAAGGCTCGGGTCCCGGCCGCGTCACCGACGCGCTAGCACGCCACGGCGTCCCCAGTAGCGTTGGATGGGGTAAGGGGTGAACGCGCCTGGGGCTTTTCGCTTGCGCGAGCGCGGTCGCGCCGGCAACGCGCCCGGTTTGACCTTCAACACTTCCAAAATAAATGATCAGGAGGAAGAAACCTCGACGAAACTTGCCTACCGCGATCGTGACGGGCATCGCCTCGGGCCGTCGAGAGCTCCACAGTCCGGGCCGTAACCGGACCGGTACCCGCCGTACGAACCGGGCCGGGACGGAGTAACAGCTTGCCGGACCGCGATCCTGGGACCGGTTGTCCAACCCGGCCTGCAGCAAGCCGCGCGGCATCGAACACGTCGGTCGGTAAAGAGATAAGTGTGTCCCGCTCGGCCGTGAACGCGGCGCCGATTCGTGATCGGGCGGCCGTGATCACCCGGCCGTCATCGGCGGGCGTCAGCGGCGGCCCGATCAGAGCGTTTAGCTCGGCCAGAGACGCCACCTGCGGACCGGGACGGAGGTGCCGGCGTCGGAACGGGCCGATCTCACCCTCAACCCGCCTTTCTCAATGCGCCCCGACCAGACCGGGCGGCAGAGAACGACTCGAAACCGTAGTGGGCTTCGCGCAGCGCGGTGAACCGTTTCCGCCTCGGCCCGGTCCCGACCCTTGAGGACCCGTGTGACAGCCCGGTTTGAGGTTGGTCATAGCGGACCAAAGGACACCAGCGAGGATATCCTGGAAGGACATGACCTGCCAGGACATGCTCGCGGGGCGTTGGTCCGCTAGACAACTTCCAAACCGGTGTCACACGGGTCCTCAAGGGTCGGGACCGGGCCGAGGCGGAACGGTTTTCACCCAGCGCTGCGAAGCCCACTACGGGTTTCGAGTCGTTCTTCTGCCGCCCCCGGTGTGTCGGGGCGCATTGAGAAAGGCGGGGTTGAGGGGTGAGATTCGGCCGGTTTTCCGACGCCGGCACCTCGTCCCGGTCCCGGCAGGTGCGTCTCTGGCCGAGCTAAACGCTCTGATCGCCGCCGCTGACGCCGCCGATGATGCCGGGTGATCACCGGCCGCCCGATCACGATCGGCCGCCGCCCGTTTCACGGCCGAGCGGACACACTTATCTCTTTACCGCCGACGTGTTCTGCCGCGCGGCTGCTGCAGGCCCGGGTTGACAACCGGTCCAGGGATCGCGGTCCGGCCAATGCTATTACTCCGTCCGGCCCGTTTGTCGGCCGGCGGGTACCGGTCGGTTAACGGCCCGGACTGTGGAGGTTCTCGACGGCCGAGGGCGATCGCCGTCAACGAATCGGGGCGGTCGGCAAGTTCGTCGAGGTCTCTCTGGATCATTATTTGGAAGTGTTGAAGGTCAAACCGGGCGCGGTTTTGCCCGGCGCGAACCGCGCTCGCGCAAGGCCGAAAGCGTCAGGCGCGTTCACCCCTACCCATCAACGCTACTGGACGCCGTGGGTGCTAGCCGTGGTTGACGCGGCCGGGACCCGAGCCTTATCGAAGGTGCTGGCTGGCCGCAATCGCACGCTTCCCCGCGAGCCTCGCTGGTGACCGCGATGCACTCCGCCAGTGAGCGCGGCAACGCTGGACCCGGCATCGTCATCAATCGACGCCGCCCGCGACAGCGCCACCCCGATCGCTGACGTTATCCCGATCGGGGCCCTGGCCCCGCTATGACCGCCTGCGCCGAGCCTGGCCGGCTACGACGCCCTGCTCACCGGGACCCGGCCATGACCACTGCCACCCACGATGAGTGACACCGCCGCCCGGCAAGCCTCGATCGGGGTCGCTGCCCGAGACCTGCACCTACCCACCGTGCGCCCCCAAAGCAGCCCGCCTAGCCGAGACGCCCTGCGGGCAACCGCCAGACCCACCTCGGCTACCTCGCCGAAGTCCTGGCCGCCGAAGTCGACGAAAACGACCGACCCCGCCGACGGCACCAGACGCATCTCTGAAGCCCACTTTCCCGCGCCCTGAAACGCCTCGCCGAGTTCAAAATCGACCCGCACCCCAGCAATCACGCGGCCGTGATCAACACACTCGCCAAAGGCGGACTACATCGACGCCGGCGAACCCGTCGTTCTGCTCGGTGACTCCGGGACCGGCAAATCCCAACTGCTGCTAGGACTTCGGATCGCGGCCTGCGAACAAGGCCGCCGCGTCCGCTACGCCCACCACCGCGCAAAACTTGTCAACGAACTCGTCGAAAGCCGCCGAAACGAGAAACAACTATCCCGCGTCGTCGCCCGCTACGGACGACTGGACCTGCTCCTGGCTTCGATGAACTCGGGCTACGTAAAAATCGACCCCCCGCGGAAGCCGAACTCCTCTTCAGATCATCACCGAACCGAAAGAGAAAGCCTCCATCGCCATCGCCACGAACCTTGCCCTTCAGCGAATGGGGTGCCGTATTCCCCGACCCCGGCCTCGGTCGCAGCCATCGTCGACGCGTCACCTTCACGCCCACATCTCGAAACCGGCACCCCAGTCCTACCGACTTGCGAAAACCAGGCAAACCAACACCAGAAAATAGCCACCCCGCCGGGGCCAACATTCCATGCCGGACGAGTTGGGGCCAAATCACTTGACTAAACGCAGTCAGGGCCGGACCACCACCCCTGGTGGCCCTGCCAACCGGACTGAAGCAGCAAAGGCCGCGGCGGGCCCGTTCCCGGATCGGCCTTAGATCGTGGCCGGCGCGCACGCGTGCCCACTGCGGAGCGGCTGACAACGCCACAGGTCATCTCTTCCCCGGATCCCTGCGTCGCCTCGAACCACGAAAACTGGCCGGGCGCCGCGCAGGTTCGAGCGAACCTACGCCGAGGCGCCGCCTCGTCCATGGGCACGCGGCGCGCAGGTTCGCCGTGCCGGCAATCAGCTTCGAGCGCGCGATGGGTGTGCGTGCGTCGTATGCTGGCCGCGGGCGGCGTCGATCGCCGGTAGGTGCTGCCACGCTCCAGTCGATGAGTGGTGCGGTGGCTTGCAGCAGCGTGCTGCCCATCGGGTGAAGCGCGTAGGTGACGTTGGGTGGCATGACGTTGTACACGGTTGCGGTCGACGATGCCGTCGCGTTCCAGGCCGCGCAGGGTTCACGGTGAGCATGCGCTGGCTGATTGCCCTCCGATGCCGCGCTTGAGTTTCGGTTGAATACGCCGCGGCCCATCGCCGAGGTAGGCGACGAGGTAGAGGACCACCTTGTCGGCGACCAGGTTTCGAGACCTCGCGCACCGGCAAGCTGCTGAGCTTCCGCAGGTGCCGGGGGTCGTCGGCCATGGTTTACCTCCGCAGAACCGGGGCACCGAAAAGTGCCTGATTGGCCAGCAGCTGTCACGCCGGGTCCGATTGCCCCTTGGTTCTGAAAGTGTACGAAGCCACCAAACAGAACCTCTGGTGGCAGTCCTCAACCACAGGAGCGTCGAATGACCGAAACGCAGATCCAGATCCCCGGCTATTGTGGCGGGTCGCTGGGGCCGTCGACCCCGTCCACTCCTAGTCGGTTCGTCATTAAGCACATGATGGTGAGCAAGGTGCGCGGGCGGTTCACTGAAGATTCGAGGCGAGGCCATCGTCCATGGCCCCGATCCGTGGACTCCAGCGTGACGGCCACCATCAGGCCGGCTCGATCGAACACGAAACAACCTCCGATGGCGCGACGATCACATCCGCTCGGCCGACTTCTTCGACGCCGCCAGCCACCCGACATTGAGCTTCGCCTCGGACCGGCATCCCGGCACGTCGACGGGCAGTTCTTCATCAGACGGAAACCTGACCATCCGCCGGCAGCCACCAAAAACCGGTCACCCTGCAGGGTCGAGACTACCCCGAGTTCGGCCGCGAACCCGTCAACGGGCGGCACAAAAGGCCGGCTTCTCAAGCCACGACGGATTCAAACCGCAACGATTCGGGGTCAGCTTACAACGGCCGATCCCCGGCGGCGGCATTGCAACTGGGCGACAAGGGCCAGATCGTGCTCGAAATCGAAGCCGACCTCGTCGAGTGAGTCGAAATAGCTTCTCCGGGAGCAAACCCAAAGCACGTCGGTAGAATCGGCAGTAACCGGCTGGGATGAATGCCCCTCTCGACCGGCGTCCGAACTCAGTCCGGCGCACACGAGAGCCAACGACCTTCGCACCGTCAGCACGGCAGCTCGGCGACCTACCCGGGATCGAGACGCTCGACGCCGATCGCCGTCTGGCCTACATGAACGTGACAGCCGACGGCCTGCAGCTCAACAAGTCAGCCTGATCAGGCAAGTTCGCGCCGAGCGCCGATTGTGGCCGACCCCTCGTGGTTGTTGCCGATCTGGGACGTGGATCGCCTGCCTGGATAAGGGATCCGCGCGAGATAGGTCGGCACAATCCGAGTCCCGTGGCCAGGTGGCGCTTGCCGGCGCGAAGTTGAGATCGGCGGGCAGACATCGGCGAACCTTTTGTACCTGCGAGGGCCCAGGCCCCCTGGCCGCCCGGATGTCCACCCGTGTCCTAGCCTTTCGTGCCGCTTGCCCTGCCACGCCCCACCGATCGGGGGTGGCTCACTCGCCTCGGTGACTCGGATCACGTGTCAAGGAGCGCCGAGCCGAGACTCTTGGGATTGTGCCGACCTCAACGGCCGAAAAACCCCAGAGCAAGGGATTCTCCGCGGCGACAATGCGGGGCACAATCGCCGAGTCGGCGGAACACATCTCGGTTGTGCCACCAGGAATACGTGTCAGCAACCAGCGTCCGAGGAATTCCGGTATCGCGCCTACGTGCTCGGTCCGAAAGAACGACTTCGGAAGAGTCCGGTTACGGTTATGCCGCTCGGAGCCAAATGCGGCGACGTCCCGCGAAAAGCACAACGCACAGACATTCAGCCAAGGAATTCGGGATGTCCCGTAGGCCTTCCCGTCAACGCACCGAGCGAGACGCGCTCGGCGGCTTCTACGCCCTTTCGATAGTTCCGCGGACGCGGAGAGAGGTGGTGGTCATATTTGGAACAATTGGTACGCCGAGCGACAAAGGACCTAGTCCGGCCCTCGGCGACAGCGAGAAATTGGCGTCCGTGTGGGGTTTGTGATGCTTTGAAGCCGCTCTTGAGCCGCCCGGGCACGGACGGCTCTGCGGCGTTCGGTTCGAACTTGCAACGTGTTCCGAGGACTGAGGCTCGAATGGGCCAGCGGCGAGGGCCTCCGAGTTTATACCGTACGTCTGGCAAAGCGTCCCAAGCCGGTGAACCCTGCACCTCTACGGTGTGAGTGTGCGTCCGCCCTGGTTCGACAGCTTTTCCCGCTGACGAGCTCGGCTGACCCGATGATGCCCGACCACTTTCATGCGGACAGGTGGCGTTGCAAAAAGGCACCTCGAGAGGATTACGGTCATAGGGCCGAACGAGGTTCTGTTACAACGGCCCGCCGACCTCCGCACATCGCGGCTGTGCGTCCAAGGACGGCGCTTGCCGATCAAGATCGCTTTTGTAGCGCGGCGCTGTTCCTCGAGGGCCTCCCGCGCCGCCATGACCTACAAGATCAAGCGACGAAACTGAGGCGCGGGGGGTCCGACACGAGGGAGTGCGTGGGGGGCCCGCTGAGGACAAAAAAAACGTCTTCCTGTTTTTATGCCGGTTTCGTCGCCTTTGGAAGAAACGTCCCCTTGTGCGAGTCGGCCAGCATCGCGTAGGACTAACCCGGACGTGCGCTCCCCTCCCTATTGCGCTGCTGCGACGAACGACCGGTCGCGATGCCCTCGATCGGAAAGCAGCGATCGCGCCCTGCGATCCGACTCTGATCGCTTGGTGCTAGCGAAGGAGGCTCAGATGGACTCCGCGTTGACTGACGTTCAAGCGAGCCCGGCAAAGAGCTTCGTACCGTCACGGTGGTACACAAGCGGCTGAGCATCCAGACGTCCACGGATATTGATTGGAGGTCCTGCTCAAGCAGTGGATCACGGACA
>Ga0137417_1467891_pt1 | contig 10296 bp, 12 predicted proteins | sample CZODoug3_1_1_16f_FD_183081 | JGI IMG/M metagenome (GOLD analysis project Ga0137417, IMG submission 183081) | Vadose zone soil fungal communities from Angelo Coast Range Reserve, California, USA - CZODoug3_1_1_16fungal (PacBio error correction) | ecosystem: Environmental > Terrestrial > Soil >... | reverse complement strand
CGCTAACAGGAGGGCTGCGGACTGGCGTGATAAAGTTTCCGCCATCACCCGCCCAGCACTTTCAAGTGGCACTGTCCGCTTAACGTGGTCCGAGCTGGACCCATTGCTCGATTCGAGATCCAAGGCCGCACGCCGCCGTGCCGCCGCCTCGAAAAAGGCATCAATACACGTGCATTCGCGCGCAAGCGTCTGATGGGCTGGGTTTGCGACATATGAACACGGCCCACCGAAGTGCTCGAGGCCAACGAGATCAGGCACCCTCGCGACGTGTGCGGCCCAGAGCGCACTGTAAAGGCCGGCGTCCAGACGGCGCTGGTACAGTCATTGCCCGTCAGTGAGACCTCGCAACAAGATTCATATCCCTTCGGTTTCTCTCTGCCGGTCCAATTCATCGACCTCGTGCGACCACAACCTGCATCTCTGCCGCTATCTGTTACCTCTTCCTCGCGTAAGGAATGTCTGATCGACAGAAGTCGCAGCGTTGTCGCGAGCGTAGACACCTATAGCGCGCGCGTGCCGAAGCCGACAGACCTAGCTCGACCGTTTGTAGTGCGGCTCGCGAGTGTATTCTCTCTCTCTTGTCTCCTACGACACAACCCACCGTCTTACCGCACGACGCCGCATTCTTGGTCCCAGGCGCGCCACTGCAGAAGTCATTGACAGACGCCGTCCTCGACGATGTGCCGACGCGAGCGACCGCGATTAGACAAGAGCCCTCTACGGTTGGCCGGAATCGAGGAGGTAAAAAGTGGACTCCGGCGCCTGTGCTGTGCTTCCTGCGTGCACTATCCGCGAGCCGAGCGTGCTCCCGGAAAATTCGCAAGCGAGGACTGCCAACTACCAGATATCACCATCCTTTAATATGATCCGCCCAGTCTCCGCTGGGGGCTGCGGCCGTATTTGTGAGACGTGCGGACTAATGCCGACGTCGGGCTCGACTGGATCGTTGCCCGCCATGATCTAGATCCGTCTCGTCACTGAACGAGCGATAGTGTCTCTTCGATCTCGGAGCGGAATGACGTCTCTCCTCATGGACGAACGTCTTGCCGTCAGAGATCAGAAAAACTGAAGGTCCGGACTCTGCCGGCCGGTCCGATTGTTGGATATAAATCTCGCTTGAGTATGCCTGAAGAAAGGCTATACCAAACACGACTTGAAGCTGAGTAAGCAGTGCCTACAGCATCCTTGCGTTCTGTCCAACGAGGCTCGATTCCTGGATGCCCGAAGCCGATTGCCGATGTTCTCCTTCATCGATTCGTAATAGTATGGCGAAGTCTTTTCCTTATTAAGTGGCGACGAGTCTTCGGTGAAGGACAGTTTCTCCCGAAGCGTCTTCAACGCGCCGCCCCAGGCGATGACTGGTCAAGCATGGTGTTTGACCGTCTGCTCTTGCTGGGGAGCCGGCTTGAAGACGCTGAAGTTCTCGAATCGGTAAGAGGGAAAGACCGACCTGCCTTTTACAGCGGCGACCTGCAGTTCCCCCATCACGAACGAGGCTCTCCACCGCCCGTATCCATTTGCGCCGCCTAGCCGACGATCAGCCGCCTTGTTGACCCACTCGTGATAGAGGAAAATCAATTGCATTCTTGAGCGCGCCTGAAGTCCCGTGGTTGTATTCGGACGTAACGAAACGTAGGCGTCGAAGGACGCGATCGTCGCCGACCAATCCTTTGTGTGTTGATGGTTATACTGGCCCATATTGGCGACATCGGCTCATCGAGGAGTGGCAGTTGAAGTCTTGATGTCCACTAGTTCAAAGTCGGCGTCGCGACGCCTGCGCGATTTCGTAAACCCATTTGGCGATGGCCTCGCCCGTTGCGACCGGGCCGTGTGCTTCCGAGGATGATGGCAATCTTTAAACGATGAATACCTCCCGTGCTGTTTCCGTTAGCAAAACAGTATCTTTATCGTGAACCGGTTAAAGATTCATCGTTCGTTGCGTCTTCCCCACGCGACGACGCCCGTGACGATTAAAAGAATAATCGCCATCAAGGGGCTTCCGCCGACGATGAAGACGGCGTCGCAACGGCGCAAATCATGATCCCGCGAGCATCAATGCGCCCAATCCGCTGGTGCGGGAATCAAAAGCAGAAACGCGCCTGACACTTCCAGCGTTCCTGTCAGGTAGCGAACCACTGCCCGAGGCCGATGGCCTAAAACAGCCAACCAGTTGCGGATTTCCCGACAGTTTCAAGTACCCACATCAGGAACATTCCGGCGGCGGCGATCTGCAAAACCCACAGTACGACGTTCACGATCTTCGCGGTCGAACCCGAGCGACTGCCTGTCCTCTGTTAATACCTGGCATACTTACACCCTTCCATGTTCGATCATTCAATCGTTAATCGTGCCATCCTGCCATGGGCGTAATCCTCAATCGCCTGACGATTTCCTCCTGTGTGTTCATCACAAAGGGTCCGTAGCGCGCGACTGGTTCGTTTAAAGGCACTCCGGCGATGAGCAACACTTCGAGCGTAGCCTTCGCATCCGCCGGATTTTCGATACTTACTTCGTCGCCGTCCTGTGGAACAGAACCATCTGCCCGTCCTGAGCGCGCTCGCCCTCTGCGCCAAACAACCCGTCTCCCTCACGACGTAAGCGGAAGCCGTTGTACGCGCCGGGCACCTGTTGGGTGACCGCACCTCCGGCTCAATCCTGTAATGCAGGTAGATGATCGGTGTGCTGTGTTTCAACGACCGCTTTCTCACCCATCGCTTCGCCGGATCACACTCACGTCACGAGGCCATCGCCGAAATCGCCTCGGGATTTCGAATTTGGAATCTCCTGGTAACGCGGTGTCGTCATCTTGTCGCGTTTGGCAGATTCACCCACAGTTGGAAGGCATGCATTCTCCCTCCGTCGCGCGCGAACTCACGCTCGGCATCTCTGCGTGGATCACGCCGATCGGCGGTCACTCACTGCACGTCACCCGCCCTCAGGCGTCCGGCGTGTCCCCGAGAATCCCTATGTTCCATGTCCCTGCCTGCAAGTAGGTCACGGTCTCGACTCGCGATGCGGGTGATCTGGCGCGCCCTTCGCTTCTCCGGCGCAAGTTCAATTGGCCCCATCTCATCAAGTAACAGGAACGACTCAAACTCGGAAAAAAAGCTGGCTTGGGGAACGGGCGGCGTACGAGAAAGCCGCCTCCCTCCAAAGTCTCTATGCTGTTCACGACTCCGGAGACCGTGCGGCCTTTCCCGCGCGATCTCTCATTTCTCATTGCTTTCTCACTCATCGACATAACATCTCCTCTATTTACTTCTATGCTTGTAGGGGTGCCCTCCGTGGGCGCCCCGATTCGGTTCAACGGGCGCCCTCGAATGAGCCCCTACACGATTTTCTAACGTACGCTGCCGCCTCATAGCCAATCTTTCTTCAACAGGCCGATGAGCGCCTTACGTTCCTTGATGGTCAGGGAGGCGGACGCGAGTCGTTCCATGTCGGCGGCGTGATCGGGCGTAGACACGCGTGGCCAGCTTCCGGCCTTCTTTCGTCAAATGAACTATCCTCGCCCGCCGATCAGTGCCGTGCGCGTGCCGCTCCACCAACCCTTCGTTTCTAAGCGGTCACTGCGACTGTGATCGAGCCGCTCGTCAGCAGAACTTTTTTTCCGATCTCGTTAACGGGCAGCGGACCTTTGTGCAGCAGGCTTCGAGCACGCGAGTCGCTGCCGCACATCTCCAGCTCCAGGATGCTCTTTTCGCGTAGGCAGAGCCGCATGCGCCGCCTTCCTCAACACCAGGAAAACGGAACGCCAGTTCACCTGTCAACGATCCAGTTTATCTCCACTCATCTTTTAATACCTTGATGTCAAGATACTTTATTGAAGGTAGCTGTCAAGTGGTCTGAGGCGCATCTGCTTCGGCCAGGACTTTGTGGCCGTGCATATACAAAAGCTCTCGCTGTGTGTTCTGGATGTTAGGTGCCAACCGTCTGCGATAGCAGGCGAAAGCGTAAAACCTGGGGCATGGCCCAGTGTAAGTTGCCCCACATCGTAGTTTGCGAATGGTGCCGTGTCTAGGCTTTTTCTATCGTTCCAATAACTCTTGATTCTCTCAGCCAACATTGGGAATGGCACGTATTCCGCCGTCGCCCCGCCGCGCCTTAACAATTCAACCATCCGCATCGCTCCGTCAGCTTCTCGTGTGAACCAGAATTGTCGAAGCACGCTGTAGCTCGGAATGTTCGCTGAAGCCATGATGCTACTGCGTAAACCCGTCCGTTCATCATCAGTCGAGTCAAGTTGTAATGTTCGGGATGTAGATCGTGATCGAGGAAAATGGCGTCGTAGAATTAGCGCTCAGAAGTTCTTGTGCCGAGTTACGTTATCCGCGATGTCTATAAGTCTCCTCTAGCGAGCTTCGAACCATCGGTGCGGCGTTCATCGTCTCCAGGAGGAAAACTCGGATCTATGTCGATCGACTTTGTAGTTTCAAACCGAGCCGAGTCAGAAGTTTGTGCAACAAACTCATACGAGTTTCTACGTTCCTCGGATACTTGGACCGACACACACACCCTTTGGCAGAAGCCTATTTCTGATTCGGAAGAAAATATACATACGGTTGCGCTGAGACACTTTGCCGTAAATTGGGGTATGTCCTGATTTAAGAGTGATCATCCATGTAACTGAGGTCAACTACCGAGAGCATAGCGACTCCGGTTCGCTTTACTCAACTTTTTTAGTCTTCATGGCTTAGAGTATCCCGCAGTTCATCGGCCGCAGGAAGTGATGAGCGGTTGAGCCTTGCGTATCGGCCAGGTCGCTACCGCTGCTTTCTGTAGTTGAGTGGTCGTGTACCAGCCAGTCGCTACCCCCGCTGTTCTGTAGTTGAGTGGTTGTGTACCAGCCAGGTCGCTACCGCTGCCTGTTCTGTGTTTGAGTGGTCGTGTACCAGCCAGGTCGCTACCCGCTCCTGTTCTGCTTTGAGTGTCATTCACCCTGAGTTGCCGGGGTGGTCGCTATGGATGCTTTCTGGCTTAAACCGGCATTACAAAATCATTATACGGCCATTCGCGACATATAAAAACCACGCGAGTTACTTTCAAAAGTCGAATGCTATAATCCAACGCTTGATGAAATAGTTTCGCAGACAAGGCATATTGGAAGACTTTCCTCTACGCTAACTTCCATGAATAAGGCCACAGAATCTCGCAAGTAATGTTTGACCATCTTGAGGAAACAACTGCCGCGGAGAGTGAGCAGAGAGAGACCGCGAACGCTGTTGTTTGTGAGTATTGCTTTGGCACTGGTACCAAACTCGATCCCGCCAACGCGTGCCCTGCCCTGCCGGACCCCAGATCTTCTCGAAAAAAATCCTGGCGCGAACACATTCCACCGAGATACGCATTGCACCTCGATAATTTAAAGTGGAGCAGAACAGTCGCCCAACATCGCATTCCGTTACGCGTGCCGTTTGGTGTGGATTATCCTGCGGTCGATCGGGCTTAATCTTTATGGGGCCCGCGGGAGTAGGCAAGACGCTCTCGCTGTGGCTATCATCCAAAGGCTTACTTGCCAAAGGATTCGCGTGTCGCTTCTCTGAATTTCTCCTTCTCAAGGAAATCCAGGACTCCTACAACCCAACCTCCCAGTCGTCCGAATTACGCGTGCTTGCGCCGATTTATACAGCAGATGTGCTGGTCCTCGATGAGTTGGGCGCAACAGTTCCAACTGACTGGGTGCGCGACGAGATGTACCAAACATCAACAAGCGCTACAACGAAAGAAGCTTACGATATTCACCACCAACTACCTGGACGAGCCTCGTATCGTGAAAACCGACGAAACAGACGCGAATATCGCACATTTAGCAAAAATATTCTGATCTTTTCGCAAGATGACTACGTTGGAAGAACGTATCGGCACACGTTTACGGAGTGTCTTTACGGAAATGTGCCACGAAGTGAAGATTGAAGGCGAGGATACCGGCAGTACTCTGATAAGCGAGGCTTTGATCGGCCAGAATTTGATATGTCCGATATGCTTTAGCTTGTCGTTTCCACAAACTTCTACATCGCGACAAGCTAAAAAAGCATATCGGACTCTGCATATCGGACATTTGAAAGAGATCATTTCGCTAGCTTTGAATGCCAAACGCACTGACATTCACAAAATTCTGATAATCGGGTCGGGTCCAATCGTCATTGGTCAGCCTGCGAGTTTGATTATTCCGGTACTCAGGCATGCAAGGCTTGCGGCAGAGGGCTACGAGATCGTTTTGGTGAACTCAATCCAGCAACGATCATGACCGACCCTGAGAGGCTGACATCACGTACATTGAGCCCTCACAGTTGAGTGCTTGACCGAAATAATTCGTCGCGACGTTCCGACGCGTTGTTGCGACAGTGGTGGACAAACGGCCCTCAACCTGGCGATTGCGCTTTCTGACGCCGGCGTCCTCGAAGAGTTTGGCGTTGAAATGATTGGCGCTAAGCGAGAGGGCCATTAAGGTCGCGGAAAACCGGCCTGCTCTTCAAACAGGCAATGGATGAGCCGGCTTACAGATGCCCGAGGGTGGGTTTGCGCGATCGTGGGACGAAGCTAAGAGATCGTCGCGCGAAACAGGCTATCCATCGATCATCAGACCGTCGTTCACGCTGGCGGCGCCGGTGGCGCACTGCTTACAATCCTGAAAGTTTGAAGAAATCATTCGCAGCGGTCTGCAGCGTCGCCAATTCAAGAAGTCCTGGTTGAGGATCGATTCTAGGATGGAAGGAATTTGAACTGGAGTAAGCGCGATCTGGCAGAAACGTTGTGATTATCTGCTCCATTGAGAACTTCGATCCGATGGGGGTTCACACAGGCGATTCGATTCACGGTGGCTCCGGCGCAGACGTTAACAGATCGCGAGTACCAGGTAATGCGCGATATGGCCATTCGCGTAATTCGCAAGGTGGGAGTAGAGACTGGTGGATCTAACATCCAGTTGTGGCGTGAATCCAACGAACGGCGAGGTTCGGGTGATAGAAATGAACCCACGCGTTTCTCGTTCTGTCAGCTCTGGCTTCGAAAGCTACTGGTTTTCCGATCGCCAAGATCGCGGCCAAACTTCAATCGGTTACACGTTGGATGAAATTCCCAACGACATTACAAAAAAGACTCCTACTTCATTCGAACCGACGATCGATTATGTTGTGGCCAAGATTCCAAATGGGACTTTGAAAAGTTCGCGAAGCAGAAGACGTGCTTGGAACGCAGATGAAGTCGGGGGTGAAGTGGATGGCCATTGGTCGCACTTTCAAGGAGGCCCTCTTCAAGGGTCTGCGTTCATTGGAAGCAGTGAAGCCGCTGCGTCTCGAGACGTGTCTGACGACGAACTGCAGCGAAAACTGGCCCCGGCCAAATCTCAGCGCTTTTCCTACATTACTTACGCTTACAACATGGGTGGCCGATAGAGGAAAATTACAGGCTCTCACTGAATTGATCCGTGGTTTCTGATCAGATAAAGCAGGTTATGGAAATTCAACGCGATCTCGAGGCCTTACGCTTGAGAATCTCGCCGGAAGTTCTCCGCGCGTTCAAGGAGGTGGCCCTTTCAGATCGACGTTTGGCTTATCTGACGAGTCGCCCGAATGAAGTGCGCACCTATCGCAAAATGCTGGGTATTGTTCCAGTGTACAAACGCGTCGACACCTGCGGCGCCGAGTTCGAATCCTCACGCCATATCTTTACTCAACTTACGAAAACCGAAGACGAGGCGGGTCCGACCGATCGCCGGAAGATCATGATTCTTGGCTCCGGTCCAAATCGGATTGACAGGAATAGAATTTGATTATTGCTGCTGTCATGCTTCGGTTTGCGCTGCATGAAGCCGGATTTGAAACATAATGGTCAACTGCAATCCGGAAACGTATCAACCGATTACGACACCTCCGATCGCCTCTATTTTGAACGCTGACGTTTGAGGAAGTGATGAACATCATCGACGTTGAAAAACCCGAGGGCGTGATCGTGCAGTCGGCGGCCAGACACCGCTAAACCTTGCGATGCGTTTACAAAAAGCGGGTGTAGGGTTATCGGGACTCGCCCTGATTCGATCGATTTGGCGAAGATCGCAAGAGATTTGGGTCGCTGTGAAGGAAGCTCGAATACCCCAGCCAGAAAACGGAATGGAGCGTCGGTTGATGAAGCGCGCCAAGTTGCCGTCGCATTGGTTATCCGTAATTGTGCGCCCAGTTATGTGCTGGGTGGACGTGCGATGGCGATTGTTTATGACGAGGAAGGTTTGGAAAAGTACGTGCGCAGGCAGTCGGATTTACTCCGATCGGGTGCTGATCGACAAGTTTCTCGAGCGGGCAGCGGAGTTTGACGTCGACGCACTGGCAGATGAAACGGCTTGTGTGATGCCGGCATCCAGGAACACATCGAGGAAGCGGGAATTCCATCGGGCGACTCCTCCTGCGTGCTGCCCCCGATTCGCATCGACCCGAGCACCTGAAACCATGCGCCACTACACGCGCAAATTGGCGCGCGCGCTGTCTGTGACTGGACTGATGAACATCCAGTTCGCATTACAGACCATCGTGTGTATGTGCTGGAAGTAAATCCGCGCGCTTCGCGAACTGTGCCGTTTGTTTCCAAAGCGACTGGTGGTACCTATTGCCGGATCGCACACTGGTGATGGCGGGCAGAAGCTTCAGGATTTAATTTGCCGGAAGAACTGACTGTGCAACGTTTCCTTTATCAAGTCGCCCGTATTTCCTTTGCGAAATTTCCCGGTGTGGATTCCAATTCTGAGTCCGGAAATGCACTCGACGGGCGAAGTAATGGGCATCGGTGAAACTTTCGGAGGGCTTACGGCAAAGCAATGATTGGCGCTGGTTTGAGTTTTGCCGGCAAGTGGCAAGGCATTTCTCAGTGTAAACGATTCAGACAAGGGGCAGCGGTTTTGTCGCCCGCAAGCTGGCGCGGCTAGGTTCGAGATCGTGGCTACTCTCGGACGGCGGCACGGCTGCGCGAGGTCGGTCTGCACGTAGTAAACGTTTCAAGGTCAATGAGGGTCGGCCTAATATCGTCGATCAGATCAAGAGTGGTGAGATCTCCCTAGTCATCAATACACCCCTTGGTCGCGTTTCACACTTTGACGAACAAGCCTATTCGACGTGCAGCCTTGCAGTATAATGTACCCTCGTAATACCATGACCGGCGCGCAGGCGATTGTCGAAGCGATCTCGTCAGTAGTCTAACGAGAAGCCGGACAGTTCGGTCGCTGCAGGATCTTCATCGATGCGGACCTCGATGGATGCCGTTCGTCGATCTAGTTGATCGTCATCAGAAAGTAGTCGAGCGTTTGGAAATCAATAGTCGCGAAACTTCGGCGTATACTGGATGAGTGCCGCAACGATTGCGGTGGTTGGTCTCTCGTCCGACCCTTCGCGACTTCAAACAGTGTTTCCTCCTACATGCGTGCATGTGTTACAAGGTAATCCCAGTCAATCCAAATGAGACGAGGTGTTGAGGAAAAGGCTTACCCGCTCTTGCCGCTGTGCCCGAGACTGTAGATCTTGTCGATGTTTTCGACGACGGAGGAGGCCGGCAAAGCCGTTTGATGAGGCGATTGCAATAGGCGCTAAGGCAGTTGGCTGCAAGAAGGTGTCCTGGATCGTGATGCGGCTCAGGAGCCAGCGACGCTGTTTACTTGTGGTTATGGATCGTGCTGGCTGAAGAACACATTAAGAACCTGCGGCAGACGACCGGAGTAAGTAGTTAGCATAGGCATGAAGCAATGAGCGGACAAATACGTGTGGTGGCGACTTACGGTCAGCGACGCCTGCTCGCGAGGTGAGCGGAAAGATGAGTCAGGAGAAACGCTCGTACAATTGCTCAAGGAATTGGCGCCGAGATTGTGGAGACGAAAGGTTGTCTCCGACGATCTTGAACCTCTGGTGCAGACTCTTAAACACACGGCCGAGCGACGCGACGTGAATCTGATCGTAACCACGGGTGGGACGGGATTGGCGCCGCGCGACAACACGCCCGAAGCGACTCTTCAGGTTATAGAACGCGAAGCACCGGGTTTAGCCGAAGCCATGAGATTGGGAACGCTGCAGCAAACTCCGATGGCGATGATTTCGCGAGGAGTTTGTGGCGTTCGGTTCGGCACACTGATTATCAATCTACCTGGCTCGCCGAGCGGTGTGCGCGAAAGCTTTGCTATCATCAAACTGTTTTGAATCACGCTATCGATTTGCTTTCCGGGAGGACCCGTCATGAAGCGTCTTCAAGTTAACCGGTCAGTACTGTTCCCGCCTCAAGGCTTGAAAGCACTCACCGACAAGAACCCTCTCCTCTCTCCTT
>Ga0137417_1229023_pt1 | contig 10372 bp, 6 predicted proteins | sample CZODoug3_1_1_16f_FD_183081 | JGI IMG/M metagenome (GOLD analysis project Ga0137417, IMG submission 183081) | Vadose zone soil fungal communities from Angelo Coast Range Reserve, California, USA - CZODoug3_1_1_16fungal (PacBio error correction) | ecosystem: Environmental > Terrestrial > Soil >... | reverse complement strand
GCGATCGGTACTGCCGCCGCGAACACTCGAATACTGGTTTCAAAGAGGAGACGAACATGAGTGAACCACGGTATCCAAACGAAAGCAGAGAGTATCGCGATGCGCGCGAATCATTGCTCAAAGACGAACAAGAGCTTGTCGACAAAATAAGATCTGTGGCAGAAAGACGCCGCAACCTCCCTATCGGCGGGCAGTTAAAAGAGGACTACGTCTTCCAATGGGCCAACGATGGGAAAGTAGGAAAGAGTGTGAAATTCTCCGACCTGTTTGCAGACAGGAACACGCTGCTGCTTTACTCATTCATGTACGGTCCGAGCTGGGACAATCCCTGTCCTTCCTGTACGTCGCTGGTCGATGGGTTTGATCGATCCTGGTATCAGGTCGCTCAAGACGCCTCGTTGGTCGCAATTGCCAAAGCCCCGGCCGAACGAATCAATGCGTGGGCCAAACAACGTGGATGGTCGCAGATTGCGCTGGTTTCCGGATCGGAGTCTGCCTATCAAGCCGATTACAAGTGCCAGGGAGACTCTGATGATATGCAATGGCCAGTGATGCATGTATTTAAGAGGCAGGATGGAAAGATTTCTCATTTCTGGGGAACTGAACTGTCGGGGAATCATCTCGACACGGTGTGGCCGTATTGGAATCTGATGGACTTTACGCCAGAGGGGCGGCCAGACATTCCCACTCCGCCACAAAAGTTCAGGTCCGAATTCTTGGAAAAAAACTATCTGAATAAAAAGTAGTGTGGCGCGCAGTCGCGCGGACTTGGCGGCAAAGAACCGACGATGATCCCCTTCCGCTTCGAGAAGGCGCTCACGGAGCAGGATGCCATCGGTGCCGCCGCCGCGGGTGGGCGATATATCGCCGGCGGAACTACGCTGATCGATCTGATGCGCGAGGAAGTGGAACGTCCCGAGCGACTTATCGACATCAACGCGCTGTCGATGGGCGGCGTCCGGGTCGAAGGCTCCGACCTGCTGATCGGCGCGCTCGCCCGCATGGCGGAGGTTGCGGCCCATCCCGACACGCAGCGCCTGCAGCCGTTGATCGCCGAGACGCTGATCGAGGGTGCATCGCCGCAGCTGCGCAACATGGCCTCGATCGGCGGCAACCTGATGCAGCGGGTGCGCTGCCCCTATTTCCGGATGCTCGACGCGGCCTGCAACAAGCGGGACCCGGGCTCGGGCTGCTCGGCGATCGAAGGCATCAACGGCGGCCACGCGATCCTGGGAACGAGCGACCAATGCGTCGCCACGCACCCTTCCGATCTCGCCGTCTCGCTGGTCGCGCTGGGCGCCACGATGAGGGTACGCGGGCCGCAGGGCGAGCGCACGTTCGCGGTTGAGGACCTGTACCGGCTGCCGGGCGACACACCCCATCTCGAACATACGCTGGGTCCGGCCGAACTGATTGTCGAGGTGCGCGTGCCGGGCGGTCCCCATGCGCGTCGCGCGCGCTATCTGAAGGTGCGCGACCGCTCATCTTACGAGTTCGCGCTCGTCTCGACGGCGGCGGCTCTCCACATCGAGGCCGGCGTGATCCGGCAGGCGCGCCTTGCGGCCGGCGGCGTCGGCACGCGTCCCTGGCGCCTGCGCGCCTGCGAGGACGCGCTCGTCGGCAAGGCTCCCGATCGGCAGGCCTTCGAGGCAGCCGCGCAGTTCGCGCTGCAAGGCGCCCGCCCGCTCGCGGGCAATCGCTACAAGGTCGAGTTGCTGCCGCGGACCATCGTCCGTGCGCTCGAAATGGCCGCCCAGACCCCATGAGCGCGAACGCGATCGGAAGACCGCTGGTCCGCGTCGATGGTCGCGCCAAGGTGACGGGCGCCGTCCGCTATGCGGCCGAGTTCAACCAGAAGGGCCAGGCCTATGCGGTGATCGTCGGCGCGACGGTCGGCATCGGTCGGATCACGGAAATCGACTCGACGGCCGTCTCGCGCATGCCGGGCGTGATCGCGGTGATCGATCATTTGAACGCGCCCCGCCTCGCCTATCGCGAGCACCGGGGCGCGATCGACCCGTCCGTTGGCGAGCGCCTGCACGTGCTGCAGGACGACCAGGTGCGTTTCTACGGCCAACCCGTCGCACTCGTCGTCGCCGACACGCTGGACCAGGCCGAACGCGCGGCGGCAGCGTTGCCGGTCACGTACGCAGCCGAGCGGCCGGTCGTCGAACCGTCGGACCCGAAGGCGCAGGCCGTGATCCCGCAGGCTGCTACACGGCCAGGCTTGCGCATTCAGGCGGACAAGTCGCGCGGCGACGCCGATGGCGCCCTGGCGCGCGCAGCCGTGAAGGTCGATGCGACGTACGACTTGGCCCGTGAAAATCACAATCCGATGGAACCGCATGCAACCGTCGCGGCCTGGAACGGCGACCGGCTGACCTTGTGGAGCAAGAGCCAGTTCGTCGTCAACGAGCAGGCCGAGATCGCCGCCATCTTCGGCATTGCGGCCGAGAACGTGCAGGTGATCTGCCCCTTCGTCGGTGGAGCCTTCGGCACGAGCCTGCGGACCTGGCCGCACGTGACGCTCGCGGCCCTCGCGGCACGGCAGGTGGCACGCCCCGTAAAGCTGGTGCTCACCCGCAAGCAGATGTTCTTCACGACCGGCCACCGCCCGCGTAGCGTGCAACGCGTCGCACTGGGCGCCACCGCGGACGGCAAGCTCACAGGCCTGATCCACGAAGGCACCGGCGAGACCAGCCGCTACGAGCAATTCATAGAGGCCCTGACCTCGGTGTCGAGCTTCCTGTACTCCTGTCCCAACGTGCGCACCCGCTACCGGCTGCTGCCGCTGGATACCGGCACCCCGATCTACATGCGCGCGCCCGGCGAGGCAAGCGGCGTGTTCGCTCTCGAATGCGCGATGGATGAACTCTCTTACGTGCTCGGCATCGACCCGATCGAGCTGCGCCGACGCAACGAGCCGCAAATCGACGAAGGCGAGAACAAGCCCTTCTCGAGCCGATCACTGGTGAAGTGCTACGAGCTCGGCGCCGAACGCTTCGGCTGGTCGCGGCGCGATCCGCGCCCGAACTCGATGCGCGACGGCCGCCTCCTGATCGGCATGGGCGTTGCCTCCGCGAGCTATCCCGCCATCCAGAGCCCGTCGAGTGCGCGGGTGCGCCTGCTCGCCGACGGCAGCGTCGAAGTCGAGGTCGCGGCCAGCGACATGGGCCCCGGCACGTATACGTCGATGACACAGGTCGCGGCCGACATGCTCGGTCTGCCGGTCGAGCAGATTCACCTCGCACTCGGCCGCTCGGACTTCCCGCCGGCTCCGCCGCATGGCGGCTCACAGACGATGGCGTCGGTCGGGTCCGCGATCCGCGCTGCCTGCATCGCGGCGCAGGAGCAGGCCGCAATGCGCGCCATCGCGGACCGGCGCTCGGCCGTCTTCGGCGCGCCCCTGGACGGCGTGCAGTGGAACGAGGGCCGCCTGCGTCGGCGCGGCCATGCCTCGCCAGGCGAGCGCTATCGGAACATCGTGGCGAGCGCCGGCCAACCGATCGAGGCACGCGCTTCCTCGCAGCGGGATGCCGAGGTGGCACGGCGCTATTCGATGCACGCGTTCGGCGCCGTGTTTGCCGAGGTCGAAGTCGATCCCGACCTCGGCACGATAAGGGTGCGGCAAGCAATCGGCGCCTATGGAGCCGGCCGCATCGTCAATCCGCGCCTCGCGACGAGCCAGTGCACGGGTGGGATGGTCGGCGGCATCGGCATGGCGCTGATGGAGCGCACCGTCCTGGATCCGCGCGACGGCCGTCCGGTCAATGCTCACCTGGCCGACTATCTCGTGCCGGTGAACCTCGACGTCGCCCGCCTCGAAGCGCACTTCGTCGACGAGCAGGACCGGCACGTCAACCCGCTCGGCGTCAAGGGCCTGGGCGAGATCGCGCTCGTTGGGATGGCTCCGGCCATCGCCAACGCGGTCTTCCACGCAACGGGCAAGCGCGTCCGCCGCCTTCCGATCCGGATAGAAGATGTGCTGGGCGCTTAGCAGGTTGTTCGAACTGCGTGCCTTGACCCCGGATGTTCACGGCTTCCTGGGCAAATCTTGCCTGAGCGGCGAAGACGCGCAGCCGGTTCTGCGTTGACACGCGTAGCAGTGGCACACGGAAACGCGAATGGGCTCGCCGGTGACTTCGGCTTGGAGTTGGCCACAGCTGCAGGATGCGGTGCGGGTAGTCATGACAGGTTCCCGATGAGGCTGTTCGTGGCGCCTGATCGGGCGCTGAAAGAATTGGCCCTCGCGTTCGCTACTCTGCATCCGCGCCGGTAAGCCACCGCCGCTTGTCGCGTAGCGGCGACGCGCCGAAGAGGCGGCCGTACTCGCGGCTGAATTGCGAGGCGCTTTCGTAGCCGACCCGCTGCGCGACCAGGGCCACGTCGGCGCCGCCCGTGAACAGCAGCCGCCGTGCCTCCTGCAGGCGCAACTGCTTCTGATACTGCAGCGGGCTCATCGCGGTGACCGCCTTGAAGTGATGATGCAGCGAGGAAACGCTCATGTGCGCGTTGCGCGCGATCGTCTCCACGGGCAGCCGCTGCGCGAAATTGCCACGCAGAAACCGAATGGCCGTCGCGACGCGCTGCGTGTGGCTGTCGTGCAACGCGATCTGCCGCAGGCACTCGCCTGGACCGTTCGTGAGCAGGCGATACAGGATTTCACGCTTGATCAGAGGGGCGAGGATCGCAACGTCCTGCGGCGCATCGAGAAGACGCAGGAGCCGCACGACGGCATCGAGCATCAGGGGGCCGAGGCGATAGACGTACAGTCCCCGGGACGCGTCCGCATGAGCCGTCAGCGGCAGGTCGTCGTGGCCGATCAGGTCGCTGATCTCACCTACGTCCAGCGCCAGCCGCAGACCGAGATAGGGCTCGCTCGGACTCGCCACGGTGATCTTTCCGACCAAAGGCAGGTCGACCGAGGAAACCAGATAATGCCCGGGGTCATACTCGTACAGCTCATTGCCGACCAGCACTCGCTTGGTTCCCTGCGCAATGAGTGCGAGCGCCGGCGTCTGGACCGTGTGGTTTGGGCCCCCGGGATGCATGATCCGGTACAAGGACAGGCCGGGCACCGCCGATTGCACGGTCCCCTCGCTGCCACGTGTGAAACGGTCGAGCGATCGGACAAGTTCCCGCCGCAGTTCCTCCAGCGCCGAATCGACCCGCGGATGCGCCTCGTGCGAGGCGACTGCTTCGACCGTTGCAGATTCGTTCGGCATACCTCCAAGACTAAGCGGGTATTCGTGGCCGATGGTTACGGCCGTTGCATCGTCGAATTCGCCCGTAACCGTATTTTGCAGAATCAGGCAAGAAATCGGCAGCATCCGACTAGCGGGCCGGCGCTCGCAATCGCATACTTGCCATGCAGCGTTCCCTGTCTTTCCGGCCTCTTGATACGGTCTTCGCCGATCGGCCAGCCCGTCGGGCGCACCGCGATGGTTCAAAGGCCCGGCACGGCTCGTGTTCAGGGGGCCACAACTGGAGTCAAGCAAATGCGCTATAGGAATCTGGGTGGTACCGGTCTGTTTGTGTCGGAGCTCTGTCTCGGCACCATGACGTTCGGCGGCGAAGACGGGGTATGGGGTCAAATCGGCAACCTGCAACAGTCGGAAGCGGAGCGCTTGATCGGCACCGCCCTCGACGCCGGCATCAATTTCCTCGATACGGCCGACGTCTACTCGGATGGCCGCTCCGAGCTCATCACCGGCCAGGCGCTGAAGAACCTGCGGGTGCCGCGCGAGAACGTGGTCGTCGCCACGAAGGTCTTCGCCGAAACCGGCACGAAATCCGTGAATTCCCGCGGCGCCTCGCGTTTTCACATCATGGAGGGCGTCAAAGCGAGCCTGAAGCGGCTGCAGCTGGACCACATCGACCTGTACCAGATCCACGGCTTCGATCCGGCGACGCCGATCGAAGAGACCGTGCACGCCCTCGACCACCTGGTGCAGCAGGGAACGGTGCGATACGTAGGCGTGTCGAACTGGGCCGCCTGGCAGATCATGAAGGCGCTGGGTATCGCCGAGCGCCTCGACCTTGCGCGCTTCGAATCCCTGCAGGCGTATTACACGATCGCCGGACGCGATCTGGAACGCGAGCTGGTGCCGCTGATGCGCAGCGAAGGCGTCGGTCTGCTCGTCTGGAGCCCGCTGGCGGGCGGCCTTTTAAGCGGCAAGTACGGCCGCGACAGCAAGGCCGAGCAAGGCAGTCGCCGCGCGACCTTCGACTTCCCGCCCGTGAACCTGGAGCGCGCCTACGCGTGCATCGACGTGATGCGGAACATCGCGAAAAAGAAGAACGTATCGGTTGCCCAGATCGCTCTGTCGTGGCTGCTGCATCAGAGCGTGGTGACCAGCGTCATCATCGGTGCCAAGCGTCCCGAGCAGCTCGAGGACAACATCGCGGCGACCAAGGTCGCGTTGACGGGCGATGAACTGGTCGCGCTCGACAAGGTGAGCGCGCTGCCGCCCGAGTATCCCGGCTGGATGCTCGAGCGTCAGGGGGAGTACCGGCGTCAGCAGCTTCTGCAATCGCGCCTGGCGTAGGTGCTGGGGCCGGCGCCTGACCGGGTTCGCATGTCCCGCTGGGGATACCGTGATCGACGGGGACACGTTCCACGTTGTCAATACCGGCAGGTCGATACGTAATTGCCCTTTGGCCTGGATACCCGGTCCTGCATATAGCCGGCCGCGCCGATGTGAGGTAACTTCAAGCTGCCGTCGATGGAGTCGCCGGCAAAGCAAGCGGGGCCGCTCGGTTGCGAAAGCAACCCGGCGGTCCCTGCGGGCTGCCGATCACCGGTTCGCGCTGTGGCGGGCCCGACGCGCGATGATCGTATGCAGCGCGTCCAGCCCGTCGGTCACAGCGGCCGGGCCGGGCTGCAGAATCACGGATGACTTGATCTCGTGCAGTTCGCCGTCGCGCACCGCCGGAATGCGCAACCAGCCGGGCCGCGCCGCCACCTGCTCGGGCCTGAATTTCTTGCCGCACCAGGAGCCGATGATCAGATCGGGCGCCGCATCGATCACCTCGTTCGGGTCCGCTACGATCCGACCTCGCGCGAGGCTGCTCGATGATCGATCGGCAAAGACGTCGATGCCGCCGGCGATTTCGATCAACTCCGATACCCAGCGAATCGCGCAGATCAACGGCTTGTCCCATTCTTCGAAGTAAACGCGGGGGCGGCTCGCCAACAGCGCCGCGGCATCCTGCACCCTTTGGACGTGCGCTTGCAGCTCCCCCGCGTAACGTTCGGCCTCGTCCCGAACGCCGACCAGGGCTCCAAGCCGCCGCACGTAGGCCAGGATGCCCGCGACAGAGCGATGATTGGCGATCCACACCTCGATGCCCTTCTTGATCAGGGCCTGGGCGATGTCTGCCTGGATATCGGAGAACCCGATGGCCAGATCGGGCTCCAGCCGGACAATCTCATCGACCTTCGCGCTGGTGAATGCCGATACCTTGGGTTTTTCCCTGCGCGCCTGAGCAGGCCGTACGGTGAAGCCGGAGATGCCGACGATTCGATGCTGCTGGCCGAGTGCGTACAGGACTTCGGTCGGCTCCTCGGTGAGGCAGACGATCCGCTGCGGATAGTTGTCAGGCATTACCCGGGTCGTGCCTTCGGGCACTACATGTTGCGCCGGTACCGCCCCCCGACCTCATACAGGGCATTGCTGATCTGACCCAACGAGCAGTAACGGACCGCGCCCATCAGCACCTCGAAGACATTGCCGTCGTCGATCACCGCCTGCCGCAACGTCTCCAGCCACTCGGGGCACTGCGCCCGGTTGCGCTGCTGGAAATCCGCGAGGCGCCTCAACTGGCTTTGCTTTTCCTCCTCCGACGAGCGCGCCAGTTCGATATCCTGCGCCGCTGCGCTCGCGCCGGGATTGCGGAAGGTGTTCACTCCGATGATCGGATAGGAGCCGTCGTGCTTGCGCCGCTCGTACAGCAGGCTCTCTTCCTGGATCTTGCCCCGCTGGTAGCCGGTTTCCATCGCGCCGAGCACGCCACCGCGGCTGCTGATCGCGTCGAATTCCTTCAGAACCGCTGCCTCGACCAGGTCGGTCAACTCTTCGATGATGTACGAGCCCTGATTCGGATTTTCGTTCTTCGCCAACCCCCATTCGCGGTTGATGATCAGCTGGATTGCGAGGGCCCGCCGGACCGATTCCTCCGTCGGCGTCGTGATGGCTTCGTCGTAGGCGTTGGTGTGAAGGCTGTTGCAGTTGTCGTAGATCGCAATCAGCGCCTGCAGCGTGGTGCGGATATCGTTGAACGCGATCTCCTGGGCGTGCAGGCTGCGGCCTGAAGTCTGCGCGTGGTACTTGAGCTTCTGGCTGCGCTCGCCGGCGCCGTACCTGTTTTTCATCGCGACCGCCCAGATGCGGCGCGCGACACGACCGAGCACGCTGTACTCCGGGTCCATGCCGTTGCTGAAGAAAAAGCTCAGGTTCGGCGCGAAATCGTCGATGTGCATCCCGCGCGCCAGGTAGCTTTCCACGTAGGTGAAGCCGTTGGCCAACGTGAAGGCGAGCTGGCTGATGGGGTTGGCCCCCGCTTCGGCGATGTGGTATCCCGAGATCGACACCGAGTAGAAATTGCGCACGCCATGGTGGACGAAATACTCCTGGATGTCCCCCATCATCTTCAGTGCGAACTCGGTGGAAAAAATGCAGGTGTTCTGGCCCTGGTCCTCTTTCAGGATGTCGGCCTGTACGGTCCCCCGCACGGTCGACAAGGCCCACTCCCGGATCTTGCCCAGCTCGTCCTCGGTCGGATCCCGATGGTTCTCGGACTTGAACTTCTCGACCTGCTGGTCGATCGCCGCGTTGAAGAACATCGCCAGAATCATCGGCGCCGGTCCGTTGATCGTCATCGACACCGAGGTATTCGGGCTGCACAGGTCGAAGCCGTCGTACAGCACCTTCATGTCGTCGAGCGTGGCGATCGACACGCCCGAATTGCCGATCTTGCCGTAGATGTCGGGCCGGCGATCGGGATCGCATCCGTACAGCGTGACCGAATCGAAGGCCGTCGACAGCCTCTTCGCCGGCATCCCCTCGGAGACCTTCTTGAAGCGTCGATTGGTCCGGAAGGCATCGCCCTCACCGGCGAACATCCGGGTCGGGTCTTCGTTCTCCCGCTTGAATGCGAACACCCCGGCCGTAAAGGGAAAGGACCCGGGCACGTTTTCCTTCATCAGGAAGCGCAGGGTCTCGCCTTCATCGTCGAACTTCGGCAGCGCCACCTTGGGGATCCTGCTGCCGGATAGCGATTCGCTGACGAGGCGCGTGCGGATTTCCTTGTCCCGGATTCTGACTACGTACTCGTCCGCGGCGTACAGCGACCTGGTCGTCGGCCACTGCTCGAGCAGCTTCGAGGCCCCAGCGGTGAGCTCGGCGCCCTTGCGGGCGATCAGTTCGTCGAAATGCTCCGTCGGCCTGCTGTCTTTTTGAAACAATTCCTTCGCGGTCCTGAGCGACTGGCGCTCGCGGGCGCTGCGCGCCTGCTGGTCAACGTGCTCGTGGTAAGCGCGCACAGCCTGCGCGATTTCGGCCAGATAGCGCGCCCTGTCCGGTGGCACGGTCGCTCGAAGGTGGGACGACGCCCTCACCGCCACCTTGGGGAGTCGCCCGCTGCGGGCCTTCAAGCCCTTGGTTTGCAACGAGCCGACCAGCGCCTGATACAGCGCCGTGATGCCGTCGTCGTTGAACCGGCTCGCTTGGGTGCCGAAGACCGGCAACTGGTCGGCGGGCGTTGAAAAAAGACCCCGATTGCGCTGGTATTGCTTGCGCACGTCCCGCAGCGCGTCTTCCGCGCCCTTGCGGTCGAACTTGTTGATAGCGACGAAATCGGCCAGATCCAGCATGTCGATCTTCTCGAGCTGGCTGGCGGCACCGAACTCGGGCGTCATCACGTACAGTGATATGTCCACCAGCGGCACGATGGCCGCGTTGCCCTGCCCGATGCCGGAGGTCTCGACGATGATCAGATCGAAGCCGGCGATCTTGCAGGCCGAAATCACGTCGGGCAGCGCCGCGGAGACCTCGGTGCCGCTGTCCCGCGTGGCCAGCGATCGCATGAAGATGCGCTCGTGGTCGATTGCGTTCATTCGAATGCGATCGCCCAGCAGCGCGCCCCCGCCGCGCCGGCGCGACGGATCGATCGATAGGACGGCGATCCTCAGGCGATCCTGCTGATCGAGACGCAAGCGCAGCACGAGCTCGTCGGCGAGCGAACTCTTGCCGGCCCCGCCGGTGCCGGTGATCCCGAGGGCGGGTACCGTGAGCCCGGCCGCAGCCTCGCGCAGCGACATCCGGGTCTTCTCGTCGTAGACGCCGTTTTCCAGCGCCCGCCGTTTTCCAGC
>Ga0137417_1005550_pt1 | contig 10387 bp, 9 predicted proteins | sample CZODoug3_1_1_16f_FD_183081 | JGI IMG/M metagenome (GOLD analysis project Ga0137417, IMG submission 183081) | Vadose zone soil fungal communities from Angelo Coast Range Reserve, California, USA - CZODoug3_1_1_16fungal (PacBio error correction) | ecosystem: Environmental > Terrestrial > Soil >... | reverse complement strand
GATCGCAGTTCGGCTCCTCGACGACAACGAGCGCGAGCGGCAGATGAAGGAACAGGCCGCCAGCGCAGAGCGCGAGCGGCTGGCGTCGCAGGTTGCCGCATTCGAGGCCGACAAGGCCCGGCTGGCCAACGAACGCCATGCGCTCGAGCTCGCGATGTCGGAAAGCCTGGCCAGGGCGCAGGCCGAGCGCGAGCGGGCGGAAAAACGGGCGGCGGCGGAAACCGCGCGCTTGCCGGTCGTGGCACTCGATCAGCAGCGAACGATGGCGCCGTCGACGCCGCCGCGGCGTGCCGCATCGACCTGCCAGGAGATCAACGCGCGCGCTCAGCTTGGCGACATCTCCGAGGCCGATCGCGATATTCTCAAGCGTGGCTGCCACTGATCGCGGATAGGGACTGAAATGGGACATCAAGGCGATTCGACAGTCCGGGGCATTTGTATGTCAGAGCTTGCCGCGGCATGGAGACAACGCGTGACGACGCCGGTGCGAAAGTTGAACCTCCTGGCAGGCGCGGTCTGTTGTTTCCTGGTCGGCGTAACGGCAGCCTTCCCCCAGCCCGCGCCAAGCACCCAGGCCGCACCAACCACCCAGGCCGTGCCGAGCCCGCCGGCGCCGCCGACACCGGTGCCGTTCGATGACGCGCTGCTCCGGGCGGCCAATGATCTGTTTTCGAAAGCCGCGGTGCCTCCGGGCGACGGAAAGATCGAACTTGTGATCGACCCGCTGATCGACGGCATCAGCGGCGCGCAGTCGACGGCGACGCGATTGATGCAGGAGCGCATCGTGGCGCTGGTCAGGAAGTCCTACCCGCGTTTCGAGGTGCGTCCGTTCTCCAGCGAAGCGTTGTCGCGCGCACCGGTCGTGCTGATCGGTACCTTTACCGCGATCAACAATGCGGGCGCGGCGGACGGACCACGCGACGCCTACCGGATTTGCCTTGCGCTGGCCGATCTGCGCAGCAAGAGCATCGTCTCCAAGGGCGTCGCCCGCGCCAAGCCGGAGGCGATCGATGTGACGCCGACGCCGGCATTTGCGGACACCCCTGTCTGGGCCATGGATGCTGCAACCAGCATGTACATCAAGGCCTGTCAGGGCACCAAGCCGGGCGACCCGATCGATCCGGTCTATGTCGAACGCATCGGCACCTCGTCGCTGATCAGCGACGCCATCCTGGAATACGACGACAGGCGCTATCGGGAATCGCTGGCTTTTTACCGTACCGCGCTCAAGATGACGGGCGGAGATCAGCTGCGCGTCCGCTCCGGTATCTATCTCGCCAACTGGAAACTTAACCGCAGGGACGACGCGACCGACGCGTTCGGCAGTCTGGTCGATTACAGTCTGACGGGCAAGAAATTGTCGATGCGGTTTCTGTTCAAGCCAGGCTCAACCCAGTTCGTCGATGACCCGCAGATCTCCGCGCCCTACCCGATGTGGCTCAGTCAGATCGCCGTGCGGGCAACACAGCGGAATACCTGTCTTCAACTGGTCGGCCATACCTCAAAGACAGGACCGCCACAGGTCAATGAGCGGCTGTCAGTACTGCGCGCTCAATTCATCAAGGATCTCCTGCAGAGCAGTTCGCCCCGCCTCGCCGACAAGTTGAAAGCGACCGGCGTTGGCTTCAGGGAGAACCTGATTGGCACCGGCAGGGATGACGCAAGCGATGCGATCGACCGCCGGGTCGATTTCAACGTTTCGGACTGTTGAGGCCGATCGAATATCGCTTGTTGCGGCACAAGGCTGGCGTAACGATCGTCCGACGGTATCGCTTCATTGACGGTCGATTGTCGTGGGTTGTTGGCTGTCTTCACCCAGGCATCCAATGATGTAAGCGGTCCGATCCCTGGGCAGGATCTTCGCCGCATCGGCCTTGAGACGGCATTCGAATTGCTCGATCTGCTTGGCGCGGCGCCTTTCCGTTGGCACCGGGGTTTCCCTGACCCTCATCACTCGAATTGGCGAGCCATCGGTTTCGAACTGCAGTTCATACTTTTTGCCGTTCGTACCTGACGCGATACAGGCGATGCTGGAAACCTGACCCTTCGCGAAATTTCCAAGCTGCTTGCATGTTCCGGTCGACAATTCGACGAGCGGCGCCGGCAGGCCATCGACCTTCGGTCGGTCCTTGGATCTCAGCAGCATCCGGTCGACAGACAGTTCGTATAGATCGTCCTGGTCCTTCCGGCCATTTTCACCCGAAAACGTGACGATGTGAGCATTGTCAGCGGGATCGTCGAGAACAATGGTAAAATTGGCCCGGCCTTGTTCGGTTTGGTAGAACGCAACGACCCTGCACGCGAAATCGCGCCCCGCGATTTTGAGCGTTCTGCACTTGCCCGACATTGACGCGAATACCGTGGTGTCCGGTTCTCGTCGTCTGGTTTCATCCGAGACAGGAATCAGGGGCGGCGCGAATGTCTCGCTGAAATTCCGGACATGCTCCAGAAATCGGCTGCCATCGGATGGCCCGGCAACCGACGGAGTTGATACGAAAATACTTGCCACGGCGAAGGCTTGCCAGCAGAGGCGCATTATCATGCTCGGTTGAAAAGACAAAAGATCGAATAGGCGCCGTGTAACATCAATTGGGTCAAGCGGGAATATTGATCGACGTCAAGCCCGGCGCGGTCGCCAGCGGATATTTGCCGAGGAACCAATCGCGAGGGCCCTCGACTTCCGCAGATGAACGCCGGCTTTACGACGATACGACCGGATTTGATCCGCCCAGGATCACCAGCACGATTTCCGGCGGGACGCCGAGGCGGAACGGCATGATGCTACAGCCGAGGCCGCCGGAGACGACGACATCGCAGCTTGCCCGCGCATGACCATAGGCAAATCGGTTGCCGTAGCGCGACGGCACCACCGGCGACCAGCCGAACAGCCGCACCTGGCCGCCATGGGTATGACCGGATAGCTGCAACGCGACCCGCGACGGCACGCGTATCGCAACGTCAGGCTCGTGCGCGAGCAGGATGATCGGCGCGTCGTCCTTCACCTTGGCGAGCGTCGCCGTCAGATCGTCGACGCCGATCCGGCTGACGGGACGGAATCGCCGGGCCGGAAAATACGCCAGTTGATCGCCGAGCCCGGCGAGCCAGAACGGACGTCCCGCCTTGGTCAGCCGCGCCACGTCGTTTTCGTAGACCGGAATGCCGGCGGCCTCGAGCGCGCGCCGCGCCCTGGTCGGTCCCCGCCCGTCGCGTTGCACGGTCTTGTCTTCCCACCAGTCGTGATTGCCGAGGATCGCATGCACGCCGAGCGGCGCCTTCAGCCCGGCGAGCAGCGGCGCCCATTCGCCGGCCGGAATGGCGCGCGTCACATGGCGGTGGCCGACAACATAGTCGCCGAGCAGCACGATGAGATCCGCGTCGAGTGCATTGGTGCGTTCGACAATCGACTGGATGTGGTCCAGCGACATCCAGGGATCGCAGGCATGAAGATCGGCGATCGCGGCGATCTTGAGCTGCAAACCGGCGGGCCATCGCGGCGGGGTAATGTCGTAGCGTGCGACGCGAAGCCGCAGCACCGGCTCAACGCCGAACCCGTATGCCGCGGTTGAAGCACCGAAGGCGCCAACGCCGGCAAGGAAACGAAAAAACTGGCGGCGTGAAATCATGGATGGTTATTCGTGATGCAGGGTCTCTCTGATCAGAAATTGCAGCGGAATTGGGTCGCGTTTGTGCAGAACGTCAGCAGCTCGGGGGGATCGACGTCAATCGTCGCCCTCGCCGCCGCCGAACAATCCGAACTGCGCCGGATCGCGGGCGGGCTCGGCGAGACCGAGATGGCGGAACGCATGCGAGGTCAACAGCCGCCCGCGCGGGGTGCGCTGCAGATAGCCGCACTGAATCAGGAACGGCTCGATGATGTCCTCGATAGCATCGCGCGGCTCCGACAGCGCCGCCGCCATGGTCTCCACGCCGACCGGACCGCCGCCGTAATTCATCGCGATGGTTGCAAGATAACGCCGATCCATGGCGTCGAGGCCGGCGGCATCGACTTCCAACGCGCTCAGCGCGTTGTCGGCGATGGCGCGGTCGATCGAAGCGGCATCAGCCGCGGAGGCGAAATCGCGCACCCGCCGCAGCAGCCTTCCGGCGATGCGCGGCGTGCCGCGGGCGCGGCGCGCGATCTCGTTGGCGCCGTCCAGCGTCATCCCGATCTTGAGCACGCGGGCGCCGCGGGTGACGATCTTTTCCAGTTCCTCCACGGTATAGAAATTCAACCGCACCGGAATCCCGAAACGGTCGCGCAGCGGATTGGTCAACAGGCCCGCGCGCGTCGTGGCGCCGACCAGGGTAAATTTTGCAAGCTCGATCTTGACCGAGCGCGCCGCCGGTCCCTCGCCGATGATCAGGTCGAGCTGGAAATCCTCCATCGCCGGATACAGCACCTCCTCGACCGCGGGGCTGAGGCGATGGATTTCATCGATGAACAGCACATCGCGCTCTTCGAGATTGGTCAGAAGTGCGGCGAGGTCGCCGGCCTTGGCGATCACGGGACCCGAGGTGGCGCGAAAGCCGACGCCGAGTTCACGCGCCACGATCTGCGCCAGCGTGGTCTTGCCGAGCCCGGGAGGACCGACGAACAGCACATGGTCCAGCGCCTCGCCACGCTTGCGCGCGGCCTCGATGAAGATCGAGAGGTTGGCGCGCGCCTGCGCCTGGCCGACGAACTCGCTCAGCAGTTGCGGGCGCAGCGCGGTGTCGCCGGTATCGTCGGCGCGGCGTTCCGGTGTGACGATGCGGGAGGGCGGGGTCATGCCGAGAGGATAGCACGAGATGCGCTTCTCGCCTCTTCCGCAAGCGCAGCGCTCATCAGGTCGTCCCTGCGAACGCAGGGACCCATCACCCCTGGCCTCAAAAGTAAAAAAAGGCCTCTGCTCCAGCGCCGAACCGAGAGTCCGCGGCGTATGGGTCCCTGCGTTCGCAGGGACGACTCGTTGAAACGCCGGGCATAGGAAAGTTCCATATGCGATAGCCCTGCCCGCAAGCGGGAGAGGGAGCACTCTGCGGACGGAGCACGGCAACCATTCACGGAAAAATACAGCGATTGTTCACTCACTTCGCCAGCTCCTTCAGCCCCAATTTGATGAGCTGCGCGGTCTCCGCACCCTCGCCGGCGCTGCGTGACGCGGAAGCAATGGCGGCGGCGGCCTGCGGCGGACCATAGCCGAGATTGACCAGCGCCGAGATCGCGTCGGTGACGGGACGCGGCGCGCGGTCGTGATCGATCGCGCCGGACAGATGCACCAGCGCCGGATCGACACTGGCAAAGGCCGGCACCTTGTCCTTCAATTCGGTGACGATGCGCTCGGCCACTTTCGGGCCGACGCCCGGCGTGCGCGTCACCGCGGCCTTGTCGCGCAGCGCGATCGCATTGGCCAGATCGGACGGCGGCAAGGTGGAGAGCACCGCCAGCGCCACTTTGGCGCCGACGCCCTGCACGGTCTGCAGCAGCCGAAACCATTCGCGCTCGGTGTCGCTGCGAAAGCCGAACAGTTTTATCTGGTCCTCGCGCACATAAGTTTCGATCGAAAGCACCGTCGCCTCGCCGGGCGCGGGCAGCGCCTGCAGCGTTCGCGACGAGCAATGCACCTGATAGCCGACGCCGCCGACGTCGAGAATGACAAAATCCTCGCCATAAGAGTCGATCAGGCCCTTGAGTTTACCGATCATGATTGTGCTCTTCCCCTCTCCCCTTGTGGGACCCCCCTTGTGGGAGAGGGTGGCGCAATGCGAACGTAGTGAGCATTGCGTCGGGTGAGGGGTAAGCCACAGAACGCAGCGCTTGGAGCTACCCCCTCCCCGACCCTCCCCCAACGCAAGTCGGGCCTGCCCGACTTGCGCAAGAAAAAAATGCGCAACCGGGGTAGACCCCGGTTGCAGGGGGGAGGGAGTAAGGGAGCGCAACGCCGGCACATGAACTCCCCTCCCCCTTGCGGGGGCGAGACGAGCGAAACTCGCTCTAGCGGGTCAGGGGTGGGGGTATCGCGCATACCGACGTCCATTATAACCCCACCACCCTCAGCCGCAGCGCCGCGCTCTGGCGGTGATGCGCGTGGGTGATGGCGATGGCAAGCGCATCGGCGGCATCGGCGGATTTCGGCTCGGCCTTCGGCAGCAAAATCTTCAGCATCACCAAAATCTGGTTCTTGTCGGCATGTCCGGCGCCGACCACGGTCTTCTTCACCTGATTGGGCGCGTATTCCGCGACCGAAATCCCGAACATCGCCGGCGCCAGCATCGCAACGCCGCGCGCCTGGCCCAGCTTCAGCGTCGCGACGCCGTCCTTGTTGACAAAAGTCTGTTCGACCGCGGCTTCGGCGGGACGGAAGTCGCCGAGCACGGCGGCGAGCCCCTCGTGAATCGCCAACAGGCGGCTCGCGAGCGACAGGCCATCCGGCGGTTCCACCGAGCCGCAGCCGACGAAACTCAGCCGGTTGCCGTCGATTTCGATCACCCCCCAGCCGGTGCGGCGCAGCCCCGGATCGATGCCAAGGATGCGGACGGGATGGCGAATCGGCTGATGGGTCATGCCCAAGTGTTAACGCCGGAGCGCGGCGAACGAAATAGAAACGGGGCGTCGTACCCCCCGAAAGCGGGCTATGCGTGCCCCGGACGCTGCGCAGCACCGTAAGCGCGTTTAGGCGCGTTTTCGACGCGCTATGGTGATGCGCCGCAGAGCCGGGGCCTATGCAATGCGTTCCGCGTGTGGGTCCCGGCTCTGCGGAGCACCGCCGAAGAGGCGCTGCACCGCGTCCGGGACACGAAGCAAACTACCCGCCCATCTTCGTCATCAGCGCGTCGGAAACCTCGAAATTCGCATACACGTTTTGCACGTCGTCGTGCTCGTTCAGCAGATCGATCAGCTTCAACAGCTTCTCGCCGGTCTCGTCGTCGACCGGCACCGTGTTCTGCGGTTTCCAGGTCAGCGCCGCCTTGCGGGCTTCGCCGAATTTCGCCTCCAGCGCCTTGGCGACCTCGCGAAAGGTGTCCTGCGAGGCGTAGATCTCGTGGCCGTTCTCGCTCGACAATACGTCGTCGGCGCCGGCCTCGATCGCCGCATCCAGCATCGCATCGTCGGAGGCGACCTTGGCGTCGTATTCGATGATGCCGGTGTGGTCGAACATGAAGGCGACCGAACCCGTTTCGCCGAGATTGCCGCCGGATTTGGTGAAGTAGGATCGGATATCGGACGCCGCGCGGTTGCGGTTGTCGGTCAGCGCCTCGACGATAACGGCGACGCCGCCCGGACCATAGCCCTCGTAGCGAATCTCGTCGTAGTTTTCGGCGTCGCCGCCGATCGCCTTCTTGACCGCGCGCTCGATCGAGTCTTTTGACATGTTTTCCTGGCGAGCGGAGGTGATCGCCGCGCGCAGCCGCGCATTCATGCCGGGATCCGGCTGGCCCAACTTGGCCGCGACGGTGATTTCCCGCGCCAGCTTGCTGAACAGTTTCGACTTCTGGGCATCCTGCCGGCCCTTGCGATGCATGATGTTCTTGAACTGGGAATGTCCGGCCATGCGGTGCCTCAGGGATTCGTGCGGGATGGTGGGGTGGACGGCGCGGCGTTATAGGCCGGTGACCCGCCGAAATCAAAGATTTGCCGGGGTTTTCGGTATGCGGGTAGCATCCCTTGCCCATCTTTCAGGCAATTATTAACCATGATTTCACGTCCGACTGCGAGCATGCGGTTCCACTTGCATGTTTTGAGAGTAGCCCAATGGCGTTCGGATTGTTTCGAAAGCGTCTGCCGGAACCGGCCGCGCCGACCGCCAAAGCCGTGGCGGCGACGCCGACGATCGCGGCTGAAATTGCCGGCGTCTCGGACAGCGATTCCGCCAAGGAAATCCTCGAACTGCTCGAACTCGAACTGGGTGCCATGATCAGGCAGCTCGAACGCGCGGCCCATTCGGTCGCTGATGGCGCCGAGGCGACGGCGGCGACGCTCTCCACCATTCGCCAGCGCACCGACGCGCTGACCGGACACACCAGCGCCGCGCAGGGCACCGCGACCACCTTTGCGCAGGCTGCGGATAACTTCACCCATTCCGCGCAAGGCATCGGGTCCCAGGTGCGCGACGCCAGCAAGCTCGCCGACGAGGCCAGCGCCGCAGCCCAGGAGGCGAGCCTCAATGTCGGTCGCTTGCGCGAATCGTCGGCCGCCATCGGCAATGTCGTCGACCTGATCGCGCAGATCGCCAGGCAAACCACGCTGCTGGCGCTCAACTCCACCATCGAGGCGGCGCGGGCAGGTGATGCCGGGCGCGGCTTTGCCGTGGTCGCCACCGAGGTCAAGGCGCTGGCGGTGCAGACCCAGCATGCCACCGAGGAGATTACCAAAAAAATCGACGCGCTGCAGCGGGACGCGGCCGGCTCGGTCGATGCCGTACAACGGATTTCGCTGGCGATCGCGGCGATCCGCCCGGTTTTCGAAAACGTCAACGGCGCGGTGGCGGAGCAGAACGAAACCACCGGCAAGATGTCCGACAACGCCGCCTCCGCATCGCAGTTCATCGTCTCGGTCGGCGACAGCGCCGCCGAAATCGACCGTGCGACCAGGGAGGCCGAGGCTCATGGCAAAGGCGTCGCCGAGGCCGGCAGCGCCGTCACCACGTTTACACAGAAACTCAAATCGCGCTGCGCGGTACTGCTGCGGCAGGGCGAGCGCGACGACCGGCGCAAGCGTGCGCGGCTGCCGTGCCATCTCAAGATCGAAATTCAGACCGCGCGCGGCCCTGTCACGGCACCGGTCTACGAGATTTCCATCGAAGGCATCCTGATCGGCGGACCGGACGCGGAGCGGTTGCCGTTGAACGAGAACCTCAATGCCGCGCTGGAAAGCGTCGGCGCCTGCCGGATACGCCTCAGCGAACATTCTAAGGCCGGCGCACTGGCGCGGTTCGAGAGGCCGGACGCCGCATTGAGCGAAAATATCGAAGACGCATTATGGGCGCTCCATGACGAGAACATCGAATTCGTCACCCGCGCCATGGAAGCCGGCACCGCGCTGACCAAAATATTCGAGGACGCGCTCGCCAGTGGCGCCATCTCCGTCGACGGCATGTTCGACGCCGATTATGTCGAGATATCAGGCACCAATCCGCTGCAGCACCGCACCCGGATTCTCGATTGGGCGGATCGCGCGCTGCCTCCGTTCCAGGAGGCCTTCCTGGTCAAGGATCCGCGGATGGCGTTCTGCGTGATGATCGACCGCAACGGTTACCTGCCGGTGCACAACAAGATTTACTCGCACCCTCAACGATCAGGCGATGTGGTGTGGAACACCGCCAACAGCCGCAACCGCCGCATCTTCAACGATCCCGCGGGGCTGGCCGCCGGCCGCAACCTGCGTTCCTATCTGATCCAGAGCTACGCCCGGGACATGGGCAACGGCAAAACCGTCATGATGCGCGAAATCGACGTGCCGGTCCGCGTCAATGGCCGGCACTGGGGCGGCTTCCGCACCGCGTACAAGCTTTGAGTCATAGAGGCATCCAGGAACCATGAACCAGTCATCCAGTCTATTGACCCGGAGGAACGCAGCGATGCTGGTTGCGGAGCCCGCAATGTTGGAAGTCGCTGCGGCGCCCCCCTCCGCCAGCGAACGCCTGGTCGATCAGCTAGCCAACCGGATCGGCGGCCTCGGGGTTGAACTCGCGGACGTGGCGGGAAATCTGCAAGAAGTCGCCGCTCGGGTATCCGGCCAATCCGAGCGGTTCGGACATCTTCAAAAAACCGCCGAGACGATGGTTTCCGCCAACCACAATATCGCAGGCGCGTCGCGGGCGGTGCAGTCGGCGACATCGGCGGCCGTCGGCGAGATCACCCAATCGCGCGCCGTGGTGGAAACAGCGGTGAAGCATATCGCCGAATTGATCGACGCCGTCCGCCGTATCGAGCTCAGTCTCGGTTCGGTCGGAACGGCGCTCGCGCAGGTCGCCAAGGTATCCGGATCGATCGAGGCCATCGCCAGGCAAACCAACCTGCTTGCACTGAATGCGACCATCGAGGCCGCCCGCGCCGGCGCCGCGGGAAGAGGCTTTGCGGTCGTCGCCAGCGAGGTGAAGAACCTCGCCGAAGCGACGCGGCAGGCGACCCATCTGATCGGCGAAACCGTTCGCGATCTCGACGGTCAGGTCGGCCATCTGATCGGCGCGAGCGGCGACGCCTCGCTTCGGGCCAAAAACGCCGGCGAAGGCGCCCAGCAGATTCAGAGCATCATCGTCCGCGTCCAGGACGGTTTTACATCGGTCGGCCAGGAGATCGACGGGGTCGCCAAAGCGGCGACGTCCAATCTCGCCCATTGCGACCTGGTGATCGACGAACTCGGCAATCTCTCGCCAAAGGCGTCGATCTGTCATCGACCGAGCTGAAG
>Ga0137417_1246024_pt1 | contig 10573 bp, 8 predicted proteins | sample CZODoug3_1_1_16f_FD_183081 | JGI IMG/M metagenome (GOLD analysis project Ga0137417, IMG submission 183081) | Vadose zone soil fungal communities from Angelo Coast Range Reserve, California, USA - CZODoug3_1_1_16fungal (PacBio error correction) | ecosystem: Environmental > Terrestrial > Soil >... | reverse complement strand
CATGACCACCAGCAGCCCGGAGAGCAGCGGAAGTTTCTCGAGTCGTTTGGTCATGACGTTCTCCCTGAATGGCGATCGGAATCTGCTTCGGAATGACACCTGCCAGCACGAGGCCGGGAGTCATCCTCCCGGCCTCGCCAACCGCGAACGTCAGTACCAGGCCTCGACTTGCGCGCCGAAACTGACGCCATTCGTGTCGCAGCCGAAGGGGCTCGTCGTCGTCGAGGCGACGCAGCCGGCGCTCTGGCTCACGATCCCTGCGTTCTGCGCCGCCGTGTTCCAATTCGCATAGGTCAGGAAGGCGCGGAGTACCGGACGGGTGAAGTAGGTGCCACCGGGGCCCGGGAGGGCGGTGATGGTCGGCGCCACCGTGAGCTTGAACAAGCCGATGCTGTCGGTGTTGCCGGTCTTGGGAGTGACGCTGTTGTACCCGACATCGGCCTCGATCTTGAAGTAGTCATTGAGCTGAAGCGCGGGGCGAATGCCAACGCCCAACGACTTGTTGCTTACACCGGCAAAGGTGCTGCTCTTGTACACGTTCGTCTTGTCCTGGTAGACGAATACCAATGCGCCGGAGAGGGTCTCGGTCGGCTGATAGACCATGTGCTCGACGATACGCCACTGTTTCTGACTGGTGTCGGCGTCGAAGGCCGGGTTGTCGTTCAGCGGCGAGGCGGACCCTTGCCCCCATTGAAAAGCGAGCTTGTTGAAGCCGCCGAGGAAGTCCGACAGGGCCCACTGGACCGTGAACCAGGGGCTGACCGCCTGGCGAGTGTCATTGGTCGTGGGACTGGCGTTCCCGTTCGAGCTGTCGATGTACAGGGAGATGCCCGCCTCGAGCGTGGAGCCCGGGAACAAGAGGGGAATCCCGGTGACCCGGAGGTCGGGACGCCAGAGCGTCCGCCGCTTCGCGCCGCTCGCGTTGGAGCCGTCGTCGGTGGGGCTGTTCTCCATCACGGCAAAGTCCACCTTGACTGGACCGACTGGAATCTCGTCGAGGCCTGCGCCGAATCCCGAGACGTCCCAGTAGAAGAAGTCGATCTGGTGGATGTCGTTGCGGTGGTAGTACCGCTTCCCGACCCAGTACATGCCGCCAGCCGAGAAGGGCAATCCTCTGGCACCGACCCAGTTCTGGCGCAGAGCGATCTGGCCGTTCGGAACGGCGAGGCTGTAGAAGTCCGAGCTGGCGTTCGGCGTCACATACGCAAGCATGCCGTCGTAGACGAACTCGACGCCGCTCTTGTTCTTGTAGAGGCTCTGGCTGAACTCCCACTCCGCATAGTTCTCGCACTCGTTGCCGAGGCGGAACTTGTAGTCGGCACCCGGGGCCCCGAAGCAGACCTGGGTTCCCCCTTTGCTGTTGCCGCCAATGCCGCTGCGGAAGTATCCGTGGAAGTCCACCGCTGACGCATCAGGAGCTGCAAGCGCAACTAAAATGGCTGCGAGTACGATCCATTCTTTCTTGATCCTCACGGTTTTGCCTCCTCCTGGTTTTTTCGGTCAGTCGCCTGACCGCCATCGCGACGAAAAACACTCTGCGGAACTTGCCTTCGTTCTGCAACCACCGCCCTCACTTGCGGACCATCTTCAGCGTCGCCGTCTTCTTGGCGGTGCCGTCGGGGTTGCATTCGTACGCCAGCATCTTCTGCTGCTCAGCGATCTCGCTCTTGTCGCCCGTTCCCTTGCCCGCGAGGATGTCGATCACGTGCGGATCGCAATCGCTGTCCGTGCCACCGCCGAAGCGGTGCTGCCCTTCGTACTCGTTCACCTTCCGGGTCAGAAGATCCTTCTTGTCCGGGAAGCCCTCGTTGGACTGCATGAGCACCTGATAGCCCCACTTGCTGATGTCCCCCTCTCCAAGGAGCTTCTTGTCCACCGACGCGGAGATGGTGCGGCCCTTGGCCGCCGTGTCCTCCGGGACGACGATGTCGTCCTTGATGTCGGCTGCCTTCTGCTTCGCCTCTGACTTCACGCGCCCCGCCGGCTGGGGCGAGAGGATGACCACCTTGTTCCATTCCTCCCCCGGCGCGAACTCCACGTTGGTTCCGGGAATCCCCTTGGTGTGCCCTCCCTTTCCGGTCTTGATGTGGATGATCGGCATCTGGATGGAGAAGTTGGCCGGCTGCGGCATCTGCCAGGGGTCCTCGATGTCGGCGTTCACCGAGACCTCGAAGGTGACCTTGTCGCCGGTCTGCTTGACCGTGAGCTGCGTGAGGTCGAACGAGCCAGCCTTGTAGACCGGGTCGGTCGGATAGACGTACTTGCCGGGACCGTTGTCGTCCCCGGTGGGATCCTTGAAGACCACCTCCTGCGCCCCCGCGGCGAATGCGGTGGCCGCAGTCACTGCCGCGAACGCGATTCGGAGACCAGCCATGTCCGCCTCCTTTCCAGGTGCATGGATCAACCCTTCACGCCCCCGGCGGTGAGGCCGGAGACCAGGTACTTTTGCAGATACAGGAAGAGCAAGACGACCGGGATCGAGACGATGATGGACCCGGCGGCGAAGTACCCCCACTGCTGCGAGAACCCGCCTACGAAGAAGCGCAGGCCGACCGGGGCCGTATACATGTTCTCCTTGTCCATGAAAGTGGCGGCAAGGATGAACTCGTTCCATGAGGTCATGAACGAGAAGAGCGCAGTGATGGCGACCGCCGGCTTGGCCAACGGCAGCACGATACGCCAGAAGATCTTCCCCGCCGAAGCACCTTCGATGACCGCGGCTTCCTCCAGCTCCTTGGGGATGGTGTCGAAGTAGCCCTTGAGCATCCAGACGCTGAAGGGAATGGAGGTGGTGGCGTAGACGATGATCAGGCCGATTCGCGAGCTGCCCAGCCCGAGAATCTGCACGATGATGATGTAGAGCGGGATCAGCATCAGCGTCCCGGGGAACATCTGCGAGACGAGGAAGGCCATCATTCCAGGGCGTCGGCCCGGGAACTTGAAGCGGGAGAAGGCGTAGGCCGCGGTGCAGGCGAGGAAGACGCCCAGCACCGTGGTGAAGATGGCCACCAGGGCGCTGTTGAGGATCCAGCGCGCGAACGGCTGGTCGGTCATCACCGAGACGAAGTTCGAGGCGGAGATCTTCTCGGGCCAAGGGATGACGGCGCGCAGCCGGTCGATCACCCGGGGGTTCGCCGGCAGATCCGCGATGGCCAGGCTCTGCTTGCCGGAGAACGCGATGCTGAAGACCCAGAAGACCGGATAGAGCGTGACGAGCGTGGCCACCGCCAGGATCAGGTGGAGGGGGCCGTGGGGCAGCTCATCTCGGAGGCGCGATAAGGGCATGGGCTCAGGCCTCCGTCGCCTTCGAGACGCGGTTCTGGATCACGCCATACACGAGCAGGATGCCGAAGATCACGGTCGAGTAGGCTGCCGCGTAGCCGTACCGGTAGCGCTCGAAGGCGAACTTGTAGGCCTGCGTCACCAGGATCTCGGTCGAGCTGCTCGGCTCGCCGCCGGTGACCAGGTAGATGATGTTGAACATGTTGAACGTCCAGACCACCGAGATGATCACCGCCGGCACCAGCGCCGGGCGCAGCGAGGGCAAGGTGATGGCCTTGAACTGCTGCCAGCGCGTAGCGCCGTCGACCCGCGCCGCCTCGTAGAGGTCGGCGGAGATCGACTGCAAGGCGCCGAGAGAGACCACCATCATGAAGGGGAAGCTGAGCCAGCCGTTGGTGACGAGCGCGGTGAGGAAGGAGGTGGCCGGGCGATCGAACCAGGACACCGCGGGGAGCCCGAACACTTGAAGCAGCTGGTTGATGACGCCGAACTGCTGGTGGAACATTCCTTTCCAGATCAGGGCAGTGATGTAGTTCGGCATCGCCCAGGGCAGGATCAGCAGCACGCGGTAGAGCGGCCGGAGCGCCAGCGCCTTGGTGTTGAGGATCAGGGCGAGGATGAGCCCGGAGGTGACGCCGATGGCGACATTGGTCACCGTCCAGAGGATGGTGAAGAGAAGCGTCCAGTAGAAGTTGAGGTAATTGACGAAGATGCCGCTCTCGCTCCGCTTGACGAAGCCGAAGTCGCCGAGGATGTCCGCGTAGTTCCTCAGGCCGACCCAGATCTCGGACAGCGGCCTGCTGGTGTTGTAGAGGTTCGAGTCCGTAAACGACAGCGTGACGCCGTAGGCGAAGGGGAAGAACACCAGCGCTAGCATCCCCAACATGGCGGGCGCGATGTAGAGGTAGGCTTGCCGGTGCCGCCGCAGCGTGACGCCGACCGCGCTGAAGCCGCCAAGACCCGCGACCAGGAGTAGCACCAGGGAGAGCGCGCCCGCGGCGAGCACGGTCTTTCGCACCGCGCCGGCTGCCTCCTTCATCTGCAGCCCCAGACGTTGCGCATCGACCGAGCCGTCGGCGGCGATGAGACCGCGCGGCTTGCGGAAGCCGTCGACATCCCAGGTGCCCGGAGCCGCCGGATCCGTTTTCAGCCCCAGGGCCCCGGCCACTTCCTGAGTCACCGCCCCTTGCTCGCGGACCCGCTCCGCCACCGCCTGCGCCGCGCGCTGTTGCTCAGCGGCGATCTGCGCGGCGGCAGCGCGCCCCATCCAGAACAGCGAGACGGCCACGCAGGCCACCCCCGCCAGGAGCAACGGCAGGCGCCGTTCGCCGATGATCAGGGCCAGCAGGGCGAAGGCTACGAGAGGCGCGATCACCGCCAGCAGGAACCCCGACCAGCCCGGCGTGCGCGGGGCGGGCTGCAATGCGGTCTCGATCTCCACCAACCCCACGGAAGCGCGGTCCTTCTCGATCGGCCCGGCGAGGGAGAGCCGCCCTCCGCCGAGCGGCGCCGCCTCGATCTCGGCCTTGCGCGCCTGCTGCTCCTCCCGGTTCGTCTGCGCCGCCGCCGCGATCCGCTGATTCCGATCGTAGAGCGGCTTCTCCTCGCGCTGCAGGCGCCTCGGCGCCGCGCGCTCGCCGGCGTCGCCGGGCGCGGTCGAGACCTCGAGGCGCATTCCATCGGCGAGGAAGACGCGCACCTGCGACACCGAGGGCGTCCGGGCCTGCCAGGCCGCTACCACCTTGCGGACCGCGTCGCCATCTCCGGCGCTGTGCACGAGCGAAGTGACCGCCTGCAGCGTCACGATCGCCTTGCGCTCCTCCGCCTCGTCCGCGATCTGCCTGCTCGCGCCGGAGACGAACGCGCGCAGGAGGGCCGCCCCGAGCAGCGCGGCGAGCGCCACTCCGACCAGGAACCGCAGCCGGTGGGAGGATCCGGCCGTCATTATTTCTTCCGCAGCCCCGCGACGTCCTTGGAGATGGCCGCCTGCGCGCCGTCCAGCGCGGCCTTCGGAGACGCCGAATGCCGGGTCACCGAGTTCATCACGGTGGTGGCCGGCGACCAGACCATGGTCATCTCCGGAAGGTTGGGCATCGGGATGGCCACCTCGACCTGATCGCGGAACGACTTGAGCACCGCGTCGCCTGCCACTTTGGGTTCGGCGTAGACCGCCTTGTTGGCCGGACTCTGGCGGCCCTCGACCGCCATCACGATCCCGGACGGCTTGTCGGTGAGGTACTTGATGAAGTCGTAGGCGGCGTCCTTGCTCTTGGAGGGTGCGGCGATCAAGGCGCCCTCGACGGTCATCCAGGGCTTCATGGGCGTGTTGCCCGCTTCCTTGATCTTCGGCAACGGCGCGAGGCCGTAGTCGATGCTCTTGCTGATCTCGCCCAGGAACCAGGGACCGTTGAAGATCATGGCGGCCTTGCCGTCGTTGAACAGCGCGGTGATCAGCGCGGTGGAGGGCTCCGCCGGCAGGATCTGGTCCTTGTCCAGCCACTTGAGGAGGTACTCGAGGGCCTTTGCGTTGTTGGGGTTGTTGATGGCCGGCTTCGCCCCGCCCTCGAAGACGTACCCGCCGAACGCGTTCTGCAGGGCCGCGTGGTAGTAGTAATCGCTGTACGCGTACGCGAGACCGAACCGCCCGGCCGCCTTATCGGTGTTCTTCTTCGCCACCGCTACCAGCTCGTCGGAATCCTTGGGCGGATTGGTGACCAGCTTCTTGTTGTAGATGAGCGTGATGCACTTGTAGTTGAGCGGTAGGCCGTAGACCGTTCCCTTGTAGGTCATCGCCTCCATCGTGGTCGGGATGAACCGGTCCTTGGTCTCCTTGTCGATGAAGAAGTCGATCGGCTCGACCGTGTTGCCGGCTTCGATCCAGCCGCCCAGACGGTCCTGTGCATAGATGAAGACGTCGGGTCCCTTGCCGCGCGGCACCGCCGCCGAGATCTTGTCGGCGAAGGCGTCGTAAGGCACCGCGAGGGTGCTCACGTGCGTGTTGGGATGCGCCGCATTATAGGCGGCGGCGACCTTCTCCAGCGCAGCTTTCTCCTCGGCGCGGTAGGCGTGCCACACCACGAGCTCGGTGGCCGCGGTTGCGGGCGCGGCGACCAGAGCGGTGAGCGCAACGGCTGCTACTCGACGAAGTCTCTCCATGAAGTCTCCTCTTTCTCCCAGCGCACTCAATCCGCGATGCGCTGCTCCGTCTCGGCGTCGAACAGATGGAGCCGATCGATCTCGACCAACGCCGCGACCTTGCCGCCGAACTCCGGCGGGTTGTGCGGGTCCATCTTGAAGGCGATCTGGTCTTCCCCCTGGCTGCCGTGAACTACCACTTCGTCGCCGAGCGTCTCAACCAGGTCGACGGTCAGCTCCAGCTTGGCGGTCACGCCTCGCGTGGGCCGGCTGGCCTCCAGCACGTTCTCGGGGCGCACGCCGACCACCACCGCCTTGCCGACGCGGGAAGCGAGCGCGCCGCGAGCCGTCGCGGGCGCAGGCAGCTTGAAGCCGTTGGCCGCGAGCGCGGCGCCGCCGTCGGCCACGGTAGCGTGGATGAAGTTCATCGGCGGCGTGCCGATGAAGTTGGCGACGAAGATGTTCTGCGGTTTCTCGTAGACGTCGAGGGGCGTGCCGACCTGCTGCAGCTTGCCCTTGTCGAGGATGGCGATGCGGTTCCCCATCGTCATCGCCTCGACCTGATCGTGCGTGACGTAGATGGTGGTGACCTGGAGGCGGTGCTGCAGCTTCTTGATCTCCGCGCGCATCTGCACGCGCAGCTTCGCGTCCAGGTTGGAGAGCGGCTCGTCGAAGAGGAACACCGAGGGCTCGCGGACGATGGCGCGGCCGAGCGCCACCCGCTGCCGCTGCCCGCCGGACATGTCCTTGGGGCGCCGATCGAGCAGCTGCTCCAAGCCGAGGATCTTCGCCGCCTGGTTCACGAGCCGATCGATCTCGTTCTGCGGCGTCCCGCGGATCTTCAGACCGAACTGGAGGTTCTCCCGCACGCTCATGTGCGGGTAGAGCGCATAGCTCTGGAACACCATCGCGATGTCGCGGTCCTTGGGCGGGACCTCGTTCACCACCCGGCCCCCGATGGAGATGGTGCCCGAGGTGATCTCCTCGAGCCCGGCGACCATGCGGAGCAAGGTGCTCTTGCCGCAGCCCGAGGGGCCCACCAGCACCACGAACTCGTGCTCGCGGATCTCGAGATCGATGTCGCTGATCACCGGCGGGTTGTCGCCGTAGCGCTTGGCGACATGTTCCAGGACGACGCTGGCCATCGACCGCCTGTGACCGGATACGAGTGAGCTGCGCCCGAACTGCCTGCTACTCGACACAAGGCACTTGCCACGTCAGCGACCGAGACGTCAATTGGCAAACGGTTCTTCAACGCGGTGCGGCGACGAGAATTTGCGACTGGCGCGGTCCCAACTTGACGGTCAGTGAACCGCCGGCGCGCTTCGGCGGAGTGGTCGACGCGTCCAGCGAATCGACCACCTCGGCGGCTTCCCACTCCATAGGAAAGGCGAAGGTCGCAGTGGCCGGCTCGCTGCCCCGGTTCACCGCCACCACCACCAGGTCCTTGGATGCCGCATCGCGGCGCGCAAAGATGTAAAGGTCGCCCTCAGTGGATAATGCAGTGTGGTTACCACGCGATAACGCTGGATGTGCCTTTCGGATACCGATCAGCTTCTGGTAGTCGCGCCGCAAAGCGTCATCGCGCGGAAGGCCCGCGCCCGGCAGCACGTCTCGGGTGCCCCAGGGCATGTCGCTGCGATTGTCGGGCCATTCGCCGCCCAGACGACCGACTTCCTCACCGTAGTAGACGACCGGGATGCCCGAGGTGGTGAAGAGCAGCACCGCCGCCAGGCGGAACAGGGCCATGTCCCCCTTGAGCTGGAAAAGAGCGCCGGTCGTGTCGTGAGTGGAGAGGTAATGCGCGACCAGGTGCCCGGGCCGGATTTTCTGTCGCATTTCCAGGTACCGGTTGAACGCCACGGTCCGGCCCCGGCCCTGCACGAAGCCCAGGACGTTGCCCTGGAAGCTGAAGTCGAAGCCGGCGTCCAACTCGTCGGGCTCGAACCAGGGCTCGAGCACTTCGGCGTCCGCGCCGAAGACCTCGCCAAGCAAGAAGAACTGGGGCCCCAGCTCGGCGCGCGTGCGCTTGCGATGCTCCTGCCAGAAGGGATGGTCGACGTGCTTGACGGTATCCAGTCGGAAGCCGTCGATCCCCGTCCGCTTCGCCCAGGCGATCTGCGCATCGAGCAGGAATTTCGCGACTTCCGGCTGCTCGGTCTTGAAGTCGGGCAACCCGGCGAGGCAGCTGGTGAGGTCGTCCTCTCCGCAATCGCCGACGATGGTGGAGCGCAGCCATTTCCTGGTCTTCGGGTCGCGAAGGTAGCGCGTATCGTACCCGGCATGGTTGTAGACCACGTCGAGCAGAACCTTGATCCCCCGGGCGTGGCAGGCCTCGACCAGCTTGCGCAGATCCTCCTCGGTGCCGAAGCGGGGGTCCAGGCTGGTGAAGTCATCGGCCCAGTAGCCGTGGTACCCCCAATCGGGAAACCCCGCCCCGTCCACGTGACCGGGGATGTTCTTCACCAAGGGGTTCACCCAGATGGCGGTGACGCCCAGCGAAGCGATCTCGTCCAGCTGCGCGAGAAGGCCCTTGAGATCGCCGCCGTGGAAGGCGCCTTTCGCCTTCCGGTCGACGTTGGAGTCGTTTCCCGGGTCGCCGTCAGCGAATCGGTCGACCAGGACGAAATAAAGGATGTCGTCCGACCAGGGGCGAGCAGGCTTGGGAGCCGCGGCCGCTGCCGCGAGCAGGGCGGCGAGGATGAGCGGGGCGTGCATCCGGCGCAGACTAGCGCCGCTTCAACGGACGTTGCCAGCGAGAAGGCGCTCGAGGACTCTCGCCGCCTCGTCGGGGAATTCGGGAAGCCGTTGCGCCAGCTCCCGCCGCGCAATTCGCAGCAGGCGCAGTGCGGTTTCCGGCGGAGAATGACCGAGCGCGTCATCCAGCTCCCGCCCCAGCTCCGGAAAGGCCTGCTCGAAGCGCCGGAGCGGATCGAGGGAATCGAGGACTCCCGGGCTTTCCAACGGACGCGCCCGCACCAGCAGTTGCGCGAGGTGGACGGTGGCGGCTTGAAGCTGCGCTCGCCCGCCCACGCGCTCGCCGCGCCGGTAGCGTCCGGCGCCGACCAGCAACGCCGTCAGGAACTGTCCCGACAGCCACCGGTCCTCGGGCCTCCGCTCGACCACCTCCCGGGAAGTCCGCTCCCGCAGCGCGCGCATCCGCTCCTCGATCCCGGAGCGGTCGAACAACGTCCGGTAGCGGTTGACCCGCGCGAGCGACAGCTCCTCCAGATCGAAGACGGCGAACTCGAGCAGGTGCGCGCTGCGGTAGAGCACCTTCACGCCGTGCGCGGTCTCCCGGTAGGAGAGCGCGATCTGCCCGGCATCGGGGAGCCAGGACAGGTCCGTGCGCATGCGCTCCTGCTCGCCGGCGGGCGTGATCACGAAGAAGTCGTGGTCCGACCATTCGTCGGGCGCCGGCGGCTCGCCGGACATGGAGCCCAGCGCGACCAGGCCCAGGACCCGCGCGTCGGCGGACAGGCCCTGGCGCAGACGCTCGGTCAAGCGATCGTAGGCGTCGCGCTGCATCGGGTCGAATCTGCCACGGAAAGACTTCCGGAGGTGTAGCGTTCGAGGCATGGACAAGTTCAAGGCCTTCCGGATCCGCGAGGCAGGCGGCAAGACCGAGGCGGGCTTCACCGACTGCACGCTCGATGAGCTCGACCCGGGAGATGTCGTGGTCCGGGTCTCTCACTCGACCATCAACTACAAGGATGCGCTCGCCGCCACCGGCAAGGGGCGCATCCTCCAGCGGCCTCGATGCATCGGCGGCGTCGATCTGGCGGGCACGGTGGTGTCCTCGAGCGACCCACGCTTCAAACCGGGACAAGGCGTTCTCGCGACGGGCCACGCGCTCGGCGTCAAGCACGACGGTGGTTATGCGGAATATGCGCGCCTTCCCGGCGACTGGTTGCATGCGTTGCCGCCGGGCATGACCGCCTGGGACGCGATGGCGCTGGGCACGGCCGGATTCACCGCCGCCTTCGCCATCATGCGCATGGAGCACAACGGTCTCGCCCCGAAGAACGGCCCGGTAATCGTCGATGGTGCGACCGGCGGCGTCGGCTCGGTTGCCATCGCGGCCCTGGTCGGTTGCCATCGCGGCCCTGGCGCGCCTCGGTTACGAGGTGATCGCGCTCACCGGCAAGGAATCGGA
>Ga0137417_1485016_pt1 | contig 10999 bp, 7 predicted proteins | sample CZODoug3_1_1_16f_FD_183081 | JGI IMG/M metagenome (GOLD analysis project Ga0137417, IMG submission 183081) | Vadose zone soil fungal communities from Angelo Coast Range Reserve, California, USA - CZODoug3_1_1_16fungal (PacBio error correction) | ecosystem: Environmental > Terrestrial > Soil >... | reverse complement strand
GAACTAAGAAACTGACCCCAACACCGTGGGCAACCAACAGTTAACTTTTGGGCTCTTATTTACATATATCCTAACTGGTTTGGGAGGGCTCTGCACATGATCAAAGGGTCTATCAGATGCTCTAATATCAACATGGGCTAGCAAATACCACCTGAAAAGTACTATCTAGGGATGCAGGGTACTCAAACTCTGACTATTGTATGGTACATATGAAGGAGTGCGGTATCACCTGAATGGAGCAGAGGCAGGCTAATCAGAAGTAATTATACCCTTATATTAATACCTCTAGCTAATAATTTAATTAATAATTTAGACCTCAGAAGCCAAAGAGCTTTTTAATCTACGCATGCTTCCTTACGTAATGCAGTTGAGCGCATATTTCGAGTGCTAAAGAGATTAAGATGCCTTAAAACAGCTCCTGAGTTCTATTTGAAACAACAGATTGTCTTATCCTAGCTCTAACTGGTTTTTTAACTTTATCGGATAGAAGGAGCGCAAGAAGAGGAAGAGTGACCAAGAGGATATACTACTGAGAGGGGAGTATCCAGCCTAATAATTCAGGTTTGCTCAAGTAAATAGTAGAAGGGGTAAAATGGATATATTAAGGGATCAATAGCTTGAAGATATGTGGAAAGGATTATTCAAAGAGTAATAATTAATAGAGCTAGAAATTAAAGGCCAATACCCTGAAATAACCAGGACTCCTGCTGCTCTTTTGATCCTTTAAAGCAAGAAAGATTCTGCATGCATAGGAACTACTAAATAAGAGATTGCTTTTGCCATACTACTAGCCTCAAGGTATTATAACTTCAGAGGTAAGTAGTTGAATGAGCTCTTGTAGGCCTAGTAGCACCTCAATCTTGTGTATTCTAGTCTCCCTTCATCTCTTCTACTACCTTATAAATCCCTTCTGCTAGTGTAAGCTTCTGCTTCTTTACTCCTGATCCTCCTTCTCCTCAGTGATCCTGTATAGTTCGAACTTGGCGGGTTTTTTCGGACTGGCATATTAGCTTGATCCTCTTCAAGATCCTCCCAATAATTAACTACTGGCACTCTTGGTGGCGGCGTGCTCCTACCCTGTTGCGAAGCAATATCAAATAGTTCGGCAAGGATAGGTCTGTGTATAAAGGGTGAGTGGTAACCAGGGTTGCATGCCTGCTATGGTGCTAAGAATAAGTTAGATCAAGCTATTATATAGTAGTAGGCCTATATACCTTACTACGGTATGCTTTCCACACACTCTCTTCGGCTGTAGCGGAGTAGGTTCATCCCAACCAAAGCCTGAATTGTCTTCTAGAGAGCACCACTCCTTCTCAAGCCTTGCACCAATCAATACGTGATTCAGCTGTAAGACATGGATCTGAATAGGCCCTATGTATGCTGCTTGAAACAGCTGGGAGTATAGTAACCAGGCCTCCTTTTAAAGCCAGAATCAGCACGTTTGCCGGCCTATCATTGCTAAGTCGCCTTCCAAGAGAGCTCTATGCATATCAGCAGTCCATGTAAGTGTAGAGCGCTTTGAATTGCTCTGGGTAGCTGTATCAAGAAGGGGTATCTGGTGTTTGGAGGTTGCCCTAGGTGGTTAAGGAGAGCAGGATCAATTAAATGAGTAATCAAATTGAGGGCCACCTGAGCAATGCCTTGTAAGGCACTACTATCACAAGGATAGTGTCATTTTCAAGAGCTTGGGAATCCCATAATTGATCCATGAAAATGGTCTGATCAAAGCGTAAAGAAAGCTATAAAAGAGCTGTATCTGTAAAAGAGAGCAATTCAGGGGAGAGGGCAAGTGGGGGTATCTAATATTAAATAAGGACTAGTGTATGCTGACTAACTAATGTTTATGGGGCAGTCATACAGTTGCTACGTATCACAGTGTATGGAGGATTGTATGGAGCAGTGTATGGGGGGTGTGTCATGGAAGCTCCATACACGAAGTGTAAGCAGGCCCCTAAGTCGATACGGAATTTTTTATAGTGTGTCGCAAAGCATAACTACCTAGGGTAAAACGACGACTTGAAGTAAATAAAGGAAGAATCGACTTTATAGAAAGCTCTTTTAACGAATTTTTATGAGAAAGTTCCCCATTCGGCTGTCTATTTTTTTGGTGGAGAGAGTTGGAAAGGCTTCCTAAAGCGGCTCTGATGTAGTGGGCCTAAAAATTGGGGTATCGGAGCAAAGTATTCTTCATAAGTTTCAGCCCTTGCCATAGAAACTTGCAGAATTGAGGAGACCCAGCACTCAATATGACAGATCAAAAATAATTCAGATTGCCTTAAAGGGGCTTGAATCCCCCATGTGCAGGAGGGTGCGGCGAGAACCCAGCAACGCATCGATACGGTCCGAGCAGGTTTGGCAACGTATGTTCGCCCCCGTTGCTTGACGCAGGCGTTCCAGGTCTGACTGAGCCCAAGGAATGCTTTCGCAACTATATTACTACGAAAAGTTATAAGCGTATGGAACAATATCGAGTGCGAGGATCTACAAAGGCACAAAAAAGCTCCTGCTTCCGTCCGCTTTCGTTTTGGTCCGTCGTCTGCCTCTCTGCTCCATATTCTAGATCAATCATCTGCAAGGGCAATACGATAGGATGAAACCGAGCTGGCTATGAATTATTGTTGTTCATCGTCGTCCTCCTACGTGGATGCCGCGGATAGAGAGACGTCCTCGAGCTGTTTGGGAAATATTTAAAGCTCGATATCCGAGACACGAAATTCTCCGAGCTTTGGACTCGAGAATCTCTCAACCTCCCAGGTATAGATTGGGCCAATTAGGCTTACGCACAAGCCCCGTCTGCGGATTCTGAAAAAGGTCGGAACAGACGAACTTTCAAGATCTGATGCCGGTCGTTCCAATCGGCTTACTTCGAGAGCAGATATTGTATCTACGTTACTTACGCGACTCCTAGTGGATCGTGCAAAGAGATGGCTTGCGAAAGTATACATTTGGAGAACTGCACTACTCGTTCGCAGAGAAAACACTCCGAGACAGCTAAAGGTCGTGGTTTCTCGCTGCCTCTGGCAAGTCTCTGATGGGATGTCTCCGTACGGCATTGGGATTTAACCTATCCGCTACGAAGACGTGCTAAAGCCAAGAGCTTGCAATCATTCTCTTCTTTGACAACGCCACTTCTCAGTGATTTAATAATACATCAAGAACCATCTTCTCACGTTCTGCTTCTTCGAAGTTAACCACAATTGATAGATCTCATGGCACAGTATTTCGCTCTGTGGAAGAAAATTATCCAAGCATTGTCGCCAACGTCGTGAGGACATCCAGTAAGCTCAAAGCCTCTGAGCACGGACGCACGCAGTCTTGTGGGCTATGCGGACTTCCAGTGGAAGAAGGCACAGACGGCAATATTTGGGTGGGCGGAGATCGAAGGGTTCCAGTTCAAGGGCCGCGCGAGAGAATGGCATCATGGATTTTATAGTTATGGCTGCTCGAGATCTATCAACGACTGAAAAGCTTTTTCTCCGATATGCTCAATCGAAAATGACAGCGAAATGACGATCTCATACTCTACATGCCCGAGAGTCAATATTTACAGAGACGGACCACAACCACCTAGACTCCAAAATATGTCCACGCTAGGCATTGGCCTTTTATTCGATGCCAGGAGGGATCCGATCCTCGACCTTCTCATAAGTTTATTTGGTCTGTTCGGCCAAACTCAGAGTCAAGATTGTATGGGGCAAAATTCGTGCCAGATGGGGTAGGAATCTTTGTAGATAGCAAGAAACCTTCTGTACTCACTGTCTTCATGAAGACAGTCGACTACCCCCTTATAGAGATTGCCGTTTTGGTTGTACATGCGTGACATGATTGTGTCTAAGTTTCAAGTGTTAAGTTTCGACAACAGCAGAGGGTCCAAGCATTTTCTTACTGGAGGATGCATAACGCAGCACCAACAAAAGCCACTTGCTGTTGCTGCCTGCTAAGATGTAACATCGGGCCCTCCTCCATGCAAACAAGTGCTCAAAGTCTCGCTTCGCAAAGAAGTACGTTGGTAGTTGCACCGAACTTCCCGAACCCGGTTCGAACATGGCGGCTTGCAACGCCTCTAAATAAGGGCCAGTGACACCATCGGCCTTGTATATTTGCCCCATCCATCCACGCACCCTTGTAATTATGGCTGCGTCCCAACCGGCGCGACGGCGGAAGCTCTGCAGTCTCGTCTTGACTAGGAAGAAGGGGCTCCGGCCGCAGCCCAGATACCCGACGTTTGCACCGCGGAATACATTAATTCCTAGACTTTGTGTCTTGGGATCGGTGAATAGTTGAGACGTTAACGTGTGCCGTTGGGTTCGTAGAAGCCCATAACCGGCACCCGTTGGAGAAGAACTGGTAAACGTACGCCGCGCCAGCCCGCGATAAATGCCCCTTAGCCTCGTGGCGGACGATGACCGAGACGCCGTGGATGGCCCCTTGTACATTCGTGGTTGGAGGCCCTTTTCTTGCAGCTCACCCTGCAGCTGCATGCTATTTGCGTTTTCTCGTCAGAAACATCAGAGCGCATCCTTGGAGAGAAACTCTACCGGATCTCACCGTCTCGAAAGGGTGTGCTTTTGCTCCGCTACAATCCTCTGACATTATAACAGCATCAGCTTGCATAAAGCCTGCACTTAACACCCCCTTCGAGACGGTGAGATCCGGTAGAGTTTCTCTCCAAGGATGCGCTTCTGAGTTTTCTGACGAGAAACGCAAATAGCATGCAGCCTGCAGGGTGAGCTGCAAGAAAAAGGGTAAACCACGATGTACAAGGGGCCATCACGGCGTCTCGGTCATCGTCCGCCACGAGGGCTTAAGGGGCATTTATCGCGGGCTGGGGCGGCGTACGTTTACCAGATTCTTTTCAACGGGTGCCGTTAGGCTTCTACGAACCCAACGGCACACGTTAACGTCTGCGCTATTCACCGATCCAAGACACAAAGTCTAGGAATATGTATTCGCCGGTGCAACGTCGGTATCTTGGTGGCTGCGCCCGGAGCCCTTCTTCCTAGTCAAGACGAGACTGCAGAGCTTCTCGCCGTTCGCGCCGGTTGGGACGCAGCATAATTACAAGGGTGCTGTGGATGGGATGGGAAATATACAAGCGAGGGTGTCCCTGCCTTTATAGAGGCGTTGGAGCCGCCATGGTTCGAACCGGGTTCGGAATTCGGTGCAACTACCAACGTACTTCTTTGCGAAGCGAGACTTGTGAAGCCACTTGGGCATGGAGGAGGGCCCGATGTTACATCTAGCCAGCAGACAGCAAGTGGCTTTGTTGTGTGCTGCGTTATGCATCCTCCCAGGAAGAAAATGCTTGACCCTCTGCTGTTGTCGAACTAACACTTGAACTTAGACACAATCATGTCACGCATGTACAACAAAACGCAATCTCTATAAGGGGGTAGTCGACTGTCTCATGAAACAGTGAGGACAGAAGGTTCTTGCTATCTACAAAGGATTCCTACCCCATCTGCACGAAATTTGCCCCATACAATCTTACTCTGAGTTTTGGCCGAACGACCAATAAACTTATGAGGAAGGTCGAGGATCGGATCTTCCTGCATCGATAAAAGGAATGCCTAGGTGACATATTTTTGGAGTCTGTGGTGTGGTCCGTCTTGTAAATATTGACTCTCGGGCATGTAGAGTAGAGATCGTGCATTTCGCTGTCATTTCGATTAGAGCATATGCGAGAAGCTTTTCAGTCGTTGATAGATCTCGAGCACCATAACATAAAATTCCATGATGCTCATTCTCTCGCGCCGGCCTTGAATCTGGACTTTGATCTCCGCCCACCAAAATATGCCGTCTGTGCTTCTTCCACTGGAAGTCCGCATAGCCCACAAGCTGCGGTGTCGTCCGTGCTCAGAGGCTTGAGCTACTGGATGTCCGCACGACGTTGGCGACAATGCTTGGATAATTTTCTTCCACAGACGCGAAATACTGTGCCATGAGATCATCAATTGTGGTTAACTTCGAGAAGCGAAACGTGAGAAGATGGTTCTGATGTATTTATTAATCACGAGAAGTGGCGTTGTCAAAGAAGAGAATGATGCAAGCTCTTGCTTTAGCAGTCTCGAGCGGATAGTTTAATCCAATCCGTACGGAGACATCCCATCAGAGACTTGCCAGGGCAGCGAGAAACCACGACTTTAGCTGTCCTCGGTGAGTGTTTTTCTCTGCGAGACGAGTAGTGCAGACTCCAAATAGTATACTTTCGCAGCCAGTCCTCTTTTGGCAACGTCACTAGGAGTCGCGTAAGTAACGTAGATACAATATCTGCTCTCGAAGTAGCCGATGGAATCGACCGGATTCAGATCTTGAAGTCGTTCTGTTCCGACTTTTTCAGAATCCGCAGACGGGGCTGTGGGTAGCCTAAATTGGCCCAATCTATAGCCTGGAGGTTGAGAGATTCCTCGAGTCCAAAGCTGGAGAATTCGTGTCTCGGATATCGAGCTTTATATTTCTCCAACAGCTCCGGGAGTCTCTCATCCGCGGCTCCACGTAGAGACGACATGACACATATAATTCATAGCCACTCGGTCATCCTATCGTATTGCCCTTGCAGATGATGATCTAGAATATGGAGCAGAGAGGCAGACGACGGACCAAACGAAAGCGAAGCAGGAGCTTTTTTGTTGGCCTTTGTAGATCCTCGCACTCGATATGTTTCCATACGCTTTATAACTTTCGTAGTAATATATTGCGAAAAGCATTTCCTGGCCTCAGTCAGCCTGAACGCGTCAAGCAACGGGGCGAACATACGTGCAGACCTTGCTCGGACCTATTCGATGCGTTGCTGGGTTCTCGCCGCACTCCTGCACATGGGGATTCAAGCCCCTTTAAGGCACTGAATTATTTTTGATCTGTCATATTGAGTGCTGGGTCTGCCTCAATTCTGCCAAGTTCTATGGAAAGGGGCTGAAACTTATGAAGAAATACTTTGCCTCCGTAACCCCAATTTTTGCACTACATCAGAGCCGCTTTTAGCGAAGCCTTTCCCACTCTCTCCGCAAAAAATAGACAGCCGAATGGGGAAACTGTCTCATAAAATTCGTTAAAGAGTTTCTATAAGTCGATTCTTCCTTTATTTACTTTTCAAGTCGTCGTACCTAGGTAGGTTATGCTTTGGACACACTATTAAAAAAAATGTATCGCTTAGGGCCTGTTCACACTCGTGTATGGAGCTCCCATAACAACCCCCCCCATACACTGCTCCATACACCTCCATACACTGTGATACGTAGCAACTGTATGGACTGCCCATACAGTTAGTTTAGTCAGCATACAACTAGTCCTATTTAATATTAGTATACCCCTCACTTGCCCTCTCCCCTGAATTGCTCTCTTTTAAGATACAGCTCTTTTATAGCTTTCTTTACAGCTTTTGATTCAGTACCATTTTCATGGATCAATTATGGATTCCCGCTCTTGAAAATGACACTATCCTTGTGATAGTAGTGCCTTACAAGGCATGCTCAGGGGGCCTCTAAATTTGATTACTCATTAATTGATCCTGCTCTCCTTACACCTAGGCAACCTCCAAACACCAGATACCCCTTCTTTGATACAGCTACCCAGAGCAATTCAAAGCGCTCTACACTTACATGGACTGCTGATATGCAATAGCTCTCTTGGAAGGGTTACTGAGCAATGTAGGGCCGGCAACGTGCTGATTCTGGCTTTAAAAAGGAGGCCTGGGTTACTATACTCCAGCTGTTCAAGCAGCATACCTAGGCCTATTCAGATCCATGTCTTACAGCTGAAATCACGTATTGATTGGTGCAAGGCTGTATGGAAGGATGGTGCTCTCTAGAAGACAATTCAGGCTTTGGTTGGGATGAACCTCTCCGCTTTTTACAGCCGAAGAGAGTGTGTGGAAGCATACCTTGTAGAAGTATATAGCCTACTACTATTAATAGCTTGATCTAATTATTCTTAGCACCATAGCAGGCATGCAACCTGGTTACGCACTCACCCTTTATTACACAGACCTATCCTTGCCGAACTATTTGATATGCTTCTGCAACAGGGTGTAGGAGCACGCCGCCAACCAAGCAGTGCCAGTAGTAATATTGAGGAGGATCTGTGAAGAGGATCAAGCTATTATGCCAGTCCGAAAACGCCAGTTCGAACTATACAGGATACTGAGGAGAAGGAGGGATCAGGAGTAAGAAGCAGAAGCTTACACTAGCAGAAGGGATTTATAAGGTAGTAAGAAGAGATGAAGGAGACTAGGATACACAAGATTGAGGTGGCTACTAGCCTACAAGAGCTATTCAACTACTTACCTCTGAGTATAATAACCTTGAGGCTAGTAGTATGGCAAAAGCAATTCTTATTTAGTAGTTCCTATGCATGCAGAGATCTTTCTTGCTTTAAAGGATCAAAAGGAGCAGCGGAGTCCTGGTTATTCAGGGTATTGCCTTTAATTTCTAGCTCTATTAATATACTCTTGATAATCCTCCACATATCTTCAGCATTTGATCCCTTAATATATCCATTTTTACCCCTTCTACCTAGTACTTGAGCACCTGAATATTAGGCGGATATCCTCCTCTTCAGTAGTATTATCCTCTTGGTCCTCTTCCTCTTCTTGCTCTTCTATCGGATAAAGTTAAAAAGACCAGTAGAGCTAGGATAGATCAATCTGTGTTCAAAGTTATACTCAGGAGCTGTTTTAAGGATCTTAAATCTTCTTTTTAGCACTCGAATATGCGCTCAACTTGCATTACCGTAAGGAAGCATGGCGTAGATTAAAAAGCTCTTTGGGCATTCTGAGGTCTAATATAATTAAATTATTAGCTAGAGGTTATTAATATAAGGGTATTATACTTACTTCTGATTAGCCTGCCTCTGCTCTTCAGGTGATACCGCACTCCTCGATATGGTACATACAATAGTCAGAGTTTGAGTACCTGCATCACTAGATAGTACTTTTCAGGTGGTATTTTGTAGCCCATGTTGATATAGAGCATCTGATAGGACCTTTGATCATGTGCAGAGCCCTCCCAACCAGGTAGGATATATGTAATAAGAGCTCAAAGTTACTGTTGGTGCACGGTGGTTGGGTTTCAGTTTCTATTCATTCTTCTTGTTCCCCTCCTTCGTTTGTAGTAGTAGTAGTAGTTTATTACGCCCGGCACTATGCCTAAAAGGGCCTACGTCGTTATATACAGCTCCAGTTCGTTCATAAGTCAGCTTGATCTCGCAAAGCCCGTACATTCATCCGCATCCAGATAATGCCTTCTTAATATGTCCATCGTCTACGGATTCTCGTGTAAATAATTAGTAGCAAGTAGCTTGGAGGCAATTCTCAAAAGTGTTCAGCGTCCTATCCTCAGCAGCTGAAGCGGAACCTGCGGCGAGCACGAGGGTGCTTTGGGGGTTAGTGAGTAAAAGAGGCGTGGAGGGGTGGGGTCCTCGCGGTTTAAACCGCCATTAGTTCTCGATTCGAACGCGGTGAAGCAATCGACAGCTCTTGCTGAACGATTCATGGGGTCCTTGCAAAGCGCACATTTTGCAATTCTTTCCGAGCATTCTTTATGGCCGTGGCCTTCCGTGGCGCATTTCGCACATATCTGCTTCTTGGTACAAGCATACGCCTGGTGTCGATTTCTTGACAGTTGTAGCATTGTGTTGGCCCAACCCGATGTTCGTAGACCCCAGTGTATGCGGATTCCCCAGCCACATGGAAGTATTGCCCTTGCAGTAGTCGTACTGCTTCGCTTCCTTTGGTGACATAAACCACCATTGAGCCATATGCCTTTCCTTGATCCTTTCTGCTAAGCCATGCAATCTTGGCTATGCTCACCTCGTTCTCCTTTCCCAGTACTTCGGTGGCCCCGGGTAAAAACATTTCCTTCGTGGTCCAAATGGCGGCTTCGATTTGCATTGTTCACCTTCACCGGGTATAGCTGATCGTGTAACACTCGGGCATTAGATGGGCCGTCTCTGCGCCGCTTCTTTGACCCTACGAAGCTCAGCTTCATCTCTGCATGCTACTCTAATGCGTTCGGCATTTCGGGAATCCTTGATCACTGCTGCGCAGCGCCAATTTGCCTGTCCATCTGCGGTACGGATTCTTCCCTCAATTGCTTTCCTGATCGATCCCGGGTGCACCTTGCTCTTGTCGTCTTCTCCCATCCGGGACGTGTCGATGGTACAGTACAGCGTATCGGTCATTGTCGACGGCGTCGTGCCCATCGAGGTAAGGGTCTGAACATTGCTTGGTAGACTGCTCGCGGCGTACGAGCAACGTCCACATACGACATGTTGAACGCCGAGGATTTTTGGACGTTGGACCACTGGTGCATTGGGCGGCGTCACGAGACACGAATTGTTGTCTCCGTCCCGCTCTCATTACTTTCATCCTCATCTCCAACGAGAATGGCCTCCTCTTGTTCCAATGCTTTCATAGTTTTGGTCCGATCGCGACGCGATTGACGCGTCGGACCAAGATCTACTCCAACCATCTCCTCCTCGGCCCTTCCCTCTCCCCTTTATGGAAAGTCAAATACCAAATGTCGAGTCGTTGCCAAATGTCGAGTCGTTCACAGTTCGATTGCAGTACTTTTTCCCTTTCGTTGTAGAGAGTTCTACTCTATCAATGTTACAGGTTGTCCACGTGACCTGATGACTCATTTCCCGACAGTTACATATTGCAAGGACATTTGAGAGATATAACCCTTCGATTTCGATATCTAGGTTGCTCAGAGGGGTATATAGCATGCACATGGGTTCCATCAAGTGCACCAATACAATCCTTAAAGTAAGGAAAGTATTTCGGATTATTAGATATTCGATTGGATAGTGGTGTATGTTCAGTAGGTTGTTGAACACTAGTATGATGTAGAAACACACAATGCACTAAGTACAGCATGAAAAGCCCTATTAATTAATTAATTAATAATGCTTCATTAGATAGAATTTTATAAGGATCTTACTTGTGTATTGTCTGTGCAGCATAAGTAAACCTTTCCTGGCACTGTCTATTTGAAGCACCCCT
>Ga0137417_1047303_pt1 | contig 11215 bp, 9 predicted proteins | sample CZODoug3_1_1_16f_FD_183081 | JGI IMG/M metagenome (GOLD analysis project Ga0137417, IMG submission 183081) | Vadose zone soil fungal communities from Angelo Coast Range Reserve, California, USA - CZODoug3_1_1_16fungal (PacBio error correction) | ecosystem: Environmental > Terrestrial > Soil >... | reverse complement strand
AGCTGGTACGGAGCGCGGATGGCTTGCGTGGGGCATACGTCGATGCATTTTTGACAGGATCCGCAGTGTTCCTCTGCCGCAGAATCGAGCGGCAAAGCCAGATCGGTATAGACCTCGCCCAGGAAAAACCACGAGCCGGCATCGCGGCTGAGCAAAAGCGTATGCTTGCCGCGCCAGCCGATGCCGGTTCGCGCCGCGAGCTCCACTTCCATCACCGGCGCGGAATCGGAGAACACGCGGTAGCCGAACGGACCGATCGCCTGCTCGATGCGCTCGCACAGCGCCTGCAGGCGATTACGCAGCAGCTTGTGGTAGTCGCGCCCGCGCGCGTATTTGGCAACATAGGCGCGCGTGCCGTCTCTCAGCGAAACCTCTTCATTTTCAAGGGCAGCTGCGTAGTCCATGCGGCATGAAATTACGCGCAGCGTCCCCGGCTTGAGCTCGGCCGGCCTCGCGCGGAGTGCCCCATGCCGCGCCATATACTCCATTTCGCCATGCCAGCCCTGCCCCAGCCATTCCAGCAGCCGCGGCTCCGCCGCCGACAGGTCGGCATCGCCGATGCCGACCGCCTGGAACCCCAGTTCGAGTCCCCAGGTCTTGATGCGCGGCGCGAGCGCGGTGTAGTCCATGCCTGCCGATATTAGTTTGCCGGACGCGGCAGCCACGCTACACGTCGGCGAGGCGCTGGCCGGCGGGGTTGCAGCGGGGCGCGTTCTGCACCTGCGTGGGGAGCTTGGTACGGGCAAGACGACGGTGGTCCGGGGGCTGCTGCGTGGGCTCGGGTTCACGGGCCGGGTCAAAAGTCCCAGCTACACTCTGGTTGAACCTTATAGCATTTCGAGATTAAACTTGTATCACTTTGATTTCTATCGATTCAAAGACCGGACCGAATGGTTGAGCTCGGGCTTCCGCGAATACTTCAACCCAGACTCGGTCTGCTTGGTCGAATGGCCGGAGCGGGCCGGGACCCTGCTCGCCCCGCCCGACCTCGATCTGGCCCTGGAATTTGCCGGCGAAGGGCGCCGGGCGATATTGCAATCGCGCTCCCGCACCGGCGAGCTTTGGCTGTTGTCCTTCTTGTCTCGTTCATAGCGCCCGCCGAAGCACAGGTCCTCTCCAGCCGCATCTGGCCGGCGCGCGACTACACGCGCCTGACGCTCGAATCGAGAGACGAGATCAAGTTCACGCTGTTCGGCATCAAGGATCCCGAGCGCCTGGTGCTCGACCTCGAGCTCGCCGAGCTGTCGCCCGCGCTCCTCGAGCTGAACGCCAAAGTCGCGGCCGACGATCCTTATGTCCAGGGCCTGCGCGTCGCGCACAACCGCCCGGGTGTCGTGCGCCTGGTGCTCGACCTCAAGGCCGAGGTGAAGCCGCAGGTGTTCACGCTCAAGCCGATCGCCGAGTACGGCCACCGCCTGGTGCTCGACCTCTATCCGCTGGTCCCGCTCGATCCGCTCGCCGCCCTGATCGAGGAATCGGAAAAGCCGAAAGCGCTCGACAAGTCGAAAGCCCCCAGGGTGGCGCGCCTTGCGATTATCGTCATCGATGCAGGCCACGGCGGCGAGGACCCGGGTGCCACCGGGCGTCACGGCTCGCGCGAAAAGAACATCACCCTGACGATCGCGCGCCGGCTGAAGGCGCTGGTCGACGCCGAGCCCAACATGCGCGCGCTCCTTACTCGCGACGGCGATTACTACCTGCCGCTGCATGTCCGCGTCGACAAGGCGCGCAAGGTCAAGGCGGACCTGTTCGTCTCCATTCACGCCGACGCGTTCATCCGCCCGCATGCACGCGGCTCGTCGGTGTTCGCGCTGTCCGAGCGGCGCGCCACCTCGGAGGCGGCGAGCTGGCTGGCCAAGAAGGAAAACGCGGCGGACCTCGTCGGCGGCGTCAACCTCGACGTGAAGGACGTGTACCTGAAGAAGACCTTGCTGGATCTCGCGCAGACCGCCACCATCGATCACAGCCTGCGGCTGGGCGATCTGGTATTGCGGCGCCTCGGCGCAGTCAACAACCTCCACAGGCCGCGCGTCGAGCAGGCCAGCTTCGCGGTGCTGAAGGCGCCCGACGTGCCTTCGATCCTGGTCGAGACCGCGTTTATCTCCAATCCCCAGGAGGAGAAGCGGCTGAACGATGAGAGCTACCAGAACAAGCTGGCGCGGGCGCTTCTCGACGGCATCCGCGATTACGTCGTCAAGCACCCGCCGCGGCCGTCATCCCCCCTGGCGCTGAATTGAGCGGCCCCTCGCCCAGGCGATGACGCCGGGCGAGATGGAAAGCAGCACAATGCCGATGATCACCAGCGTGAGATTGCTCTTCACCGCCGCGATGTTGCCGAACCAGAAGCCAGCGAGGCAAAGCGACCCGACCCACGCCAAGGCGCCGACGACGCAAAACGCGAGGTAGCGGAGGTACGGCATCGCGCCGAGGCCGGCGACGAACGGCACGTAGGTGCGCACGATGGGCATGAAGCGCGCAATGACGATGGTTTTGCCGCCATGCCGTTCATAAAACGCGTGCGCCCGCTGCAGGTGGCGCGGGTTGAACCAGCGCGATTCCTGGTAATGAAAAACCTTGGGGCCGACCCAGCGCCCGATCCAGTAGTTGACGTTGTCGCCGCACAGGGCCGCAGCGACCAGCGTGCCGCTGACCGCGTAAATGTCCATGCCACCCGCGGCGGCGAGCGTGCCGGCCACGAACAGCAGCGAATCGCCGGGGAGAAAAGGCGTCACCACCAGCCCCGTTTCGCAAAACACGATCAGAAACAGCAGCCCGTACACCCAGGCGCCGTGCTGCGCAACGAACGCGGCGAGATGCGCATCGAGATGGACGGCGAAGTCCCACAGCTGGGCGACGAGCTCCATGCCCCGATTCTATATACTCTTTCCGTGCCAGCGATCCGCGTCCTGCCCGATCTCCTGGTGAGCCAGATCGCTGCCGGCGAGGTAGTCGAGCGGCCCGCGTCGGTGCTGAAGGAGCTGCTCGAGAACAGCCTCGACGCGGACGCGCGCGGCATCACCGTGACGCTGGACGAGGGCGGCGCGAAGCGCATCCAGGTCGACGACGACGGCGCCGGCATAGCGCGCGACGACCTGCCTCTCGCGCTCGCGCGCCACGCCACGAGCAAGATCCGCAGCCTCGAGGACCTGGAAGGCGTCCGCAGCATGGGATTTCGCGGCGAGGCGCTCGCTTCCATCGCCTCGGTCTCGCGAGTCTCGATCACCGCCTGCACGCGGGAGGCGCCGCATGGCGCGGCGATCCGCGCCGAGGGCCCGCATATCGGCGAGGTCGAGCCCGCGGCACGCGCGCCGGGCACCACGGTGACGGTAGCCGACCTGTACTTCAACACGCCGGCGCGCCGCAAGTTCCTGCGCAGCGAAGCCACCGAGTTCGGCCACTGCGACGAGCTCTTCAGGCGCATCGCGCTGGCGCGCCCCGAAATCGCGTTCACGCTCAAGCACAATGGCCGCGCCAGCCGGCATCTGCGCAGTCAGCCCCTGCGTGAGCGCGTGGCTGCGCTCCTGGGCGGCGAATTCATCGACGCCTCGCTGCCGGTCGAGGCGCAGGCCGGCGCGCTGCGCGTATTCGGGTACGCAGGATCTCCGCAGGCGCGGGCCGAGGCGCAGTACTTCTTCGTCAACGGCCGCTGCGTGCGCGACCGGGTGCTGGCGCACGCCGCGCGCGAAGCCTACGCGGAGATGCTGCACGGCGAGCGCCAGCCCGGTTACCTGCTGTTCCTCGAGATCGATCCGCGCGGCGTCGACGTCAACGTGCATCCGGCGAAGACCGAAGTGCGCTTTCGGGACTCGCGCAGCATTCACCAGTTCGTGCTGCATGCCGTGCGGCGCGCGCTATCGCCGAGCGCCGCCGAAGCGCCCGTCGCTTATGCGACGCTGTCACAAACGCAGGGGGTTCAGTCGTCTTTCGGCCTGGCTCAACCGGCGCTCGCGTATCAGGCGTTCATGGGCTCGGCAGTTCCTCTGCCGACGGCGCAAAACGCCCCGCCGCTCGGCTATGCGCTCGCGCAGCTTCATGGCGTCTACATCCTGGCGCAGAACGAAGCCGGCCTGGTGCTCGTCGACATGCATGCTGCGCACGAGCGCATCGTGATGGAGAGGCTGAAGAGCAACCTCGATGCCGGCCGCGTCGAGCGCCAGAGCCTGCTGGTGCCGGCGCTGTTCCGCGCCGAAGCGCTCGAAGTCGCGGCTGCCGAGGAGAACCGCGAGGCGCTCGAGCGTCTCGGCCTCGAGATGAGCGCTGCCGGGCCGAACGAATTGGCGGTGCGCGCCGCGCCGGTGCTGCTTGCCGGCGGCGACGTCGTCGGCCTGGCGCGCGGCGTCCTGCAGGAATTGAGAGAATTCGGCGCCGAGCAGGTGCTGTTCAAGCGCCAGAACGAGCTCCTGGCGACCATGGCCTGCCATGCCGCGGTGCGCGCCAACCGGCTGCTGTCGATCGCCGAAATGAACGCGCTGCTGCGCGACATGGAGGAAACCGAGCGCTCGGGCACCTGCAACCATGGCCGCCCGACCTGGTATCAGCTGACCCTGGCCGATCTCGACAAGCTGTTCCTGCGGGGGCGCTGAGGTGGGCGGCGTGATGATCGTCACCGGCGGGAGTCGCGGCATCGGCGCAGCGACTGCGCGCCTGGCGGCGCAGCGCGGCTACGCGGTGTGCGTTAACTATCGCAGCGAGCGTTCGGCGGCGGAGAAGCTCGCCAAAGAAATTGGCGGCATCGCCGTCGCTGCCGACGTCTCGCGCGAAGACGACGTTGTTCGCCTGTTCAACGAGTCGGAGCGATCCCTAGGGCGCATAACGGCGCTGGTCAACAACGCCGGCGTGGTCGATCTGCGCTCGCGCGTCGAAGACATGTCGGCCGAGAGGCTGCAGCGCATGTTCGCGGTCAACGTCGTCGGCAGTTTCCTGTGCGCGCGCGAAGCGGTGAAGCGCATGTCGAAGCGGCACGGCGGCCAGGGCGGAGCCATCGTCAACCTGTCCTCCGCGGCGGCGCGCCTGGGCTCGCCGGGAGACTACGTGGATTACGCGGCGTCGAAAGGCGCTATCGACACGTTTACCGTAGGCTTGGCCAAGGAGGTCGCCGCCGACGGCATCCGCGTCAACGCGGTGCGGCCAGGCGTGATCCATACCGAGATCCACGCCCAGAGCGGCGATCCCGGCCGGGTGGCGCGCATCGCCGAGTCGGCGCCCATGAAACGCGGCGGCCAACCCGAGGAAGTTGCGCGCGCGATTCTCTGGCTGCTGTCCGACGAGGCCTCCTACACTACCGGCAGCTTCATCGACGTCACCGGCGGCCGCTAGCCGTGGCGCGCGCGGCGTACGCGCTGCTCGGCCCGACCGCCAGCGGCAAATCGAAGCTCGCCCTGGAGCTCGCGACGCGGCGGCCGATCGAGATCGTGTCGGTCGATTCGGCGCTGGTGTACCGCGGCATGGATATCGGTACCGCCAAGCCGTCGATCACCGAACGCGCAGCCGTGCCGCATCACCTGATCGACATCGTCGATCCAGACCACAGCTATTCCGCGGGCCGCTGGCGCAGCGATGCGATCCGCGCGGTCATGGAGATCTTTCAAAGAAACAGAATTCCGCTGCTGGTCGGGGGAACGATGCTTTACTATCGCGCGTTGATTGCAGGCTTGGACAGCCTGCCGCAGGCCGATGCGGCGATCCGCGCCGCGATCGATGCCGAAGCGAAGCAGCGCGGCTGGCCGGCGCTGCACGCCGAGCTGGAGAAGGTCGATCCGCGCGCCGCGCAGCGCATCTCTGCGAACGACGCCCAGCGCATCCAGCGAGCGCTCGAAGTATGGCGGCTCACCGGCAAGCCGCTGTCAGCGCTGCAAGGCGCCGCGCAGCCGGACTTGCCTTTTCAGCTGAGGGGATTTGCGCTTTTGCCGGAGCGCGAAGCGTTGCACGAGCGCATCGCCCGGCGCTTCGACGCCATGCTGCAGGCCGGGCTGGTGAACGAGGTGAAGCGGCTGCGCGCTCGCTATCGGCTCACGGCAGGCATGCCGAGCATGCGGGCGGTGGGCTATCGCCAGGTATGGCAATACCTGGAAAATGAAATCAGCGAGCTCGAGGCGCGCGAGCGCGCCATCGCGGCTACGCGCCAGCTCGCCAAGCGCCAGCTCACCTGGCTGCGCAGCCTCCCCGACCTACTCCGGCTGGACGCCGGCGGCCCGCAGGATGCGCCGGTAGCTCTCGATCTGCTCCTTGACGAAGTCCGCTAGCTAGAATGCGGGCTCTCGTTCAGGAGCGCGCACATGGAAATCGGCATCGTCGGTCTGGGCAGAATGGGCGCCGGCATGGCGCGGCGGCTGGCACGCGCGGGCGTGCATGTCATCTGCTATGACCAGGCCGATGCCGCGCGCCGGTCGGTCGCCGCAGAGCCCAACGTCGTCTGCGCTGAGAATCTGGCCGCGCTCTGCGCGCGCCTGAGCGGAGAGCGGGTAGTGATTCTGATGCTGCCGGCAGGCGGCGCGGTCGAGGACACGATCCGCGATCTGCTGCCTCTGCTTTCGGCCGGCGACACCCTGGTAGATGGCGGCAACAGCTATTACCGCGACTCCAAGCGCCGCGCGCTCGCGCTGTCCCAGCAGGGGCTGCGCTATGTCGACGCTGGCGTTTCGGGCGGCGTGCTCGGCCTCGAGCACGGCTATTGCCTGATGCTCGGCGGCACGCCGAAGTCGATCGAGATCTTCGCGCCGTTCGCGAAGATCCTGGCGGCCGATCCCGACCTGGGCTGGCTGCATTGCGGCCCGAGCGGCGCCGGTCACTACGCCAAGATGATCCACAACGGCATCGAGTACGGCATGATGCAGGCGCTCGCCGAGGGCTTCGCGCTCATCGCCGCGCGGCCCGAGCTCGACATCGACCCGGCGCGGCTGGCCGAGACCTGGCGCCACGGCAGCGTGGTGCGCTCCTGGCTGCTCGATCTGTGCGCTGCGATCCTGAAGGAAAACGAGGATCTTTCCGGCATCGCGCCGATCGTCGACGAGTCGGGCGCGGGGCGCTGGACCGCGGTCGAGTCGATCGAGCTCGGCGTCCCGGCCCCGGTGATCATCACCGCGCTGATGTCGCGCTTCTCCAGCCAGGGCGGCTCGGACCACGCGCGCAGGCTGCTCGCCATGATGCGCACGCGCTTCGGTGGCCACGCCGTCCATAAGCGGCCATGATCGTGGTGGTGATGGGGGTTTCGGGCGTCGGCAAGACCACCATCGGCAAGGCGCTCGCGCGCGAGCTGGGATGGCGTTTCATCGACGCCGATCGCTACCACCCGCCAGAAAACGTGGCAAAGATGGCGGCCGGCATCGCGCTTGACGACGAGGATCGCCGGCCCTGGCTCGAGACCCTGAATCGGGTTGCGAGAAAAGAGAAACACGCCGTCCTGGCCTGCTCGGCGCTAAAAGAAGCTTACCGAAGCCGGATTACCGAGGGTATCGCCCGTTTCGAGATCGTGTACCTCCACGGCAGCTTCGAGCTCATCCGCGCGCGCCTCGTGGAGCGGCCTCACCATTACATGCCCGCCTCGCTCCTTGCAAGCCAGTTCGCGACGCTCGAGCCACCGGCGCGGGCCATCTCAGTCGACGTGGTGCACCCGGCCCAGGACTGCGTGCGGACCATCATGCGGGCGCTGCAAGCCCATAGCCCCAATAGGTGAGCCATCCAAGCAGCGCGCCGGCGGGAAGGTCGAGAAGGTAATGCTGCTTGGTGAAAAGGCAGGAAAGGGCAATCATGGCGGGAAATGCCAGCGCCAGCTGCCCCAGCTGGGGCTGCAAATGAAACGCGGTAAGAACGGCTACCGATACATGCATGCTGGGGAAGCTATTCGAGCGCGCATCGAAGCGCTGGACCAGCGCAAGGAAGCGCTCAGACCGGCTGCGCTGCCGGTTGTACGCACGCCAGTGCGGCGGAGTGGTCACCGGAAAGAGGACGAAGAACGCCATCTGCAGACCCAGCAGCAGCATGTAGCTCATCGCGAGGTGCGTGAAGTGGCGCGGCGACTCGACGATGAAGTTAAGGTAAAGGATGAGCGGATAGTAGATGCAGCTGTAGATCCACACCCAGCTCGGCCAATACGGTATCCGCTCGTCGATTCGGGATCCCAGCTCCCGCGGAGCGCTCAGGTGATTGCGCTGGCACCAGAAATAGAACTGGTACGCGCCGACGATCAGAATCACGCTCAGCGTCAGATTGATGACGTAGTCAGCCGGCGTCATGACGGAACGCTCCCGAGCAGGCGCAGTTGCACCGCGCGCATGACGGCTGCCGCGGCGGAATGCACGTCGAGCTTGCGGTATGCGTTCTTGATGTGGCTGGTCACGGTGTGCACTGAAATGCCCAGCCGCGCCGCAATCTGCCCGTAAGTGCAACCGCCGGCGAGCAGCCGTACCACGTCGGTTTCGCGCGGGGTCAGCATGATTCCCTCCTGATGTGGCGCAGGGCCCGTGCCCTGCTGCGCCCATCATCGAGAGGGGGTGCAGCCTGATCGCTTACGGATCGCTTACCGATTGCTTAAGCTTTTCCTGCCACTCCTCTGCGCGCTCGCGCTGCCCGCTTTCCTGCCACTGGCGCAGCACGCGGCCCATGGCGCGCGCGAGGCGGCCGCGCATGCGCTCGCGCGGCTGCAGGTACCAGGAAGCATCGGCGTCGTCGGCCATGAACGGCCCGCGATACAGCGCGAGCATGCGCTCGGCGAGTTTCTCCGCCTGCACCGGATCGGCTGCGCGCTCGAACTCGACCGCCAGGCCTTCGAACGCCCAGGCATCGACCCAGAAGTAGCGGCGGTCAAGCGTGAGCTTTCCTTCGTGCAGCACCACGGCGCGGTCCTCGCCGAGGAGCTTGCGCAGGCGATGCAAGGCGCTGGTGAACGAGCGGTGCGCCGAGTCGCCGTCGATGCGCGGCCAGAGCGCGTCGGTGATGCGGCTTTCGCTGACCTGCTCGCCGCCGTAAGAGATCAGCACTTTCAGCAGGTCGAGCGGCCGGCGCTGCGCCTTGCCGCTGGCCGCCAGCGGCGCGTCGTGCCGCAGCAGGCGGAAGCCGCCGAAGGTCTGCACGCGGTACGTCCAGGGCCAGCTGTCGACCGAAAGCGGCGGCTGCTCCGGCACCAGCGCGCGCCGCTTGATGAGGCTGCGAGCGTAGTCGGGCTCGATCCCGGTTTCGAGTGCGTGCGTCAGCACCCGCGCGACGGCGCCCGGCCGCCACCAGAAGAAATGAGCGTAGCCGTACTGCCGACCGAGCTCGAGGCCGCGGCGCAGCGCGTTGTACCCCGGACGCTGGCGCCCGTGCTCGATCGCGATCTGCGCGAAACCGATCAGGCAGGTGAATTCTAGAAAGCGATTATCGATGCCGCGCACGATGTCGCGCAGCGTCTGCAAGTGGGCGATGCACTTGCGCTGGTCGCCGCAGTCGGCAAGGATTCCGGCGAGCGCGAGCCGGCACAGCACCTCGAAGTAGGGGCAGCCTACTTCGATCGCCATGCGCAGCGCGGTCTTTTCCAGCTGCAGCGCGCCCATCAGGTCCTTGCGCAGCATCGCCTCCCACGCCTGGAAATGGTGATACAGGCATAGATCGAAGCGGCCCGCCCCCGCCACGTGCGTTTCCAGCTGCCGCGCGATTCCCGCCGCCGCCTCCAGGTCCTGCCGCGCGAGCGCGCCGCCGTAGCCATAAGCGAGCAGCTGGAAGCTCCAGGTGTGCACGCCCGTGGCGCGCGCGAGCTCCAGTCCTTCGCGCATCGCCTTCAGGCAGGCATCGCTATCCGCGGTCAGCGCGCCATGCATCGCCTGGTCGGTCTTCAGCGTGAGCTGCATGAAGGTCGTGACGCCTGGCGTCGCCGCGGCGCGCCGCATGGACTCGATCAATTCCGCCGCGCGCGAGAACAGCCCGGTCCACATCAGCGTCAGGGCCGCCATCAGCCCGACGAAGATGCGCACATTGACGTCGTCGACGTTGCGCGAGGCATTGAGCGCCCGCTCGATCCACGCGCCGATGTCGCCCCGCTGCGGCTGGCGCAGGGTCAGCGCGATGAACATGCTCGTCGCCACGCGCGCCTCGGCCTCGGGGGAGGCGAGCGGCGCATCGCGCGCGGCGGTCGCGTCGAGCACCGCGATCCAGCGGTCGAGCAGCGAGAAGTCGTCGAGCTCGTAGAGGATCGCGTCCATCGCTCCCGAGCAGGCGAGCACCATGCCGCGCGCGTCGGGCTGCGCCTGGGCGCGGAACAGCTCGAACGCCTTCTCGTAAAGCAGCCGCGCCTCGCGCGGCGCGAGCGGCGCGCGGCTGGCGGCTGCCCAGTGGATGGTCCAGGGATGCTTCACCTGCACTTCGGGCGGCAGCTCCTCGACCCAGCGGGCGAGCGTCTCGCCGCGGCCTTGCGCGAGGATCGCGGCGGCGTGCCGGTCGATCAGGCGCGCCATCTCGTTCCATTCGTGGCTCTCTCGATACAGCGCCACCGCGTCCTCTACCGGCCCGGCTCGCTCCATCAGCGCCGCGGCGGCGCGCTGCAGCTGGCGCTTGCGGTCCTTCGACAACGTTTCCTCGGCGCGCGCCTTCAGGAAGTCCCGCAGCATCGGGTGGTACTGGTAGACCGGCTCGGGCTGCGTCTCGCGCAGCGCGACGAAGTAGTTGTTGCGGTGGAGCTCGGCGAGCATCTTTCCCGCATCCGCGTCCGCGGTGAGCTCCTCGGCGATGCGCGTGGTCATTTGCGGCAGGAACGCCGTGTTCAGCAGGAACGCCTGCGTGCGTGCGTCGGACTTCTGGAAGATCTCGCCGGCGAGATAGTCGAACACCAGCTTGGGGGTGGACGAGTCCGGTGGGCCCGCGATCGAGCCGGTGACTTTCGCCTGCTCGAGGATCAGCACCAGGCCGGCGGCCCAGCCCTCGGTCCGCGCGTAGAGCGCGTCGAGCGATCCGGGCGGCAGCGCCGGAAGCCGCTGCGCCACGATCGAGGCGGTCTCATCGCGCGTGAGCCGCAGCGCTTCCCAGCCGATATGCGCCAGGGCGCGGTTGGCGCGCAGGCGCGCGAGGCTCGCCGGCGGATCGCCGCGACTCACCAGAATCGCGCATCCGCCCGGCGGCAGCTCCTGCAGCGCGGTGCGCATCACTTCGTGCAAAGGCGAGGAGGCCGGCACCTCCTGGTAGCCGTCGAAGACCACGGCGAACGGCGGCTTCAGCTGCGCGAACAGGCGCGAACAGCCGCTGGAAGTAG
>Ga0137417_1472914_pt1 | contig 11355 bp, 13 predicted proteins | sample CZODoug3_1_1_16f_FD_183081 | JGI IMG/M metagenome (GOLD analysis project Ga0137417, IMG submission 183081) | Vadose zone soil fungal communities from Angelo Coast Range Reserve, California, USA - CZODoug3_1_1_16fungal (PacBio error correction) | ecosystem: Environmental > Terrestrial > Soil >... | reverse complement strand
GGAAGGGATGCAAACCCAAGGATTATTAGTGAGCTGTCGTGTGGGGTGTTATTGTGTGTGTTTGTCTAATTTTGATGATTGGGTATTCGATGCTTGGGACAAAATGTTCGGTGCTGTTGTTAAGGCTAGAAGATGTATGAGAATCATTTTCATTGTCATGTCATGGGGATGCTGAGATGTTTGATGATGTTATTAAGCATGTGAGTCGCCTAAAAATTACAGTTTGATTAGCCAAGAGTTTAATACATTGATTTCTGATATGTATGGGGGCAAATTAAACAAATCTGTGATGTTTACAAAAAATTTCTGCAAGGGAGTATGTACTTACGCTGGCACTGAAGATTATTTGAAGCCATTGAATATTTGTTGAGTTCAATAAAACATACAAATCCTGATCTGCAGGTCGTGGCTATTTTGGTTAATTGTCAGAAGGCTGTAGTTAATGAATTTAGCAGTGCATATCTGATTATCTCATATTGAACATTAATTGACAAAAATTACCAAAAGGGAGATATCTTGAGCTGAAAGTAACTTGCCAGGATATTTCTTTAGGCAATATGAGAAGCCGTTTATTTGGATTGATGCTGATACTGTTGTGGTGAAGAATTTGAGGGGGTTGTTTGGCTGAATTGTGGATCATAATATCCATGGTCTATGCAAGATTTGAGGAGAATGACTTCATGAAGTTGCGGTGGGGTTATAGGCTATGGGGTTTGGATCAAGTATTAGAAACTACTAAATTTTTGTTGGCTGAATACAAAAAAAATTGCCCATACCTGTGAAGGCTATAATGCTGTTCCATGATCAGCTAGCTCTCTGGGATACTTACCAACTGCACAAAAAATAATAAGCTTTACAAGCTCAAAGACAAGAACATTCCTCAAATGACAAAACCAGCCTGATCATCAGTCGCCGTAGGAATGGGAAAATTTCATTCAAAAATACTCAATGAATCAGGTGCCCCATTGCAGACATTAATCTCAGGGAAATCAAGATGTGTTATGATTACTAATATTATAATATAAATCAGGTTATATGAATAAGAAAATAGTTGTCTGTTCAATGGATGCTCGTTTATTGGAGGAGCTGTACAAATCTTATAATTTGATCAAGTTACTGAGGAATGTTTTGAAGCATAATGCTGTGGGGTTGTACATTTTCCAGGAGTCTAATTATATTAAGGACCCTCATAAAATAAGGGAAATATTTTGAGCTTTAACCCGAAAACAGAGAAGTTGGATGTTATTAAAAATAAATTATTGGAGTCTTTGGTGTGAACCTGATGTGTTGTGGCAAAAATTATATTTAAGTGTTTAATTTGAAGAAGCTATTTTCCTAAGGTTAAGTTGTATTTGTTCCCATCGGGGTCTTCTTTTATGGGCATTATGTTAATAAAGTTGGGTTGATTACAATGATGGAGTTGATTAAGAAATGGAAGGTTCTGAGTTAAATGTTGATGTCGTGACTCGATGGGACGTGGCCATTTATCCGAAGAGTTGTTTGCCGGGTGTGATTGTGAATTGAGGCTTTGTTGTTAGCAGATAAAATTGTACCTAACAGATGAATTGACAGAGAAGTTGTTTAAGTTGTTGTACAGAAACTGACAGTGAAAGAATCTTTGGTGAGTAAGCTGTTGCCTTTTCATTTGACATCGGCATTGTATGATATGTCAAGTCTGACCAGAGACGGACTCCGGAAGATAGAATTTACCAAGAGAAAGTATGATTTGATATTTTGGCTCATAATTGGAGAGGAGTTTGAAGAATCTGGCTTAGTTGAAAAAATAGTTAACCAAGACGATGAAAAAATATTCTATCTTGCTGGTGGGAACATGTCTGCAATAAAGGCTGTTAATTACAATACAACAGTGATTTAACCATATTAGCAATAAGAATGTATTGAGTTCTTGATGAATACGAAAGTGTTTGGCATGTGTGAGTTATTATGATTCTTTTCCCATGTGGTCACGGAGGCTAATATGTGTGGGTGCAATATAGTGGCTAGTGAGAATGTGGGCAGGCTAAAGTTGATAGCTCCTAAGTTGTTGTTAAAGATTTTGGGAATGTGAAGAGTGCTTGAGAAGATTGAACTTGCTATTAATAACAAATTCACTCCTTTTGCCAATTGACCAGATCAAGATATTGAAAGAGTGAATGTGATGCTGTTTGGACAACAATGATGATAAAAAATTGAAATCCATCAACTTGATGGATCCATTGGTTTTCACCCCTGCTTACCCGACTCTGTGAAGAATTTGCCATGGAAGCCACTACCGACTGCTCCGAGTTCACCAGTGGCTGATCCTTCTCCGCCGCTCTATATTGCAGCAGTAGGAGGATATACTTTGCGGCATTTCATCCAAGTGAGACTGATTCAACCCATCAAGGTCGAATCAATCAATTGCGCATTCAAGACCAGAAGGCAGCCCGACTCATTTCTAAGCTGAATATCAACAACAATGCAGTGTTTGGCAGCGCTCACGGATAGTATGACTTTTCAACTGCCGAACCACCACCTTTGCCGACTGCGGATGATGGCAAGTAGGAGGTTGAAGTTGTTGACCCACCAGCGGAGAGCGTGCACGGATTTCTGAGCCTGCACAAGAGGCAAAGAGTCTTGTGGCCCATGGAGCTTGATTCTCCAGATACTCGGACCCCAAACAGAAATCCGCGAATCATCATGGAAGCAGATGACTCACATGCCAATTGTCAACACGGTCAAGACGGAGGTGAATTTCCCATGCGTGGCTCACAGTCCATCAAGGCATCATTCCGTGCTGAGAGCTCCAGGCTATCTGATCTGAGAAAGCTCTGCACACACAAGAGTTTGCTGTATGATGCCAGAGAGCTTGGAATCTTTCATGATCAGACTTGATGGTCATGTGAGCCACGCATGGGAAATCAACTCCGTCTTGGACCGTGTTGACAATGTGCATGTGAGTCATCATGCTTTCCATGATGCATTCGCGGATTTCTGTTTGGGTCCGAGTAATCTGGAGAATCAAGCTCCATGGCACAAGACTCTTTGCCTCTTGTGCAGGCTCAGAAATCCGTTGCACCGCTTCTCCGTGGTGGGTCAACACTTCAACCTCGTACTTGCATCATCGCAGTCGGCAAAGGTGGTGGTTCGGCAGTTGAAAGTCATACGTATCCCGTGAGCGCTTGCCCAAGACCACTGCCATTGTTGTTGTATTCAGCTAGAAATGAGCGGGCTGCCTTCTGGTTCTTGAATGCGCAATTGATTTTTGGATTTCGACTTGATGGGTTAATCAGTCTCACTTGGATGAAATGCCCGGCAAAGTATATCCTCCTACTGCTGCATATAGAGCGGCGGAGAAGGATCAGCCACTGGTGACTCGGAGCAGTCCGGTAGTGCTCCATGGCAAATTCTTGCACAGAGTGGGTAAGCAGGGGTGAAAACAATGGATCCATCAAGTTGATGGTTTTCAATTTTTTTTATCATCATGTTGTCAAACAGCATCACATTCAACTCTTTATATCTTATCTGGTCAATTGCAAAAGGAGTGAATTTGTTATTAATAGCAGTTCAATCTCTCAAGCCACTCCTTCACATTCCCAAAAATCCTTTACAACCAACTTAGGAGCCTATCAACTTAGCCTGCCCCACATTCTCACTAGCCACTATATGCACCCACACATATTAGCCTCCGTGACCACATTGGAAAAGAATCATAATAACTCACACATGCCAAACACTTCGTATTCATCAAGAACTCAAATACATTTTATTGCTAATATGGTTAATCACTGTTGTATTGTAATTAACAGCCTTTATTGCAGACATTTCCCCACCAGCAAGATCGAATATTTTTCATCGTCTTGTGTTAACTATTTTTTCAACTAAAGCCAGATTCTTCAACTCCTCTTCCAATTATGAGCCACAAATATCAAATCATACTTTCTCTTGGTAATTCTATCTTCCGGAGTCCGTCTCTGGTCAGACTTGACATATCATACAATGCCGATGTCAAATGAAAAGGCCAACAGCTTATCACCAAGATTCTTTCCACTATCAGTTCTGTACAACAACTTAACACTCTCTGTCAATTCACTGTTAGGTACAATTTATCTGCTAACACAAAGCCCCAATCACAATCAACCCGGCAAACAACTCTTCGGATAACATGGCCACGTCCCAGTCTGAGTCACGACATCATACAATTTAACTCAGAACCTTTCCAATTTCTTAATCAACTCCATCATTGTAATCAACCCAACTTTATTAACATAATGCCCATAAAAAGAGACCCCGATGGGAACATACACTAACCTTAGGAATAAGCTTCTTCAAATTAAAACACTGAAATAATAATCTTTGCCACACACACATCAGGTTAACCACCCAAAGACTCCAATAATTTATTTTTAATAACATCCAACTTCTCTGTTTTCGGGTTAAAGCTCAAAATATTCCCTATTTATGAGGGTCCTTAATATAATTAGACTCCTGGAAAATGTACAACCCCACAGCATTATGCTTCAAAACATTCCTCAGTAACTTGATCAATTATAAAGAATTTGTACCAGCTCCTCCAATAAACGGAGGCATCCATTGAACAGACAACTATCTTCTTATCATATAACCTGATTTATATTATAATATTAGTAATCATAAACACATCTTGATTTCCCTGAGATAATGTCTGCAATGGGCACCTGATTCATTGAGTATTTTTTGAATGAAATTTTCCCCATTCCTACGGCGACTGATGATCAGGCTGGTTTGGTCATGTTGAGGGAATGTTCTTGTTCTTTGAGCTTGTAAAGCTTTATTATTTTTTTTGCAGTTGTAAGTATCCCAGAGGCTAGCTGATCATGGAACCAGCCATTATAGCCTTCACAGGTATGGGCCAATTTTTTTTTTTGTATTCAGCCAACAAAAATTTAGTAGTTTCTATACTGATCCAACCCATAGCCTATAACCCCCACCGCAAACTTCATGAAGTCATTCTCCTCAAATCTTGCATAGACCATGATATTATGATCCCACAATTCAGCCAACAACCCCTCAAATTCTTCACCACAACAGTATCAGCATCAATCCAATATAAACGGGCCTTCTCATATTGCCTAAAGAAAAATACTCCTGGCAGTTACTTTCAGCTTCAAGATATCTCCCTTTTAGGTAATTTTTGTCAATATAATGTTCAAATATGAGATAATCAGGATATGCACTGCTAATTCATTAACTACAGCTTCTGACAATAACCAAATAGCCACGACCTGCAGATCAGGATTGTATGTTTTATTGAACTCAACAAATATTCAATGGCTTCAAATAATCTTTCAGTTGCCAGCGTAAGTACATAAACTCCCTTGGCCAGATTTTTGTAACATCAGCAGATTTTGTTAATTTTGCCCCCATACATATCAGAAATCAATGTATTAAACTCTTGGCTAATCCAAACTGTAATTTTTAGGCGACTCAACATGCTAATAACATCATCAAACATCTCAGCATCCCCTACATGACAATGAAAATGATTTCTCATACTCTTCTAGCCTTAACAACAGCACCGAACATTTTGTTCCAAGCATCGAATACCCATCACTCAAAATAGACAAACACACACAATAACACCCACACGACAAAGCCTCACAATAATCCTTGGGTTTGCATCCCTTCCATCTCTCTTATTCCTCCTCCTCTAAAATATATATATAACCCAAGGATTATTAGTGAGCGCTTCGTCTGTGGTATATTTGATTGTCGATATGCATATCTTTGAGTGATGGTATTCGATGCTTGGGACAAAAATTTCGGTGCTGTTGTTAAGGCTAGGAAGATGATGAAATCATTTCATTTCCATGTCATGGGGATGCTGAGATGTTTGATGATGTTATTAAGCATGTGGTCTTTTTGATTAGCCAAGAGTTTAATACATTGATTTCTGATAATGTATGGGGGGCAAATTAACAAAAATTCTGTTAGATGAATATGCAAGTGTTATGTTACTTACGCCTGGCAACTGAGTGAGTGTCAGTTCATTGATGATGTTGAGTCCGAATAAAACAACAAATTCCTGATCTGCAGGTCGTGGCTATTTTGGTTAATTGTCAGAAGGCTGTAGTTAAATGAATTTAGCAGTGCATACTGATTATCTCATATTTGACATTAATTGACAAAATTACCAAAAGGGGAGATATCTTGGAAGCTGAAAGTAACTTGCCAGGAGTATTCTTTAGCAATATGAGAGCCGTTTTATTTGGACAGTTGATGTTGATACTGTTAGTGGTGTAAGAATTTTGAGGGGTTGTTGGCTGAATTGTGGGATTCATAATATCATGGTCTATGCAAGATTCTGAGGAGAATACTTCATGAAGTTGCGTGGGGGTTATAGGCTATTGGGTTTGATTTCAAGTTATAGAAAACTTACTAAATTTTTGTTGGCTGAATACAAAAAAATTGCCCATACCTGTGAAGGCTATTAATGGCTGGTTCCATGATCAGCTAGCTCTCTGGGATACTTACCAACTGCACCAAAAAAATAATAGCTTTACAAGCTCAAAGAACAAGAAACATTCCCTCAAACATGACCAAAACCAGCTGATCATCAGTCGCCGTAGGAATGGAAAATTTCATTCAAAAAAATAACTCAATGAAATTCAGGTGCCCCATTTGGCAGACATTAATCTCAGGGAAATCGAAGATGTGTTATGATACAAATAATAATATAAATCAGGTTATATGAATAAGAAGATAGTGTCTGTTCAATGGATGCTCCGTTTATTGGAGAGCTGTACGAATCTTATAATTTGATCAAGTTACTGAGGAATGTTTTTGAAGCATAATGCTGTGGGTTGACATTTTTCCAGGAGTCTAATTATATTAAGACCCTCATAAATAGGTGAATATTTTGCAGCTTAACCGAAAACAGAGAAGTTGGATGTTATTAAAAATAAATTATTGGAGTCTTTGGGTGGTGAAACCTGATGTGTTGTGTGCAAAGAATTATATTTCAGTGGTTTTATTTGAAGAAGCTATTCTAAGTTAAGTGTATTGTTCCCATCGTTGGTCTTCTTTATGGGCATTATGTTAATAAAGTTGGGTGATTACAATTGATTGAGTGATTAAGAAATTGGAAGGTTCTGAAGTTAATTGTATGATGTCGTGACTCAGGACTGGGAACGTGGCCATGTTATTCCGAAGAAGTTGTTTGCGGGCGGTGATTGTGGAATTGAGCTTTTTGTTAGCAGATTAAAATTGTACCTAACAGTGAATTGACAGAGAAGTTGTTTAAGTTGTTTACAGAAAACTTGACAGTGAAAGGAATCTTTGGTGAGTAAGCGTGCCTTTTCATTTGACATCGGCATTGTATGATATGTCAGTCTGACCAGAAGACGGGACTCCGGTAAGATAGAATTTACAAGAGAAAGTATGATTTTGAATTGTGGCTCAAATGAAGAGGAGTTGAAGAATCTGGCTTTAGATTGAAAAAATAGTTAACCACAAGACGATAAAAAATATTTCTATCTTGTGGTGGGCGAACATGTCGCAATAAAGGCGGTATTACATACAACAGCTGATTAACCATAGTAGCAATAAGAATGTATGTGAGTTCTTGATGATACGAAGGTTTGGCATGTGAGTTATTATGATCTTTCCCAATGTGTTCACGAGGCTATATGTGTAGGTGCATATAGTGGCTAGTGAAAGAATGTGGGCAGGCTAAGTGATAGCTCCTAAGTTGGTTAGTTAAAGATTGGGAATGTGAAGGAGGGCTGAGAAGATTGGAACTTCCTATTAATAACAAATTCACTCCTTGTGCAATGACCAGATCAAGTATTGAAAAGTTGAAGGTATGCTGTTTGGACAACAATGATGATAAAAAATGGGAAAATCCATCACTTATGGATCCATTGTTTTCACCCCTGCTTACCCGACTCTGTGCCAAGAATTTTGCATGGAGCCACTACCGACGCCTCCAGAGTCACCAGTGGCTGATCCTTCTCCGCCGCTCTATATGCAGCAAGTAGGAGGAATACTTTGCCGGCATTTCTCCATGAGACTGATTCAACCCATCAGGTCGAATCAATCAATTGCGCATTCAAGACCAGAAGGCAGCCCGCTCATTTCTAGCTGAATACAACAACAATGCAGTGCTTTGGGCAACCCACGGGATACGTATGACTTCAACTGCCGGAACCACCACCTTCTGCCGATGCGGATGATGGCAAGTACGAGTTGAAGTTTGTTGCACCCACCACGGAGAGCGTGCACTTGATTTCTGAGCCTGCCACAAGAGCAAAGAGTCTTGCTGCCCATGGAGCTTGATTCTCAAACTCGGACCAAACAGAAATCGCAATGCCATCATGGAGGCATGATGACTCACAATGCACATTGTCAAACACGGTTCAAGACGGAGGTGAATTTCCATGCGTGGCCTCACTGACCATCGAGATCTGCCGTTGCTTGAAGAGTTCCAAGGCTTCTGGATCATACACAACTTGCTTGTGTGTGCGCTTTCCTCAAAGAAGGTCAGCATTAGAAGCGCCAGCGGTTCTCCCCAGGCAGAATGATGCACTTGATGACTGTGAGCCACGCATGGGAAATCAACCTCCGTCTTGAACCCGTGTCTGACAAATGTGCATTGTGAGTCATATTGCCTGTCCTGATGGCTATTCGCGGATTTTCTGTTTGGCGTCCGAGTAGTATCTGGAGAATCAAGCTCCATGGGCACAAACTCTGTGCCTCTTGTGCAGGGCTCACAGAAATCCGTGCACGCTTCTCCGCTGGTGGGGTCAAACAAACTTCAACCTCGTACTTGCCATCATCCGCAGTCGGCAAAGGTGGTGGTTCCGGCAGTGAAAGTCATACGTATCCCGTGAGCGCTTGCCCAAGACACTGCCATTGTTGTTGTATTCAGCTAAAATGAGCGGGCTGCCTTCTGGTCCTGAATGCGCAATTGATTGATTCGGCCTGATGGGTTGAATCAGTCTCACTTGGATGAAATGCCGGCCAAATATATCCTCCTACTGCTGCAATATAGAGCGGCGGAGAAGGATCAGCCACTGGTGACTCGGACAGTCGTGGTAGTGCTCCATGGCAAATTCTTGCACAGAGTCGGGTAAGCAGGGTGAAAACAATGGATCCATCAAGTTGATTATTTCAATTTTTTATCATCATTGTTGTCCAAAACAGCATCACATTCAACTCTTTTCAATATCTGATCTGGTCAATTGCAAAAGGAGTGAATTTGTTATTAATTTAGCAAGTTCAATCTTCTCAAGCCACTCCTTCACATTCCAAAATCTTTAACAGCCACTTAGGAGCTATCAACTTAGCCTGCCCCACATTCTCACTAGCCACTATATTGCAACCCACACATATTAGCCTCCGTGACCACATTGGGAAAAGAATCAAATAAACTCACACATGCCAAACACTTCGTATTCATCAAGAACTCAAATACATTCTTATTGCTAATATGGTTAATCACTGTTGTATTGTTAATTAACAGCCTTTATTGCAGACATGTTCCCCACAGCAAGATAGAAATTTTTTTCCATCGTCTTGTGGTTAACTATTTTTTCACTAAGCCAGATCTTCAAACTCCTCTTCCAATATGAGCCACAAAATATCAAATCATACTTTCTCTTGGTAAATCTAATCTCCGGGAGTCCGTCTCTGTCAGACTTAACATATCAATACAATGCCGATGTCAAATGAAAAGGCAAACAGCTACTCACCAAAGATCTTTCACTGTCAATTTCTGTACAACAACTTAAACAACTTCTCTGTCAATCACTGTTAGGTACAATTTTATCTGCTAACAACAAAGCCCTCAATTCACAATCACACCCCGGCAAACAACTCTTCGGATAACATGGCCACGTCCCAGTCTGAGTCACGACATCATACAATTTAACTCAGAACCTTCCAATTTCTTAATCAACTCCATCATTGCAATCAACCCAACTTTATAACATAATGCCCATAAAAAGAAGACCCCGATGGGAACAAATACAACTTAACCTTAGGAAATAGCTTTTCAAATAAAAACACTGAAATATAATCTTTGCCACACACACATCAGGTTCCACCACCCAAAGACTCCAATAATTTATTTTTAATAACATCCAACTTTCTCTGTTTTCGGTTAAAGCTCAAAATATTCCCTATTTTATGAGGGGTCCTTAATATAATTAGACTCCTGGAAAATGTTACAACCCACAGCATATGCTTCAAAAACATTCCTCAGTAACTTGAATCAAAATTATAAGAATTTGTACCAGCTCCTCCAAATAAACGGAGCATCCATTGAACAGACAACTATCTTCTTATCATATAACCTGATTTATATTATAATATTAGTAATCATAACACATCTTGATTTCCCTGAATTAATGTCTGCAATGGGGCACCTGATTTCATTGAGTATTTTTTGATGAAATTTTCCCCATTCCTACGGCGACTGATGATCAGGCTGGTTTTGGTCATGTGAGGAAGTTCTTGTTCTTTGAGCTTGTAAAGCTTTATTAATTTTTTTGTGCATTGGTAAGTATCCAGAGAGCTAGCTGATCATGGAACCACCATTATAGCCTTCACAGGTATCGGCAATTTTTTTGTATTCAGCCAACAAAAATTTAGTAGTTTCTATACTTGATCCAAACCATAGCCTATAAACCCCCACCGCAAACTTCATGATCATGCTCCTCAAATCTTGCATAGACCATGATATTATGATCCCAAATTCAGCCAAACAACCCCCTCAAATTCTTCACACAACAGTATCAGCATCAATCCAAATAAACGCTTCTCATATTGCCTAAAGAAATACTCCTGGCAGTTACTTTCAGCTTCAAGATATCTCCCTTTTGGTAATTTTGTCAATATTAATCTCAAAATATGAGATAATCAGGAATGCACTGCAAATTCATTAAACTACAGCCTTCTGAACAATTAACCAAAATAGCCACGACTGCAGATCAGGATTTGTATGTTTTATTGACTCAACAAATAATTCAATGGCTTCAAAATAATCTTCAGTTGCCAGCGTAAGTACATAAACTCCCTTGCCAGATTTTTTTTAAACATCACAGATTTTGTTAATTTGCCCCCCATACAATCAGAAATCAATGTATAAACTCTTGCAATCAAACTGTAATTTTTAGGCGACTCAACATGCTTAATAACATCATCAAACATCTCAGCATCCCCATGACATGACAATAAAATGATTTCTCATACATCTTTCTAGCCTTAACAACAGCACCGAACATTTTGTTCCCAAGCATCGATACCCATCATCAAAATAGACAAACACACACAAAACACCCAACGACAAGCCTCACTAATAAATCCTTTGGGTTTTGCATCCCTTCCACTCTCTCG
>Ga0137417_1324738_pt1 | contig 13192 bp, 10 predicted proteins | sample CZODoug3_1_1_16f_FD_183081 | JGI IMG/M metagenome (GOLD analysis project Ga0137417, IMG submission 183081) | Vadose zone soil fungal communities from Angelo Coast Range Reserve, California, USA - CZODoug3_1_1_16fungal (PacBio error correction) | ecosystem: Environmental > Terrestrial > Soil >... | reverse complement strand
TGGCCCGGTTCTGGCGAGAGCCCTACGCCGGGCCGCTGGTGCGCTGGGGTACCGAGCTGCACGACAAGTTCCTGCTGCCGGCGTATGTGGCGGCGGATATCGCCGAGGTCACCGCGGATCTGCGCGCCCACGGCTACCCCTTCCAGCAGGACTGGCTGGCCCCGTTCCTGGAATTCCGGTTCCCGCTGATCGGGGTGACCGACGTGGCCGGCGTCACCCTCGAGCTGCGCAACGCCATCGAGCCGTGGCCGGTGCTCGGCGAGGAGGTCGCGCTCACCACCGCGGCCCGCTACGTGGACTCCTCGGTGGAGCGGCTGCAGGTGCTGGTCACCGGCACGACGGCCGGGCGCCACCTGGTCACCTGCAACGGCGTGGCGGTGCCGCTGCGGCCCACCGGCACCCCCGGCGAGTTCGTGGCCGGCGTGCGCTACAAGGCCTGGGCACCGCACTCCGCCCTGCACCCGACGATCGGCGAGCACGCGCCGCTGGTCTTCGACCTGGTGGACCGCTGGAACGGGCGCTCGCTCGGCGGCTGCGCCTACCACGTGTCACACCCCGGTGGTACCAGCTACGAGCACTTCCCGGTGAACGCCAACGAGGCCGAGGCGCGCCGGGCCAGCCGATTCCGCGTGGACCGGCACACCGAGGGCCAGCTGGACTTGGCCAGCGCGACAGCACTGCCGCCGCTGGGTACCGATGAGTACCCTTACACGGTGGACCTGCGACGAGCTCCAGGGGCGGCGAGTACCGGCTGGGTGGGATGACGTGCCCGCTGAGCCGGCGACGGCCACGCCGATCGGGCTGCTCGCCGGTTACCAACCCCTCTCGGCCGTGCACGACGAGATGGTCGACGGCAACGGGCGGCTGCACGAGCAGTGGGCGCACGTCGGCCGGGTGCTCGACGGGCTCGGCCGCCACCAGCTGAGCCAGCGCCGCGCCGAGGCGGCCCGGCTGCTCGCCAACGACGGCGTCGACTACCAGCGTGCCGCCGGCGAGCCCGGAACCGCGCGGCGCTGGGAGCTGGACCCCGTTCCGCTGCTGCTCGGCAGCGCCCAGTGGGCCGAGGTCGAGCGCGGGGTGATCCAGCGCGCGGAGCTGTTGAACCTCGTCCTGGCCGACATCTACGGGCCTCGGCGGCTGCTTAGCGGCGGGCTGCTGCCGCCCGAGCTGGTGTTCGGCCACCCCGGGTTCCACCGCCAGGCCGACCAGAGCCGCATCCCGGGTAGCCAACAGCTGTTCGCCTGCGCGGCCGACCTGGCGCGCGACTCGTCCGGCGCCTGGTGGGTGCTGTCCGACCGCACCCAAACGCCGTCCGGCTTCGGCTATGCGCTGGAGAACCGGTTGGTGGTGTCCCGGGTGTTCCCCAGTATGCACCGCGATGCCCAGGTGCACCGGCTGGCGCCGTTCTTCCGCACCCTGCGCTCGGCGCTGCAGGCGGCAGCGCCGCCGACCGCCGGCGAGCCACGCATCGTGGTGCTGACCCCGGGTCCGTGGAGCGAAACCGCCTTCGAGCACGCTTTCCTGGCCTCCTATCTCGGCTACTCGCTGGTCGAGGGCGCCGATCTGACGGTGCGCGACGGCCGGGTCTGGCTGCGCTCACTGGGTCAGCTGGAGCCGGTGGACGTGATCCTGCGCCGGGTGGACAGCTCCTACTGCGACCCGCTGGAGCTGCGCTCGGACTCGCTGCTCGGCGTGCCCGGCCTGGTGGAGGCATGCCGGATAGGCAGCGTGTCGGTGGTGAACACGCTGGGCAGTGGCGTGCTGGAGAACCCCGGGCTGCTGGCGCTGCTGCCTCGGCTGTGCGAACGCGTGCTCGGCCAGCCGCTGCACCTGCCGTCGGTGCCGACCTGGTGGTGCGGTGAGCCGGACGGCCGCCGGCAGGTACTGGCACGGCTGGACCAGCTGCTGGTGAAGCCGATCGGTCGGGAGCTCGGCGCGGAGACGAAGCTGGGCTGGGAGCTCAGCGCCGCCGAGCGCGACGAGCTGCGCCGGCGGATCGAGGCCCGCCCGCACTGCTGGGTCGGCCAGGAACGCCTCGACCTGGCCACCGTGCCCGCCCTGACCGACGCCGGCCTGGCCCCCCGACACGCCGTGACCAGGGCGTTCCTGGTCGCCCGGCACGATTCCTACGTGGCGATGCCGGGCGGACTGGGCAGCGTGGCGACCACCGCCGGCGGTCAGTTCATCGCCAAGCGGGACGCCACGGCGTACAAGGACCTCTGGGTGCTCGCCTCCGAGCCGGAGGATCTTGGCGGCTTCTGGCTGCGCGGTGGGCGGCAGGTCGCCTCGGCGGAGGCGATGTCGTCGCGGGCCGCCGAGAACATGTTCTGGTTGGGCCGCTACGCCGAGCGCGCCGAGACGGTGGGCCGGCTGCTGCGGGTGGTCAGCGATCGGCGCAATGACTTCCCGGACGGGGTCAACCCGGCCGGCACCGCCTGCCTGCGCTCGCTGCTCGGGGCGCTGGCCCAGCTCACCGGCACCCACCCGGGTTTCGCGCCGGACGATGCGGACATCAGCGCCGCGCTGCTCGACCTGCTCACCGATTCGTCCCGGACCGGCAGCCTTGCCTTCGCGGTCCGCCGGATGCGCGATGCCGCGTACCCGGTGCGCGACCAGCTCTCCGGGGACACCTGGGTGGTGCTGGGTGCGCTGGAACGCGAGCTGCTCGACCCGGCCGATCCGGCTCGGGGTGCCGCGCTGGCCTCGGGCACCCTGTCCCGGGTGCTGACCAGCCTGCTCGCCCTGAGCGGCCTGGCCGCCGAGAGCATGGTGCACGACCAGGGCTGGCGGTTCATGAACGCTGGGCGGCGGCTGGAGCGGGCGCTGCAGATCTGTGCCCTGCTGCGGTCCACCGTCGCGGTGGCACACGACACGGCCACCGACAGCCTGCTGCTGGAGTCGCTACTCACCTCCGCCGAGTCGATCATCACCTACCGGCGCCGGTACCGCTCGCACGCCCAGCTGTCCACCGTGCTGGACCTGCTGCTGCTCGATCCGGACAACCCCCGGTCGGTCGGCCACCAGATAGACCGGCTCAGCGAGGACGTCGCCGCGGTCGCCCGCCGGGACGGCGCCGGCCGGCTGACCGAGCCGGAGCGGCTGGTGCTGGAGATCTCGACCGCGCTGCGGCTCACCGACCTCACCCCGCTGGCCGAGGCCAACCCGGACGGCGGGCGCCCCGGCATCGCGGCCTTCCTGGACCGGCTGACCGGACTGCTGGAGCGGGCCGGGGACGCGCTGGACACCGCGCACTTCACCCACCTGCTGCCCCAGCAGCCGATGCCCACGCTGGCCGACGCCGGCACCGCGACCCACCTGCGACTGGTGTGACGCCATGGCTTACGAGGTCACCCACCGCACCGAGTACCGCTACCCGTCAACCGTGTCGTCCAGCTTCGGCGAGATCATGATGCTGCCGCGTGAGCTGCCCGGCCAACACTGCGTCCACAGCGCGCTGACCATCGACCCTGCACCGCACGACCTGCGCGAACGGCTGGACTTCTTCGGCAACCGGACCGCCTACTTCGCCGTGCTCGCACCGCACACCCGGCTGTCGGTGACCGCCACCAGCCTGGTGCGGGTGCACGACCGGCAGGTCCAGCCGTCACTGCCGTCCGAGGCCAGCTGGGAGCAGGCCAGGGTCAGTGCCATCGACAGCGGCGCCTATGCCGACGCCGAGGTGCTGGAGGCCAGCCAGTTCGTGCTCGACTCGCCACTGGTGACACTCTCCGAGCAGCTCGCCGAGTACGCGGCACCGTCGTTCCCGCCGGAGCGGCCGGTGCTGGACGCGGTCGCCGATCTGTCCTCCCGGATCCACGACGACTTCAAGTTCCTGCCCGGGGTGACCGAGGTGAAGACGACGATCGAGGAGGTGTTCGACCGCAAGGCGGGCGTCTGCCAGGACTTCGCGCACGTGGCGATCGGCTGCCTGCGCTCGCTGGGGTTGGCCGCGCGGTACGTGAGCGGCTACCTGGAGACGCGGCCCCCGCCCGGGCGGGCCCGGTTGTCCGGCGCGGACGTGTCGCACGCGTGGGCGTCGGTCTATCTGCCCGGCGCCGGCTGGGCGGACGTCGACCCGACGAACGACCAGCTGGTGAACGATCGCTACGTCACCACCGCGTGGGGCCGCGACTACACCGACGTGCCGCCGCTGAAGGGCGTGATCTTCACCCTGGGCAGCGTCCAGGACCTGCGGGTGAGCGTGGATGTGATCCCGGTGGACGATCCCCCGGACGACCCGGCGGCGTAGCTCGGCGGTGATCAGCCACGCTGTTCAGGCCGCCGGGCGGGGTGGGTGGCAGCCTCGGCACCGCCGCGCGCACCCGGTCCAGCACCTGCTCGGCCGACCGGTCGGTGCGCGCCAGTAGCCCGGGCAGGTCCACGCCGACCAGCTCGCCGTCGCGCTTCACCACCCGGCCGCCGACCAGCACGGTGCGCACGTCGTGCGGCGTGGTCTGGAACAGCAGCGTGCCGGCGGCGTCCAGGTGCGGGTGCTGCGCGATCGACGGGCCGCCCACCAGCATCAGGTCGGCCCGCTTGCCGGGACGGAGGCTGCCGATCTCCTCGCCGAGGCCGACCGCGCCGGCGGCGTTGACCGTCGACCACTCCAGCGCCTCCAACGCGGTGGTGGTGACCTTCTCCGGGTCGGTGCCGGCCAGGTTGAGGTGCTCGGTGTCGGCCCAGCGGCTGAACCCCAGGCCCATCCGCAACTGGGTCAACAGGTCGCCAGAGTTGAGCGAAATGACGTCGCAGGACAGCGTGGGTTTGACACCGTGCCGCCGGCATGCGGCGAACACCGGGCGGCCCATCCCCATGTTCAGCTCGGTCTCCACCGAGATGGACACCTTGGCGCCGGCCCGGGCGAGCATTGCCCACTCCGGGTCGGTAAGCGTGTTGCAGTGCACGTGCACCTGGTCGGGGCCGAGCAGCCCGGCGGCGTCCAGCTCAGCGACCCCACTGGGCATCGACCACACGCAGCCGGTGTGCGCGACGACCAGGGCGGAGCGCTCGCGGGCGGCCCCAACCTCGGCCGCGGTGGCCTCGAACGGCACCCGGCCCAGCTCGGTGAGCGCCACGCCGAGAGTGAGCAGCTCGTCCGCCTGGCTGGACGAGCCCGAGCGGGTGGCACTCGCCGGGAAGTGCGTGTCGGCGACCCGGTGGAAGTCTGCGATGCGCTGGCCGTGCTCGGTGAAATGCGCCGGGGCAGCCGGGCTGCTGTCGAAGAACCCGTAGCCGAAGACGGCCCGGATTCCGGCGTCGCGCAACCCAGCGATCGCGGCGTCGGTGTGCTCGGGGGTGTTGTTGCAGTGCGAGAAGTCCAGGATGGTGGTCACCCCGGAGTTGAGTGCCTCGAGCGCGCCGAGCCGGTTGCCCAGGTAGACGTCGTCGGCCCGGTAAGCCGGCGAGATGGAGTACCGGATGCCCCACACGTAGTCGGCCAGGCTCCAGTCCGCGCAGATGGCCCGCATCTGGGTCTGCCACGTGTGCCGGTGGGTGTCGATCAGCCCGGGGGCGACGATGTGCCCGGTCGCGTCGATCACCTCGGCGTCCACGTCGCCAAGGGTCGGCGCGACCCGGGCGATCCGGCCGTCCTCGATCAGCACATCCCCGACGGGCAGCTCGCCCAGCTCGGGGTCCATGGTGAGGACGTGTCCGCCTCGGACGAGGGTGCGCCGCCGTGCCACGTGACCACCTGCTTCGTTGGGGTTGCCCCAGCACACCACCCCACGAGCGGGCGGATCACCAGCCGAACCCGTTGCGATCCGAGGTTGACAGCCGCGCCGGCCGTCGTTCAGTGCTGGGCTAGGGCTTGGGCGGCTTGGGCGGCTTGGGCGGCTTGGCGGAACGCGGTGACGGCGGGCCGGTCGTCGCCTTCCCGGGTGGCGATGGCGATGTCCCCGGGCGGGGCGTCGATCGGCACGAACCGGACGTCGGGGCGCGGGTAGAAACGCCGGGCGGCGTCCAGGTGCAGGCCGATCCGGCCGGTGGTCGCCACCGCGGCCGGGATGGCCGACGGGTTGCGCACCAGCGGCCCGGTGCGGTCCCTCGTCAGGCCGTACCCGGCCCACGCGGACAACCACGCGGCCGGTCCGGCGACCGGCACCAGCGGGTGGCCGGACAGGTCGCCGGGCTTGAGCCGGTCGGCAGCGGCGAGCGGCGAGCCGGCGGGCACCACCGCGACCGGCGGCATGGAGAGCACCCGGTCGAGGACCAGGCCGTCCACCGGCCCGACGTCCATCACCACGCCGACATCGACCTCGCCGGTACGGACCGCGTCGTACTGGCCGGACAGGTCCAGGTCGCGGTGGCCGATGACCAGGTCGGGCCGCTGGTCGGCGACGTGCCGACGCAGCGGTTCCCACTGCTCCGCGAGGCCGAACCCGAGTACGCCGACGGTCACCTCGGTGGGCGGGCGCCGTCCTGGTTCGCGGCCGCCGAGCTCAGCGAGGCTGTCCAGGTCGGCCAGCACGGACCGGGCGTGGGCGACGAACCGCTGGCCGGCCGGGGTGGCCACGACGCGCCGGCTGGTCCGCGCGAACAGCGGGTAGCCCAGCTCCCGTTCGAGCCGGTGCACCACCTGGCCGAACGGTTGCGCCGCGATGTAGTGCCGGCGGGCGGCCCGCCCGAAGTGCAGCTCCTCGGCGAGCGTGACCACATAGCGCAGTGATCGGACCTCCACGGCCACCTCCGTCCCCCATCATGCAGGGCGACCGAGCCGACCGGGGTGTCCGCCCGGGGTGAGCGCGGCTACGCGATGCCGCTGGACTGGGGTATGGGGACGACCTCGGCCTCCAGCGCAGCCACGAGCTCGTTCGACAGGGTGGCGTGCACCGCGTTGCCCCACCGCGGGGTCCGCAGCGGCTCACCCGGGTACTGGGTCAGGTCTTCGATCAGGCGCTCGGCCTCGACATCCGAGGCCACCTCCAGCACGACGTACTTCACCGGATCCTCCTACCGTGGATCATCAGTGGTGAACTGTATCGATCAGGTTCACATTGTGCCGCATCCCCTCGGTGCAGGGTCGGGCGCCGCGCTACACAATTCGGCCACCGGCACTGGAGATATCACACATTGACGCACCGACCGGCACCCCCGATCTCGATGGCGATGCCAGAGGTCGGCCACTACCGTCGGTGGTATGGACGAGCGCCGGTTCCGCTGGCATACGGACGCCCCGGACCGCACTGGCGGCACGGTGTGACCGCGAACTGGTTGGTCTTCGACTACGGCGGTGTGATCAGCCGGCACACCGAGGCGCTGCCGGAGCTGGCCCATCGGATGGGCGTCGGGCGCGACGAGTTCGAGCCGGCGTACTGGGCGAAGCGCGACCGCTACGACCGAGGCTGCACAGACCTGGAGTACTGGCGGTCCGTCGGGGCCGAGCTCGGCGTCGAGGTGGATGAGGACACCTCGGCCGCGCTGACCGAGATCGACATCCGTGGCTGGTTGCACACCGACGGGGACACCGTGGAGCTCCTGGCCGAGCTCGCCGGAGCCGGCGCGCGGCTGGCCCTGCTGTCCAACGCACCGAGCTCGTTCGGCCGGGTCGCCGAGCGGCAGCCGTGGACCGGGCATTTCGAGCACCTGGTGTTCTCCGGCGACCTGCGGATCGCCAAGCCCGACGCCCAGATCTGGGCCGCCCTGACCGACACCGTGGGCGTGAGCGCGCCGAACTGTCTGTTCGTCGACGACCGCCAGGTCAACATCGACGGCGCGCTGGATGCGGGGATGCGCGCCCAGCTGTGGTCGTCGGCCGCCCAGCTGCGGCCCGACCTGCTCAGTTTCGCCACGCGCGGCTAACCATCACAGTGACTCACGGGGGCCTCCCCGACAACCCGTACGTGGACTGCCGGCCGCACAACATCGTGTGGTAAGAACGGGCCGGCTTGGCTTCGACCACACCGGACGCACGCGCGCGGGAGGACAGTGTCCAGTTCGGACTATCTGGTGGCCGCCAGGCAGATGCAGGCGCTCTCGTTCGCGGTGCACATCCCCCTGGTGTGTTTCGGCATTGCGTTCCCGGCGATCATCCTGTTCGTCGAATGGCTCTGGCTGCGTACCGGCGACGAGCTGTACTGGACCTTGGCTCGGCGGTGGAGCCGGGTGCTGGTCGCGTTGTTCGCTGTCGGGGTGGTCACCGGCACGATCCTCAGCTTCGAGATGGGCTTGTTGTGGCCCGGATTTACCGGGACGTTCGGGTCGGTGTTCGGGCTGGGTTTCGCGATCGAGGGATTCTCGTTCTTCGCGGAGGCGATCTTCGCCGGTATCTATGTGTACGGCTGGGGCCGGCTCTCGCCCCGCGCGCACTTCGCCGCCGGGATCCCCATGGCGGTGGCCGGATTCACCGGGTCATTGACGGTGATCTCGGTGAACGGGTGGATGAACCATCCCACCGGTTTCACCATGCGCGACGGTCAGGTGGTCGAGGTCCGCCCGGTCGAGGCGCTGTTCGGCAACAGCTACTTCTGGCACGAGTTGCTGCACATGTACCTGGCTGGCTACATGGTCACCGGCTTCCTGCTCGCCGGCGCCTACGCGGTGGGTCGGCTGCGCGGACGGTGGGGCCGCTACGAGCGAACCGCGCTGGCCATCCCGCTGACCATCGCGGCATTGGCCGCGCCGGTGCAGATCCTGGTCGGCGACTGGGCGGCCCGCGCGGTGGCGACCGCTCAGCCGGTCAAGCTGGCCGCGCTGGAAGGTCTGGGCACCTCCACGGCGGGCGCACCGGTGCACCTGCTCGGCTGGTACACGCACGGCGAGGTGCACTACGGCATCGCCATCCCCCGACTGCTCTCCCTGCTGGCCTCCCACAACCCGAGCGCGGTCGTCCCCGGCCTGGACTCGGTGCCAGCCGACTCGGTGCCGCCGGTGAACGTGGTGCGGATCGCCTTCCAGCTCATGGTCGGCGTCGGCAGCCTGCTCGCGGCCCTCGGGGTCGTGTTCCTGATCTTCCAGGCGCGGCGTCACCGCCTCCCGAAGACGAGGTGGTTCTACCGCGCCCTGGTCGCCGCCGGCCCATTGGCGGTGCTCGCGTTGCTGGCCGGGTGGACCACCACCGAGGTCGGGCGTCAGCCGTGGGTGGTCTATGGCGTGATGCGCACCGCCGAGGCGGTGACCGGGGCCGGCGGGATACCGGTCGGATACGCCGTCCTCGCGCTGGTGTACATCGGGGTGGTGGCCGCGGTGATCTGGATCCTGCGCCGGCTCGCCTCGACGCCACTGGCCCCACTCGACACGCCCCCGGCGCGGACGATGACCGGGCTGCGATGAGCCATGTCCCTCGCTGAGCTCCCGCTGCTGTTCGCCCTGATCGGGCTCGTGCTCTACACGGTGCTCGGCGGGGCCGACTTCGGCGCCGGGTTCTGGCAACTCACCGCGGGCAGGGGCAGCAACGCCGAGCGGATCCGCGAGTACGCCCACCACGCGATCGGTCCCGTGTGGGAGGCCAACCACGTGTGGCTGATCTTCGTGCTCACCGTGGTCTGGACCGCATACCCGGTCGCGTTCGGCTCGATCGCTTCCACCCTGTCCGCACCGCTGTTCCTGGCCGCGATCGGGATCATCCTGCGCGGCACCGCCTACGCGCTGTATTCCGGTGTGCAGACCGCCCGCGAGGGGCGCCGGATCGACACCGTCTTCGCGCTCTCGTCGATCCTGACGCCCTTTGCCCTGGGCACGATGGTGGGCGGGATCGCCTCCTACCGGGTTCCGGTTGGCAACGCCCAGGGCAACCCCGTGTCGAGTTGGCTGAATCCGACCTCGATCCTGCTGGGTGCCCTCGCGGTCGCGGTGGCCGCGTTCCTGTCCTCGGCCTACCTCTCGGCGGACGCCCACCGGCAAGGCGACGCCGGCCTGGAGCAACAGTTCCGGTGGCGAGCCCTGGGCGCGGGAGTCGTGAGCGGCGCCGTAGCCCTGGCCGGGCTGGCCGTAGTGAGGATCGACTCCCCAACGATCTACCATGGCCTGACCAGCGGCGCCGGGCTCGTCGCGGTGATCTGCTCCGCGCTGGCCGGGCTGGCGACCCTCGCCCTGGTCGGGCTACACCGCTTCGGCCCCGCCCGCTACACCGCGCCGCTCGCCGTCGCGGCCATCATCGCCGGCTGGGCCCTCGCGCAACGACCGGACTTCCTACCCGGACTCACGATCACCCAGGCCGCCGCGCCCCGGGCCACCCTGATCGCGGTCACCGTTGCCGTGCTGGCCGGAGCGGTGCTTCTCTTCCCCGCCCTTGCGCTGCTGTTCCAACTCCAGCTGCGCGGCCGGTTCGACCCCGGCCCACCCGCCGCACCCGGCGGCCACACCGGACCACCGCCCGACCGTCGCCCCGGCAAGCCCCGGTTGTACGCCATCGCCGCCGGCGGCTGCCTGCTCGCCGGCTTCGGCCTGCTGACGATCGCTGACGCCGGCTGGGCGCACGCCGCTGGAGTCATCTGCCTACTCGCCGCGATCGCCTTCGGCGTCCCTGCCACCGCGCCCACGACCCTCGCCGACACCTGACCCGGCCGTCTGTGCGAGCGCTCCGAGTAGCGAGTTGAGGAATCCTCGTGCGGTGTCGTTGTCGCCCTCGATGGTGATCTCCGGGTGGGCGACAGTGGCCTGACCGGCCATGAGGAGGTACAGGGTTTCGGCATCCAGCGTGATCACCGAATCGGGTGTGTCGGCGAGGCCGCCGTGCACCGACAACCCGTTCTGATCGGCCCTGAGCTGGAAGAACTCCGCGCCCACCCGAAGCTGGCACACCCGCCCAATGGGCACCGTGGTCGGGCGTGATGAAGCGCTCAGCAACACCCAGGCGGGTCGCGTGACATCGGACTCGGACAGGGGCGGCCCATAGTGCGTACCCCAACCGCGCAACGCATCCAGAGTCGGGCCAAGCGCCTGCCCAGCCTCGGTGAGCTCGTACACCGTGACGACCGTGGGCGGCGGCAGGGCGCGCTTGGTCAGCACACCGGCGGCGAGTAGGTCCTTCAGCCGTCCGGCAAGCACGTTGGTGGGAATACCGGGCAGACCGTCCAGGAGGTCCGTGTAGCGGCGGGGGCCCAGCATGAGCTCCCGCGCGATCAGCAAGCTCCACCGTTCGCCGATCACATCGAGCGCCCTCGCCGCCGGACAACGCTGCCCATATCTCTTCACTTGACAGATCGTAGCATCAAGTTGTTAATCTGAATGGATAGCTTTTTTTTTAAAAGTAGACCAGCTTCGGTGCCGCTCCGCGTCGAAGCGGGACAGAAGGGTCGTGAAGAGATGAGCGGGATCGTCTTGGTGACTGGCGCGGCGGGCGGCAGGCAGGGTTCGACCGGGCGACAGGTCGCCGAGCTACTGCTCGGCCGGGGTGTTCCGGTGCGAGCGTTCGTGCACAGCGACGACGAGCGAGCTGAGCGACTTCGCGGCGTCGGCGCGGAGGTCGTCACCGGGGATCTGCGTGACATCGCGCAGGTTCTGCCGGCCCTGGAGGGCGTTGACCGGGTCTTCTTCACCTATCCGGTTGCTGATGGCCTGCTCGATGCCGCCGCGGCCGTCGCCGCGGCGGCGAAGACACACGGCGTTCGGCGGGTGGTGGAGGTCTCGCAACTCACGCCTCGGCCACACTCACACAGCCCCAGGACCCGCCAGCACTGGCTGGCCGAGCAGGTCTTCGACTGGGCCGGTGTTGGCGCGGTTCACCTTCGATCCATCGTCTTCTACGAGAATTTCCGGGTACTGGCCACGATCGGACTCGCCACCGGTGAGCTCGCGGTCCCGCTCGGTGACGAGCACAACCTCATGCCGCTTGTCGCGGCCGGAGACGTCGCGCGTATCGGAGCAACCCTGCTCGCCGACCCACTACCGCCCTCCGAACAGTTCTACCTACTCGTCGGCGCGGTGCCGACCGTGGGTGAGATCGCGGCGGCCTTCGCCAAGGTCTTGGACAGGCCTATGCCCTATCGCAACATCAGCGAGCGGGAATGGCGCGACAGCGCACTGGCTCGTGGGGTAAACCCGCACGCGGTGGAACACCTCTCCCGACTGTGGCAGGTGTTCCGGGATCCGGAGATCCGGAAGGAGGCACTCTACGAGGTGACCGATTCCGTCGAACGGGTCACCGGATCCGCACCCGAATCACTTGAGGGCTTCCTGCGGGCGAATCGGGACGTGCTCATGAGCGGCGCCCAGCGGTGAGGATCTGGTGGTTGGTGGCTCAGCCGGCGAAGGGCCGGCAGGGCATCCATCAGGAGATGGGCGCTGTTCAGCTGACAGTGTCCTTCTGGTCCGGTACCAGGCTGCCATCGTCGCGGCGCAGCGGAGCCGAAGTGCCGTCCGACTTCGTGAACGCCGTGGTCGAGCACGGATAAGGGTCCGCGACCTGTTTCTTCGGGGCAATGAACATCGGATTGATCAGCCATTTCCCGTCGGCGTTGTCGTAGGCACGGCACATCAGCTCCGGCTTATTGCGGTTGATCACGAGGTGCACGGCGGTGGCATCGCCGACGAATGTGACATCGGTGACCGAGTCGCCGGCCGCCAGAATTTGGCGCCGCTCGCTGGGGATCTGCTCGAACGCCGCCGGACCCTTGACCCCGAATATCGCCTGGTTGACCCAGCAACGCTTGCCATCGACGTAGGTCATGACCGAGTCGTCACCGTCGGGAACACCGCCGCAGCCCTGCAGATGAGCGGTCTGCTTGCCGTTCTCGTACACGCTGCGGACGCCGACAACGTGGTTCGCGTCGACGCCGACCTCGCCGGCCCACACCTTCACGATCGGATCCGGGGAAGCCGACACGATCCAGGTGTCCACACCGTTGGCCCGCAGCGTGCCGATCAGGTCCTTGATCTGCGGGTACACCCGCATATAGCCGTCGACACGCTGCGATCCGACGGCCTGCGTCGCACCCTCGGCCGCGTCGAGATTCTCCTTCTTCGTGGCGTTGGCGAACTCGGTGAGCTGATCGGCCGTATAGCCCGCCGACAGCGCGGTGCCCCACGAGTACGAGCCGATCAGCCGTCGCGCGTCGTAGCCGGCAAATGCGGGCTGGCCGGCGCGGGTCTTGTCATCGAGGATCGCGACGATCTCGTCGGCGCATGCGGTGTTGGTGCTCGTCTTCAGCGGTTCGCCGGCGGGCACATCGGTGCCGCATGCCGCCTTCAGGGCCGCTGCCGCCTTCAGGGCCGCTGCCGCCGCGTCCGTCATATAGCGGTCGGTCGTCTTCCA
>Ga0137417_1017849_pt1 | contig 13903 bp, 15 predicted proteins | sample CZODoug3_1_1_16f_FD_183081 | JGI IMG/M metagenome (GOLD analysis project Ga0137417, IMG submission 183081) | Vadose zone soil fungal communities from Angelo Coast Range Reserve, California, USA - CZODoug3_1_1_16fungal (PacBio error correction) | ecosystem: Environmental > Terrestrial > Soil >... | reverse complement strand
TGAGGACGTCCGACCCTATTTCCACGGCCGCGCGGTCGGCTGCATTGTCTGCGCGTCGGGATGGCAGGCGGCGGCGACCACCCTGGTCGCGTTGCGATCGATCGTGCACGCGCTGCGTGGCTGGCCCACGCCGTTGGGCGTATGCATCAACACAACGGCTCCGGCGCACGAGGCCGACGAACAGTTGGCCATCCTGGGCGAGCAGGTCGTCACGTTGGGTACGGTCGAGTAATGGCGAAGACCCTCCCGAGGCTGAGTGCACGGCACACTGCGAATACTCGCTCGGCGTTGATACGCGCAGGGCGAGAGCTCTTCACGAAGAAAGGATACGACGCCACGTCCACCGACGAGATCGTTGAGCGTTCCAGGCTGTCCAAAGGCGCTCTGTACCATCACTTCAGCAGCAAGCATGAACTGTTCCGCGCGGTCTTCGAGGATGTAGAGGCGGCCCTCATCCGGCGCAGCGGAGCGGAGGCCGACGACTTCCCACCCGCTGGCTCTCCTGCGTTCTGGGAAGAGTCAATGACACTCTTTCTTGCTTATCTCGACGCAGCCAGTGACGACGCCGCGTTTCGACAGATCGTGCTCCTTGATGGTCCAGCCGTCCTCGGTTGGGAGTTGTGGCGAGAGATCCAAGCCATGCTCGCACCCGACCACATGGAAACCTGGATCCGGAACGCCATCGACCAAGGGCTGATCGCGCCGCATCCGGTCTTGCCATTAGCTCATTTGCTCATTGCCGCGATGAACGAGGCGGTGATGTATGTGGCGCACGCACCTGATCCGGCAGCGGCGCGCAGCCAGATTGCGCCAGTCGTGCGCGCTCTCTTCGAGGGGTTCCTGCTGGACTCGCGCCGGTGACCAGATTCAGTTCCCAGGCCGTCGTTGCCAACGCGGCGGTAGACGGAGCCGTCGAGGCCGTCGCGCGCGGCAGGGGAGGAGGTTTCGAAATCGCCTGCGCAAAGATACTGTCGATCGGGCCGAGCAACTCGCCGCCCGGGCAGCCCACCAGACACACGGAGCCATCGGGATGACACAGGAGTATCCTTTGCATTATCTGATACGACGAAAGTCGGCATGGCGTGATGAGGCCGGTGGCCACATCACTGGGTCGATCGACTCGGCGCGGGCCGCACTCGCACGGCGGGATGCGCGAGTGATTAACTCTCTCGGCAGCATCATCGTGCCGAGTTTGGTGGTCGTCAGAGCACAGGACACCCAATACCTCATCGCCACTGATTACATGCAGCGCCACATCGCACAGTCACGCAAGCTCGTCATCGAGGACGCAGGGCACGCGGCGAACATGGATCAGCCTGAGGTCTTCAACACCGCGGTGCGCGATCTGCTGGAGCAACTGTGAGCGCCAACGATGTGTTGATCACGCGCGATGGACACGTCGCGACCGTCGAGATGCGACGACCGCCGAACAACTTCTTCGACGTCGGACTGATCACCGGGATCGCAGACGCCTACAGCCATCTCGACGACGATATCGAATGTCGGGCAATTGTGCTGTGCGCGCAGGGAAAGCACTTCTGCGCTGGGGCAGACTTCAGCCGGCCGGAATCCGAGCGAGGCTCTGCCCAGGAGCTGTATGCTCAGGCGACCCGGTTGTTCCGCGCCCGCAAACCGGTGGTCGCCGCGGTGCACGGCGCCGCGATGGGGGGCGGACTTGGACTCGCCCTGAGCGCCGACTTCCGGGTCGGAGCGTCCTCGTCGAGATTCGCCGCGAACTTCAGCCGTCTCGGCTTTCACCCGGGCTTCGGCATATCTGTAACACTGCCGCGTGTCGTCGGCCCGCAGAAAGCGCTTGAATGGACGCTCACCGGCGAGCGTATCGGTGGTGAATCAGCTTACGCGGCAGGCCTTTTGGACGAATTGGTCTCGGAAGCTGAGGTGCATTCGGCGGCGCTGCACTTCGCTGAGCGGATCGCGATATCTGCACCCCTTGCTCTGGACAGCATACGGACGACCCTGCGCGCTGGCCTCGCCGATGCAGTTGAGGCCGCCACTGCCCACGAGCTTGCCGAGCAAACACGGCTGCAGGCCACCGCGGACTTTCACGAGGGCATCGCGGCCGCGGCTGAACGCCGGGCCCCAGTATTCACCAGTCGCTGACGTTGGCTCGCACACACTCTTCGGACGGTCAGGGATGTGGAACGCGGTCGCGGTTGGTCAAACTCGGGAGAATCAGGGTGAGCCACGGCGCCCGGGCGGCGAGTGGCTGGTCGGTGGGAGCGGCCGACATAAGCAGATACACGTCCGCGCCGGTCACGTCCGGGTGACTCTCACCGCTGGTTTGACCCGCTCCGATCAGGCTGGCGAGAGCCTCGTCGGCGCGGACTTCCGCTGCTTGGTCACCGTGGTCGGCGCCGAGTACCTGTGCGGGGGCCCTCCGCCGACCACCGATCAGGCAGCTACCGCGGCCGGGCCGGTGCCGACAGTAGAGGGCGGACAAGTCCCGGCAAAGGCATCACGCCAGTCAGGCGAAGAGCCACACCCACCGCTGCCAGCCACCAGTCCAGCATCACCAGACCGGCCCGACCATGCTCGCAGTCAGGCGAGAACGAGGGCAGGCACGTCCGGCTTGTGGACGATCTCGTTCGGGACCTTGAATAGGTCGATCATGTTGCCGCCCATGACCTTTCGCTGTCCTTCTTCGTCGAAGGCCTGGAGGTCGTCGATCAGGTTGATCGGCTGCGCCAAGCCCTCCGGGTGAGGCCAGTCGGAACCGAAGATCACGCGGTCGATGCCGCACAGCTCGGCCGTCTGGGCGAAGTTGTCCTCCCAGAACGGCGCGACATAGACGCATCGCCGGAATGCCTCGATCGGGTCCTCAAGAAACCCCTGCGGCATCTTTGCGTAGACGCTCTTGAACTGCTTGAACAGGAAGGGCACCCAGTCAGCGCCGTTCTCGATCGACAGCATGCGCAGCTCCGGATTGCGGGTCAACGCACCGTGGCAGACCAGCGCGGTCATGGTGTCCTCGATGGGCCGTTTGCCCATCGCGACCATGCGGAATGAGGTGGGCGCGAACGGCTTATACTCGTCGCTGGGCTCCCAATCGTTTAGGTACTGGGAGTATCCGCTGTCCGAGGCGTGCATCGACACCGGGATGCCAGCCTTGACGCAGGCATCCCAGAATGGATCGAACTCTTCCAAGCCCAGGGAGCGGGTCCCGCGATAACCGGGCACCGGCGCCGGCCGGACCAGGATAGTCTTGGCGCCGCGCTCCAGGCACCACTCCAGCTCTTCGAGAGCGCGGTCGACGACGCCAAGATTGATGACCGGGGTGGAGAAGATGCGGTTTTCGTAGTTGAACTGCCAGGTTTCGTACATCCATTGGTTCAGCGCGTGGACGATGTCGAGGATCAGGTCGGGATCGTCCTTGAGACGCTCCTCGACGAGGCTGGCCAGCGTCGGGAACATCAGCGCGTAATCCAGGCCGAGTCCGTCGAGGGCTTCGAGACGTGCTTCGGGGTTGCGGAAGGCGGGGATGGACTTCATCGGCTTGCCCATGACCTCGCGGTAGTTCTTGCCGCCGCTGCCGTGCCGGAAGTACTCCTCCTGAGCGCCGGGCCGGGCGACCGTCTCGAACGTCGGGTTGGGGATGTAGTCGCTGACGACGTTTCGCACCATGATCTTGGTGCGGCCGCGGACGTCGATGTAATCGACGACGCCCTTGTGGCGCTCCGGCAGGAACTTAGTCAGAGCCTCTTTGGGTTCGTAGAAGTGGTTGTCCGCGTCGAACACGGGGTAGGGAAGCTCGCGTGATGGCATTTCGCCTCCTGGAGGTTTTACTCTGCTGGTAATGACGTTACCACTTCTGGACCAGCGAAAACACCGCATTCCGGCAAGTGTTTGCGACGCAGGTCAGAGGGGGTTACCTCGGCCCGACGAGACCGTTCACGCAGAAGTCGTATATGTGGCCGGCGTCGACGGGCGAACCATTGAGCTCCACGCCGAAAACCCGCTGCCGCATCGCCCCGAGCGCCGACTGCATGATCAGCGCGGCGATGGCGTCGACATCGAGTCCGGCGCGGAACGAGCCCTCGGCGATGCCACGGTTGATGATGTCCTTGATGAGCTCGTGCAGCGGCACGAGTACGCGCGCGTACTCCCGCGGCAGCGTCTCCGCGAGATGGTCGAAGTAGCGGGCCAGACCACGGTTCACCCTGTCCTGCTTGCTGGATTCGGCGGGCGGGCAGACACGGTCGATCAACACCCGCAACGCCGTCGTACTGGGCAGGCCGTCGGTATCCGCGCACCACTTGCGCGTCGACTCGACCATGATCTCGTCGATGAGCGCGAGCAGCAGTTCATCCTTGGACGAAAAGCGCTGGTAAAAGGACCGCAGCGAGGTCTTCGAACGTTCCACCACCTCGAGCACGGTGAAGTCGGTGCGTCCGGTTTCGCCGAGGATCGCCAGAGCCGACTTCATGAACCGGGTGGCCCTGGACTCTGTGTCGGCGGCAGCAGTCTGTTTCGCCATGGCGATACCTTCCGCGTAGGGGTTATTGGTAATGATGTTACCTGTTTTGTAGAAGCTCGATTACTGTTCCCACCCATGACGACAGACTCAGCGCAGTGGAGCGTTCAAGGGTTGCTCAACCTGTTCGATGTCCAGCCCGACGGGCAGGACCGATTCACCGCCGAAACAGGACCTGCGGGTCAGGATGAACGACAAGTCGTCGAAGGCAGCCAGGTGCTGGCGCAGGCCATTGTCGCCGCGGCCAAACGGTTCCCGGAGAAATCGGTGCGGTCGGTCTATGCGGTGTTCGCCCGCGCCGTTATGGTCGGCGCCGGGCCGGTCGAGCTGGAGATCGATGTCGTCAGCGAAGGCCGCTCGACGGCCACCGCGATCGTCGCCGCGAAGCAGAACGGCAAGCGCTGCATCACGACGACGGTGCTGCTCGATGTTCCGACCGGCGATGTGATCCGTCATCATCTGCCTCGTCCGGAGGTCGCCGCGCCCGCCGATGCGAACGCCTCGCCGATGTCGATGACTGGGCGCGAGCTACGCCTGGTCGACGTCGTGGACGTGAACAGTCCCGATGAGGTCGGGCCGCCGGAGCTGTATGCCTGGCTGCATTACGACCTGATCCCGACACGCGACGCCCTGGCCAAGGCGCTCATCGCGTATTTCACCGGCCACCTCGGCATTTCGACGACCATGCGCGCGCACGAGGGGATCGGCACGGCACAGGCACACCTGACGGTGTCAACCGCCCCGATGACGATCTCGGTCAGCTTCCACGAGCCGGTGCGGTGGTACGGCTGGATTCTCTACACCCACGAGAGCACGCAGGTCGGCGCGGGCATGTCCTACGTCCGCGGTGCGGTGCACACCGAGGAGGGTGAGCTCATCGCGTCGTTCGCGCAGGACGCGCTGATCCGGCCGCTGCGCACCACCGACACCGGCATCAAAGTCGAGTCGCGGTTATAGCCGCACAGGATCGGCGTCCAGCCGCTAGGCCGTCGGCGTCATCCAGCACAATCATGCCGTCGGAGCCCGCGAGCTCGAGCACGCATTTCTTCACGTTCGCGTCGGCCTGTGCGGTGACCTTGACGCCGGCCGGCTCGCTTCCTGTCAATGTCACCCCGCCAAACTCGGATTGGCCCGCCCTGACCGGGACGTAACGTGGTTTACTGGGTTGTCTTCGTATCATGAAACCCGCCATAGGAGCGTCCGTTGCCGGAACCGCTGTCAATCATGCCGGCGTCGAACTCGGCCGGCGTCCGATCGCCAAAGACGTCTGAACTTGTCGCACGGACCCTGCGTCGAATGATTGTCGACGGTCAGCTCAAAGATGGGGATTTCCTCCCGTACGAAACCGAGCTGATGACGCAGTTCAAGGTGAGTCGACCCACGATGCGTGAAGCGGTCCGGGTACTGGAATCCGAGCGCCTCGTCGAAGTCCGGCGTGGTTCACGGACCGGTGCGCGCGTTTGCGTGCCCGGGCCGGAGACCGTAGCTCGCCCGGCCGCACTCGTTCTCGAACTCTCCGGCGCCACGCTGACCGACGTAATGACCGCCCGCCTCGCCATTGAGCCATTTGCTGCCCGACTGCTCGCCGAGTCGGCCCCCGCCAAGGCACACAAGGAACTGCGGCGCCTGGTGAGCGCAATGCCAGATACCCAAGAAGGTGAGACAATCGCCAGCGCGACGTCAAACCTGCATCGCCGGATGGTCGAGCTGTCGGGCAACGCAACACTGGCTATGATCGCCGGTATGCTCCACGAAATCACCGAGCGCCACACTGCCGCAGCGATAATGGGCACTCACAATGTGCTCGCTAAGGACCAATACGACACACTTATGCGCTCTTACAATCGTCTCGTCGAACTCGTCGAAGCACGGAATGGTTCGGAAGCCGAAGCGCATTGGCGACGGCATATGGAGAACGCCAGCAAATCTTTGCTCAAAGGTTACGAGAAAACCAAGGTTCGCGACTTGATGTACTAGGACTTCGCTGAACAACGGCTGTCATGTAGGGCCGTAGGCGGCGGGCGGAGGGCGCTTCAGGGACGTCTGTGCGGTGTGTGAGTCAGCGCCCGGGGGCGTGACTACGGTTCGCCTGCCTGTCACGGGCACGGTTGAGGGCGCTGGATTGGCTGGTCAAGGCCGCCCTGGTGAGGTTCAGGCTATCGTCCAGGTCCCGGTGGTGTGGGTGAGTCCGAGGTTGAACATCCGGCGCAGGTTGAGCCCCGCGGCACAGAACGCACGGCCGGCGCCGGTGAGCACGACGACCCGCACCGAGCCGTCGGTCGCCGTGTCGATCGCCGTCTTCGGGGCCCGCAACATCGAGGTCTTCAGAGCGTTGAGCATGTCGGGACGGTCGAGCACGATGCGCAGCACCGGGCCGTCCACCTGCGTGGCGATGCCGCTCATCGCAAGTTCGCCGAGGCCGGGCAGCGCGGGCGCATGCTTGAGGTCACTCGCTGTGCAGTCGGCGCATCTCCTCGCCGACCTTGCCTGACAACCGCGAAACCACCTGCGCCCCACGGCGCCTGAGGTCCGGGTCGGGGACGGGCAGCACCACAGCGCCGGTGTCCTTCGAGGGCAACAGGACTTTCGCGGTGCCCTTTGTCGTCGCCTCGTCACGCTGATTTGTTCCTCTGACGTCGACAGATACCGCTGCGTCCGGGCCCTCACCCTTAGCGGTGACCGTGGCAGTCATCCGGTGAATATCGCCGTGGTAGTTGAAACCGCGCAACTGCAGATCCATTTCGGCGAGCCAGCCGTCATCACCGATCCAGTTGGTCAGCTGATGGCTCACCCATGCGGCCCGCATCTGTCCGTAATCGTACGGCGCGGGAATGCCTAGCGCCTGCGCCCTGGCCGGGTCCCAATGCAGCCGCTGCACGACGTCAGGGACGCCGTACTCGTCGGACTGATAGAAAGCCGGGATCCGTTTGCGCAGTTGATGGGCATACTTCAGCGGGCCGACGCCGTAACCGCCCCAGCCCCAACCCATGTGCATGCTAATGATGTCCACCACCGTCAGCGGACCCTTCATCACCGCGGGCAATTCGTCACCGACGGCGACGTCCTCCCACCACTGCGGCTCGGCGCCCCGACGGAGTTCCGCGTCGTAGGCGGCCTCGACGTCGGCGAATTCCTCTTCGGTCCAGTGCTGCCGTTGGATATGGGCGTACTTGCCCGACTTCTTGGAACCATGGCGCTCGGCGCTGATGTAAGATTCGTCGCGTGTTGCGATCGGGTTGCCGTCGACGTCGACGTAGAGATGGCGGAATGTCTCCTTGACCGAGCGTCCGCCGGAGAATTCGCTCTCCTTGACCTGGACATCCAGGGTGTAGTTCTCGGCCAGGACAGCCCGGCCGGCGTAGATCGGTCGGTACCAGGTCCACTTCACCCCCGCGTAGTACTTACCGGTGCCGCGAAACAGGCCCCGAAATAGTCTCTTTCGTTCCGGATTGGTGAATTGAGGCGTTTGGTCCAGGCCGGTGGTAATCGGGAATGTTGGTGGGGCAATCTGTCCGTGCCAGCGGGTCCCGGCGCCGTAGGTGGGATCGTGGAAGAGCGGATTGTCGTCGCCGCAGCCGAAGGCGAAATGGCTGATTGCGTCGGCATTGATCAGCCTGTTCCACGGCTCGTCGAATTGATGCACCGGGATACCGATCTGCGCATTGGCTCGCTCGATGTCCTCGTCGGTGATACGGCCCTCGACCGTGGCGGCTTCTGCTGTTGTCATTATTTCCTCCTCTAAAACTCCAACATTGCGCCGGCGTCCACCTTGAACTGAGAGCCGGTGATGAGCCGTGACTTGTCGAACGCGAGGATACACACCACCTTGGAGACGTCCTCGGAGTCGACAAAAGGCACGGGCATGGCCTGCATGGCAGTGAAGGCAAGCAATGGTGTGATCAGAACAACCTTGTCCTGAACTCGTCCCATCTCAAAACCGCCATCCTGATTGGTTCAACGCGTTTCCGCTGGCGCAACCCTCAACCGCTCGAGCATCTCGACGAGCCTTCGCTGGTCCACCTTCATCGCCGCACCCCTCGGCAGTTCGTCGACGATGTAGATCGCCGCCGGTATCTCGTACGGGGTGAGACTCACGCGGCAGTGTTCTCGCAGTTCTTCAGCTGTCACCGAAGCATCCGGGCGTAATTCGACTGCGGCAACGGGTATTTGACCGAGGCGGTCGTCAGGCAGTCCGGCAACTGCTCCGTCATGGACAGCCTCGTGGCGACATAGCGAACGGACCACTGTCTCCGGTGCGATCTTGAATCCGCCGCGAACAATCACATCGTCGGCGCGTCCGTCGATGTATAAGAAGCCGTCTTCGTCGATGTGTGCTAGGTCACTGGTGACGACCCATTCATCAGCCGGACGGCCGAGCTGCTTCGACGCCACCAGTAGGCGGCCGGTCTGGCCGGCGGGCGCCACCACACCGTCATCGTCGACCACCTGCAGACGCACGCCGGGAAAGGCGCGGCCGACGCTGCCCTTCTTATCGTTCCACTGCGTGCGAAACTCCTTCAAGGTCCATCCCGCGACCGCACCTGCGAATTCGGTTGCGCCGTAGACGATCAGGATGGGAATGCCGAAGCGGTGCAGAAACGCATCGACCAACATCGGGTCCACGGGACTTGTTCCTGCGTTGACCGCACGTATGCTGGCCAGGTCCTCACGAGGGATATCCGAGTCGAGCACCGCACGGATTGCCGGCGGGGGCAGCCCGATCAGGGCCGGTCGGTGTTCCGTGATCGCGGCGTGCCATGCAGGCAGGCTGAACCTCTTCAGGAGTACCAAACGGCGTGCCGAAGCCAGTGCTTGCAGTAGGCCCCATAGTCCGCCGATGTGCACGATCGGCGCAATCACGAGGGCGACGGAACCCGTCAGCGGTGGCTTCTCCCGGATTTCGGGACGGTCGTTGTGCCGCAGTGCGGCACCGAGGGAGACCTCCAACTGCCCGCGGGTCAGTGGAATGCGCTTAGGCGGGCCGGTGGTGCCGCTGGTCAGCAGTTCGATCGCCACCGAGGGGTCCCCCGGCACGGCATCGTGGGTCGCGGTCACCCGCAGCGCCACCGCGTCTCCTTCAACGCTCCAGCCTGAGGCACCGAGATCGGTTGCCGCAGCAGTGAAGTCCTGGCTCGCCCACCACTCTTGAGCGGCAAGCACGTAGCCGACTTCCGTGGCCTGCAGGTCGGCGCTGAGTCGCTCGGGGGGCTGCAACGGACTCAAGGAGACCAAGGTTCGGGAGCCTCTGATGATCGCCAGCAAAGTGGCCACAGATTCCACTCGGTTGTCGAGCACCACCGCCACCCGGCCGCCAGCAGAGCAGCCCGCGGCGGTCAGTTCAGCGTCGATCTCTTCGGCCAATGACCTGACGTGTCCCCAAGTCACCCAACGGCCGTCGCATTGCACCATATTCGCGGACTCCTCGGCCCGCCACAGCCGTGCCAGCGCTTCGGGAAGACTCGTCATTGTTGCGTCCTTGACCATTTCGGTTAGATGTACCTTCGCCAACATAAGCGACATAGTGTACTAGGTCAACGTACTAGTGGGCCGTAGATGATTTCGGGCTCTCAAGTGAGCAGCAACAGCTCGCCGAAGCCGAAGGGACCGCCGCTGGGGTGGTGGCCTGGACACGTGAATGTGGGGTTTGACCTGCGGGAATGTCTCATCGCGCCTCGTCGAGGCGGGTGTCCAGGCGGTGGCGTTCGTGCTGGTCAAGGCGTTGCGGATGTGGCCAGTTCGATGATCTTCTTGGGTGGGTCGATCCCCAGTTTGGTGAGGATGCCGCGCTGGGCGGGGGTGAGTTCGGTGCGTTGCCGGGTCTTCGTCGGCGACGCGTCATCGGGCGCCCGCTTCATCAATCCGCTCGTGCCGCAACGGGGTGAGCAGTCGGAGAGCTGCCCGTTCACGCAGCTTTTCGGCCCGGCCCACCGCCACGGCGTTGGAGTTGGCACGACGCAGAAGCAGATGCGCCGGGTGTTCCCAGGTAAAGCCGATCCCACCATGGATCTGGATCGTCGCCTCGGTCGCTTTCACCGCACAGTCCAGCGCGGCCGCGGCGGCCAGGTCGACGAGACTATCCGTTTCGTCGGCATCGAGATCGGCTTCCGCAGCGGCCAGCACCTGGCTTCGGGCGCCCTCGAGTGCGACCAAAGTGTCGGCGCATCGGTGCGATATCGCCTGGAAGCTGCCGATCGGCCTGGCGAACTGCTCACGCTCCGTCGCCCAGGCCACGGCCATGTTCAGTGCGCGGGCCGCGACGCCCACCGAGTCCGCGGCGATCGCCAGCAGCGCGCGGCGCCGCGCGATGTGCAGCGCGTGTTGCACTGTGCTCCCGGCCGCAACGAGCTCACCACCGGTACCAGCGCACGTCACCGCCCCGATGGTCGCCGTGATGTCGAGCGGCTGATGCACGGTCACGGTCACCGCGTCGTCGCGAGGGTCCACCGCGACGAGCACTGCACCCTCGCCATTGTCTTCGCGGGCCAGTACGAGCAAAACCTCGGCGGCCGGCGCACCGGCGACAAGGGGCACGACACCGGTGAGCCGTGAGCCGTCCCAGACCGGAAGCTCGATCCCGCCCGTGATCCACCCGTCGTCATTCAAGGGCACGGCGAAGGCGGCAGCTGCGCCCGACACAATGCGCTCGGCCACCGCGGTGGCGCCAGCCGCGACGGCAACATCGAGCGCGATGACCGTTGGCACCAGCGGCACCGGGGCGAGCGCCTTCGCGGCCTCCTCGATAGCCGCGTAGAGCAGGCGCGGCGGCGCATCGGCGCCGCCCAGGGATTCATCGACAGCCAGCCCGGGCAGCCCGAACTCGGTCAGCGCCGACCACACAGCGGAGTCGGCGCCGTTGCTTGAGTACTTTGGGTTCAGCCGCGCCTCGACATCGACCCGGCTCTGCAGCGCCTTGGCCAGCACCTCACGCAACTCGATTTCGCTGGCATCGCTGAGGACAAGCGGAGCCCCTGGCGTTACAGCGGCCCGACGGGTGCCTTCGCCGCGATGCGAGGGCAGTCCGAGCACAGTCTCGGCGATCGTGTTGCGTTGAATCTCGGCCGTCCCCGCACCGATGGTCGTGGCCCGGCTCATCAGGTAGCCGTATGTCCACCGGCCGCCGTCGACGGCGTCAGCGGCCCGGTTGCCCAGCGCCGCGTAGGGTCCCGCCGCCCGCAGCGCCAGAGCGTGCAGACGTTGTTCGAATTCGGATTTCACCAGACGGTTCACCGACGCCACGCCGCCGGGATCCTCGCCGCTAAGCACCGCGGAAAGGGCCCGTGCGCTGTTGGCGGCGATGGCGCGCACATCGGATTCAAGGCGTGCGATTTCCTGCCGGACCAGCGGGTCGGAGTCCAACCCTCGTGAGACCACAAATGCAACAACCTGGTCGACGGTGCGACGGTACTTGAACTCGTCGGCGAGAAACGCGGTGGCGCGCTCGTGGCCCAGCGAGGTGCGCATGATCGCCCAGCCCTGGCCTTCGGCTCCGACCCGATTGGCCGCGGGAACTTCGACGTCGTCGAAGAACACCTCCGCAAAGTGCGCGCCGCCGCTGATATCCCGCAGCGGGCGCACGGTGATGCCCTTGCTGTCGATGGGGATCAGCAGGTAGGTGATCCCGTCGGTGCTGCGCCCCGCGGGGCCCGTGCGGACCAGCGCGAATATCCAGTCGGCGCGGTCGGCCATTGACGTCCAAACCTTCTGGCCGGTGACCCGGTAGACATCGCCGTCGCGCACGGCGCGGGTCGACAACGACGCCAAGTCACTGCCCGCGCCGGGCTCGGAGAACCCTTGACACCAGAACTCGTCGGCACGCAACAGTGGCCGCAGGAACCGCTCTCGCTGTTCGTCGGTTCCATGCTTGATCAACGTCGGGGCGACGATGAAGGACAGTGGGCACGGGTGGGGCGGTGCGCCTGCAGCCGTCGTCATACGGTAGTAATCGAGCTGACCTTGGACTGACAGCTCAAGACCTCCAACCGACTTGGGCCAGCCCGGCGCGGCGAGGCCATTGTCGACGAGTTCGGCGTGCCAAGCACGCGCGGCCTCGATTCGATCGGTCTTGACTCCGTCGGCCCTGGCCTTCGCCTTGATTTCGGCAGCCCGGCTGACGTAGTCGGACAAAAGCGTCTGCAGCCGCGTTCGCCAATCTTCGGACTGATTCACAACGCCTCACATAATTTCCTGGTTGGTGGGTCTGGGACGCGGGCCGAGGCGATCTAAACGATCGTCGACTTCAATGACCAGCGCCAACTCTGGATAGGCGGCTACCTCGTCGCGAGCGGTCGCCCCGTTGCCGGGGATAACCACGTGCTCGTCCACAGTCGAGTAATCCGAATCGCCGATCGGGAACAGCGTCGGCGCCGTCGCATAGCACTGCGCGTGTCTGACACATTTGGCCGTTCGGGACGAATCCGCACTGAGATCGTGCCCTCTCGGGCATCGTCCACCCCGATCCATGGGAACCTTGTGTTCACTAACGTCGATTACTAGGTTAACTTAGGACATGCGGAGGTGTGAACCCCCCTCATCGCATACCCCGGCACAGCATCCGCGCCGCCGGATAGACAACATCTTGTCGATCGGAGTCTCTTAAGCGCTTAGTCCCTGAACTTCTCGACGAGATCAATGTACCCGTCGAGTACCGGCAGGATCTGATCGCGTGTCGCGCCACGAACATCGGTGAACCGCTCCGCCGGCGGTAGCCCCAATACCACCCTGTCCACCCCTAATTCTCGGTATAGTTCGAGGCTTCCGAGGTTCGGTCGAGCGCCAAACACATTGATGCTCAGCGATTGTGGGGCGCGACCGACACTTTCGGCGTGGCGGTGTAGCCTTTGGATGTCGGCACGCAGATTGCTGCCGCCGATGGGTAGCCATCCATCGGCGTATCCCGCGACGTGTGCAAAGAAGTTCGGGCCCGCCGCACCGCCGAGCAGGATGGGAGGGTAAGGCTTACGCATCGGCTTGGGCCACGCCCAGCTCGGGGAAAACGATACGAACTCACCGTCGAAAGAGGCCTCGTCGAGAGTCCACAGCGCCTGCATGGCCAACACCTTTTCGCGGAACACCTTGCGTCGATCCGTGGGTCTGACGCCGTGGTGCGCCATCTCTTCTTTGTTCCATCCGAATCCGGCGCCGAGGACGAAGCGGCCGTTGCTCAGATGGTCAAGGGTCGCGATCTGTTTGGCGAGCACGATGGGGTCGTGCTGGTTTATCAGCATCACCCCTGTGCCGAGTTCGATTGTCGAAGTTACGGCGGCCGCGATCGATAGTGCCACCAACGGATCGAGCATGCGGTGAAACTCCTCATTGAGGGGCTCACCACCCGGATACGGAGTGCGTCGACATGTGGGTATGTGGGTGTGTTCGGGCAGAAACAACGAAGACAAACCGCGGGACTCGACCGCT